>WBZO01006051.1_pt1 | contig 11928 bp, 11 predicted proteins | sample 5204261 | NCBI WGS metagenome assembly WBZO01 (sample SAMN12412400, study PRJNA552823) | activated sludge metagenome | isolation source: activated sludge from anammox sidestream of wastewater treatment plant... | place: USA: North Carolina | collected 2017-09 | reverse complement strand
CCATGATCGGGTATCATAACCAAAGCCACAGGTTTCGTCCGGGGACGCGGCGGACGAACGCCTCGCGGGTCGGTGGGATGAGCGCGCGGGTGTCCCCCGGCCCGGGCAGCGTCCCGTCCGTTGCGAGCGCCGCGATCGTCTGGCCGACCGCGCGCCCACGAGCAGAGCCGCGGACGACCGCCAGTCGCTCCGCGCTGCGGAGGTAACGAGGTGTGAGCTTGGGAATCCGCGTCACTTCGCCGGGGGCTCGTCGCCGAGGAGCGAGCGAATGTACTCGGCGGACTCCTCGGCCGAGAGCACATCTCCCCGCTCTGCCTCTTCGAGCCCCGCGCGCAGGTCGGCTTCGTCGTCCGGGTGCGGAACGAGGACGAGCTCTTTCGGCTTCGTGTTCGGGCCAGCCATTGCCCTTAGTGTAGCTCTCGGCTCGGGCAGCGCCTACCAGCTCAGGCGTACTAGCCCGTCGCGCCGAAAAGCCGCGCTGCCTTCGACTCCTGGCTCAGCACTTCTGGCACGAGGAGGGCAGGCTCGTCGTCGTTCCGAACGCCGCGCTCGTGATCGAATCACACGAGAGCTTCTGGATGTCGGACTTGCACGCGGCGATCTCGTCGTCGCCGCACGCGCTTCTCTTCTTCTTGTCGTCACCGAGCCGGCTGACGAGCTCCTCCACGCACTGCGAGGTCGTCCCGTTCCCAGCCTCGGCATCCTTTGGATACGCCAGCGCGTAGAGGGCGGGCAGGCACTCCTGCTGGCGCGCGCACCACGTCGGCCCGAAGCTCCTCATGGCCTCCTCCGCCGACGGCCCACACGCCGAGACCGAGACCCACAGACCGAACAACGCGAGCAGCGCGCCAACGTGCTTTGACATGAGGCGTCTTCCTTTCCGCTGGCCGAGTCGACGGGACGGGGGGAACCGCTGCGATGCTCGTCGAGCCTCGTCCCCCCTCCAGCCGCACCGGGCAAGAGCGTGACTGTCCGATATATAGGACAGCGCCACAGTCCACAAGGGCGACGCTCGGCACGTGGCCGCGCGGCTCGAAGAGGTCTTTGCCCGGCGCCTCCGCGAAGTCGCGGCCGCGCGGGAGATTCCTCTCAGCCACGTCGCGGATCGGGCTGGCGTGGCCCGGTCGTACCTCTGGCGGCTGCTCGACGGAGACAGTTCCGCGACGCTCGACGTCGTGCAGCGCCTCGCAGACGCGATGGGCGTCGATCCACTCGATCTCCTGCGCGGTTCTTCGGCTACTCCGACGCGACGCATGCCACGCGCGAAGTCACACGCACCGCAGACGACGTCGAAGAAGATCTCGCGGTGAGCTGCGACCGCGCCGCTACTTCTCGCGCTGCCACGTCACCACGCGCAGCGCGCGCGGCAGCACGCGGTCCGCGCCGACCCCCTGATCGTCGCTCGTCCACATGCGGACGCGGACGCCGGTGAGGCCGCCGACCACGATCGCGCGGCGTTGCGCGACGAGCTTGGGGTCACCCGTGGAGTCGACGGGGAGCGGGCCCATCGCGGCCCGGGCGAGCGCGCCGGCGTCGCGACCGATCGCCGTCCAGTAGCTCGGGCGCACGCCGAACCGCTCCATGAACTTCTTCACGTCCTCCTCGCGCGCCTCTTCCGGCTTGCTCGCGAGCACGGGGACGAGACCGGCCGAGGCCGACAGCACGGTGATCCTGTTCGGCGCCTCGCCGAAGGGGATGCCGGCCTCGAGCGTGAGCGCGACGGCCTTCGCGCCGTCGCGACGGGCGACGTTCGGCCGCTCGATGACGCGCCCGAGGTCGCGCAGCACGTCGCGCGCGCAGGAGCCGGGGCCGGAGATCAGCCAGCCCTGCGCGCCGGAGGACAGCCACGACTCGATCGGGAAGCGCGGCTTGCCGGCCTCCGCGAGGACGACATCGCAACGCACGGTCGGGAGCAGCGCGAGGCCGAAGGCGCCCTCGGCGACACGTCCGGCCGACTCGTCGTCGGGCGTGTCGGCGACGAACGCGGACGTCTTCACGCCATGACGGACCAGCGCCTCCGCGAGCATCGCGACCTCGCGCTCGGTCCGCTCGCCGAGGACGACGGCGCTGGTGCGCGGCATGCGCGCGGGGCTGGGCGCGGCGAGGAGCAGGACGGGGACGCCGCTCTCCTCGCTCCACTTCGAGGCGCGATCGGCGCTCGCGCGATCGAAGCCGGCGACGACGACGACGGCGCCCTCGCCGGTGAGCTCCTCCATCGCGGCGCGCGTGCCGGCGTCGTCGCTGCCGTCCTCGCGCGTCACCAGGCGCACGCCCTCGTCCCTGCCCGCGCTGCGCGGGAGATCGAGCGCCCAGGACAGGCCGCGGACGACGTCGGCGGCCTCGTCGCGCAGCTCGCGGCTCTTCGTCGGCAGGAGCAGACCGACGGTGCGCGCCGTCACCACCGAGAGTCCGCGGCGCGATGCGGCCAGCTCCCCGAGCTCGAGCCCCGCGTCGCCGCCGGTCTGCGCCGCCGACACGCCGCTCACCTCGAGCAGCCAGCGCGCGAGCGCGGCGTCGTTCGTCTCGACCGCGATCCGTGCGAGCCTCGCCGCCACGAGCTTCTGCGTGTCGTTCGAGTAGCCGGACGCGCTGCCACGCGCGCGCATCGAGCGGTACGTCTGCTCGAGCACGGGACGCTGCATCGTCTCGAGGATCTGACCGATCTTCGCGCGCACGCGATCGCGGTCGTCCTCGCTGACGCCGCGGAGCCATGCATCGAGGTACGCGAGCGCCTCGTAGTCGTCGTGCGCGCCGATCGCCGCGAGCGCGAGCTCCTCGAGGAAGATCTCGCGATCGGCGTCGTCGACGATCTTGCCGACCAGCGGACGGAGGCTGTCGAGCGCGGACTGCGGAGCTCCGTGCTGGCGCAAGCTGCGCGCGCGCACGACCGTCGCGAGGTCGCGCGTCGTGCCCGCGGGCAGGTCGCCGAGCGTCGCCAGGACGCCGTCGGCGCGGACGAAGTCCCCCGCATCCATCAGGGCGAACGCAAGGTAGACCTTGGCGAGCGGCGCGGCGCCGTCCCCGGGGTAGCGGCGCAGGAAGGCCTCGAGCGCGCCGCGATCGAGGCGGCGGGCCTCCCACTCCGCCCGGAGCGGGGCAAACGCGGCCGCGGCCTCCGGCGTCGAGGCGAGCGTCGCGACCGGGTTCTTGTTGGCCCCCGTCCGCGAGCATGCGACCGCGAGCAGGAGCACAGCCAGGAAGCCACGCGCGCGCACGGGTCCGAGTATACTCGCGTGCAAGAGATGAACGACCCTCGCGCGTTCGTGATGCGCCGCCTGCATGCGATCGCCGGCGTGGTCCCGCTCGGGGTCTTCGTCGTCGTGCACGTCGTCGTCAATGCGTCGGCGCTCGCGGGCGCGGCGCGCTTCGATCGCGTGGTCGGCGGGCTCGCACGCCTCCCGATCTCCACGCCGTTCGAGACGATCTTCGTGGGCGTCCCGCTCGCGTACCACGCGTTCTACGGGCTCACGCGCGCGCTGAAGCGGCCGAGGGACGCGGAAGAGCACGGCTACCGGCACCCGCGGCTCGACGTGCTCATGCGCATCACGAGCCTCGTCCTGCTCGTGTTCATCGTCGCCCACGTCTGGGAGCTCAGGATCCATCGCGCGGCCTTCGGCGGCTCGATCGCCGCGCTCCACACGCGGCTCACGATGCATCTGTCGTCCACGACCGGCGGCGTCCCGTGGATCGCGCTCGGTTACGTGCTCGGGCTCGCCGCGGCGTGCTTCCATCTGCCCTACGGCTGCTACGCGGTCCTCGCCTCCGCGGGCCGCGCGACGCGAAGGACGGCGGCCGCCGCCCTCGCCGCCGGAGCCCTCCTCTTCGTCGTCGGGACCGCGACCGTGATCGCGCTCGCGACGGGCGGCACGCTGTTCGAGGACGAGGATCCGGCCTCGAAGGTGCCGTGCGGCTCCGCCGCAGCGCCTTCCGCTTCCCGCTGAGCGGCTTTTGCCCTATCAGCGGGATCGAAAAATGGCGAAGAAGAGCTCCATCGTCACGGGCTCGGGCAAGGTCCGCCGTGTCGTCGTCGTCGGAGGCGGCCTTGCCGGGCTCACGACGGTGATCAAGCTCTGCGAGGCCGGGATCCCGGTCGACCTCTTCTCGCTCGTGCCGGTGAAGCGCTCGCACTCCGTCTGCGCGCAGGGCGGCATCAACGCGAGCGTCAACACGAAGGGCGAAGGCGACTCGCCGGACGTCCACCTCGAGGAGACGGTCTACGGCGGCGACTTCCTCGCCAACCAGCCCCCGGTCAAGGGGATGACCTACGCGGCGCCCGGCATCGTCTACATGCTCGATCGCATGGGCGTGCCCTTCAACCGCACGCCGGAGGGCCTCCTCGACTTCCGCCGCTTCGGCGGCACGCTCTTCCACCGCACGGCGTTCGCCGGTGCGACCACCGGCCAGCAGCTCCTCTACGCGCTCGACGAGCAGGTCCGTCGTTACGAGACGGCGTCGGTGGAGGACGACCGGGGCGTCGTCATCCGCGGCGAGAAGATGGTCCGCAAGTGGGAGCACTGGGACTTCCTCGGCCTCGTGCTCGACGACGAGGGCCGCGCGCGCGGGATCGTCGCCCAGGACCTCAAGTCGATGGCGATCGAGTCCTTCCCCGCCGATGCCGTATGCCTCGCGACCGGCGGTCCGGGCATCCTCTTCGGCAAGTCGACGAACAGCGTCATCAACACCGGCACGGCCGCCAGCGCCGTCTACCAGCAGGGCGCGTGCTACGCGAACGGCGAGTTCATCCAGGTCCACCCGACGGCGATCCCGGGCGCGGACAAGCTGCGTCTCATCTCGGAGAGCGTCCGCGGCGAGGGCGGTCGCGTCTGGGTCCCGAAGGATCCGAAGGAGCAGCGGCGCGGACGCGACGTCCCGGAGAGCGAACGCGACTACTTCCTCGAGGCGAAGTACCCGGGCTACGGCAACCTCGTCCCGCGCGACATCGCGAGCCGCGAGCTGTTCCTCAAGTGCTTCCACGAGAAGCGCGGCGTCTACAACAAGAAGAGCGGCAAGAACGAGCTCGAGGTCTACCTCGACGTCACCCACCTGCCGAAGGAAGTCCTGCGCAAGAAGCTCGCGGGCGTCCTCGAGATCTACGAGAAGTTCGCGGGCGAGGACCCGTACGACAACCCGATGAAGATCTTCCCCGCCGTCCACTACTCGATGGGCGGGCTGTGGGTCGACTTCGAGAAGAGCGCGGACGGCAAGCTGGTCGTCGGCTCGCCGAAGAACCAGGCGACGAACATCGAGGGGCTCTACGCGGCCGGAGAGGTCGACTACGCCTACCACGGCGCGAACCGCCTCGGCGCGAACTCGCTGCTCTCGTGCATCTACGGGGGCATGGTCGCCGGCCCGGCGATCGCGTCGTACGTGAAGAACATGCAGACGAGCTCGTGGGAGCTCAAGTCGAAGATCTTCGACGCCGCCGCCAAGCGCGAGCAGGAGCGCTACGACGCCATCCTGCAGATGAACGGCCGGGAGAACCCGTACCGCCTGCACGACGAGCTGTCGGAGGTCATGCTCCGGGACTGCACCATCGAGCGACACAACGCCACGCTCGAGAAGGTCATCGAGAAGATCGACGATCTCGAGGAGCGCTGGCTCGAGGTCGGCGTCACCGACACGAGCGGCCGGGCGAACCAGGGCGCGCAGTTCGTCCGCCACCTCAGGAACATGCTCGTCCTCGCGCGCGTGATCGCGACGGGAGCGAAGAACCGCGACGAGTCGCGCGGCGCGCACTACAAGCCCGAGTTCCCGCAGCGGGACGACGAGCGCTGGCTCCGGACGACGCTTGCATTCTACAAGGATGGCGAAGCCGGCAAGAGCGAGGTCCGCTTCGAGCGGAAGTTCGACTATCCGCTGCTCGGCAGCACCGTGAACGTCACCGACGAGGTCGACATCTCGCTCGTGAAGCCGCGCGCCCGCAAGTACGAGAGCGCGGGCGCGGCGAGCGCGACCGCGAAGGGCGAGGCCGCCCCAGCCGGGTGACGGCTCACTCTGCCGTCACGAGCACGTCGGCCGGGCCAGCGGGCGGGTCCGAGGCGCCGAACGAGCCACACGCGGCCGAGCACATCAGGGCGATCGCGGCCGAGGTCCGGGAGAGCCTCATGCGAAAGTCCAAGTTAACCGATGGCTTATTTCGGGTCACGCACCGACGAAAGCAGTTGACCTCACATACCTATGAGGGCGTAAGAGGTCTCCTGACGAAGCGCCCCGGCGAGCCCCGGCGCCCTCTTCCCGCGCCACGCTCGTCGCCCTATCTAGAGGGCACTTCCGTCGCCCCCTCGGAGAAAGTGAAGTGATGGCGGCTCGGTTCCTCGACTCGACGATCGGCAAGAAGGCCTTGATGGCGGTCACGGGGGTGATCCTCGTCGGCTTCGTCGTCGCCCACATGGCCGGCAACCTCCAGCTCTATCTGCCGGCGCACGACGGCGTGCACCCGCTCGACGAGTACGGCGTCTTCCTCCGCAAGGTCTTCCACGGCGCCGGCCTCTGGATCGCGCGCGCGGTCCTGCTCGCGTCGGTGGCGGCCCACATCTGGGCGGCGGTCACGCTCTCGCAGAAGAACAAGCAGGCGCGCGGCGTCGGGTACCGCTCGGTCCGCTACTCGGCGTCGACCTTCGCATCGCGGACGATGCTCTTCTCCGGGCTGATCGTCCTCGCCTTCATCGTCGTCCACCTCCTGCACCTCACGATCGGGGTGCTCCTCCCCGGGTTCGAAGAGGGGAAGGTCTTCCACAACGTCGTCACCGGGTTCCAGGTGCCCTGGGTGTCGGCGTTCTACATCCTCTCGATGCTCGCGCTCGCGCCCCACCTCCGCCATGGCGTGTGGTCGCTGTTCCAGACCCTCGGTCTCTCGCATCCGCGCTACGACCGCCTGCGCCAGCAGCTCGCGCTCGTCGTGACCGTTCTCGTCGTGGGGGCCAACATCTCTTTCCCGGTGGCCGTGCTCGCCGGTCTCGTCCGCTGAGGAGTTACGAGGATCATGAAGCTCGAGAGCAAAGTCCCGGACGGTCCGATCCAGACGAAGTGGGAGCGCCGCCGCTTCGAGATGAAGCTGGTGAACCCGGCGAACAAGCGAAAGTACAAGGTCATCGTCGTCGGCTCCGGCCTCGCCGGCGCGTCCGCCGCCGCGTCGCTCGGCGAGCTCGGCTACGACGTCGAGTGCTTCTGCTTCCAGGACTCGCCGCGGCGCGCGCACTCGATCGCCGCCCAGGGCGGCATCAACGCGGCGAAGAACTACCGGAACGACGGCGACAGCGTCTACCGGCTGTTCTACGACACGGTGAAGGGCGGCGACTTCCGCTCGCGCGAGGCGAACGTCTATCGCCTCGCCGAGGTGAGCGTGAACATCATCGACCAGTGCGTCGCCCAGGGCGTCCCGTTCGCGCGCGAGTACGGCGGCTTGCTCGACAACCGCTCGTTCGGCGGCGCGCAGGTGAGCCGCACGTTCTACGCGCGCGGCCAGACGGGCCAGCAGCTCCTCCTCGGCGCCTACCAGGCGCTCGAGCGGCAGGTGAACGCGAAGACCGTCAAGATGCACACGCGCTCGGAGATGCAGGCGCTCGTCGTCGTCGACGGCGCCGCGCGCGGCATCGTCACCCGCGACCTCATCACCGGCGAGGTCGAGACGCATCTCGGCGACGCGGTGTGCCTCGCGACCGGCGGCTACGGCAACGTCTTCTACCTGTCGACGAACGCGATGGGCTCGAACGTGACCGCCGCGTGGCGCGCGTACAAGAAGGGCGCCGCGTTCGCGAACCCTTGCTACACGCAGATCCACCCGACCTGCATCCCGGTCACCGGCGAGCACCAGTCGAAGCTCACGCTGATGAGCGAGAGCCTCCGCAACGACGGACGCGTCTGGGTCCCGAAGAAGAAGGAGGACTGCAAGAAGAAGCCCGGCGACATCCCCGAGGCCGACCGCGACTACTACCTCGAGCGGCGCTATCCGAGCTTCGGCAACCTCGTCCCGCGCGACGTCGCCTCGCGCAACGCGAAGATGGTCTGCGACGAGGGTCGCGGCGTCGGCGAGGGCGGCTACGGCGTCTACCTCGACTTCGGCGACGCCATCAAGCGGCTCGGCAAGCAGAAGATCGAGGAGAAGTACGGCAACCTCTTCGAGATGTACGAGCGCATCACCGACGAGGACCCGTACAAGGTCCCGATGCGCATCTACCCCGCCGTCCACTACACGATGGGCGGCCTCTGGGTGGACTACGAGCTGATGAGCACGATCCCGGGGCTGTTCGTGCTCGGCGAGGCGAACTTCAGCGACCACGGCGCGAACCGCCTCGGCGCGTCCGCGCTGATGCAGGGCCTCGCCGACGGCTACTTCGTCATCCCCTACACGATCGGCAACTACCTCGCCGGTGTGAAGCCCGGCGAGCGCCCGAAGGCCGATCACCCCGAGGTGAAGGCGACGGTGAAGGAGGTCGAGGAGCGGACGAAGAAGCTCCTCGGCATCCAGGGAAAGAAGACGCCGACGCAGCTCCACCGGGAGCTCGGCAAGATCATGTGGGAGTACTGCGGGATGGCCCGCAACAAGGCGGGGCTCGAGAAGGCGATCGGCCTCATCGCCGCGCTGCGCGAGGAGTTCTGGAAGGACCTCCGCGTGCCGGGCACCGGCACGGAGCTGAATCAGTCGCTGGAGATGGCCTCACGCGTCGCCGACTTCCTCGAGCTCGGCGAGCTCATGTGCCGCGACGCGCTCATCCGCGAGGAGAGCTGCGGCGGACACTTCCGCGAGGAGCATTCGTCCCCCGAAGGCGAGGCGGTGCGCGACGACGAGCGCTTCGCCCACGTCGCCGCGTGGGAGTACAAGGGCGAGGGCGAGATGCCCGTGCGCCACATCGAACCTCTGAGCTTCGAGTACGTGAAGCTCGCGACCCGCAGCTACAAGTAGGACGACGCGATGAACCTCACCCTGATCGTGTGGCGCCAGAAGAGCGCGAAGGACGCCGGCGGCTTCGAGACCTACGAGGCGAAGGACATCAGCCCGGACATGTCCTTCCTCGAGATGCTCGACGTGGTCAACGAGCGGCTCCTGGCCGGAGGCAAGGACCCGATCGCGTTCGATCACGACTGCCGCGAGGGCATCTGCGGGATGTGCTCGATGTTCATCGACGGCCGCCCGCACGGACCGCGCGAGCGGACGACCACGTGCCAGCTCCACATGCGGAGCTTCAAGGACGGCGACACGATCACGATCGAGCCCTGGCGGGCGACGGCCTTCCCCGTCGAGCGCGACCTCGTCGTCGACCGTCGCGCGTTCGACCGCATCATCGCGGCCGGCGGGTACGTCTCGGTGCCTACCGGCTCGCCGCAGGACGCGAACGCGATCCCCGTCCCGAAGGAGAACGCCGACCTCGCGATGGACGCTGCCGCGTGCATCGGGTGCGGCGCGTGCGTCGCGGCTTGCCCAAATGCGTCGGCGATGCTGTTCGTCGCCGCGAAGATCACCCACCTCGGTCTGCTCCCGCAGGGACAACCGGAGCGCCACGCGCGCGCCCTCTCGATGGTGAACCAGATGGATGCGGAGGGCTTCGGCGGCTGCACGAACCACGGTGAGTGCTCCGCGGCGTGCCCGAAGGGGATCAGCCTGGAGACGATCGCGCGGATGAACCGCGACTTCATCAAGGCGAGCGCGAGCGATCGCGGCGAGGAGCGCTCGGAGTCGGGCGCCGGCTGATCGAAGAAGCCATCACGGTCGCGCATCGGCGATCTGCTTCGCCTTCGCATCGATGCGCGCCTGCGCCCCCTCGCCGATCTCCGTATCGGGGCGACAGCTGCCCCAGACGTTCAGCGCGTCCCAGCGGAAGCCGCTGCGATCGCACGTGAGCCGCTCGACGTCGACGAGGGCCATGCTCACCCATGGCCCTGCCGCGCGCACGACGACGCGGTAGCGCTCGACGATCCAGCCGCGTTCCTCGCCGGGCGGCCAGAGCGTGACGCTCGCGTGCACGCCCACCATCCGCCACGGCGCGAGCACGACGCCGCTCTGGGGATCGACCCACGTGGGGCGGAGCTCGCCGTCGCCGCCCATGCGGCGTGCGACGAGCTGGGTCGTGGCCGCGACGGGCGCGCCGATGTCGAAGCGGAACGGACGGATCGACTCGGTGGAGGCACAGCCGCTCGCGCCGAGCAGGGCGCCGGCGACGAGCACGGCCCGTAGGGAAGCCACGTCCGGAATGACGGCGCGCCGCGCGCATCATTCACGCCGATCACTGGGCGGTCACCACCACGTCGTCGACGAAGACCTCCCACCGCACGTTCGGGTCGGCATCGGTGAGCCCGACGCGCGCCTCGAGCGGGACCGGCACCCACGCGGGGTCGAGCGCGTACGTCTTCGTCATGCCGCCGACCGTCGCCGTCGCCGCATGGGCCGTGAGGTCCACCGACAGGGCCATCCGGTCCCATTCGCCCTCCGGCGGCATCGGCAGATACCCGAGCGTCTTCGGCGTCAGTCCACCGTCCGCCTCCGCGATCCGCTCCTCGACCTCTCCGTTCGGGCGGATCCGGAACGACAGACCTCCGCCGTCACGCTGGATCTGCAAGAGGACTGCTCGCTGGCCGCTCCCGGAGGCGACTTTCACGTCGGCCTCGATCGATGCCTTCGAGGCCAGGGCCGTCTTCGCCTCCACATAGGCGTCGCTCGCCGTCGCCGCGCCCGCCTCGGCGATCAGGTGCAGCGCATGCCGAGGCGAGGGCGCGCCCGCGGCGTCGTCCACCCGGATGGTGTTCCGCCCGCTCTCGTCGTCCTTCTTCCAGCCGGCGAAGCGGAAGCCGGCCGCTCCCTCGAAGTCCTCGCACACGAGCGCGCCCGGTCGGGGACAGAACGACGATTCGCCGCCGGCGTCGCCGAGCGCCGCGTCGCCGCTCGTCGTGCCGTCCGGCCCCGCGTCGGCCGGGGTGACGGGGACCTCTCCGTCGTCGGCGCCGAACGATCCGCACGACGCGAGGACGGCGACGAGGGCGACGAGGGCGACCGCGGCAAAGCTCGTCAGCGCCCTCATTCCACCAACTATAACCCAGCGCTTGTCTCGCTGCGCGCGGGGCCTCATAGTGCGCTGGCCATGGCCGAAGCCCGCAAGGTGCGCCTCCGGATCCTCCGTCAGGACGGGCCGAACGACGCCAAGCGATGGGAGCAGTTCGAGGTCCGCTGGCAGCCGCAGATGAACGTCATCAGCGCGCTCATGGAGATCCAGCGGAACCCGCAGACGAGCGACGGCAAGAAGGCCACGCCGGTGTGCTGGGAGTCGAGCTGCCTCGAGGAGGTGTGCGGCGCCTGCACGATGCTGGTGAACGGCCGCGTCCGTCAGGCCTGCTCGACGCTGGTGGATCGGATCTGCAAGGAGGAAGGGGACGTCATCGAGCTCGCGCCGATGACCAAGTTCCCGCTCGTGCGCGATCTCGTCGTCGATCGGTCGCGCATGTTCGACGATCTCAAGCACGTCAAGGCGTGGATCCAGCTCGACGGCTCGCACGAGCTCGGTCCGGGCCCGCGCCAGTCGCCCGAGAACCAGGAGGAGGCCTATCCCCTCTCGCGCTGCATGACCTGCGGCTGCTGCATGGAGGCCTGCCCGCAGATCAACGACCGCTCGAAGTTCATCGGCCCGCACGCGATCAGCCTCGTGCGCCTGTACAACCTGCATCCGACCGGGAAGATGCACGCGGCCGAGCGGCTCGAGACGTTGATGGGCGAGGGCGGCGTCCAGGACTGCGGCAAGGCGCAGAACTGCGTGGAGGTGTGCCCCAAGGAGATCCCGCTGGTCGACTCGATCGCGGTCGTCTCCGGTCAGATCACGATGGGTGGCCGCGACCTGCTCCGCCTGTCTGAGAAACAGATGCGCGGGGTCCGGGGCAACAAGATCGCCATGATCTTTCAGGAGCCCATGACCTCGCTGAACCCGCTGCGGACGGTGGGCAACC
>WBZO01006050.1_pt1 | contig 11930 bp, 10 predicted proteins | sample 5204261 | NCBI WGS metagenome assembly WBZO01 (sample SAMN12412400, study PRJNA552823) | activated sludge metagenome | isolation source: activated sludge from anammox sidestream of wastewater treatment plant... | place: USA: North Carolina | collected 2017-09 | reverse complement strand
GCCACCAGGTCGCAGCCGGCGTCCTCGGCCCGCGAGTACGCCTCGACGATCCGGGCGAGGTTCCCCTCGAGGTCGCCGACCACGACGTCGAGCTGCGCGGCCGCCACGCGTACCAGGGCCATGACCCAGAGGATACGGGGGCTCCGGCCGACCCGCCGTCGCTCGGAGGTCCCGGGAATGGTCGTCGGGGCCGGTCGTCCGCCTAACCTGGCCCGGTCGCGCCGGAGGCAGCGGGCCCCGGCAGCCGGATCGGAGGGATCCCCATGGGGCGCAAGGTGTTCGTCGTCGGTGTGGGCATGACCAACTTCGAGAAGCCGGGCCGGCGGGAGTGGGACTACCCCGACATGGCCCGCGAGGCCGGTCAGGGCGCGCTCGCCGACGCCGGGATCTCCTACGACCAGGTCGAGATGGCCGCGGTGGGGTACTGCTACGGCGACTCCACGGCCGGGCAGCGGGCCCTCTACGAGGTGGGCGTCACCGGCATCCCGGTCGTCAACGTGAACAACAACTGCGCCACCGGTTCGAGCGCGCTCTACCTCGCCAAGAGCTTCATCGAGGGCGGCCTGGCCGAGTGCACGATGGCGCTCGGCTTCGAGAAGATGGAGCGCGGCTCGCTCGGCATCAAGTACACCGACCGGGCCATCCCGATGCAGTGGACGTTCGAGAAGATGAACGCCAAGCGCGGGTTCACGGCCGCGCCGCCCGCCCCGCAGATGTTCGGCAACGCCGGCCGCGAGTACATGGAGCTCTACGGCGTGAAGCCCGAGAGCTTCGCCCGGATCGCCGAGAAGAACCACCGCCACTCGGCGGCCAACCCGCGGTCTCAGTTCCGCGACGTGTACACGCTCGAGGAGATCCTCGCCGCGCCGATGGTGCACGAGCCGCTGACCAAGCTGCAGTGCTGCCCCACCTCCGACGGCGGCGCGGCGGCCATCCTCGCCAGCGAGGAGTACGTGCGCGAGCACGGGCTCGCCGACCGGGCCGTCGAGATCGTCGCCATGTCGATGAACACCGACTTCCCGTCGAGCTTCGAGTCCGACTCCGACATGAGGTTCGTCGGGTTCGACATGACCCGCGACGCGGCCCGGCAGGTCTACGAGCAGTCGGGGCACGGGCCCGAGGACGTCGACGTCGTCGAGCTGCACGACTGCTTCTCGGCCAACGAGATGATCACCTACGAGGGTCTCGGCCTGTGCGGCGAGGGTGGGGCCGCCGAGCTCATCGACTCCGGTGCCGTCACCTACGGCGGCCGGTGGGTGGTGAACCCCTCCGGGGGCCTGATCTCCAAGGGGCACCCCCTCGGCGCCACAGGCCTCGCCCAGTGCGCCGAGCTCACCTGGCAGCTGCGGGGCGAGGCCGAGGAGCGCCAGGTCGAGGGCGCCCGGCGGGCCCTCCAGCACAACCTCGGGCTGGGCGGGGCCTGCGTGGTCGCGATGTACGAGAAGGCCTCGCTCGCCTAGGCGCTAGCGGGTCGCGGACGCGCGGCCGACGAAGTCGTCCATCGAGCGGTTCACGCCGAGCTCGTCGTTGAGCCGGTCGAACGCGGCGATCGGCAGGAAGCGCATGAGGTGGCCGAGCCCCACGGTGGGCGGCAGGTACAGGCGCGACCGGTCGGCCTCGACGGCCCGCACGACGCGCTCGGCCACGTATCCGGGCTCGAGGATGGGGAGCAGCTTCGGGAAGCGGCTCTTCACCCCGCGGAACATGCCGGTGTCGATGTAGAAGGGGCACACGACCGTGGTCCGCACGGGCGAGCCCTGCCGGCGGAGCTCGACGCGCAGCGACTCGTCGAAGCCCATGGCCGCCCACTTCGAGGCCGCGTAGTCGCTGAGCTTGGCGACGCCCACCAGCGACGACGCCGAGGCGATGGTCACCACGTGGCCGCGGCGACGTTCCGTCATCCCCGGCAGCATCGCCTGCGTGGTCCAGTAGAGGGCGAGCGTGTTCACCTCGAACGTCCGCCGGACCTGCGCCTCGGTCAGCTCGGTGAGCCAGTTGCCGCTCACGACGCCCGCGTTGTTCACGAGCACGTCGACGGGACCCGTACCGGCCGCGGTGCGCTCGGCGGCCTCGAAGACGGCGGCCCGGTCGGTCACGTCGCAGGTGTACGGGTCGGCCCGGCCCGGGCCGCGACGGGTGAGCTCCTCGGCGGCTTCGGCCGCGGCGGCGGGGTCGAGGTCCCAGATCGCGACCCGGGACCCACGCTCCACCATCCCGGCGGCCATCAGGCGACCGATCCCGCTCCCCCCGCCGGTGACCACCACGTTCGCACCCGCGAGCTGCGTCATCGCTCCTCCTCCGATCCGTCGCGACCCTGGCGAGGTTAGACCGCGCCCGCAAGATGACGACCGTGTGAACAGGGTCGCCGTCGGGCCCGCCGCACCCCGCCCGCTGGCACACTGGTGCGTACCGGATCGGGACCGCACCTCGGCTCCGGGACGCGGCCCCGAGCGACCCGAACGGGCCGGCGGCCCACCCCGAACCACGTGCGGCAAAGCGACGACCACAGGGACTACGAGGACGACATGAGCTACGTGGGCGATCCAGGCGACGACGAGGGCGACGAGCCGGTGGAGCACACCGGGAGCCACCAGCGCGACTACGTCATGCGAACCGTGCAGGAGCGCGGGGTGCGCTTCGTCCGCCTCTGGTTCACCGACGTGCTCGGGTTCCTGAAGAGCTTCGCCATCACGCCGGCCGAGCTGGAGAGCGCGCTCGAGGAGGGCATGACCTTCGACGGCTCCTCGATCGAGGGCTACAGCCGGGTCCAGGAGGCCGACATGCTGGCCGTCCCCGACCCGTCGACCTTCGAGCTGCTCCTGCCCGGAGGGCCCGACGACGGCTCCACCGCCCGCATCTTCTGCGACATCCGCACCCTCGACGGCGAGCCCTTCGAAGGCGACCCGCGCCGGGTGCTGGCCCGCAACCTCGACGTGGCCCACGAGATGGGGTACTCGTTCTACGTCGGCCCGGAGATGGAGTACTACTACTTCCGGTCCGCGTCCTCACCCGACCCGCTCGACCAGGCCGGGTTCTTCGACCTGACCCAGCTCGACATGGCCAGCGAGCTCCGCCGGCAGACCATCACCACGGTGGAGGGCATGGGCATCCCGGTGGAGTACAGCTTCCACGAGCTCGGGCCCAGCCAGCACGAGATGGACCTCCGCCACACCGACGCCCTGAGCATGGCCGACAACGTCATGACCTTCCGCCTGGTGGTCAAGGAGGTGGCGGCCGCCCTGGGCGTCCACGCCACGTTCATGCCCAAGCCGCTCACCGGCGCGTACGGCAACGGGATGCACAGCCACCTCTCGCTCTTCGAAGGCGACCTGAACGCGTTCCACGACCCCGGCGACGAGCACGGCCTCTCCAAGACGGGCCAGGCGTTCATCGCCGGCCTCCTCCACCACGCCCGTGAGATCACCGCGGTGACCAACCAGTGGGTCAACTCCTACAAGCGCCTGGTCAGCGGCTACGAGGCCCCGGTCTACGTCTGCTGGGCCCGCAACAACCGCTCGGCCCTGGTGCGGGTGCCGGTGCCCAAGAAGGGCCGGGAGTCCGCGACCCGCATCGAGTTCCGGTCCCCCGACCCGGCCTGCAACCCGTACCTGGCGTTCTCGGTGATGCTCGCCGCCGGCCTGCGGGGCGTCCGGGAGGGCTACGAGCTCCCGCCCCCCGCCACGAACAACATCTACGAGATGAGCGCCGTCGAGCGGGCCGAGGCGGGCATCGGCTCGCTCCCCGAGTCGCTCGACCGCGCCCTCGACGCCATGGAGGGCTCCGAGCTCGTGGCCGAGGCCCTCGGTGAGCACGTGTTCGAGTACTTCCTGCGCAACAAGCGGACCGAGTGGGACGCCTACAAGGGCGCGGTGACCCCCTTCGAGGTAGAGCGGTACCTGGGGACGCTGTGAACCGGATCGAGCCATCGGGCCCCGACGAGCTGCTGGTCTTCCCCGATCCGCCGCCGCCCCTGCTCGCCCAGACGCTCGACCTCGCGGGCTACCGCTGGAAGGCGTTCGGGAACCCGGCGGAGGCGACCAAGCAGGAGCCGTCGACGGGATGGGACGGCGCCGTGCTCTTCGCCGGTGAAGACGCCGAGGGTGCGTTCGTGATGTCGCGCGCGCTGCGCAAGCAGGGCCTCGGCGGCCCGGTGATCGTGCTGGTGACCGGGGCCCAGATCGCGGAGCTCGAGCTGCGCGACGACCTCTACGACGACTTCTGCCTCGCGCCCTTCCACCCCAAGGAGCTGGAGGCCCGCCTACGGCACCTCTTCTGGCGGTCGGGGCGGGCCGCCCGCCCGGAGCTGGTCGAGCACGGCGGCCTGGTGCTGAACCTCGAGACGTACCAGGCGGCCGTCGACGGGCGGCCCATCGACCTGACCTACATGGAGTACGAGCTGCTGAAGTTCCTCAGCACCCACCCGGAGAAGGTGTTCACCCGGGAGCAGCTGCTCTCACGGGTCTGGGGGTACGAGTACTACGGAGGCGCCCGGACCGTCGACGTCCACGTCCGGCGCCTGCGGGCCAAGCTCGGCGAGGAGCACGCCGGCCTGATCCAGACCGTCCGCTCGGTCGGGTACCGGTTCGGACGGGCGTCGGCGTGGGGTCAGACCGGCTGATCCGCGGCGCGGCGCTCGGCGTCGTCGACGAGCAGGAGTCCGTTCAGAAGGCTCCAGGCCGCCCCGGCGAGCATCACGCCCACGGGGAGGACGAGCAGGAGCACGATCGCCATCAGCACGCCGCCGGCCATGCGGGGAGGTTACCCGAGCCCCGTAGGTACACTGCGCCGCGATGCCCAGCCCCGGGTCCGGCACGGCCACCCGCACCGGCGCCGACGGCCGTGACGGCGGGGGCGTCGCTCCCCACGCACGCGCCGACGATCGGCGCATCCCCGGCGGACTCCGGCCCGTGGCCGTGCCCGTCCTGGTCGTCGTGGTGCTGGCGGTGCCGCTCGTCGTCGCCCTCCTGGCCCTGCGCCACCCGCACTGGTACCCGCTCCTCGACCTGGCCCAGACCGAGATGCGGGTGCGCGACGTCGGGACGACCCACCCTCCGCTGATCGGGCTGCTCGGCCGGTTCGGGAGCGGTGACCACCCCGGCAGCCACCCCGGACCGATGAGCTTCTGGTTCATGTGGCCGGTCTGGGCGGCGGCGGGCCGGTCGTCGTTCGCGCTCCGCGTCGCTTCGGTGACGGTGCACCTGGTCGCGATCGGAGCGGCGGTGGCCGTGGCGTGGCGCCGCGGCGGGGCCCGAATGGCGGTGGGGGTGGGCGCCCTCCTCGCCGTGGCGGCCTCGACGTTCGGCGTCGCGGTGTTCCTCGAACCGTGGAACCCGTACCTGCCCTCGATGTGGTGGCTCGTGCTGGTCCTGGCCGTGTGGTCGGCGCTCTGCGACGACTGGCCCATGCTCCCGGTCGCCGCCTTCGCCGGGTCCTTCTGCGCGCAGACCCACGCCTCCTACGCCGGCATGGTGGGCGGGATGGCCGCCTTCACGGTCGCGTTCGTGGGCTTCAAGGCGTACCGCCGTCGTCACGACCGCGGCGAGCTCCGCCGGATCGCCGCGTGGACCGCGACCGCGGCCGGTATCGCGGTGGTGCTCTGGGTTCCCCCGCTGATCGACCAGTTGACCGCGTCCAAGGGGAACCTCTCGATCATCGCCGAGGACTTCCTGCACCCGCCGGCCGATCCCATCGGCCTGAGGTCCGGGTTGGTGGAGCTGCTGCGCCGGCTGAACGTGCTCCAGGCGTTCTCCGGCCTACGAGCCGGTGTGGGCGAGACCGGATCGATCGTCCCGGGGGTGCTGCTGCTGGTCGCCTGGGCCGGATCCGGTGCGGTCGCCTGGCGCCGTCGCGAGGCGCGCCTCAACCGCCTCAACGTCGTCGCGGGGGTGGCCCTCCTGCTCTCCCTCTACTCGGCCAGCCGGATCTACGGCCGGGTCTGGTACTACCTGCTGCTCTACGGCTGGAGCCTGGGCGCCGTCATGCTCGTAGCCACCGGCTGGGCCCTCATGGTCGCCTTCCGCCCCGGTCCGGCAGCAGGCGACGGACCGCGGGACGAGGCGCGGGACGCGGTCCACGACCGACCCCACGGCGCCGACGCGCCCGGCGTTCCCGCCTGGTCGTGGACCCCGGCGACGGCCCTGGCCGCGACGGCCCTGCTGGTCTTCTCCACCGTCCTGGGCGTCCGGGCGTCGGGTGCCACCGCCACCGACGCCATGGCGGGCGCGGCGCTGGGGGAGGTGGTGGCCCCGACCGCCACGGCGCTGCGCGCCCGCATGGCCGAGGAACCCCTGAGGGGCGAGCGGTTCGTCGTCACCTGGACCGACACCGTCAGCCTGGGCGGGCAGGGCTGGGGACTGATCAACGAGCTCGAGCGCGTCGGTATCCCGGTCGGGGTGGCCGACGTCCCGCTCTACCGGGGCGGGGCCCGCGGCCACCGAGTCGTCGCGGACCGTGATGCGCGCGCCACCGTCCACCTGGCGGTCGGTACCGCCATCGACGTGTGGCGCGCCGTCCCGGACGCCACCGAGATCGCCTACGGCGATCCGCGCAGCCGCGCCGAGCGGGCGGAGTTCCGGCGGCTGCACGCCCGCGTCGATCGCCGGCTCCGGAGCGGCGGGCGCGACGACCTGCTCCCCCTGCTCGACTCCCAGCTCTTCCTCCTCGCCCTGGCTCCCGACCTGCCGCCCGAGGTCGAGCGCGACACCCGGCGGATGCTCGAGCTCGGAGAACCCGTGGCGGTGTTCGTCGCCCCGCCGGGCACCACCGCCTGACGGGCCGGTCAGGTGTTCGCGAGGAAGTGGTCGGCGTTGCGGCGCGCGATGGCCATGATCGCGGCCTGCGGGTTTACACCCGGCGCCGTGGGCAGGAGGGAGGCGTCGTTGACCCAGAGGTTGGCGACGCCCCGGATCCGCCCGAAGCTGTCGGCGGCGGCCAGCGCCTGGTCCTCGCCCATGCGGATCGTCGACGCCAGGTGGACGGTCATGAGGTTGACGCGGTTCCGGTCGACGGCGTCCCACCACGACACGAGGTCCCCGCGCCGGCGGAGGACCGGTCCCCCGGCGATGGACGGGTACAGCGCGGTGGCTCCCGCCGCGAAGAGCAGCTCACCGAGATGGACCAGTCCGCGGGCCAGGAGGCTCAGGTCGGCCTCGGTGAGGCTGTAGGCCACGACGGGGGCGTGGAGGCCCGGGAGCGTCCACACGCGCCCGTGGCCCTCGCTCTTGATGGCCGTGTAGTAGACGGCCGTCGACTCCCAGGCGTCGAGAGCTTCGTCGTCGCCGGGGGCGGCGTCGGCGATGGCCAGGGCCACGTGGCCCCGGGTGCTGGCGGACCCGCCGATCGTGAGGTTGGACGGGAACTCGGTCACCCGGTGCATGGGAACGTCGTCGTGGTCGATCGGGTGGGGGAAGCGGGCCGCGACCTTGATCGTCGGGTGGAACTCGAGACCCGAACCGACCAGGCCCCGGATCCCGGACCGCTGCAGGAGCGCCGGGCTCTGGATCGCGCCTCCGCAGACGAACACCTGGGGCGCGCGCACCTCGAATCGCTCCCAAGCGCCGTCGGGACGGCGCCTCCGGCACGCGACGCCGGTCGCGCGGCCCCCGTCGACGAGCACCCGCACGGCCTCGGTGTCGGGAACGATCCGGGCCCCGGCCGCCACCGCCCGCGGCACGAAGGTGCGGGCCATGGTCTGCTTGGTGCCCCGCCCGTCGGGGGAGTAGCTGAAGAGACGGGCGAACTCGGTGGAACGCCACCCCAGCTTGGTCGCCCCCCGTTCGATGAGCGCCGACGACAACGGCGGTGCGCCGGGCACGGTGGAGATCTCGATCTCCTCCTCGATCGTCGAGGCGTAGTGGTCGAGGATGTCGGGTGTGAACTCCAGGATCCGGCCCCGCTCCTGCCACCGGGCCGCGAGCTCCTCGGGCAGGCGCCGGTAGAGCCCGCTGTTGATCTCGGTGCTGCCGCCGACGCAGCGCCCTTCCGCGTAGGCGATGCCCGGGCGACCCAGCGCGGCCGTCAGCCCCCGGTGGCGGTACCTGGCCCTCATCTCCTCGAAGGAGAACGGCTCCAGCTCGTCGGGAGCGATCCAGGGGCCCTCCTCGACCACGCAGACGTCGCGGCCCCCCTCGGCGAGGGTGGCGGCCGTCACCGCGCCCCCGGCGCCGGACCCCACCACCACCACGTCGGCGCGGAGGTCGGTCACGCGACCGCTCCCGGGGGCGCCGGAACCGCGTGGTCGAGCTCCTCGCCCGCGTAGAGGGTCAGGGACCGCAGCAGGCGGACGTACTGGCGCAGCGGCGTGACCGAGCTCGCCTCCCACCGCTCCAGGATCAGCCGGAGACGGTCGTCGTCGAGGAGGCCCACCGCGCGCGCCGCGGCGTCGACCGTACCGATCGCGGCCGACTCCAGCGCCACGCCCAACCGGAGGTGATCCGGCATGAGGCGGAGCGTCTCGCCGACGTAGGCCTGGATCGCCTCCAGCCGCGCGGCGTCGGGCTCACCCCGCGCCAGGAGCGCGACGACCCGTCGTTCGATGCGCCTCATGCGGCGACAGACTACCGACCGCGCCGGCCCGGCCGCCCCGCGTCAGGGGAGGTGCTTCAGGACGGCGAGGACGCCGAGGCGGGCCGGCGACTGGTGGGTCGAGCGGTTCCCGCCGTCGAGGTCGGCGCGGTGGGCGAGGAACCACTCGTAGGACTCGACGACCATCGACGCGTTCGAGTGCCGCGGCTCCCACCCGAGCTCACCGCGGGCCCGGCTGATGTCGAACCAGAGCGACTCGCCGTAGAGGAGCCAGTGGTAGGGGGCGAACGGCGCCAGGCCGGGAGCCCCGAGAGCTCGCATGGCGATCCGGGCCGGCCCCTTGGGCAGCGAACGCACCCGCGATCCCGTGCCGGCGTGGTCGACGAGGGCCTGGAGCGTCTCGCGCATCGTGCCCATCTCGGCCGCGCCGACGTTGTAGACGGCCGGACCCGGCCGGGCGGCGGCCAGGAGGCAGGCGGAAGCGAGGTCCGAGGCGTGGACGAACTGGTAGCGGTTGGACCCGTCGCCCAGCACGAAGACCGGCGCCCCGGCGGCGACGAGGTCGAAGAGCGCGCCCATGATCCCGAGGCGCCCGTGCCCGAGGATGGTCCGGGGCCGCACGATGGTGACGTCGAGGCCGGCGGCGACGGCGTCGTGGCAGAGCATCTCGGCGTGGACCTTGGCCCGGCCGTAGGCCTCCAAGGGCCGGACCGGGGTCTCCTCGGTGACCGGATTCGACTCCGGGATGCCGAACACCGCGCTCGACGACGTGTTCACCACCTTCGCGACGCCGGCGTCGCGGGCCGCGACCAGGAGGTTGCCGGTGCCGACGACGTTGACGGACCAGAACAGCTCGCGATCGCGTGCCAGCGGCACCTGGGCGACGTTGTGCATGACGACGTCGACGCCGCGGCAGGCCTCACGGATCGCCTCTCGGTCGACGATGTCGCCGGCCACGTACTCGACGGCGCCGTCGGGGCGCGGGTCGGGGGGGTTCAGGTCGAAGACGCGGACCTTCCAACCCTGCGTGAGCGCGGCGTCGACGAGCACGCTCCCGAAGTAGCCGCTACCGCCGGTCACGAGCATCGTTCCGGATCGGGTCACAGCTGCTCACCCCGGTCGAGGCAGGACCGGATGCTCGCCCGCATCCCGTCGAGCAGGCTCGTCGACGGATCGAAGCCCAGCTCCTCGCGGGCGCGGCTCACGTCGCACGCGATCGTGTCCTTGAGCTCGCCGAGGACGTGGACCGCCTGGAGGTAGCGCCCCCGGGCCTGGAGGAAGGCGTCGGCCCGGGCCGCGAGCACCGCCGCGGGAAGGGGAAGGCGCCGGGGCCGGCGTGGCGACACCTCGAGCCCCTCGGCCTCCAGGGCGGCGCGGACCGTCGCGATCACGTCGCGCAGCTCGTAGGGTTCGGCGTCGGCTATCCAGTAGGCCCGCCCCGCGGCCTCGGGCACCTCCTCCGCGAGCAGCATCCCCTGCACGAGGTGGCCGGTGTAGACCATCGACCTCCGCTGGGTGCCGTCGCCGACGATCGGGAACCGGCCGCGGCGGATGGCGGAGAAGAACCGGCTCTGGCGCGGGGGCTGGTTCGGGCCGTAGAACCACGGGGCCCGCAGGACGACCGCCTCGACGTCGCCGCGCTCGGCGGCCCGGAGCACCAGCTCCTCGGCCTGGCGCTTCGACTCCCCGTACGCCAGGTACGGGTTGTACGGCGAGTCCTCGGTGAACCGGTGGTCCCGCGAGGGGTTGGCGCCGAACGGGGAGTTCGACGACACGTGGACCACCCGGCGGGCCCGCGTCCGCCGGGCCCGGTCGAGGACGAGGTCGGTGCCGCCGACGTTGGTGTCGAAGAACTCGCGGGTGCGTCCGGCGGCGTGCACGACGCCCAGCGCGTGGAACACGGTCGCCGACGCCGCGCCGTCGAAGAGGCGGTCGAGCGCCGCCGGATCGCGCACGTCGCCGACGACGACCTCGACCGACGGGGCGATCACCTCCACGAGGGGACGCTCCCCCTCGTCGCGCACGAGGCACCGGACGCGGTCCCGGCGCGGGGCGAGCTCCCTCACCAGGTTCTGGCCCAGCCATCCGGCGGCGCCGGTGACGATCGCGGGGCCGCCGGCGGCCCCGGGGGATGGGTCGGTCATGGCCTCCTCGCTCGTCGCACCTGCCGCGCCGGAAGCGGGCAAGGTACCACCGGGCCGCCGGCCGGCGGCCCGGACCGGCCCCGTGGGCCGCCGTCCGTATACTCCCCCGCGGTGGCCCGACCAACCCCCGATGCAGCCCGGAGAGCCGCCGGGGTCACCGGGATCGCGGTCGTGGTGGTCCTGGCGGTGCCGTTGGTCGTCGCCCTCGCCGGGCTCCGATCCCACCGCTGGTACCCCGTCCTCGACCTGGCCCAGACCGAACTGCGCGTGCGCGACGTCGCCAGCGCGTACCCGCCGCTGCTGGGGCTCGTGGGAAGGCTCGGCGACCAGTCCCGTCCCGGGAGCCATCCCGGACCGCTCAGCTTCTTCTCCCTCTGGCCGCTCTACGCGCTCGCCGGCCGGACGTCCTGGGCCCTGCGGCTCTCGTCGTCGGCCCTGAGCGTCGTCGCCATGGCGGGCACGGTCTGGCTCGCCGCCCGCCGCGGCGGCGTCCGCCTGGTCCTCGCCGCCGGCGCCGTGCTCGCCGTGGTCCTCGCCGCCTACGGACCGGAGATCCCGGTCGAGGCGTGGAACCCCTACCTCCCGGCGTTCTGGTGGGTGGCGGTCGTGTTCGGGGTCTGGTCGGTGCTCGAAGGCGACGTGGTCGCCCTGCCCCTCACCGTCTTCGCCGCCTCGATGTGCGCGCAGACCCACGTGTCGTACCTCGGCCTCGTCGGCGGGATGGCCCTCGTGGTCGTCGCCGCGGTCGCCGTGCTCGTCCGCCGCCACCGCGCCGACCGGCCCGAGCTCCGCCGCATCGTGTCCTGGTCCGCGGCATCGGCCGCGCTCGGGGCGGTCCTCTGGATACCTCCGGTGGCCCAGCAGATCGGCGGCGACAACCCCAACATGTCGATCATCTGGGGCGACTTCGCCCACCCGGTCGAGGCGCCCATCGGCGCCCGGCGCGGCCTCGAGGCGGTGCTCGCGAACCTGAGCCCGCTCCGGCTCGTGTCAGGGCTCACCGAGGATCCGCACGGCCCGCTGCTCCCGGGCGTCCTGCTGATCGTCGCCTGGGGTGTCGCGGCCCTCGTCGCGTGGCGGATCCTGCCCGACCGGCGGATCACGCGGCTGCACGGCGTGCTCGGGCTCACGCTGGCGCTGGCCGCCGTCTCCGCGGCCAGCATCCACGGGCACGTCTGGTACTACCTGCTCCTGTGGTGCTGGTCGCTCGCCGCGCTGATGCTGCTGGCGATCGCGTGGACGGCCTGGGGGTGGTGGGGCCAC
>WBZO01004662.1_pt1 | contig 11930 bp, 9 predicted proteins | sample 5204261 | NCBI WGS metagenome assembly WBZO01 (sample SAMN12412400, study PRJNA552823) | activated sludge metagenome | isolation source: activated sludge from anammox sidestream of wastewater treatment plant... | place: USA: North Carolina | collected 2017-09 | reverse complement strand
ATTAATGACAGCTCGACTGCGGGCGATGTTTATAGCTTTGCGGCAGGAAATCCGACCAACGACGCGCTTACACCCTATTCGCCTCTTGACTCTCTCGCGACACTTGTCGATCGATACGACCTAGAGGGTGGCGATCAGGTTTTGGTTGACACTGGCTACTATCTGGAAACGAATTCTGTGAACATACGGGCGATCAACTCCGGGAATGCAACTTCCAGTGTCTTTATTACGGGTAGCACGAATTGGCAGGATGGTGGCAGTGTGCTGGATCACGCATCCACATTCATGGGGTCGCAAACGAATTCGGACCCCGTGATCAATCTCTTCTTCGCTCGATATGTGGATATCAGCCATTTGACGATTATCAGCGGAAATGTCGGCGTAGTCAGTTATCGCACAGATTCAGTCGTGTTTAGCAATTTGGTGATCAGGCATAGTGGTGTGGCAGGCATGAGCTTTGCTGAGGCCGGTCGAAATAGCGTTCGCAATACACTGGTGTCCGACGGCCATGGCATCGGGCTTCTCTTGTCGTCTAGTGAAGCCACCTTCGATAGCGGTGTTATCTGGTCGAACAGTGGTCCTGCCATCCTTGTCTCGTCGAGCGCACTTGGCGTTACCAACTCGGTTCTGCATGCCACGGGAACCAATGTCGCGTATATGCTCAATGACACCGCCTTGGTTCGTGCCGATTACAACAATATTTTCTTGGAAGGTTTCGCTAGACCCGCAATGAGGGGGAGTACAGCGATAGAGGGCCTTCTACAATGGTCTCTTGCGACGACAAATGATCTACACTCGATATCTGTTGACCCGCTCTTTGCCAATCCACAGGCACAAGATTTTCATCTTCGAAGCGAAGCGGGGAGATACGATCCCTTGGTTGCGCAATTTACGACGAACGACATGGACACGTCGCTGCTAGTCGATGTGGGTCCTTCTTCCTATCCCTATTCTGCGGAACCGATGCCGAATGGTGGTAGACGAAACATTGGCCTCTACGGGAATACGCCGTTTGCATCAAAAGGAAAGACCAATGCTTGGCTGCTGGCCTTGACTGGTTCGGCAGGAGGTCGCGGCAATGGCCTCATCCCCTTGACTTGGGCATGGGGACAGCTATCGGCGACAAATCGGGTCTCGTTGGACTTTTCTTTCGACAACGGGACCAACTGGATCCGCGTCGCTAGCAATCAGTTGGTTTCAGCGGAAACCTATCTTTGGGAAAGCCTCCTAACGCCTTTTTCAATCACTCCAATTGCGCGTTATCGCGTCGTATTGGACTCGGATACAAACGTGTGGGATGTAACCGACAACTCATTCGCACTGAATGGGCCATTTTCCTTCTATCTTAATGACGAGTCGTTGGCGGGAGATGTTTACACAACCGCTGCAGGATCCGATTCCAATCTCGGATTCTATTCAAATATACCGATGAGAACATTGAGTGTCCTCCTAGAGACGTGGGACATCGATCCTGGCGATAAAGTGTATATCGACACGGGAATCTACCCGATCTCAAGCAATACTCTGGTTACCGTTGGCGCATCGGACTCTGGGCGTGAGGGTGTGCACGTTGAGTTCATCGCGAGTACGAATGCAAGCGGTGCGTCCTTTGAGTGGCAGGAATCTCTCCCGAATAATCGGATGATGAATTTTGAGGGGCCGTATATTACCTTCGAGGGTGCGCGCCTCGCCAAGGGTGGGCTCTACGCATACGGGACCAATCAGGTGTTCTTGGATTTGGCGATTACCAATGCGGCCGTCGAGCTGGGAGGCGTGGCAACCATTGTGTCAAATCTAACGCTCGATGTTGGTGACTACACGGCATCGGGTGGCGATCAAGTTCACAAAGACATTCTCGTTCGCAATGGTGTGATTCAGATTTCCGGCGCCGACATCCTCCTGGAAAACTCCCTCGCGTATGGGACGCAGTCGGTTGCGGCGGTTGCGAGCGGGACCAATATCGTGCTGATAAACAATACGTTTGTGAGCGCGCGCGATGGCGTGGTGTTGAGTGGTGGAGATGCGTCCTTAACGTTGCGAAACAACACCATTATTGGAAATGGGTTGAATGGCGAGGCGCATGTCATTCGTATCGAGTCCGGCGCGCTGGATTCAGACTACAACAATCTTGTGGCTCGCAACGGGGCGTGGATCGGCAATGCGAATGGAAAGTGGGAACGCTTGCTCTACTGGCAGGCGGCTTCGGGGCACGATCCGAACAGTATCTCGGCCGACCCGATGTTTGCGAATGAGGGGGGTAGCGATTTCCATCCGAAATCGAAGGTCGGCCGCTGGACCCCGGGCGGGATTGTTACGGATTCGGTTCACGCCGCGACCATTGATATGGGCGCGCCCTATCTGCCCTTCAGTGCTGAGTCGCTCCCGCACGGCTCTCGCGTCAACATTGGCGCCTACGGCAATACGGAGCAGGCCAGCCGAAGCTTGGTTGATCCCTGGCTCTTCGCCATGACGATGAATGACGGGGGTGTATTCAAGGGTACGAATGTATTGCGCTGGGGATCCGGAAACCTGACCAATGGCGCCACCGTGTCGCTGCGCTATTCCCCGAATCAAGGCTTGACGTGGACAACCGTTGCGACGGGCGTCAGCGCCGCTGCGGGCCAGTACACGTGGGATTCAACCCTGGTTCCATCGAGCTTGAAGGCTTACTGGGAAGTCGTGCTGGACGGAAATACAAACGTTCGAGACCGCGTGGATACCCTGTTTGCGCTTCGAAACGTGCCGCTGAACTTCTATGTGAATGACACCAGCACGGTTAATGATGTCTACACCACTGCGCCCGGTGCGGCCACGAACAGCGGGTTGACCGCTGCTGCGCCGATCAACACGCTCTCTGGACTCTTGGCTCTATATGATACAGAGGGTGGTGACGTGATTTATGTGGATACGGGCTATTATCCGTTGACGCAGAATATCACGGTGATTTGGTCGCGCGGAGGCGATCCGACGAATGGGCCACTGTGGATCTGGGGGAGCACGAATTTTGTAGCAGGCGGCTCTGTGTTTTCGCGTGGATCGTTCCTAGAGGGTGCGGCCTCACTCGATATCAAGGCCTCCCATGTCCGAGCCCGCAACTTGACGCTGCAGCAGGGCCGTTTGGGTGCGCTGCTGGACTCCAATACGTTTGTCACGGTTGAGCGATCCCGGTCGGTCAGCAACCACATCGGAATTGCGGCGCGAAATGCGTTCCGACCTGTGATTCAGAATAGCATCTTTGCCTATAATGCGTCGAACGCGGTGGAGTTGGCGTCTTCTGTGAGCAACGCGGTTCAGAATAATGTGTTCTACGACAATCCTGTCTCTGCGATTGCCATGATCAGCAATGCATCGCCGAATCTGTTGCAGAACAATATCTTCAGTTTGGGCAACGTGGGCGCTGTGGCTTATACGGGCGTGTTCAATGTGGCCTTCGTTGACTACAACGTGTACGAGTATCGTACGAACAATGTCCGGATATTCGGCGCGGAAACCAATCTCCTGCGCTGGCAGTTGCAGACCGAGCACGATTATCGCAGCGCCATCACGAACCCACTCTTTGCAAGCCCGACTTCGGGCGACTTCCACCTGCGTTCGACGCTCGGGCGCTGGGCGGATGGGACCGGGTTTGTGACAGACGCACAGAGCTCTTGGGCGATAGACCGAGGTTCGACGAATTCTGCCTATGTGCTCGAACCGATGCCGAATGGCGCGCGAATCAACATCGGCGCGTACGGAAATACGGAGTACGCGAGCAAAGGCTTGGTCAATACGCAGGTTCTTGTTGAAACGCGAATTCTAAACACGCCGACCTTCATTTCGGAAACCAATGCGACATGGCCCCTGATCTGGGGCACGATCAATATCCCCAGCAATGAGCTGTTCCGCATTGAGTTCTCGGGTGACGGAGGCACCAACTGGTACACCTTGTCGAACAATGTCCCCGCGTATCAGGAATACATCGTCTGGAACGCGTCGCCATTCTTCAATACCTTCAAAGGGCGTTGGCGCGTGGTTGGCGAAAACAATACCAACTATTGGGATGTCAACGATGCCCAGTTCAATCTGTTCTTCGGAACCTTCAGGGTGTATCAGGTCTTCAACGATCAGATCACGAACGGGATTGTGTTCCGTGGCGCTTGGGCGGAGCAGTATCAGGTTCAGTGGGCGAGCAATGTGGTGAGCAGCAACCTTGTTTGGCACAATGCTGCGACAGGGCCCGGTCCCCAGGAGAAGGCCAGTTTCCTCTCGACGAACGGCGGCGACTTTATCTATCGCGACATCGAGAGCGTGACGAATCGCTACCGCCTCTATCGCGTGATGAGACAATAGTCGAGGCTCGGTCGCACCGGTCCGTCGCGATCCACGCGCATTATTGCATTCGCGGTGCTGCGCGAGTGGGCCGTGGCCGATTCAGCGAGGGAGGCCAAACTGTGGACTGCTCTCATTGCGGACGGCCATATTGAGGCAACAAGTGCTGGAGCTAGCGCTGACGTGCCGCTATAGTTGACCTCCAGCTAAAGGATTCCGAAATGATTAAAGCCGTTATTTTGTGTGGAGGGCAGGGGACTCGTATTCGGGATGTGTCCGAAGCTGTGCCCAAGCCCATGTTGCCGATCGGCGGGAAGCCGATTTTGTGGCACATCATGAAGTTGTACGCGCATCACGGCATCAACGATTTTGTGTTGTGTCTCGGCTACAAGGGGTGGTCCATCAAGGAGTTTTTCCTGAATTATCGCGCGATGACGTCTGACATCACCGTGGAGCTGGGCAGCGACGGCGGTATTCAGTACCAGAGCTTGAGCCCGGAAGACGGGTGGAAGGTGACGCTGGCCGAAACGGGGGAGCAGTCTCAGACGGGTGCTCGCATTTGGAATGTCCGCGAGTATTTGAAGGGGGCAGACCGCTTCTGTATGACTTATGGCGACGGTGTGGCGAATGTAGACATTCCCGCTCTTCTGGATGCGCACGCAAAGTCGGGCAGCGTGGGGATGTTGAGTGGTGTTCGTCCGGCGGGTCGTTTTGGCGAAATTGACTGTGTGGAGGGTCGCGTGCGCCACTTCCATGAGAAGCCGAACACCACCGGGGGCATCATCAATGGCGGATTCATGGTGTTCAAGACCGCCGAGGCCTTGCGCTATTTCCGGCCCGGCGCCGATTTGAACCTGGAACAGGAAGTGCTCCCGGCGATGGTGAGGGATGGACAGTTGAGCGTATATCAACACGATGGCTTTTGGCAGTGCATGGACACCTTGCGCGAGTTCAATCTTCTCAACGATCTCTGGGCCGGGGGCCGAGCGCCGTGGAAGGTGTGGTAGTTCGAAAATGAACGCACCGCAGTTGAAAGAGCGGCTGGCCTTGTTGCGAGGGCGTCGCGTTCTTGTGACTGGGCACACCGGTTTCAAGGGATCTTGGTTGACGCTTTGGCTGAATGAGCTTGGCGCGCAGGTTTCCGGCATTGCGCTGGATCCGCACACCGATCCATCTCTCTATCTGGTTGCGAAGTGCGCCGGACAGCTTGCCGATTATCGCCACGATATTCGCGATGCGGCGGCTGTGGCGCGAATTTTTGCCGAAGTGCAGCCGGAGATTGTTTTGCATTTGGCCGCGCAGCCCTTGGTGCGCGCCTCCTATACGCAGTCGCGCGAGACATTTGAGATCAATGTGATGGGCACCGTGAACGTGATGGAAGCCGCGCGCGATACGGAGTCCGTCCGCGTTTTTGTTCACGTTGGAACCGATAAAGTCTACGAGAACATCGAGCAAGCTCGCGGCTATTCCGAAAGCGACCCACTGGGAGGGCACGATCCCTACAGTGCGTCGAAGGCGGCTGCGGAGATTGCCTTTCAGTCCTATCAACGCAGCTTTTTCAATGTGAAGGGGCGCCCGCTGGCGGCCTCGGGCCGGGCGGGAAATGTGATTGGCGGCGGCGATTGGGCGAAGGATCGCATCGTGCCCGACGCGGTGCGCGCGCTGTCGGAAGGAGTGCCCATTGCCGTTCGCAACCCCGCGTCAACTCGGCCGTGGCAACACGTGCTGGAGGCCCTGTCGGGATATTTGACGCTGGCGGCCGATTTGATGAACGGGAACGAGCGCGCGCTGGGGTCGTGGAACTTTGGTCCGCCGGATGACAACGTCAAGCAGGTGGGCGATTTGGTGACCAGCCTGATCGCGGCATGGGGGAGTGGGACTTGGTCGCACGTGTCGGAATCGGGCGCCGTGCACGAAGCGAAGCTTCTCACATTGTCGTGCGAGAAAGCTGCGCGCGAGTTGCAGTGGCACCCGCGGTGGGATTTTGAAGAGACCATTCGCCGCGTCGCGGATTGGTACAAGGCGCTGCATCGGGGCTCCGATGCGGCCACGCTTTGCCGTCGCGATATTCAAGCGTACATGGAGGGCTGACGTGCGCCACCCGATCATTGAGGAAGATCTTGCCCGGATTTTGGATCAGCCTGTCCCGTGGGAGTCCTTTCGCAATGCGCGGATTTTGATCAGCGGCGCATACGGATTCGTCGTTGCCTATCTCGTGGAAGCGTTGCTCTATGCCAATGAGCGCCTACAGCTCGGCGCCCGCGTGACGGGTGTGGTTCGGAATCGTGACAAGGCGATGAAGCGTTTCGCCGCTTACGCGGGGCGAAACGATTTGGATTTTCTGTTTCAGGATGTCTGCGAGCCACTTGCGGAGGAAGTACACGCGGATTTTGTGATCCATGGCGCGAGTTGGGCCAGCCCCAAGTACTACGGATCACAGCCGGTCGGTTCGCTTCTTCCCAATGTTCTCGGCACCTATCAACTCCTCGAGTTGGCGCGTCGCCGCCAGTCTCGCGGATTTTTGTTTTTCAGCAGCGCGGAGATTTATGGGCGGGTTGATCTCTCTGCCATTCCAACGCCAGAGACCTATGAGGGGCGCGTGCAGCCGACGGAGGTGCGTTCCTGCTACGCCGAAAGCAAGCGAATGGGCGAGACGATGTGCGTCGCATGGCACAAGCAACACGAGGTGCCCGCGACGATGGCGCGGATTTTTCACACCTACGGGCCGGGGATGGCGCTGGATGACGGGCGCGTGTTCGCGGATTTCACGCGCGACATATTGGAACGTCGGAATATTCGGATGATGAGTGACGGTGCGCACCGCCGAACATTTTGCTATCTATCCGATGCGGCTGCCGCGCTATTGCTGATTATGTTGAAAGGCCAACCGGGCACTGCATACAATATGGGGAATGACGATGCCGAGGTGAGCATCGCCGAACTTGCTGACACTATGGTGAATCTGTTTCCAGATCGAAATCTTCGCGTGGAACGTGTGGGGGATTCGCATCCGGCTGGCTATTTGCGGACCACGGTGGATCGAGCCTGTCCCAATACACAGCGCCTCCGCGGCTTGGGTTGGACGCCGCGCGTGGGGGTGGAAGAGGGCTTTCGCCGCACGGTCTTGAGCTACGAGAATGCGTGATCCGATGAGCGCCGACACGAATCCAGTGCATCGCGAGATTGCCGAATACGCCTATGCGATTCGCCGCCATACGCTGCAAATGGTCGGGCGCGCGAACGCTTCGCATGTCGGTGGGGTTCTCTCCATGGCGGACGCGCTGGCTGTTCTCTACCACCGCGTTTTGCGCATTCGACCGGATGATCCGCAGTGGGCCGATCGCGACCGGTTCATCTTGAGCAAGGGACATTGCTGTTCTGGGGTGTATGCTGCGCTTGCACTCCGGGGATTTTTCCCGGTTGCGGAGCTCGGCTCCTACGGCGATCCCGACTCGCGCTTGATGAACCACATCAGTCATGTCGTGCCCGGTGTCGAATGGTCCACCGGCTCGCTCGGACATGGACTTGGCATCGGTTGCGGCCAAGCATTTGCTGCCAAGCGGAAAAAGCAACTGTGGCGCGTCTTCTGTCTGTTGAGTGATGGCGAGCTGGATGAGGGGTCCACGTGGGAAGCGATTCTGTTCGCGGGACATCATCGGCTATCCAACCTGTGGGCCGTGGTGGATGCGAATAAGATTCAGTCGCTGGGCGACACTAAAGATGTTCTGAATCTGGAGTCTATTCGGTCCAAGTTTGAGGCATTTGGCTGGGAAGTGGTCGAGGTGGATGGACACGATATTTCCGCGCTCCTTTCGGCATTTGAACGGACGTGGGGCGACGCGCCGCGCTGCATTGTTGCGCACACATTGAAAGGGAAGGGCGTCGCTTATATGGAGCACAAGCTCGAATGGCACTATCGCGCGCCAAAGACAAAAGAACTTCTCGATCTGGCACTGGAGCAGTTAGCGGCTGCCTATCCGAAGGAATCGCGCCATGCGTAACACCTTTGTTCACCACTTGATTGAGAAGGCGGAGGCGGACGAGCGGGTGTTTCTCGTCGTCGGCGATCTCGGATTTTCTGTGGTGGAGGGCTTTGTTGAGCGGTTTCCGGATCGTTTTCTCAATGCGGGGGTCGCGGAGCAGAATATGACGTCCATCGCCGCGGGGCTCGCGCGCGAAGGCTATCGCCCCTTCACCTATAGCATCGCCAATTTTTCGACGATGCGATGTTTGGAGCAGATTCGGAACGACGTTTGCTATCACAAATTGCCCGTCTGTGTGGTGGCGGTTGGCGGCGGGTACATGTATGGCCCGCTTGGACCCACCCATCACGCGACGGAGGACATTGCCGTCATGCGCGCGCTGCCTGGAATGCGAGTCTTCGTTCCTTTTGGCACCGCGTCCACGCGATCGGCCGTGGATGAGATTCTTGCGGAAGACAAGCCCGCCTATCTGCGCCTCGGTCGCGCCGATGTCGAAGCCGATCCGGCAGGCAACGGAATCACTCCGATCCGAGCGCCGAAGGGAAACGGCCGCGCGATTGTTTCCGTGGGTCAGCTTGATAAAGAAGTGATCGCTCGCGCCGAGCGGGAGGGTGCTGACCTATTTGCCTGGTGCCGCATCAAGCCGGCGCCAGAAGCTACGTTGCGAGAGTTGGCGGAGCGCTATTCGGAAATCCTTGTGGTCGAAGATCATCAGCGCGAGGGCGGCGCATATTCTGCCTTTTCCGAGGTCGTGAGTCGGTTGAAGAGCGCGAGTATTCGCGGTCACTTTTCGTCAAATGTTTGCAAAGAGGCCGAGCAACGGAAGCGGATGATTCAATACGATTCATGAATGCGATGAAGTCAGAGCACGCGCGTCGCCTAATTTCCATTACGATGCCGGCGCGGAATGAAGAGGGGAACCTCCCGCGCGCGTATGAGGAAGTGACGAGCGTCATGGCGCGTCTGCCGCAGTATGACTACGAGGTCATCGTCATTGACAACGCCAGCACTGATCGGACACCCGAAATTGCGCGCGGCTTCTGCGAGAGGGATGCGCGGTGGAAGTATGTGCGCTTCAGCCGAAACTTCGGTGGGGAAACTTCGCTGACGGTCGGACTCCGCCTTGCGAAGGGCGATGCGGTCATCAACCTCTTTTCTGACCTTCAGGATCCGACCGATCGCATCCCGGATTTTATTGCGAAATGGGAAGAAGGGTTCGACGTGGTATCGGGCATTCTGCAGGACCGACAGGACAACAGCCGGTTGCGCGGGATTGCTGCGCGGTTGGCGTATCGCCTGATACGGGCGAGCTCTGATATTGATATTCCCGAGAGCGCCACGGATTTTCGCCTCGTGAGCCGTCGCGTGGTGGATGCGTTCAATCGGCTGAATGAGCGTCAGCGCTATGTGCGCGGGCTGATGCACTGGGTCGGATTTAAGAAGTGCGAAATTCCGTATGATCGCCGTCCGCGCCAGTGGGGCCGAAGCAAGGCGCCGTTTTGGTGGTGTTTCCAGTTTGCGCTGAATGCGATCACCAGTTTTTCAACCAAGCCGCTGAAGCTATTCATGGTATTCGGCTCCACTGCGCTATTTGCTTCGGTGATATTGGCGCTCTATTACGCGGCGACGCGCATCTTCAATATTGATGATCCTCCGCGTGGAATCCCGTCGGTGCTCATTTTGTTGCTGGTGAATCTCGGTGTGGTGTCACTGGGGATAGGGCTGCTCGGTGAATACATGGGGCATATCTACACCGAAGTGAAGCGGCGTCCTCTTTTCGTGATCGCCGACAGCGTGAATGTGGATCCGGAACAACTGATACAAGCCGATAAATCGGCGCAATAAGGACCTTCGATGAGCGTTCCTCTTCTTGATCTCAAGGCTCAATATTCATCACTCCGCGACGAACTCAACGAGGCGATGTTGCGCGTGGCGGAGTCGCAATACTTCATACTCGGCCCCGAAGTGGAGGCGCTGGAGCGAGAAGTGGCCGCCTATTCACAATGTCGCCACGGCATCGGCGTGTCATCGGGAACGGATGCGCTGTTGATCGCGCTGATGGCGCTCGATATTGGGCCTGGCGACGAGGTCATCACGACTCCGTTCACATTCTTTGCCACAGCGGGCTGCATCGCGCGGGTGGGGGCAAAGCCTGTTTTTGTGGATATTGAAGCCGATACCTACAACCTCGATCCGGCGCAGGTGGAAAAGGCCGTCACGCCCCGCACCCGGGCTATCATGCCGGTTCACCTTTATGGCCAGATGGTTGACATGGACCCGCTGATGGCCATCGCAAATCGGCACCGCCTACCGGTCATTGAAGATGCAGCTCAGGCGATTGGCGCAGAGTACAAGGGGCGTCGGGCGGGATCGGTCGGCGCTGTGGGTTGCTTCAGCTTTTTCCCATCGAAAAATCTGGGCGGATTCGGCGATGGCGGCATGGTGGTGACGAACGACAATGCGTTGGCCGAAAAAATCCGTCTCTTGCGCAATCACGGGATGCAGCCCAAGTACTATTACAAGCTGATCGGCGGCAACTTCCGTCTCGATGCGATTCAGGCCGCCGTCTTGCGGATCAAGCTCAAGCATCTCGACGCGTGGAGCGAGGGCCGGCAGCGGAACGCGGCGTGGTATCGTGCGCATCTATCCGCTGCGCCGTTCGGGCTTCCGTTCGAGGCGCCGGGCCGTCGGCATATCTACAATCAGTTCATGATTCGGACATCCAATCGCGATCAGGTAATCGAATCGCTGAAGCGTGCGGGCGTCGGCTATGAGGTCTACTACCCGGTTCCGCTCCATTTGCAGGATTGCTTTGCAGCGCTTGGCCATAAGAAGGGCGATTTCCCCGTGAGCGAAGAGGCTGCGCAAACCGTGTTGGCTCTGCCGATCTATCCCGAGCTGACGGAATCGCAGTTGCAGGAAGTGACCGCTGCTCTGAGCGCTGCCGGGGCCTAATCGCCGAACTTGGCTTCCCTGCTGGCGCTACGGAGTCTCCGACTTTTCGTGTTCGATCGCCCGGAGGATGGGCGCGATTTTCACGGCAATGAGTTGCGCGAAAATCCGATGGCCGTCCGGGTTAAAGTGACCATCGAACTTGTAATAGAGGGATTGGCCTTGCGCTTCTGTCCGGAAAGGGTGAAGGACGCTAAAGAATTCGACGTTGGCTTCAGATGCTGCACGAGCGATGGCAGTGTCTGCATTGTCCAGCGTCAACATTTCTGGAAAGACCTCAAACCCGACATTGCGCCAATTTCCCCAATCGCTTTTCGTAGTGTACATGCCGTAGGGAATCGAAAGCGCGAGTGCGTGCGCGCGCTGCGCATTTGCCGCGAGCCGAATGGTGTCGAGGCAGGCTGATAGAACTGCAATCGAGTTGCTGGTGAATGGGGTGGTAAGGTCCCACGTTTCTGAAAAATAGTTCGGACGGGTGAGGGCGAGTCGAAGTAGCGAGGGGTTGAGTCCACCCTCTTCATAGAGCTTGCGCGCGTCGGCGGGCAGTCGGTTAGCGGTGGCCCCGGAAACGGAGCCAGCGGGAGGAGCGATTTAGTTATGGTCGGGCAAGACTCTCCCCGCGCATTTGTCCTTCAACTCCCAGGTTCCCGACAAGGGATTTTTCCTGGCCTTTCATTCATCATTCTC
>WBZO01006048.1_pt1 | contig 11932 bp, 9 predicted proteins | sample 5204261 | NCBI WGS metagenome assembly WBZO01 (sample SAMN12412400, study PRJNA552823) | activated sludge metagenome | isolation source: activated sludge from anammox sidestream of wastewater treatment plant... | place: USA: North Carolina | collected 2017-09 | reverse complement strand
AGCCGCCACGCCGGTAAGCGTTTGCGGGTCAGACACGGGGGTCGGACCGGTCGAGATGACCTGGAACCGCATGCCCTTGCGCAGGCGAATGGGCTCGTTGCCCTTGCCCTCGTAGCTGATCCGCTCGTGCTTGGTGATCTGCATGAGGTAGTGCGTGGCAGGGTCCTTCTTCGCCGCGTCGGTGATGATCTCGTTGGGAGTCATGACGCGCCGGGGCGCCTCATAGGGTTCGCCGTCGACATAGATGACGATCGGGTTCTTGCGCGGGCGCGTCTTGAAATGCTCGACGCCCCGAGCGCCAATCTCGACCTCGTCTTCGTCCTCGACGATGAGGTCGGCTTCATCCTCGCGCTCGAGCAGAAGCTCGACGTCCTCGTCCTCCTTGCCGACGAGCCGCTTGACCGTCAGGCCGGTCACGCGCTTGCGTGGCCATTCGAGGTTGAGGCCGTCGACCACGAACCGGTCGGTGCCGCTCCCGCGGATGACGAACAAGCGGGCCGGGCTCGAGAGATCGACCAGTTCCGTCGGGCGAATGGTCTCGAGCTCGAAGGTCTCCAGCTGCTGGAGGATCACGAACTCCTCGACCGGATGGGCGCCGGCTGCAGCGGCGATCTGCGCGCCGGTGACCTTGCGGTCCCGGAATTCCGCGTCGCGGAAGGTGAAGGTCTCGTCCGAGATCTGCGCGTGGAACGCGCCCTCGTGATCGGGTTTCCGGCCGGTACGGTCCGGAGCGTCTGCAACACTCATGTTCAATCTCCTGGACCCAACTGGGTCCCTGTTCCCCATGCCGGCTTGATTGCCAACAATTTCGTACAGAATAAGTTGTATGTTGTCGATCGTCAAGTCGTCTGGTACAGAATCGTCTGGATATGCCCTGATTTGGCCCAAATCGGAGTCGGCGGAAGGAGAGCGGGAATGGCTTTGGCGGATAAGATGAAAGAGCTGCGGATGAAAAAACGCATGTCCTTGCAAGATGTTGCGGACTGCGTTGGGGCGTCCAAGGCTCACATCTGGGACCTAGAGACCGCCCGCAGCAAGAACCCGTCGATCGACCTGCTGAAGAACCTCGCCAACTGCCTGGGGGTCAGTGTCGCCGAACTGATCGGGGAGAATCCGACCGGCGAGGCGGAAGATTCTCGCGTGCTGGGCATGTACCGGGAACTCCGCGAGCTCTCGGAGCGGGATCTCGACGTGATCCAGAAGATGATGGAGCGGCTGAAGGACAAGGAGACCTGACGGTGCAGGTTACGCGGCTCGATCTCGACGGCACCGGATCGCCTGAAGGGCTGGTCGCCAAGATTCTGAAGGCTGAGCCGAAGCTAGCCATCCCCATACCGATCGAGGAGTTGGCGCGGGCGCTCGACATCATGGAGATCACCGACCTCGAGACGGAAGGTTTCGAGGGCGGTTTGCTGATGGACCAGCATCGGCGTAACGGCATCATCCTGGTCAACAAGGCTGGGCGAGACGGACGGCGCAGGTTCACGATCGGGCACGAACTGGCCCACTTCCTGATTCCGACTCACAAGCCGGTCAAAGGCGACAAGTTCCTGTGCTCGCGCGATGACATGCGGCGGTGGTCTGAGAACGAGCAGGACGCTTACGCGCGCATGGAGGTCCAGGCCAACAAGTTCTCGGCGCTCATCTTGATGCCGCCGCCCCTGCTGCGTCGCTATATGGCGCGGCTGCGCGATCCCGATCTTTCGCACGTGCTCGCTATCGCTCGGGATTTTGTGGTCAGCAAGGATTCGGCCGCCCGCGCCTATGCGCAGTATCACGAGAAGCCGCTCGCCGTGGCTGTCGTGAAAGATGGCGAAGTATTGCGCATCTACAGGAACCTGAAATTTCCGAAGCTCTGCGTCCGCGATCATGAGCGGGTTCCAGGGCCGTCGGCGTACCACCGCAATGCGGGCTCGCGCGCTGGCAAGTCAGAGCTGAGCGAGATTGTCTCCGGACAGTGGCTGGAATCCGAATGGGGAAAGAAGCTCCCCGATCTGTACGAACAGGTGCTTTATCAGCAGATGGGCTATGCGCTGATCTTGCTATGGGCTGACATCGTCGATGAAGAAGACGAGGACGAAGACCCGGACGAGAACCGCACGTCGAAAGAGCGTCTCGCGGACCGTCGTGCGCGATGGTCTGAGTGATAGTAAGTTGCCGGCGATTATCGATCTCGATGACCCCTCGTCCTGGCCGCCTGATCTGGCCGCGTATCTGGAAAATCATTTCGAATTGTTCGTGACTTGGGAGAGTCCACGAGAGAGTGGCGACTCCTTCCAGTTAGCGCGAAAATTTGACCGCGCGATCCGCGGAGTGAGCGACATCCTGCGGCGTTACGCGCTTATCGGATGGCATTGCACCAGGCTGACGGATGCGGAAATCGATGCGATCGTGGCCGAGGGAATGACGCCGCTGAACGGACAGATTCTCGATGCGCGCATCGCTACTTTGGAACGTGCAGGCACCATCGCTGCAGATATCGCGGCGCGGCTCCGCGCCAAGCATCAAGCCAGCGAGGACAATCGAGCAGGCCGCATTTGGTTTTGCTTCTTCGAGCCGCACATCGCGGATGAAGGCGGAATCGAACGTTTCTTTCGCAGCTGGAGTGGTGAGGCGCTCTACAACTCACATGAGGACGATCCGCAAACCGGTCCTGTGCTCACCCGGATAGGCACCCCGTGCTTGATCGAGGCCGAGGTGCCCATCGCCAGTCTGCCAACCCCAGATGGGCTTGCGCTCAAGCTCTACCGTCTGTTTCTTCGGGGCCGAGGGCATCCCATTCGGGACCGACTGGAGCACGAGGACCGAGCCGTGCAAGCCCTGCCCGCTGCGGCCATTCGGCGGGTCATGCGGCATCCAAATCCGGATTTCATCCGTCTGACCAAATGCGACAAGTGGATACGCCCGCTCTCCTAGACGCGCCGCGGAGTCAATATTCGCGATGATGATGATCGTACACGCGGTCGAGCATCTCGAACACTCATGCCGAGAAAACCGGCCGCATCCCCATTTGTCGACACCCGATTGCATCAGCCAAGTCGCCGGAGCCGTGAGTCGGAACGGTGTCCGGCGTGATCTTCCGGCAAGGCCCAAAGGCGCAACCGCGCAATCTTGAAAGGTGTCTGACCCGCACCGGCTTGCCATTCCGCTCGAAAAAGTGCCGCGCGCAACATTCATTTGGAAACAGCCGCCAAGCTACTGAAATCGCTGGAGCGTGTTTTCATCGATTTTTCCAAATACGCGTTGAAATCATTGGATAATTAAGCTGATTTTGATTCCGCCATTCCCAGGTTCGAGTCCTGGCGCCCCAGCCAGTTAAATTGTTGATATTACAATAATTTTTTACTTGCGGGTTTTTGTTGCGAATTAGCGGCTTTTTTTGTGCGTGACAAGCCGCAGAGACGAATGTGCGTGTTCTCTCGGCGCGCCTGGCGACGAAAAATCTCTCCGGCGGCATTTCATGGTTGACTTTTTTGCTGCGGTCGACCGGTTGAAGTGGGATGCCAGACACTGTCAGTGGCCCTACCGAACCACGATTTGTCGAAACTGAAACAAGCAGGGCTGAGCGATGGGAAACGACCGCAAGCTGAAGGAGTTTTCGTCCACAATAGCGGCAGTTATTCGCCGCTTGGAAATCATCATCAAAGATGCAGAAAACACCGACCTGAACAGTGAAGTGACGTTGATGCGCGTCAGGGAGAATGCCGGCATCGTGTTAAATTATATGAATAAGATGCGTCAGGCGCTGGAACCAGATGAACCTGGTTAAACGGCGCCGCGGCGCCGCTTCCTTCACGTCGGGGTAAGTGAACAGCGCCCGACGACGAATTCGATCCGCGTAAGCGGCAACGCGGGTCCGCTCGAGCCGACCTTCTGCCCGCTGCCGTCGCGGCGCTCTATGCGCTCAGGGCTTCGTTCAATCGCCCAGGACCAACTCCCTCAGTACGACCGCGTCGTCATGTGCCTCGTCGTGGGCGGCGAAAACGAGCGTGATCGGCTCTTGCCGCGCGAGTGCGCGCAGCCGATCGAGCTCCGTGCGATGAGCATCCAATTCATTGAGATAACGCCGGCGAAATTCCGGCCAACGCACCGGCTCGTGCCCGAACCATTTGCGTAGCGCGCTGCCCGGGGCAACCTCCTTCATCCACTCATCGATTGCGGCATCTGCCTTCTTGACACCACGCGGCCATAGCCGATCGATCAGAATGCGCTTGCCGTCACTGGCCGCGGGGGGAAGGTAAGCTCGCTTCAGCTTCACGTTGGCAGCCGCAATTCTTGCGCTCATGATGCCGCTCCCGCAAGGCGCGGAGCGCAGGAGTTGCTTGCCTCCGGCGCCGGTTCGATGAATTCTATGTGGCGTGGCCGCCTTCGATCACCTCGGAGCCGCCGTTCACAAGGTCGTTATCGCTCGTCGTCGCTCGTCGGAGTATCCGAATTCCCGGTCGGCCGGCCGGCGGCCGCTCAGTACAAAAGGCAGCTTAAAGCCCGGGAGAGAGCGAACAAAAGACGGGGGCGACCGTTCACAAGCAAAGGGTCGTGTTATGAGCCACTTTCTCGAACGGTTGACATATTTGTCGCGGCGGCGGGAGTCGTTTGCGGACGGCCTTGGCGAGCTGCGCGACGAGGACAGGTTATGGGAGGAGGGTTACCGGCAACGGTGGCAGCACGACAAGATCGTGCGCTCAACGCATGGGGTGAACTGTACCGGTGGGTGCAGTTGGAAGATTTACGTCAAGAGCGGCGTCGTCACGTGGGAAACGCAACAAACCGATTATCCGCGGACGCGACCGGGGATGCCCAACCATGAGCCGCGCGGCTGCTCGCGTGGGGCCTCCTATAGCTGGTATCTTTATAGTGCAAGCCGCATCAAATACCCGATGGTGCGCGGCCGGCTGCTGCGCGCATGGCGCGAGGCGCGCAAAACGATGGCCCCGGTCGAGGCCTGGGCATCGATCGTCGCCGATCCCGAGATCGCTCAATCCTACAAGGCCGTGCGCGGTCGCGGCGGCTTCGTGCGCTCGACCTGGGACGAAGCGAGCGAAATCGTCGCGGCGGCCAACGTCTACACGATCAAGACCTGGGGGCCGGACCGCGTGGTCGGCTTCTCGCCGATTCCCGCGATGTCGATGGTCTCCTATGCATCCGGCGCGCGCTACTTGAGCCTGATCGGGGGCACGCTGCTTTCCTTCTACGACTGGTACTGCGACCTGCCGCCGTCGAGCCCGCAGACCTGGGGCGAGCAGACCGACGTTCCGGAGTCGGCCGACTGGTACAATTCAAGCTACGTCATCGCCTGGGGATCGAACGTGCCGCAGACGCGGACGCCGGACGCGCATTTTTTTGTCGAAGCGCGTTATAACGGCACCAAGGTCGTGGCCATCACGCCTGACTATTCCGAAGTCGCCAAGCTCTCGGACCTGTGGCTGCATCCCAAGCAGGGCACTGACGCGGCGCTCGCGATGGCGATGGGTCATGTTGTCCTGCGCGAGTTCTTCCTCGATCGCACGGTGCCGTATTTTCAGGATTACTGCCGCCGCTACACCGACATGCCGATGCTGGTGCGGCTGCGGCGCGACGGTGACCGCTACGTGCCCGATCGCTATCTGCGGCAAAGCGATCTGCCGCTGGCGCCGCAGTCGGATCGTGCCGCCTGGAAAACCGTTGCGATCGACGAGAAGAGCGGAAATCTCACCATCCCGCAGGGCTCGATCGGCTATCGCTGGCCGCGCGAGGACGAGCCGAAAGGGCGCTGGAATCTCGAACAGAAAGACGGCCAGTCGGGCGAACGCATCAGCCCGGCACTTAGCGTCATTGACCGGCGTGACGACGTACTTCCAGTGGCGTTCCCGTATTTCGGCGGGCGGCCACACGAACGCTTCACGGCAAACGATCAGGGCGGCGACGTACTGGTGCGCAACGTGCCGGTGAAGCGGCTCTCGCTCGCCGACGGCGAAGCGGTCGTAACGACTGTGTTCGACCTGTTGTGCGCGAACTACGGGCTCGACCGCGACCTCGGCGGCGCCTGTGCGAAAAACTACGAGGACAACGCGCCCTATACGCCGGCTTGGCAGGCGCCGATCACCGGAGTTCCAGCCGCGCAGGCGGTCGCGGTCGCGCGCGATTTCGCCCACAACGCGGAAAAAACCAAGGGGCGTTCGATGGTGATCATCGGCGCCGGCATGAACCACTGGTACCACCAGGACATGAACTACCGCAGCATCATCAATTTTCTGATGATGTGCGGCACCATCGGCGTCTCCGGCGGCGGCTGGGCGCACTATGTCGGGCAGGAGAAGCTGCGCCCGCAGACCGGTTGGACAATGCTCGCCTTCGCGCTCGATTGGGTGCGGCCGCCCCGGCACATGAATGGCACCTCGTTCTTCTACGCGCACAGCGACCAGTGGCGCTACGAAAAGCTGGAGGTGCATGAACTGCTCTCGCCGCTGGCTGAGCCCGCGTCCTATCGCGGCGGCATGATCGATCTCAACGTGCGTGCCGAGCGCATGGGCTGGCTGCCCTCGGCTCCGCAGCTCGCCGCCAATCCGCTTACGCTCGCGGCCGAAGCCGACAAGGCGGGGACGGATGCCAAGGACTATGTCGCCGCGGGCCTGAAGGCAGGGCGTCTGCGCATGGCCTGCGAGGACCCGGACGCGCCTGAGAATTTTCCGCGCAATCTGTTCATCTGGCGGTCGAATTTGCTGGGATCGTCCGGCAAGGGGCACGAATATTTTCTGCGCCATTTCCTCGGCACCCGGCACGGCCTGCAAGGCAAGGACTTGGGTGAAAGCGGAGGTCGCAAGCCGGAGGAAGTCAGGTGGCGCGATCCGGCGCCCGAGGGAAAGCTCGATCTCGTCGTCACACTCGATTTCCGCATGTCGACGAGCTGCCTCTACTCGGACGTCGTGTTGCCGACCGCCACCTGGTACGAGAAGAACGATCTCAACACCACCGACATGCACCCCTTCATCCACCCACTGTCGGCGGCGGTCGACCCGGTGTGGGAATCGCGCAGCGACTGGGAGACCTATAAGACCATCGCGCGCCGCTTCTCCGAGCTCGCCGTCGGGCATCTCGGCGTCGAACGCGACGTGGTGCTCACCCCGATCCTGCACGACACGCCGGCGGAGATCGCCCAACCCTTGGACGTGCACGACTGGAAGAAGGGCGAATGCGAGCTTGTGCCGGGCGTTACCGCGCCACAGATTACCGTCGTCGAACGCGACTATCCCAATACCTATCGCCGCTTTACCGCGCTTGGGCCGCTTGCCGACACGCTCGGCAACGGCGGCAAAGGCATCGGCTGGAACACGCAGGACGAGGTCCGTGGCCTCGGCGAACTCAATTATCGGGTGAGCGACGGTCCGACAAAGGGCCGACCGCGCATCGAGAGCGACATCGACGCGGCGGAGGTGATCCTTTATCTCGCGCCGGAGACCAATGGCGAGGTCGCGGTCAAGGCTTGGCAGGCGCTCGGCAGGGTGACGGGCCGCGACCACACGCACCTTGCGGACACGCGCAAGGACGACAAAATCCGCTTCCGCGATATCGTGGCGCAGCCGCGCAAGATCATCACCTCGCCGACCTGGTCGGGGATCGAGAGTGAGCACGTCAGCTACACGTCCGGTTACACCAATGTTCAGGAGCTGATTCCCTGGCGCACGTTGAGCGGGCGCCAGCAGTTCTATCAGGACCACCGCTGGTTCAGAGATTTCGGCGAGAGTTTGGCCGTCTATCGACCGCCGATCGACACGCGCACTATAAGTGCCATGTTCGGCAAGCACAGCAACGGTCACGGTGAAGTCGTTCTGAGCTTTATTACCCCCCACCAAAAATGGGGAATCCACTCGACCTACACTGACAATCTCTTGATGCTCACGCTCTCCCGCGGCGGACCGATCGTCTGGATCTCCGAGGTCGATGCCAAGAAGATCGGGGTCGCCGATAACGACTGGATTGAGCTGTTCAACATCAACGGGGCGATAGCGGCGCGCGCGGTGGTGAGCCAGCGCGTGCAGGAAGGCATGTGCCTCATGTATCACGCGCAGGAAAAGATCGTGAACGTACCCGCCTCTCAAATCACCGGGCAGCGCGGAGGCATTCACAACTCGGTCACGCGCACGCTGCTCAAGCCGACCCACATGGTGGGCGGCTACGCGCAGCTTTCCTATGGTTTCAATTACTACGGGACGGTCGGTTCAAACCGCGATGAGTTTGTCATCGTGCGTAAACTCTCCAAAATCGAATGGCTTGACCACTCCAATCCCGTCGATCGGGCCATCGAGAAGGCCGCATCATGAAAATCCGTGCCCAGATCGCGATGGTCATGAACCTCGACAAGTGCATCGGCTGTCACACGTGCTCCGTGACCTGCAAGAACGTGTGGACGTCGCGTCAGGGGATGGAATACGCTTGGTTCAATAACGTCGAGACCAAGCCCGGCATCGGCTATCCCAAGGATTGGGAGAACCAGGAGCGCTGGCGCGGTGGATGGGAGCGCAAGAAGAACGGCAAGATCGTGCCAAAGCAGGGCGGGCGCTGGACGATTCTGGCCAAGATTTTCGCCAATCCGCATCTGCCTGAGATCGACGACTATTACGAGCCATTCACATTCGACTACGAGCATCTGCACATCGCGCCGGAACTGCCGACGGCACCGGTGGCGCGGCCGCTCTCGCTCATCAGCGGGCGACCGATGGAGAAGATTGAATGGGGGCCGAACTGGGAGGAAATTCTCGGTGGCGAATTCGAAAAGCGTTCCAAGGACTACAATTTCGAAGCGGTGCAGAAGGACATTTACGGCCAGTTCGAAAATACCTTTATGATGTATTTGCCGCGGCTCTGCGAACACTGCCTTAATCCGAGCTGCGTCGCTTCGTGCCCTTCCGGCGCGATCTACAAGCGCGAGGAGGATGGCATCGTCCTCATCGACCAGGACAAATGCCGCGGCTGGCGCATGTGCGTGTCGGGCTGCCCCTACAAGAAGATCTACTACAACTGGACGTCCGGAAAATCCGAGAAGTGCATCTTCTGCTATCCGCGCATCGAGGCAGGCCAGCCGACGGTCTGTTCCGAAACCTGCGTAGGCCGCATCCGCTATCTCGGCGTGCTGCTCTATGATGCCGACCGCATCGAAAGCGCGGCGAGCGTTGAGGATCCCCAGGATCTCTACCAAGCTCAGCTATCGTTGTTTCTGAATCCGAATGACCCTGCGATTGAAGCGCAGGCGCGCGAACACGGCGTGCCGAACGCCTGGCTCGAAGCGGCGAAGCGCTCTCCCACTTACAAGATGGCGGTCGACTGGAAGATCGCGTTTCCGCTTCATCCTGAGTACCGCACGCTGCCAATGGTCTGGTATGTGCCGCCACTGTCGCCGATCCAGTCGCACGCCAATGCCGGCGCCATCGATACGGTCGGCACGCTGCCTGACGTTCGTTCGCTGCGAATTCCCGTGCGTTACCTCGCGAATCTGCTGACCGCGGGCGCGGAGACCCCGATCGTCTCGGCATTGGAGCGGATGCTGGCGATGCGGATCTATTATCGCCGGCGTCAGCTTGGCGAAGGCGACGGCCAGGAAGCATTGACCCAGGCGGGCCTGTCGGCTGCTCAGGCCGAGGACATGCATCGGTACCTCGCCATCGCCAACTACGAGGATCGCTTTGTCATCCCGACGAGCCATCGCGAGCAATCGGAGGACGCCTACGGCCTGCGCGGCGCCTGCGGCTTCAGCTTCGGCAACGGTTGTGACTTCGGTCCGCCGCATTCGACCCTGTTCGGCGGCAAGATGGGACGCCGCAAGCTGACGCCGGTGCGGCCGGTTGATACCTGAGGAGCAAATATGTGATCGAATTTCGAGCGCTCAGCGCATTGCTTTCGTACCCGACCGCCGAGCTGCGGCAGGCGCTCCCCGAGGTTGCGGCGGCCGTCACATCGTCGCCGCTGATCGGCGAGCGTGAGCGCGCGGGAATCGTGACGCTCATTGACGAGCTTCACGGCAACGATCTCATGGACGCGGAGGCGCGCTATGTGGAGTTATTCGACCGCGGCCGTGCCACGTCACTGCATCTGTTCGAGCACCTTCATGGCGACAGTCGCGATCGCGGCGAGGCGATGGTCGAGCTCAAGCGGGTCTACGAACGGGCGGGCTTCGCTCTGGCGACCAGCGAACTTCCAGATTACCTGCCGGTGCTGCTCGAATATTTGAGTTGTCGTGACCTACCTGAGGCGCGTGACATGCTTGCCGACTGCGCGCATATCCTGCAACGGATCGCGCAAGCGCTGATTGCCCGCGACAGTGTCTATGCCAGCGTGCTGCAGGCGCTCATCGTCATCGCGGGCGAGCAGCCGGTCGATGCCGGCTCGGTGTCGAAAGCGTGCCATGAGCGGGAAACCCTCGATCGCGACTGGTGGGAGGAGCCGGCCTTTGCCGGCATGCCGCTTGCGGACTCCGGTCGAAGCGGCGGGAAGATGCCATAACGCGGGAGCGCAAGGGACTTCGCCGAAGCGAAGACACCGCAAAGGTGAAACGGAGAGTGCCGCATGTTGTCCAACGAATACGTCAACACGTTCCTGTTCGGCATTTACCCCTATGTGTGCCTTGCGGTCCTGTTGATCGGCAGCCTGATCCGCTTTGATCGCGAGCCCTACACCTGGAAGAGCGATTCCTCGCAGATGTTGCGCGGACGGCAGCTCCGCCTGGGATCGAACCTCTTTCACTACGGGGTGATTATCGTGATCCTCGGTCATTTCGTAGGCTTCCTTGCCCCGCACTGGGCAATCGACTGGGCGCTCAGTCCGGTCGCCCATCAACTGCTGGCGATGGTCGTGGGCGGCATCGCGGGTCTTATTGCGATCGTCGGCCTCAGCATCCTGTTGCACCGCCGGATCGCCGATCCACGCATTTGGCTCAATAGCCGCAAATGGGACATCTCGGTCGTGTTCATGCTGTGGCTCCAGCTCGTCCTCGGCCTCGCCACCGTGCCGCTATCCGCCTTCCATATGGATGGTGTGCTGTTTGAGTTGCTGACGACCTATGTCAAAGGCATCGTCACCTTCGACGGCACCACGGTCCCGCTCATGATCGGCGTGCCGCTAGTTTACAAGCTGCATATCCTTTTGGGATTTACGATTTTCCTCATCTCGCCATTCACGCGCATGATCCACATCTGGAGCGGGGCCGGGGCGCTTGCCTATCTGTTCCGGCCCTATCAGATCGTACGCACGCCGCGCACCCGCGCGAAGGTTCCGGTGCGCTCATGAGCCTCAGCGTCAACGGCATCGCAGTTGATGCCGGCCGCTGGCCGAGTCCGGAGGTCGCTGCCGTCAGAGAACTGTTGCGGCAGCGGGCGGTTGCTTGCGGCTTCCTCTTCGCGAATTCCGATGACGATAACGAAATCGGGAGGGCGATTGAGCGTTTGCTTGCCGAGGAGGTCCGGACTCCCGCGCCGACCGACGCGGAATGCCGTCGCTACTACGAGATGCACCGCAAGGAGTTTCAGAGCGAAGACTTGGTGCATGCGCGCCACATCCTGTTTCAGGTGACGCCGGGCATCGACGTTGCGCAATTGCGCGCACGCGCCGAAAGGACGTTAGCGGAGCTGCTACGCGCGCCTGAGCGATTTGGCGCCGTGGCATGTGAGTTGTCAAACTGCCCCTCCGGCCAACAAGACGGCAATCTCGGCCAAATCGGTCGGGGCGACACGGTGCCCGAATTCGAGAAGGCGTTATTTCGCTTGGGGCCCACCGGTATCCTGCGCGAGGTCGTCAAAACGCGCCATGGTTTTCATATCGTGGCCGTGGACCGACGGATTCCCGGAAAGACACTGCCATTTGAGGCGGTGCGAGAGCAAATTGCCGAACGGCTCAAGGCAGGCGTCGAGGAACGGGCGCTACGGCAATATGTTTCGATCCTCGCTGGCCAAGCCGAGGTTGCCGG
>WBZO01006047.1_pt1 | contig 11933 bp, 11 predicted proteins | sample 5204261 | NCBI WGS metagenome assembly WBZO01 (sample SAMN12412400, study PRJNA552823) | activated sludge metagenome | isolation source: activated sludge from anammox sidestream of wastewater treatment plant... | place: USA: North Carolina | collected 2017-09 | reverse complement strand
GCGCACATGGCGCACCTGGCGCGTGCGCGTCTGTCCACCCTCGCTGTACGACTCGGTGGTGTAGTAGTAGTGCCCGGCCTCCGCCGTCCAGCGCGCATCGACCGCGGCGTCGAACGTCCAGTACGGCAGATAGATGCCCTTGACGGTGTCGGTCAGCGCGCGCCGCTTCAGTGCACGCGGGGCGAGCCACAGCTTGCCGTACCACTGCCGGATGCGATCGCGCGCGGTCGCCTCGCTCACCGCGAAAGGCAGGACGCTTTCCGGGCTGAACGCCGGCTTCGTCTCCTCGTACGCGACGAGCTGCGCCGAACCGCAGAACTCGCAGTTCTGCGCCTGCCGCGCGGGATCGAAAACGGAGATCGCGTTGCAGCTCTGGCAACGGACCTGCCGCGTCGCGCGCTTCCAGCCACGCTCGTCGTCGCCGATGCCACGCAGCGCGGTCACGAGGTCGTGCTCGACGATCTCGCCGGTGCCTTCGTCGAACTTCGCCGGAGATTCGGTTCCGCAGAAAGGACAGATGAGCTTTTGCTTCGCCGGATTCCAGATCGCCTGACCCCCGCAGGCGGGACAGGCGAGCTTGGCGAGAGCCGCAGTCGGCGACGGATCGGCGGCCGCGCCCGCGCGGGGAGGAAGATCGGGCATCAGCGCATGAGATACCCGGCGACACGCCACTTGCCGTCGGCGTCGCGCTCCAGGGTGAGCGTCTCGACCGCGTCGGGACGCTTCTCGAATTCGGCGCGAAAGATCATCACGACGAACTCACCCGGCACGGCGGCGGTGCCGGTGGAGGGCTGGACCGAGACGATCGTGCGCCGCAGGTTCTTGCCGAACTGGCTGCGGGCCGCATGCAGAGCGCTCGCCCATTGCGCCTGCGTGATCGCGTCGCGGAAGCGCTTCGCGGCGGTGTCGTAGGTGCCGGCGACGTCGTCGGCGTCGGCGAGCACGAGCCAGGTCATGCCGGCACTGTGCGCCTCCGACAACCGCGGATCCTGCGCCAGCGCCGGGAACGCAGCCGCGAGCGAGGCGGCGACAAGCGTCGCGAGCGCCGCGCGGCGCACCACGTTACAGGCGCGCACGCTCAGCCCGCGAGGAACGCGTCGACCGCCGCGCGCGTGACGCGCCACTGCGTGCCGATGCGACGCCCCTTGAGGTCGCCCGCCTCGAGGCTCGCAAGCACGTCCGACTCGCCGACGCCGAGCAACTGCGCCACCTGCTGTGGCGTCATGAGATCGAGTGTCGCAGCCGGTGCGGCGGCCGCGGGCGTCGCCGGAGCAGCGACCCCGGGATTGCCTTGCGCGAGGATGCCGCCGGGCTGATTCATCATCTGCTGCGCAAGCGCCATCCCCATCGCGAGCTCGGCACCGGCGCCGCCGATGCCGCCACCGCCGCTGCCGCTCGCCATGCCCTGACCCATCTGATACTTGACGTAGTCGTTCAGGTTGCCCACCGCCGCCATGCTCGAGCGCTTGTCGATGGCGGCTTCCACCTCGGGCGGAACCGACACGTTCTCGAGGACGAATGTCGTCATCTCGAGGCCGTACTTCGCCGTGATCGCGGGATTGATGAGCGGCAGCAGCGCTTCGCCCAGCTCGCCATACCGCGAGGCAACGTCGAGCGCCGGGATCCTGGCGGTGGCGAGCGCATCGGTGAACACCGACACGATGCGCGAACGCATCGTGTCGTTGAACTCGTCGAGCCGGAAGTGATCGTCGGTCCCCGCGACCTCCTTCAGGAACCTGGGCACGTCGACGACGCGGAAATCGTACGTGCCGTAGGCGCGCAGGCGCACGATGCCGAAGTCGGCGTCGCGCATCATCACCGGATTCGCGGTGCCCCACTTGTTGCCGGTGAAAAGCCGCGTGACGACGTAGTAGACGTCGGCCTTGAACGGGCTCTCCAAGGCGTACTTCCAGCTCTTGAGGTTCGTGAGGATCGGGATGTTGTCGGTCGTGAGCGTGTGCTTGCCCGGGCCGAACGTGTCACCGAACTCGCCCAGGTACACGAACTGCGCGACCTGCGATTCGCGCACGATGAGCTGCGCGCCGTTCTTGATCTCCTTGTCCTCGTCGGGGAAGCGGTACGACAGCGTGTCACGCGAGTCGTCCGTCCACTCGATGATGTCGATGAACTGCTTCTTCAGGAAATCGATGATCGCCATCGGTGCCTCGTGTGCGATGCGAAAGACGCGCGGATTACGACTTCTTGGCGCTGGCGAGCTTCTTCGCTTCCGCCTCGCCGCTCGCGAGCTCGGCCTCGAGCCGCTGTGCCGGGAGCGCGCCGGGGATGATCGTGCCGTCGGCGAACACTAAGGTCGGCGTGGCGTTGACCTTGTACTTGGCGCCGAGCGTGGCGAGCTTCGCCACCGGGTTGTCGCACTCGCCCTTGTTGTTGGGCAGCGCGCCCGTCGCGTAGTAGGCGTCCCATGCCTTGGCGCGATCGTCGGCGCACCAGATCATGCGCGACTTGCGCGCGGCGTCGGGGTGCAGGCTGTCGATCGGGTACAAGAAGGTGTAGATCGTCACGTTGTCGACGGTCTTCAGCTCCTGCTCGAGCTTGGCGCAGAACGGGCAGTCGGGGTCGGAGAACACGAACAGCGTGCGCTCGCCGGAGCCCTTCACCGTCTTGATCGCGAGATCGAGCGGAAGCTGCGCGACGTCGACGCGGTTGAGCTTGCGCTGGCGTTCTTCGGTGAGGTTGACCTTCGTGTCGCTGTCGTACATCGCGCCGACCACGAGATACTTCGCCTTGGCGTCGGTATAGACGATGCGATCGTCGAACTGGACCTCGTAGAGGCCGAAATACGGTGACTTGATCACGCCCCGCACCTCGGCGCCGGGGAACTTCTGCTCCAGGACCTTCTTGATGCCAGCCGCTTCGGGGGCCAACGCCGCGGGTGCGGCAGCGGCGGGTGCTGCGGGCGCGGCCACCGCGGGCTGCGGCTTGACCGGTTGCGCGATGGCCGCGCCGCCGCCGAAGCACGCGGCAGCGATGAGGGCGAGCGATGCGCGCATGGCAAAGCGCGAAAGGGAATCCATGAACGTTGTCTCCACGATGGAACGGCGGCACACGAGTGTGCGAAGCGCCATTGGACAGTCTAGCGCAGTGCAGGTTGCGCGAGCGCTCGTTTGAGCGGCGCGAACCGATCGACGGCAGCCATGCCGACGTTGCGCAGGAACGCGATCCCGGGCTGGCGCAGCCCGAAAAGGCGCACGAGGCCGTCGGTGACCGCCTGCATGGCAAAGACCGGCTCGGTCCGGCGTCGGGCGTAGCGACCCAGCGTGAGTGCTGCCCCCGGATCGGTCAGCGGGCCGCGTGCGGACAAAGCTTCGGTGAGCGCGCGCGCGTCGCCGAAGCCCAGGTTCACGCCTTGCCCGGCGAGCGGATGCACGCCGTGCGCGGCGTCGCCGACGAGCGCGAGGCGGTGACCCACGGTCGTGGCCAGGCGCAGCAGCGCGAGCGGAAAACCCGCCGACGCGGAGATCGACTGCAGGGCGCCCAGCGCGTGCCCGCCGGCATCGGCGACACGCTGCGCGAGGGCCTGCGGTTCCAGTGTAAGAAGTTCGGTCGCGAGCGCGTCGGGTGCGGACCACACCATCGACATCTGCCGCTCCGGCAGCGGCAGCCACGCGAGGACGCTGCCGTCGTTGCGAAACCACTGGCGGGCGGTGCCGTGATGCGCGCGCTCGCAGGCGAAATGGGCGACGACCCCCTGTTGCCCGTACGGTCTTGGTGGCGTGAGGATGCCGGCGGCCTGTCGCACCCAGGATCGGACGCCGTCGGCGGCGACCAGGAGGCGGCCGGCGAGCGTGTGCCCGGACAGCGTGAGCACGGCGCGATCGGCGGCGAACTGCAAGCCGACGAACGGTGCTCCGCCGAAGGGCTCGACGCCCGCTTCGAGGGCGGCGGCGGCGAGCGCGTTGCGCAGCGCTCGCTCCTCGACGACCCAGGCCAGGGCACGCTCGCCCAGTTCGAAAGCGGAAAACTCGAGGCGCGCGCCACGGTCGGCACGAACGTCCATCGCCTCGATGGGCGCCATCCGGTCGCCGGCGAGGCGCTGCCAGGCGCCGATCGAGCGCAGGAACTCGGCGCTGCCGGGGCTCACCGCGAAAACACGAAGATCGAATCCGGTTTCATCGTCGGCGGCGACGCCGATCGGTGCAGCGTCGGCGATGGCGACCGACAGCCCGGCTTGCGCCGCGGCCGCCGCAAACGCAAGACCGGGCAATCCGGCGCCCGCGACCACGACATCCCAAACCGCGTCGGTCGTCACGATGGCGCCGCCAGCACTTCGATGACGTGGTTCTGGTTGGTGTAGATGCAAAGATCGCCGGCGATGGTCAGCGCCTCCTTCACGATCTCGGGTGCCGCGAGCGCGCTATGCGTGAGCAACGCGCGGGCGGCCGCCTGCGCATAGGCCCCACCGGACCCGATCGCCACGATCCCCAGTTCGGGTTCGAGCACGTCGCCGTTGCCGGTGATCACCAATGACGACTGCGCATCGGCGATGGCGAGCATCGCCTCCAGGCGGCGCAGGACCCGATCGGATCGCCAGTCCTTGGCCAACTCCACCGCCGAGCGCACGAGATGACCCTGATGCTTCTCGAGTTTCGCCTCGAAGCGCTCGAACAGCGTGAAGGCGTCGGCGGTCGCGCCGGCGAATCCGGCGAGCACACGGTCGTGATAGAGCCGCCGGATCTTGCGCGCCGTCGCCTTGATGACGATGGTACCCAGCGTGACCTGACCGTCACCTCCCAGGGCGACGACGCCGTCGCGACGAACCGAGAGGATGGTGGTGCCGTGAAAGGATTCCATGACGGGATGCGAAGCAGGCGCCGCATGTGCGGTCGGTCATTACGGCGACTTGCGCACGAAGTGCCGCGGCGAGATACCGATGAGGAGGAGCAGCGCGCGAACGATCGGCGTCGCACCGACGATCTGGACGGCCCGACGCTGCGCCTCCACGCGATTGATGGCATTGAGCAGCGCACCGGCGCACACGAAATCCACGCGCTGGACCGCGGTCATGTCGATGACGACGACGGACTGGCTCGTCGCATGCTCGGCAATGCGCGCCATCGCGGGCGCACACGCACCGGCCATGACCCCGGTCCAGGCGAGCACGTCACCCGGTTCCGCGTCGCCCGGTGCCGCGTCTTCGGCGGACGGGGCCGTCGTGTCGTCGACGGGCGCGCTGCCACGGACTTCCGGTGGCGGCTCCCACGACGGCGGCGACTGTTCGAAGGCAACGGCATATTCGATGGCGCGATCGTCGAAGGCCTCCTGCTTGCGCTCGAACTGCAGGAACTCGAGCACCAGGAGCCACGCCCCTTCGCCGGCGTCGCGACCGCGCCGCAACAGGATGTCGAGCGCGGCGTACAGCTTCTCGCCACGCTGGAGCGCGATCGGCACGCGCCGCGCGCGCCCGTACGCGAGCGCCTCGGCGAGGAGCCGGGCGCCGGCGTCGTCGAATCCCGCCACTTGCGCGAGATCCAGGCGCACGGGCGCCCCCTTGTCGATCGCGCGCCGCAGGCCTTCGATCTGCGGCGCCGTAGCGGCGTTGAGCTTGCCGGTGATCACCGCGATCCCGCCCGGGGTCGCCTTGACGCGCATCCCGGCACCCGCGGCTCCGGCGTCGCGCTCGTCCCAAGGCGGCGGCGAGCGCTCGAACTGGACGACGAAGCGCAACGCGAGATCGTCGAAGGCCGCCCGATCCCCCTGCGATTGGAGCACGTCGAAGAGGCTGAGCCAGGCCAGCACCGAGCTGCGCGCATCGTGGTCGGCCGCCACTCCCTCCTCGAGGAGCGCGCGCGCCGGCTGCGTCTGACCGCTGGCGAAGAGCAGCGCCGCATTCTCGAGCACGGCGCAAAGCCCGGGACTCGACGCACCGACTTCGATCGGCGCCTGTGCCGGGGCCATGTCCATGAGGCTTGCCGCCGCCATCGAGATCTCGGCCGCAGGCTCGGCGCGCGGACGACTGCTCGTGCCGCGCCGCCCTTGCGCCTGCGCGGCGATGTCGCGCGCCGATACCGGTGGCCGCACCGCACCCTGCGCCGGCTTGGGTGCGGGCTTGGGGGTTGCCGGCTTCTTGGTCGGCGGCTTGGAGAACAGGGCCATGCGATCGCGACGCGCTATGAGACGGCTGCGAGGGCGCGGCCGAACCTCGGACGCATCGCACCGCCGGCGCAGGACCGGCGGAAGCGGCGCCTGCGCATGGGCGAGACGTCGACTCTCACGGCCCCTCGTGCGTGCCGGAAGGTCAGCCGAGGTTGCGGGCTGCGAAGTCCCAGTCGAGCAACTGGTCGATCACCGCGTCGACGTAGGCGGCGCGCTTGTTCTGCTGGTCCAAGTAATACGCGTGCTCCCAGACGTCGATGGTGAGCAGCGGCTTCTGGTTCCGGGTGAACGGCACCTCGGCGTTCGGCGTCTTGACGACCTTGAGCGCACCGCCGTCGAGGACGAGCCAACCCCAGCCCGAGCCGAATTGCGACACGCTCGTGCTCGACATCTCCTTCTTGAAGCCATCGTAGCTGCCGAATGCGGCGTCGATCATCTGGGCGAGCTTTCCGGTGGGCTTGCCGCCGCCACCTGGCTTCATGCTGTGCCAGTAGAAGGTGTGATTCCAGACCTGCGCCGCGTTATTGAACAGCCCCGCCTTGTCGGCCTTGCCGGCGGTCTCGGTGATGATCTTCTCGAGGGTCGCGCCTTCGTAGTCGGTGCCCTTGGTCAGATTGTTCAGATTGTCGACGTAGGTCTTGTGATGCTTGCCGTAGTGGAACGAGATCGTGTTGGCGGAGATGACGGGCGCGAGCGCGTTTTCGGCCCAGGGAAGCGGTGGAAGCGTGAACATGATGAGATTCTCCTGACTCTGCGACGGGAAGGGCCCATTGTAAACAAGGCCAGTCGAGACTCGCGCTAGCAGGCACTCGGGCCTTGGGGCAAGCTCAGTCGCCGTACAGCTTCTGCACGCGCTCGCGGCGCTCTTGCGCCTCGAGCGAGAGCGTCGCGGTCGGACGGGCAATGAGCCGCGCCACCCCGATGGGCTCGCCTGTCTCCTCGCACCAGCCGTAGGAGCCGTCGTCGATCATGCGCAGCGACTTCTCGACCTTCTTCAAGAGCTTGCGCTCGCGGTCGCGGGTGCGCAGCTCGAGCGTGTACTCCTCCTCGAGCGTGGCACGATCCGAAGGATCGGTCGTGACTTCGTTCTCGCGCAGATGCTCGCCGGTATTGTCGGCGTTTTGCAGGAGCTGATCGCGCAGTTCGAGGAGCTTCTTGCGAAAGAACGCGAGCTGGGCCTCGTTCATGTAGTCCTTCTCGGGGAGCTTGACGATCTCCTCGTCAGTGAGCTCGCGGACTTTCTTGACGGCGGTTGCGGTTTTGGTGGCCATCCTTCTGTCCATTAACGTGGGCGCGGAAAGGCTCCGCAGAGCGCGTCGGGCACGGGCGCCGACCCGCCCGAAAGTGAATTGGGCATTATAGCGGGAAAACTGGCCGCGAGGCCACATTTCGCCACCCTCGCATCGGCCAGCAGCGTCGATCCGGAGCGCTCCGCGGACCCTCCACGACACCGCTTAGCACCGCGCGGACCGACTCCATCGGCGATCCGGGCACGCAAACCACCGCGTTACAATCAATATCGCCCGCAATGACGAGGCTTAGCCGCAATGCGTGTCCGCAGCGAGACCGCCACGATTGGCGACGTTGCACGTGAGGCCGGGGTATCGATTGCCACGGTATCGCGTGTGATGAACCATCGCGGCTCGCCCGGCCGGGACGTCGTTGCGCGCGTCAACGCTGCGGTTGCCGCGTTGGGCTACGCGCCGCGCGCGGCCGCGCAAGGGCTCAAGCGACGACGCGCGCTCGTGATTGGTGCCATCGTGCCGTCGCTGCAGATTCCGGCGTTTGCGCGTTTCGTGGAGACGCTCGAGACCGCGCTTGCTCGTGCCGGTTACACGCTGATGACGGCATGCACACACGACGATCCGTCCGACGAACTCACGGCGACGCGGCGCTTGCTCGGCGTGGGGATCGACGGCATCGTACTGGTCGGCGCGTGCCAAAAGCCAGAACTCGTGGCACTGGTTTCGATCCACCGGATCGCGACGCTGCGCACATTCACTGTCGCCGCAAGCGACGATATCGCCGCGATCGGGTTCGACAATTATCGTGCAGCGTTCGATCTCGCCACGCATGTCCTCGATCTCGGGCATCGCCGCATCGGCGTGATTTCCGCGATGCGCCGCAGCAACGACCGGGCTGCGGCGCGGCTGTCCGGTTTCCGCGACGCGCTCGCTTCACGGGCGCTTCCTTGGAACGACGACCTGTGCATCGAGCGGCCCCTTGCCATCGCCGAAGGCCAGACGGCCACGCGCACCCTGCTTGCGCGCTCCGACCGCCCGACGGCACTGATCTGTGGCAGCGACCTGCTCGCGTTCGGTGCCGTGACGCAGGCGCAGCGCGAGGGTTTCCGCATTCCGCAGGATCTATCGATCGCGAGCTTCGACGACTTCGATTTTGCCGCGCACTTCGCCGCCCCGCTGACGACGGTTCACGTTCCCGTCGAGGAGATGGCCACGGCCGTCGCGCAGGAGCTCCTCTCGCAGCTCGACGCTGCCGCGCCGATGCGCTCGGCGGACGTGGGCTACGCGCTGGTCGTGCGCGCCTCCACCGCGCCGCCAGAATGACAGCGCCGATCGGGCCGCACGCCTACACCTCGAGCGCCATTCCGTCGCGCTGCGGATCGGCGCCGCCTCGCCAGCGCCCGCTGGAGTCGCGCAGCAATCCGTGCAACCCCGCAAAGGCGTAGCTCTGGTGATTGCGCACCACGTGGTGGCCGCGGCGTTCGAGCTCACGCGTCGTGCGCCACGGGATGCGATTCGACACATGGATCGCGCCACCGATCCACGAGAAGCGCGGTGCGGCGACCGCCTCACCGATCGTCATGCCAAAGTCGAGCACGTTGACGATGCCTTGCACCAGCGCGTTGGTGATGTGCGCGCCTCCTGGAGCGCCGATCGCCAGCAGCGGCGCGCCGTCGCGCGTCACGAAGGTCGGCGCGATCGCGGTGTAGCGGCGCTTGCCCGGCGCGATCGACTGCGGGGTTCCCGGGCGCGGGTCGAAGACGCTCATCGCGCCGTTGTACATGAAGCCCAGCCCGTCGGTGATGACCCCCGAGGGCGTGCCCAGCGAATGCGTGAGGCTCACGACGTTGCCTTCGGCGTCGGCGCTGCACACCTGCGTCGTGTGCGGGTACTCGGGGCGGGTCGGGTGCGCGACCGAGGTGCGTGCGCGTCCACGCACGGTGCGGGCGAGCGCATCGACATGCTCCGCGCCGAGCAGGCGTTCGAGCGGCACGTCGACGAATCGCGGGTCGCCCATCGTGCGTCGCGATTCCTGCGTGATCGCCATCACCGCACCGACCCGCTCGATGTAGTCGGGTGAGTTGTGCCCGAGCGCGCCGAGGTCGAATCGCTCCAGCACGTTGAGCGCCAGGATGAGAGGCGCGCCGCCCGCGGGCAGCGGTGCGCTGGTCACGCCGAATCCGCGATAGTGTCCGGCCAGCGGCGGCGCGACGTCGGCGGTGTAGCCGGAGAGGTCGGACGCGGTCACCAGCGCGCCGCCGCGCTCGAAGTCCCGCGCGATGACGCCTGCCGTCTCGCCCGTGTAGAAGTCGTCGGGACCTTCGCGCGCGAGCCGCTCGAGCGTGTCCGCGAAATCGGGATTGCAGATCCGATCGCCGGGCCGCTTGAGCGAACCGTCGTCGCGGAAGAATAGCCGCCGACCCGCGGTCGAGTGGTCGAGCTTGCGCAGCAGCGGCAGGGCTCCGGCCGCATCCTCGTCGTGAATCCACGCGCTGTGCATGAAGGGACGCACCGCGAATCCGTCGCGGGCCCAGGCGATCGCCGGTGCAACGGCTTCGGCGAACGTCCGCGTGCCATGCAACTGCAGCGCCAACGCGAGTCCCTTGAGTGTGCCGGGCGTGGCGATCGATTCATAGCCGAGTTCGTTGACGTCCCCTTCGAGGCGCTGGGTGTAGCCGTCGGCGGCTTCGCCGAGGAGGCGGGACGCCCACATGCCCTCCGACGCGCGGCTGCCACTGGTCGCGTGGAAGGCGAGACTCACCGGTGCGCGCGCGGGCGACCCGATCTGCATGACGCCGAATCCCGCGATGCCGCACATCAGCGGATCGACGACCGCCTGCACGAGTGCGGCGCACACTGCGGCGTCGACGGCGTTGCCTCCCGCGCACAGCATCTCGGCGCCGGCGTCGACGGCTTCGGGTTGCGGGGCGACGACGATGCCGTTCATGGGGATCGGGTGCGATCGTGAAGATGACAGGCCACGCGATGGCCGGGCGCGATCTCGCGCAGCACCGGCTGTTCGACGCGGCAACGCGCGCTCGCGTGCGGGCACCGCGGATGGAAATGGCAGCCGGCCGGCGGATCGATCGGCGAGGGGATCTCGCCCCGGATCGGCTCGAACCTGCGCTTGCCGGCACCGATGGACGGAAGTTCCGAGAGCAGGGCGATCGAGTACGGCTGCGCGGGACGGGCGAAGAACTCGCGCGCGGGCGCCTCCTCGACGATGCGGCCGAGGTACATGACCGCGACGCGATCGCACAGGTAACGGATGACGCCGAGGTCGTGGCTGATGAACAGCGCCCCGAGGCCGAGCGACTCCCGGAGTTCGAGGAGCAGGTTGAGGATCTGCGCCTGGATCGATACGTCGAGCGCGGAGACCACCTCGTCGCAGACGAGGACTTCCGGGTTCACCGCGAGTGCGCGCGCGATCCCGATGCGCTGCCGCTGCCCGCCCGAGAATTGGTGCGGATAGCGGTCGCGGCTCTCCGCGGGCAGGCCGACCCGCGCCAGTTGCTCGATGACGCGGGCCTCGCGCTCGGCCGCGGGGACCAGCCGATGCGCGGCGAGCGACTCGCCGACGATGCGCGAGACGCGATGGCGCGGATTGAGCGCGGCGAACGGATTCTGGAACACCATCTGGACGGCGAGCGTGTAGCGCATCCGGTCGGCGCCACGGAGGTTCTCGACCTCCGCTCCGCGGTAACGGACACTGCCGCCCGAGGGTTCCGAGAGGCCGCAGACGATGCGCGCCAGCGTCGACTTGCCGCAGCCGGATTCGCCGACGACGCCGACGATCTCGCGCGCATCGACGCCGAGCGTGACTTCGTCGAGCGCGTGCACGACCGCATCGGACGCGCGTCGCGCCCCGGAACCGGACGAGCGGCCGCCGCGCGCTCTCGCCGTGAAGCGCTTGGCGAGCGCCACCGCTTCGACGAGCGGCGCGCGCGCTGGACGTGCCTTCGCGCCATCGCGCTTCGCGGCCGGTTCGTCCCCGGGAAGGCCCTGCGCGATCACGGCGTCCGCTCCGCGATGGCGTCCTGCGGGTGGTGGCAGCGGAGCGAGCGACCCGGCACGGGGAAGGTTTCCGTGGGCGCGACCGCGCAACGTTCGCTCGCCCGCGGGCAGCGGTGGCGGAACGCGCAGCCGGCATCGAGTTCCGAAGGTGCACGCGGCATGCCAAGAATCGGAACGAGCCTTCGTCCCCCGGCGGCGAGCGCCGGAATCGAATCGAGGAGGCCCCGCGTGTAGGGATGGAGCGGAGCGCGGATCACCGCGTCGACCGGCCCCGATTCGACGATGCGTCCCGCGTACATCACGCAAACGCGGTCGGCGAAGCTCGCGACCACCGACAGGTCGTGGGTGATCCACAGCAGGGAGGTCCCCGACGACGCGCACAGCGCCTGCATCTCGGCGAGGATCTGCGCCTGGATCGTCACGTCGAGCGCGGTGGTCGGCTCGTCGGCGATGATGACCTCGGGCCGATGGAGCATCGCGATGGCGATGCAGACCCGCTGCCGCATGCCGCCCGAGAGTTCATGCGGATAGCTCCGCAGGCGCTCCTCGGGCGCGGCGATC
>WBZO01006046.1_pt1 | contig 11934 bp, 10 predicted proteins | sample 5204261 | NCBI WGS metagenome assembly WBZO01 (sample SAMN12412400, study PRJNA552823) | activated sludge metagenome | isolation source: activated sludge from anammox sidestream of wastewater treatment plant... | place: USA: North Carolina | collected 2017-09 | reverse complement strand
AGGTAGCGCTCACCGTTCGTCGCCGTCAGCCACGCCCCCTCACCGCGCTCGAAAGCGAGGTCGACGCGGGCATAAGTCGGCAGTACGTGCGATATGTGAGCGCTGCTCATCGACAGGCCGATCCTGAAGCGAAATAAAAGTGCCGCCACTACGGGCGGCACGGTTGCGGTATTCTATTGCGGCGCGCTCGCCTGTCAACCTGCTCCCGCGCACCTGCTCCTGCACACCTCGCACGACGGCACAAGGCGACCGCGGGCAGCCTCGATCCGTGCGCGCGCGCCACATGCCCGCGAATAAGTGTGGACGCGTGCACCTGTCCACACTGGAACATGTGGAAGCGGGCAGAGGCGACTCTTGCGCCCGACTCCCGCCATAATGTAGTTTTCGACTGTAGAACAAGACATTTCGTGCGGCGGACTGTCTCTGAGTACATCGTTAGTGGGAGTACGCGTCGGGCCAACTGGTCGTTGCCCTGACCCGTAGTGGGATTCTGTCGAGCGTCCTGCCGTGACGACTGCTCGGGGACTTGGAAAATATGAACTGGACTGATGAACGCGTCGAGACGCTGAAAAAACTATGGGGCGACGGCCTCTCGGCGAGTCAAATCGCCGGGGAGCTTGGCGGCATTACGCGTAACGCTGTGATCGGAAAGGTGCATCGGCTCGGGTTGTCCGGCCGCGCCAAGTCGCCATCCTCGACGGCACCGCGCCCACGCAAGCCGCGCGCTCCGCATATGCTGCGTATGCCGCGTCCCGCCATCCGCGGGAACACCGCGCTGGCGCAAGCCTTCGAATACGAGGTGGAAGCCGAGCCGGAGTTGATCGAGAACATCATCCCGCTCGGCCAGCGGCGCTCCTTGCTGGAACTCACCGAGGAGACATGCCGGTGGCCGCTCGGCGATCCGGGCACGGCGGACTTCTTTTTCTGCGGTGGCCAGACGCTGGCGACGGGCCCTTACTGCAGCTACCACTCGCGTGTCGCCTATCAGCCGGCGCACTTGCGCCGTGACCGGCGGCCGTTCCGAACCTGAGCCGCGCGCAGCACGACGTAGCGCGCGACCGCCCAAGTCGTGCAGCCGCGTGCGACGACTTCACTTCGTCTTCTTTTCGCAGGCATCCGTCGTCGCATCGGCATCCGTGGGTGCGGCGGGAGCAAGCGGCACGGCGGCGGGAGGCGCGCGTCGACCGCGCAGCCCCAGTATCGCCTCACGGCCGCCCAGGATCACGAGCGAAAGTGCAAACGGCACGATGTAATAAAGCAAGCGGAACAGCAGCAGGCCGGCCAGCAGGGCCTCCTTGTCGAACTGCCAGAGTGCGACCAGCATGGCAGCGTCGAACACTCCAAGCCCGCCCGGTGCATGGCTTGCAAAGCCCAGCAGCGTCGCCGCGACGAAGATCACCGCGAGCGTGATGAAGCCGATATTAGGCTCGGCCGGCACCAGCATGTACATCGCCAGCGCACAAAATCCGAGATCGACGATGCCTATGCCGATCTGCAGCAGCGTGAACGGCCCGTCCGGAAGGGTAACGCTCCAGCCATCGCGTCCGACCTTGCGCGGACAGCGCCAGACCCAGATGACATAGAGTATCAGGACAACAAGAATGACAACTGCACCGCTGCGGTTGAGCCAGGCCGGCAGTTGATCGATGGCGGAAGCCGCAAGCGGCGCGTAAACGATACCCAGTCCGAGCACCGTGGCGTTGCCGAGCCAGAATGTCAGTCCGGCGACGAAGCAGATTTTCGCAACCTCGATGGCGCTGAGATTCCATGCGGAATAGACGCGGTAGCGCACGGCGCCGCCGGTGAAAACACTCGCACCGACATTGTGGCCGACGGAGTAGCTGGTAAAGCCGGCGAGCACCGCCACCCGATATGGCACGTCGGAACGGCCGATCGTCCGCAGTGCAAACAGATCGTAGAAGGTCAGCGTGATATAGCCGCCGGCGACAAAAAGCGCGGCGAGCGCGATGTCGCGCGGTTTGGTCGCCACCAGCGCCGCGACGACCTCGTCAACGTCAATGTCACGCAGAATGCGATAGAGCGCGACTGCCGCGACGGCGATGATGGCAATGCTTAGGACAAAGCCGATGCGGTTCCAGCCGATCCTCCGGTCGCAGACCCGCGCGGCGACGCGCAGCGTGTCGAACACGCCGGGCTTGCAATCGGTTGACTTGGCATCCATCGATCCGACCGTCACACGCGGGCGCCTGCAGTATTCCAGCTCATATCGACATTACGCCGCGCGATTTCCACTTGGGTATAGCAGCAGCCCGCCAATCAGGCAGAAGCAAGGTGCCGAACCGATGACCCGCAACGATTAGCAAAACTCCCGCGGGGGCGCGAGGGCCGCTTTGCGGCACGGCCGCTACAACCCGCCTGTCGGCCTGCGGCGCGATCTGGTAGGGTTGCAGTCGAGCCCTCAAGCCTCGCCCGGCTTGTTCGATTGCGAAGGCACAATTGGGGCGCATCGCGGACGCGTGCCACAAAGAAAGAACAGGAGGATGCCATGACCAAAAACTTTGCCGCGCCCCCCCACCCCTCGACCGCCCATACGCTGCGGCGCCGCACCATCCTCCAGGGGGCCAGCCTCGGCGTGGGGGCGAGCTTGATGTCCGTGCTTGCCACGCGGGCGCAGGCACAGGGCGCTCCCCGGGCCGCCGCGCCCGACGCACCGGTCTGGAGCGCCGAATACTGGGCAAACAAGGGCGGTGTGAAACTCAATCTCTGGCGCAAGCGCGTCGGCGCCCCCAAAGTCGGCGAGCCGCCGCTTCCGGTCCTGTTCCTGGTGCATGGCTCGTCGAATTCCACGCGGTCGTCTTATGACCTGACGGTGCCCGGCAAGGGCGAATACTCGTTCATGAACATCTTTGCCCGCTACGGCTATGACGTATGGACCATGGACCATGACGGCTACGGCTACTCGGGCTCGTCCGGCAACAATTCCGACATCGCCAGCGGCGTCGAAGATCTCAAGGCGGCCCTCCCGGTCGTTGCGCAGGAAACCGACCAGCAGAAGGTGCACATGTACGGCGCCTCCTCCGGCGCCATTCGCGCCGGCGCCTACGCGCAAGCGGAGCCCCAGCATGTCGACCGGCTTGTCCTTTCGGCCTTCACCTACAAGGGTAAGGACTCGCCCGAGATGGCGCGCCGGGCCGCACGCATTGCCGAACTGCGCGCCAACCCGCGCAGGAAGCGCGACGCCGCCATGATCCGCTCGATCTTCACCCGCGACGGGCATGCATCCGCCTACGATCCCGCGGTGGCGGAAGCGATCATCGCCGCCGAGATGAAATTCGGCGACACCATCCCGAGCGGCACCTATCTCGACATGGCGGCGAATCTGCCGCTGGTCGATCCCACCAAGGTGCTATCGCCGGTGATGATGCTACGCGGCGAGCACGACGGCAACTCGACCAACGACGATCTGCTCGAGTTTTTCCGGCAACTCCCGAACGGCGACCGCCAGTTCGTGATCCTGCCGCACACCGCGCACAGCATCGGCTACAGCAACAACCGCCACCTAATGCATTATGCGGTGAAGAACTTTTTGGCGGCGCCCGCCGCCGCGCAGTCGTCGTAAGGCATCCGAAAACCGCGCATCGCCGCCAACCGGGGGACACCATGCGTGGCCTTCTGCCGGCCGCGTTAATCGTCGCGCGCCCGAGGTTTTGATCTCGCTGCGGGTGAAATTCTCAAACATGAACGTAGCCTGCTTTGCGAACGACAAAGCAGCATCATTCGCGAACGCGTGCGCCCCCGGCAATCCGGAGCGCGTCGGAATTTGCCATCGCATGGGCAAGGCGCATAGATGGACCATGGACTTAACCCACATCGTCGCGACCTACGGTGTCTGGCTGGTCGCGGCATTCGTCGCGCTGGAAAGCATCGGAGCGCCGCTGCCGGCCGAGGCGGCGCTGATCGCAGCCGGGATCTTCGCCGCCACCACGCGCCAGCTTGACGTCGGTTGGCTGGTGGCGGCCGCTATTCCGGCCGCGATCGTAGGCAATATCGCCGGCTATTGGATCGGCCGGAAATTTGGTTATTCGCTCATGCGGCGATACGGAAGACGCATCGGCTTAGACGGCAATCGCATCAAGGTCGGCCAGTGGCTGTTTTTTCGTTATGGGGGCCGCTTCGTGTTCACCGCGCGTTTCCTGCCTTTCCTTCGCAACATGGCGGCCTTGCTGGCGGGCGTGAACCGGATGCCGATATCGCGCTTCTATATCGCCAGCACGTCGGCCGCGATGATCTGGGTTACGGTCTATGGTCTCGGAGCCTACGCTCTGGGCGAGGCGTTCGCCGCATTGGCCACGCCGGCCGCTGTTCTCCTGGGCGTGATTGCGGTTGCGACCGTCGTTGGGCTTCCGATGTTGATCCTGCGCTTCGAGAAGCGGCTGCTGGCGGAAGCCGAGCGCGAATTGCCTACGCCAGACTTTTCGTCACCGTAAGGTCTGGCTGCGGCAGGCCGGAGCCTCTTGTTCGCTGCACCTTATCAACCGGCCGTCCGGCTGATATGGCTGCTGCAGAAAAAGCCGCCCGGGAGCCGAAATGCCGCATATCGAGGTTCGCGATGTTTCGCTCGCCTACGACACGCCGGCGGGACGCGTCGCAGGCGTCGAGGGGGTGAGCTTCACCATCGAGCAGTCGGAATTCGTCTGCCTGCTTGGTCCCTCGGGCTGCGGCAAGACGACGCTGCTCAACATCATCGCGGGCTTTCTGACCCCAACCGCCGGCGAAATCCGCATCGGAGGCGCGCCCGTGACCGGCCACGGCATGGACCGCGGCATCGTCTTTCAGGACTTCGCGCAGCTATTTCCCTGGCGCACGGCGCTCGGCAACGTCTGCTTCGGGCTCGAGATGAAAGGCATCGCCAAGGCCGAGCGCGAGGAGATCGCCAAGCAACAGCTCAAGCTCGTGAAGCTTGAAAAATTCGTGCAGTCCTACCCGCATCATCTCTCGGGCGGCATGCAGCAGCGGGTCGCCATCGCGCGCGCGCTCGCGTACAATCCGGCGGTGCTGTTGATGGACGAGCCGTTCGCGGCGCTCGATGCACTTACCCGCGACGACATGCAGCGGCTGTTGGCGGACGTCTGGCGCGAAACCAAAAAGACGGTGGTCTATGTTACCCATAACGTCGCCGAGGCGGTCTATCTCGCCGACCGGGTGGTGGTCATGACCCCGCATCCCGGCAAGCTAAAGACTGAGGTACCGATCACGCTTGCGCGGCCGCGCGACCCGCTGAGCGTCCAGTTCCTGGAGCACCAGAGGCTGCTGCTGCATCATCTCGGCCAGGACACCGCGGCACACGCTTGAGACGCGTCGGAAGGAACGGGGAACGTCATGGACCATTTTTCTCTTCGTTGCTGCCTGGGACTAGCGCTGCTCGCCGCCGCCGTTTCCGCGAGCGCGCAGGAGGCCTACCCGACGCATCCGATCCGGCTGGTGGTCGGCTTCGGCGCCGGCGGCCCGACCGACATCCCGGCGCGTTTCGTGGCGGACAAGCTCGGCGAGGCGCTCGGCCAACGGGTGATCGTGGAGAACAAGCCGGCGGCCGCCGGCATGATCGCGGCCCGCGACGTGCTCGCGCAGCCGCGCGACGGCTACAACCTTCTCTTCTGCACGCACTTTGAGTCGATCAACACCGCCGTGTACAAGAACCCGGGCTTCAAGCTCGATGAGCTCGCGCCGATCTCGCTCGTTGCCAAGTACTACTACGGCCTGGCGCTGGCCAACGCGATTCCGGCCACCGACTTCATGTCGTTCGTGCAGTACGCCAAGGCCCACCCGAACGACATCAGCTATGCCACCATCGGCGCAGGCTCGGCGCAGGAAATCCTGGCGCGGCAGCTCGAAAAGCTCACCGGCATCACCATGAACCGCATCCCGTTCCGCGGCGGGCCGCAGGTGGTGCAGGAACTCGTCGCCGGGCGCGTGCACTTCTACGTCTCGCCGACGCTCGCGATCGTGCCGCAATATCGGGCGAACCAGCTCAAGATCCTGGCGGTGTCGGCGCCTGAGCGGATTAGGAGCCTGCCCGAAGTTCCGACGCTCACCGAAACGGGCGTGAACTTCGTGCGCTTCGGCTGGCTTGGCATCTGCGCGGGCGCCGGTACGCCGCAACCGATCCTCGATCGCCTCAACCGCGAGATCGCCGCGATCGTCAAGACCGACGGCTATCGCGACATGATCGAGAAGGCGGGCTCGATCCCGGTATCCTCGACGCCCGAGGAACTGCGGCAAGTCATCACGCAGACGCTGAACGATGTTGCGTCCACAATCCGCGAATTCGGGATGCAACAGGAATAATGGCCGGCCTGCCTAAAGACCCGGCCGACATGCCCGCATGGAGGAAGCGATGACATTCAAGCCCGCCGAAATGACCCGACGGCAGTATCTCGCCGCAACCGGCGCCGCCGCCCTCACCGCCGGCCTTGGTGTGCGCCCGGCGCTGGCTCTTGAGCCCGTCCGCCAGGGCTATCAGACCAATATCTGGGGCATGCCAACCTATTACCTCATGCGCTCGGGGCTGCTCGAAAAGCGCGGCATCAAGTTCCAGGAATTCGCGGTGCCGTCCGGCAACCTCACCATGCAGCAGATGGTGGCGCGGCAGGTCGATCTCGGCACCTATGCGGGTCAGTCCTTCACCATCGGGCACGACAAGGGCGGGCTCGTCGCCATTGCGATGATCGAATATGTCGGTAAGACGGCGCAGATCGTGACGCGCAAGGACCTCAACCTTACCAAGGTCGAGCAACTCAAGGGGCTCAAGGTCGCCAATCAGACCGGCTCCTCGGTCGGCAACATCTTCGTCGATATCATCGCGCAGAACGCCGGGCTCAAGAAAGGCGACTTCCAGGAAGTCCGCATGGATGTGAACAACATGGTTTCCGCCATGGCGGCGAAGACCGTCGACGCCATGGTCAACGTCGAGCCCTATAACGCCATTGCGGTCGCGGAGGGGATCGGCACTTCGATCATGGACTTCTCAAGCGTGGACCGCATGCCGGTGTTCATGGCGGCGACGCCGGACTTCGTCGACAAGAGCCCCGACACGATTATCGCCTATCTCAAGTGCTGGCAGGAGGTGGCGAAGGATTTCAAGGACAACCCGAACAAGGTCGCCGACGTGATCTATTCGTTCTTCACCTCGAAAGGCTACAGCATGTCGCGCGACACGTTTGCCAAGGCGCTCGCCCGCGTCGAGGTCAATCCGGGGTTCCCGCCCGACCTGCAGGCACAGCTGCAGAAGGACGCCGAAGTGCTGCTGCGCGAGAAGAAGATTTCCGCCATTCCCGACTGGAAGAAGGCGCTGCGCCCCGACCTGTGGGCAAAGGCCAGCGCGTAGGCCTAGCCTTTCTCCGTCACCCTGAGGTGCTCGGCGCACAGCGGGCGAAGCCTGTGTACACTTGGCTACTATGCGCCGAGCCTCGAAGGGCGACGGCCCCGCTGCTGCAACATCCGGGCCGTGCATCCTTCGAGGCGCGGCCACGAGAGACGGAGCTTGCCTATACTTGCGTGCGATGCCGCGCACCTCGGGATGACGGAGAAAGGCCGGCATGCGCTCAGCGGCCTTTTCATGCCCGGCCGAAACGCGCTAAATCCCCGCGCACTCGCCTTAGCCCAAGGAGCATTCCCAATGTCCGTCGCCGAGCGGAGCCCGCTGCAAAAGGGCTCATACGAACCCGTCACCTGGAACTTCAAGCTAATCGGCCAACATGCGCTCGACGGATTCGGCGGCATGGGCGAAGGCATGTCGGTCCAGATTGCACCTGACGGCCGGCGGATCATCTGGCTCGCGCACGAGAGCGCGCCGAAGAACTTTACCGCCGTCGACGTCTCCGATCCGCGCAAGCCCAAGGTCGTCGTGCAGACCGACCTGCCGCAGGCGCACATGCGTTCCAACTCGTTGGAAACCTGCGGCAACCTGATGGCGGTCGCCTACCAGACGCAGAAAAAAGGGCTCAAGCCCGCGGGCTTCGAACTATTTGACATCTCGGTGCCCGAGAAGCCGAAGTCGATCTCGTTCTTCGATTGCTCGGGCGAGACCTCGCGCGGCGTGCACCAACTCTGGTTCTGCGACGGCGAATACGTCCATTGCGCTTCCGGTGCGCCGGACTTCACGCCGACACATCCCAACGACGACCAATTCTACCGCTGCGTCGACGTGCGCAATCCCTCGAAGCCGGTCGAGGTCGGCCGCTGGTGGATGCCCGGCACCCGGCAGGGCGATAACGTCACGCCGCCGCCGCGCCACCCACTCGACAAGGGCCACCGCGCACACAACTGCAACGTCTATCCGCAGCGGCCGGATCGCTGCTACCTCGCCTATATCGACGGCGGCATGTTCGTGCTCGATATCTCCGACAAGGCGAACCCGAAGAAGATTTCGTCGTGGACCAACTCGCCGCCCTACACGGGGTTCATGCATACGGTCATGCCATTGTTCGACCGCGGATTGATGCTCGTTACCGACGAGTCGACCGAGAATAACGCCAAGGATTGGCCGAAGCTCATCTGGATTCTCGACGCGCGCGAGGAGACGAACCTCGTGCCGATCGCCACCTGCCCGATGCCGGACCACGCGGTCTACGCCAAGGCCGGCCGATTCGGCGCGCACAACATCCACGAAAATGTGCCGCTGCCGACCTCCTGGCAGTCCGACCAGATCGTGCTCGGCACCTTCTTCAACGGCGGGCTGCGCGCCTACGACATCGCCAATCCCTATCAGCCGAAGGAGATTGGCGTGTTCGTCCCGCCGGCACCGCCGCTGGCGCCGAGCGGCACCATCCAGATCAACGACGTGTTCGTGGACGAGCGCGAGATCGTCTACTGCGTCGACCGTCACGTCGGCGGGCTTTATATCCTGGAGATGGATTTTTAAGTTTGATTTGCTGCACGGCAAACGGTGCATGCTCGCGCACCACGGCCGGTCTGCTCCCTCTCCCTTAGGGAGAGGGGTGGGGTGAGGGATTACGGTCTATCGAGAACGCAGTAACTCCCTCACCCCAACCCTCTCCCCAAACAGGGAGAGAGAGCGCGCCGAGTCTGCCGCACTACCGGTGTGTTCCATGCTCGATCTGTTTCCCTCGCGCCAGGCGGGCCCGTTCGGGCGGCGGCAGAAATACGCGCGTAGTGGCCGCATTTCCGTCACGGTCGTCACCGGCTTCCTCGGCGCCGGCAAGACCACGCTGGTGCGTCGCTTCCTTGCGACGCCGGAAGGCGCCGGCACCGCGGTCGTCATCAACGAGTTCGGCAGCATCGGCATCGACGATGCGCTGGTGCGCGGCTCGACCGACAAGGTGACGCTCCTTGGCAACGGCTGCCTGTGCTGCAACACCCGCTCCGATTTGCAGAACGCGCTGCGGCGCCTGGTCGCCGAGCGCGAGCAGGGCGCGGTGACGCCGTTTCGGCGCGTCGTGATCGAGACCAGCGGCTTGGCCGACCCCGGCCCCATTCTACAAACCTTCGCGACCGATCGCGCGCTGGGCGGCGAATTTCACGTCGAGGTTGTGGTCGCCATGGTCGATGCCGCGAGCGGCCTCGACACGCTCGACTGGTCGGCCGAGGCGCGCAAGCAAGTCATTCTCGCCGACCGCCTCGTGATTTCGAAAACCGACCTCGCCGACACGCAGACGACCGAACGCCTGCGCGCACGCTTGCGTGCGCTCAATCCGCGCGTTGACATCGCTACTGCGATTGCTGGCGATCTTGATCCGCGTTGCCTGATTGAAGCCGGACCATCGCCCTCCCCGGCTTCGCCACCGCATGCCGGCTTCGTTGCAGAGGCCCAGCACAGCGACGGCATCGCAAGTTTCGTGTGGACTGACGAGACCCCGGTCGAGTGGCCGGTCTTCCTGCGCGCGCTCGAAACGCTGATCGCGCTGCGCGGTCCCGATCTGCTGCGCGCCAAGGGTTTCCTCAATGTCGCGGGCTGCCGCGGCCCGGTGCTGATACAGGTGGTGCAACACCTCGCGCATCCACCCATCGAACTGGCCGCCTGGCCGGGCGCGGATCACACGAGCCGGATCGTCTTCATTACCCGCAACATTTCGGAAGCGCAGGTGCGGCAACTGTTCGCAGCGATCAGCGCACTCGCGCCGGACGAGAGTTCTCAGCCGGCATAGAACCTCCCCGGAAGGCGGTTCCCAACGGCAGCCCATTGGATTAGCCTCCAGGGCGGAATTATTCGCAATCAAAAGAGCAGACAGGCCGGACAACGCGCGAAGGCGCCTCGCCGGCCAAACAGCCATCAAAGGGAGACATGCACCCATGGCTAAAATAACTCTCGACGTGAACGGCAAGTCGCACACGATCGATGCCGATCCGGACATGCCGTTGCTCTATGCCTTGCGTAACGACATCGGCCTCAACAATCCGAAGTTCGGCTGCGGGCTCGCGCAATGCGGCGCCTGCACGGTACATCTCGACGGCCAACCGATCCGCTCCTGCGCCACGCCGATTTCGGCCGTGGGCAGCGGCAAGGTCGTCACCCTTGCGGGCCTCGGCACACCCGAGAAGCCGCATCCCTTGCAGACCGCCTACATCGAGGAGCAAGTGCCGCAATGCGGTTACTGCATCAACGGCTGGATCATGACGGCGGCGGCCTTCCTGGCGACCAAGAAGAAGCCGACCGACGCCGAGATCAAGTCGGCGCTCGAAGGCGTCAAGTGCCGCTGCGCCACGCACATGTCGATCCTGCGCGCCGTCAAGCGCGCCGCCGCGATGATGGGTTGAGGGAGGCCGCCATGACCAAATTCGAAAAAGCTTCCACCTTCTCCCGCCGCTCGCTGCTCAAGGGTGCTGGCGCTCTTGTGGTGTCGGTTGGCGCCCCGATCGGGCTTGATGCGGTGCTCGGCATCGGCAGAGCGTTCGCGCAGGGCGCCAGGCCCCCGCTCACGCCCGATCAGCTGTCGTCCTACATCGCGGTCAATGCCGACGGCACCGTCTCGGCCTTCTTCGGCAAGATGGACATGGGCCAGGGGCTGTTCGTCGCCATCGGGCAGATGGTGGCGGAAGAGCTCGACGTGCCATTCAAGGCCGTCAAGGTGATCATGGGCGACACCGCCACCAGCGTGAACCAGGGCGGCGCGTCGGGCTCGACCGGGGTCCAGCTTGGCGGCAAGCAGATGCGCATGGCGGCGGCGGAAGCGCGCCGCGTGCTGGTCGAGATGGCGGCCGCGAAGCTCAACCTGCCGGCGGACCAGCTCATTGTGACCGACGGCGTCGTGCACGCCAAGAACGATCCGGGCAAGAAGGCGAGCTACGCCGAATTGATCGGCGGCCGGTACTTCAACGTGCAGCTCGAGTGGAACAAGCAGGTGGGCAATCCGCTCTACGCTCCGGGCAAGGCGCAGCCGAAGAAGCCGTCCGAGCACAAGATCGTCGGCCAGCCGATCAAGCGCGAGGATGTGGCGCCAAAAGTCTTCTGCCAGGAGGACTTCTGCACCGACATCAAGCGGCCCGGTATGCTGCACGGGCGCATGATCCGTCCGGCGGTGGCGGGCGCGGTGCCGGTGAAGGTCGACGAAAGCTCGATCAAGGACATCCCCGGCGCCAAGGTGGTGTGGGACAAGGCCTTCCTCGGCGTGGTCGCCGACAAGGAATGGAACGCCATCAAGGCGGCCGAGAAGCTCAAGGTCGAATGGTCGAGCGCCAACCCGCCGTTTCCGGACCAGGGGGCGCTATTCGACCACATCCGCAAGGCCCAGGCGCGCAAGCGCGAGGAGGCAAAGCCCGTCGGCAATGTCGAGGACGCGTTCAAGACCGCGGCCCGCGTGATCGATGCCGAATACGAATGGCCTTTCCAGTCCCATGCCAGCATGGGACCGGCCTGCGCGGTGGTCGAGATCGTCAACGGCAAGGTGACATGCTGGACCGGCTCGCAGAAGTCGCATTTTGTGCAGCAGGGTATCGCGGAGACGCTCGGCGTGCCGC
>WBZO01006044.1_pt1 | contig 11936 bp, 8 predicted proteins | sample 5204261 | NCBI WGS metagenome assembly WBZO01 (sample SAMN12412400, study PRJNA552823) | activated sludge metagenome | isolation source: activated sludge from anammox sidestream of wastewater treatment plant... | place: USA: North Carolina | collected 2017-09 | reverse complement strand
AAGCTCTACTATTCCTAATCTTGCACCCAATACGTATGCAGGCAATGTTGTAGATGCCAATAACTGCTCTGTGGCAGTAAGCGAAACGGTTACAGAACCTGCGCAACTTATACTTGCAGAACAGCACACCGATGTTTCTTGCTTTGGCGGAAACAACGGCAGTATTGATATTACTGTAACCGGAGGTACTACGCCTTATACTTTTGCCTGGAACGATGCTAATTCCAATGAAGACCGTGCCGCACTTACACAAGGTACTTATACACTCACCGTTACCGATGCCAACAATTGTACCGATACTATTTCAATACAAATCACAGAGCCTGCCGGCATTCCGCTTACCGTAACTGCCACCGATGCTTTGTGTTTTGGTGCAAACGGAAGTGCAACCGCTGCACCAACCGTTGGCCCAGCTCCATATAGCTTTCAATGGAGTGCAGGCAACTCTACCATTGCAACCGCTGCATTACCGGCAGGCAACTATACAGTTACTTCTACTGCGGCAGATGGATGCAAGCAAGTTGGCAACATTACTATAAACGAACCAACACAAATTATTGCCCACAGTACCCAAACTGATTTGCTGTGCAATGCAGACCAATCTGGCACGGCAACAATTACTGCAAGCGGAGGTTCAGGAAATCTTACTTACACTTGGAGCCCTAATGTGAGCACTACCTCTAGTGCATCGCAAATAGCAGCAGGCACTTACAATGTAACAGTTGCAGACAGCAACAACTGCACCGCTACCATATCTATTACTCTAAATGAACCAACAGCCATTCAACTAAGCGCATACCCAACAGCAACTACATGCAATGGCTTTAGCGATGGAAGCATTACAAGCAATGCTATCGGTGGCACTAGCCCTTTTTCTTATACTGCATCGGATGGCGCTTCTAATTACACAGCCGCCTCAGGGCTTTTCAGCAATATTCCTGCAGGAACTTATACCATTACTGCAACCGATGGCAATAACTGCACGGCAACAACTTCTTTGCAAGTAACAGAGCCTACTCCTGTGAGCTACACACTCAACAACAGCGATGTATCTTGCTACAATTTCAAGGATGGTATAATTGAAATTACCGCCAGTGGCGGCACTCCGGGTTATCGCTTCTTGCGCGATGGATTAGATTCTTCGCTGAGCGGCATATACTCGGGCTTAGCCGCAGGAAGTTACTACATAGAAGTTACAGACATGAATGGTTGCTCTGCAACCTTCACTACGCAAATAAACGAGCCCGATTCTATTATGCTTACAGTTTCACCAAATCCACTTGCAACACCATTGGGCAATCCAATGGACATAGATGTAACTTCTAACCAAACCGGAACAGTAACTTACAATTGGATGCCCACAACAGGATTGAGTTGCTACGATTGCAGCAATCCGGTATTCGATGGAATTTCTTCTATTGCATATACAGTACTTGTAACCAATGCCAATGGCTGTACTGCCTCGGTTCCTCTACAAGCAACCGTAGTACCGGATTACACTATTTTTATTCCTAACTTTTTTACTCCCAACAACGATGGTTCAAATGACATTTTAAACATTCTTGGCAACCAAAAAGCCGTAAAAGAATTTAGCCTAAAAGTGTTTAATCGCTGGGGCGAAAAAGTGTTTGAAAGCAGCAGTTTTAAAGAAGGATGGGATGGCTTTTTTAATGGAAAAGAAGCAGAGCCAGGAGTATATATTTACCACTTGAAAGTAGTTTGGATAGATAACTATAACCGCAATAATTTTAAAGGTAGTATTACATTGGTACGCTAATAATGGAAATTGATAAGGTTGTAGAAATTTCAGCAATTATTTTATCGCTGTTGTATGTTTGGTTAGCTGCACAAGAAAACAAATGGTGCTGGCTATTTGGCGGCCTAGGTTCAGCCATTTATGTATTCATAAACTACCAAGCGGCATTGTATTACGATGCTGCGCTTCAATTATATTATGTAGCAGTTGCCATATATGCCTTAGCACTTTGGAATAACCGCAGCAACTCTTCTCTACCAACCATAACAAAGATAACCCACAGTCGCTGGGCTTCTTTGATGGTAATCGGAATGGCGGCTACTTACGTGCTGGGAAAATTTGGAAAAACATACTTGGCACAAACTTCTTCTTTTTTAGATGCAGGCGTAACAGTTTTTAGCCTCATTGCCACTTGGATGACTGCAAAAAAAATGATAGAAAATTGGTGGATGTGGATTGCCATAGATGCCGTGGCCGCATACATGTATTTTTCTAAACAACTGTATGCTACTTCGGGCTTATACATACTCTTTTGCCTAATGGCCTGCTATGGATTTTGGGAATGGCAAAAAAAAATTTCTACGGGCGAAAATCGGGATTTGCAGCACGCCTCTTCTTAGTTCTTTCGTAGAGAAAAGAAATTGGGTTGGTAAACTTAGGTCGAGGGATATTGGTAGAATACTTAGGTGGTGCAATGCCCGGCAACACCACTTTATTCACATCTTTTGCTTCCATAAAAGCCTGCTTAAATTCTTCTACTGTTCTATACGGGTAAATAGTTACTTCTTTTAACCGCACAAAATCTTTCACCAATTCAATATGGATATTATAGATAGAATCTTTAGGAATATTCGCCACCACTAATCTTTTTGAAATATATCCGAGCGATGAAAATTTTAATGTATCGCCAGGAAAAACATACATAGAAAAAACACCCTCTACATCGGCAGAAAGTCCCGCTCTTCTATTCACCAAGGTTACATTTGTTTTTGGAATAGCAGCCTTGGTTTGTAAATCGGTTACCTTTCCTTTTATTAAAAATGTACCTTCTTGAAAGTCGAAATTTAGTTGCGCCTTGGTAAGTAGCGGCATTGTAAGCAGCACTATTGCAGATAGCAATTTCAATATGTATTTCAGTAAGTGTTGCAAACTATGTTTCATCAATTTCAAAAGCCGAAAGAAGTCAAATGCATCAAAACCTTTCAATAAAAGTTGTAAAAAATTAAAGCACCATCTTTTCACCAACTTCCAATAAACGAATTTTTCCCTTGTATCGTTCTTCGGTTTGTAATTTTTGCAACACCGTAAACGGTTCACTCATAGGTTCATCGGCTAAATCGAAAGTGCCATAGTGCATAGGCACAAAAGTTTTGGCATTCAAGTCTTCAAATAGCTGTAATGCTTCGTATGGATTAGTATGTACATCGCGCATCATCATTGGAGGATGATAGGCTCCTACGCCAATCATGGCAATATCTATATTGGGAAAAAGTTCACCAATTTGCTTAGCGTATTCACAATAGCCTGAATCGCCATTAAAGAAAAGATTTCTGCCATCGGCTTCAATCATAAAACTGCCCCAAAGTGTTTGGTTCGTATCGGTTAAAAACCTATTGCTCCAATGTTGCGTTGGCAAAAATGTAATGCGTAATTTTTCTTCGAGCAAACTAAATTGCTGATACCAACCTGCTTCTTGAAACTTTAAATTACTTATCCAACCTGCAATTAGTTTACCCGTATTCAGCGAAGTGAGCAGTGTAAAGTTATTCTGTGCCGCCAGCTTTTGCAGCGTGCTTTTATCGCAATGGTCGCGATGTGCGTGAGAAATAAGCACATAGTCAATACCTCTAAAATTATCTATGCTGCACGGCAATTCGCTATAGCGTGGCACTATTCCGGATATGCTGCCCAATACCGGATCTATAAGTATGCGAATGCCATTTACTTGCAAGAAAAAGCTAGCGTGTCCCAACCATACCAATATATTTTCGCTGCACGAAAGGAAATCGTTTCCCTTGCGCACACCCACCTTCCACACATCATTTTTCTTGGCGATTGCTTTCTCATTTTTTGAAAACTTCCATTGCAAAAACTTTTTGAACGAACCCGAAAAACGCTTCTGTGGATCTATAAATTTCCCATGCACCATAGGGTTTCCCTTCCAATCTGGCAAAATGGTTGTAAGCTGTTCGTTTCTGCGATACGTAATCATGAATGCAATAAATAATAATTACAAAAAATAAACGTCTTGCTTATGCTATTCTATTTTCTTTTAACCGATTTTGCAATTTAGCAGCAGTAAACAAATACCAACAAGCCACAAAATAAAAGTACTAGGTATGAAAATAATTTGCATCGGCAGAAACTATGTAGATCACATACATGAACTGCAAAATGAAATACCGGCACATCCGGTAGTTTTTATGAAACCCAACACAGCTCTTTTAAAAGACAACAAGCCATTTTTCCATCCCGAATGGAGCAGCGACATACACTACGAAACCGAATTAGTAATTAAGATTTCCAAACAAGGCAAATACATTCAAGAAAAATTTGCCCATAAGTACTACGAAGAAATAGGACTTGGAATTGACTTTACTGCCCGCGATTTACAAAACCATCAAAAAGCAAAAGGCTTGCCTTGGGAAATTGCTAAAGCATTTGATAGTAGTGCAGTTATCGGCACTTTTATACCTAAGCAAGGGCTTTCAGATCCCATACATTTTCACTTGCTGCTCAACGGAAAAAAAGTACAAGAAGGCAGCTCTCAGCTAATGATGTATTCCTTCGATAAAATTATCAGTTACGTTTCGCAGTTTTTTACGCTGCAACTGGGCGATTTAATTTATACCGGTACGCCTGCTGGTGTTGGCAAAATTACTATTGGCGATACGTTGGAAGGCTTTATCGAAAACCAAAAAATTTTCGACTGCTCCATAAAATAGCCTATTGGCTACTTGCTTACCATAAAGGTTTTTGTAAACTTCCCTTTATCGGTAGTAATTACAGCTGCATACAATCCACTTTGCCATTGAGCCACATTCAGTTCTATATTCGAAACCAACTTATCGGCATAAACCACTAACCTTCCATCGGTAGCCCATACTTCTATGCTCATAGGTTTTACACCATTGGTAAATGCAATGCGCACAACATCGTTTGCAGGATTAGGAAACAATTGTATGGCAGCACTTCCTGTTTCTTTAATTCCTGTAGTGCAATCTTGCTTCAAACTATCAATAAATGTTTTACCTGCTAAGAAACAAAGTTGCGCACAATTGCCATGCGATAAATTTCCAAAATCAGATTTAGCCAAATTAGGTGCACCACCCGCTTGCCATGTATTATATGCCACCACTGTGTTTTGTGGAGATACTTGCTCATCGCCCGAGCAATAAAACAAACGGATAGGAAACTGAGGAACCCAACCTTTCACCAAATTATTATCGCGCAATGCTTGGCGAAAAACATGATTGCTATCACTAAAAATTGCATTCACAATTGAATCTTTAAACATGAGTTTGGGTACCGAATTACAGAAACCGTTGAGAGTACCAATTCCCACTGTACCAGAATATAATTTCGGAGGAATTACCGTATCGTAAGGACTCTTAAAAATATCTGAAGGAACTGTAAACAAAGGTACTCCAACGCTTTGGTAGCCTAAAGTTAAGAAGGGTAAATAACCCGGAGTCGGATATGGGTCGTTGCTTTTCATTAAGTCGTACTGAGCCCCATCTAAATCGTACGAACCACTCATAGGAACCGCACCAGCAATTGTAAACTCATGGCTGTATTTTTGCTGAATTTCTTTACAAATGGCAGTAGTTACATAACCGCCTTGCGAATAACCAAAAAGAAATACCTGACCATTTAACCCAACCGATTCCGACTGTGCAACTTCGCGCGTAGCGCGCAACATATTTATGCCTGTATTAGCCTCGTGAAAAGCATGTTGGTATGGGTGCATTAAAACTTTTGGATCTTTATCGCCCATGCCCAAGAAATCGGTAAGTGCCATTGCAAAACCCGAAGCTGCCAATCCCACGCCTACTTCCCACTGTGCGCCCTTAAATGTAGATGCTACTTTGCTTGCATTACTTTCTGTACCGTGGCTATATATTACCAATGGAACATTACACGTAGCATTTTGTGGCAATACCACCGCACCGGATGCTTGCACCAGCGAATCGGGATGCTTGTATGGCGTTCGGTATAATACTTTATAGAAATTTACACCATACTTAGTATTTAATGCCGAAGCCGGAATGCTATTGGCTGTTAACAACGAATCTACTTGCTGCTTGCTGAATGACTTTAGTAAAGTGTAAGAAATAATTGTTTGAGACCAACAAGAAACTGTGGTAATAAATACAGCTATAACCGTAGCTGCTACTTTTTGTAAAAACATACTCAACTTTTTTGTAATAATAAAAATACTACTTAGAAGTTGAGCATGTTATTACAAATTATTTTACATCCTGAATGCATATAGGTAACTCATTGGCTTTCCGGGATATATTCCTTCTACCAATACTTTGCCATTTCTATTCTTTAAGGCATTTACAAAATCATTTACAGAGTCAATACGTTTATCGTCTAGTTGAGTAATTACAAAACCTTTTCTAATTCCGGTAAATTCTTGAATTTTTCCGGGTTTTATATTGGTAATTTTTATACCGCTTTCTACTCCAAGTTGCATTTTCTCCTTAGCCGAAAGCTCATCAACTTCAATACCAAGCGCACCTAAAATATCGCGATTGTTATCTACTACAGCAGTTGTATTGTATTTATTCTTCAATACCACGGTTGCCTTTTCAACTTTACCATCTCTATAAAACTCCACATTTAATTTATCACCAGGGCGAAACCTCGCAACCTGCTCTTGCAATTCGGGAGCACTGTTTACATCAATGCCATTTATTTTGGTAATTACATCTTTCGATTTTAAGCCTGCCTCCTTGCCTGCACTGCCTTCATTCACCACATCTACATACACGCCAATAGGTTTGCTCAGTCCTATTTTTTGAGCAAGCTCATCGTCCACACTGCGAATCTGCACACCCAAAAAGCCGCGCTGTGTGGCACCATATTTTTGCAAATCTACCACTACCTTGCGCACAATGTTAGAAGGCACGGCAAAAGAATAGCCTGCATAGCTGCCTGTAGGCGAAGCAATGGCTGTATTTATTCCAATTAAATTTCCGCTAATATCTACCAAAGCACCGCCACTATTTCCCGGATTTACGGCAGCATCTGTTTGTATAAACGATTCTATTGCCGAACTGGAATTGCTGCGTGCAAGTATATTGATGTTGCGCGCCTTTGCAGACACAATACCTGCCGTAACAGTAGAAGATAAATTAAAAGGATTACCTACTGCCATTACCCACTCACCAATCATTACACTATCGCTATTGGCAAAATTGATGGCAGGAAAGTTCTCTCCCTCAATTTTTATTAAAGCCAAATCGGTATCCGGATCGCGACCTACCAATTTTGCCTTATAGTTCTTGTTGTTATGCAGGGTTACATCAATTTCATCGGCATTTTCTACCACATGATTATTGGTAACAATGTAACCGCTTTCGTTTACAATTACACCGCTTCCGGTAGCAACCTTAGGCTGGCTTTGATAAGGATTAGGCCCATAAAAATATTTAAGCGCATCATCGCCAAATAAACCGCCAAATGGATCGCGCCCGCGGTAGCTTACCGGCTCTGCCTTGTAAGCCGATTTTATATGCACCACACTTGGCGTTGCCGCTGCTGCTGCATATCTAAAATCTACCGGTTGCAGCGAACTGTTTGAGCTATAGCTTGCCAATTTTACTGGCAGCTGCTCCACAATTTGCACCGTAGTTTTATTACCAAAATACTTTTCGTACCCAACAATTGCCAACACGGCACTTAAAACCGAAGCGGCAACCACACTTACAATTGTTTTAAAATTCATACGATTTAGTTTTATTCTTTTTTGAAAAACAGAAACAACCGAAATTGTTTCCTTTGCAAAATTAGTACGCTTTCTATCCAATTTTATTTCACCAAAGGCAACACTTTAATTCATTTAACAAGCAATACTGAATGAACGTTAATTTTAAAAAGTACCAAGGCACAGGTAACGATTTTGTGATGATAGACAACCGCACACTTTTCTTCAACAGAGAGAATACTGCACTGGTTGAAACCATTTGCCACCGTAAGTTTGGCATTGGTGCCGATGGCTTAATCCTGCTTCAAAACAAAGAAGGTTTCGATTTTGAAATGATATACTTTAACAGCGATGGTCGCGAAAGCAGCATGTGCGGAAATGGCGGCCGATGTATTATTCAGTTTGCAAAAGAAATTGGTGCAATACAAAACCAATGCACCTTTTTAGCAGTAGATGGCATACACACAGGAAGTATAGATAACCAAGGCATAGTAACACTTGCCATGAATAATGTTGCACACATTGAGCAGCATGAAAACAGTTTTGTGCTCAACACCGGATCTCCGCATTTTGTACAGTTTACCGCAGAGCCAAACGCATTAAACATTGTAGAAGAAGCACATAAAATACGTTACAGCGAACGTTTTGCTCAAGAGGGAATTAACGTAAATTTTGTTGCGTCCCTAGGCGCAAACTCAATAACCATGCGCACTTACGAGCGAGGTGTAGAAAACGAAACACTAAGCTGCGGTACAGGCGTGGTAGCTGCTTCTATTGCCAACTTTTTATATACCAAAGCAACCACTCCGCAAACAAACATAATTACCAAAGGCGGCAATTTGCAAGTAGATTTTAACTACGATGGTAAAGTGTTTTCCAACATTAAATTGATTGGCAAAGCAGAAAAAGTTTTTGAAGGCGTAATTACACTTTAAAGCAAGTTGAAATGATAATTGAACTAAAAGAATCTGTGCAAAAAGCACAGGCCGAAAAATTAAGCATTGCTTACCAAGCCCTACTTTTTCAAGAAAACGGAAAGTACATTTTAGTTACGCCATTCAAGCAAAAAAACATCACTCCCGAAGTTGAAAGTTTAGCACAAAGAGTTACGCATACAAGCAGCGATATTCAGTTAGCAAGCAAAGATTTTAGAGCACAAAAAAGAACCATCACTATTGGTGAAATAACCATAGGCGGCAACACACAAAACACAATTGTAATTACCGGACCTTGTTCTGTTGAAAGCGAAGCACAAATAACTGCATGTGCCGAACTTTGTGTAAAAACAGGGGTAAAAATATTGCGAGCCGGATCATTTAAACCGCGCACTTCGCCATACAGTTTTCAAGGTTTAGCCGAAGAAGGTTTGCAACTACTCCACAAAATACGCTCCACTTTCGGGTTGCAAATAATTACAGAGGTAAAAGATTCCAGCCATGTTCATCAAGTAATTGAATATGCCGATATTATTCAAGTTGGGGCTAAAGCCATGTACGACCAAGCCATATTGCGGGCGTGTGCTAAAACACAAAAACCTGTTTTAATAAAAAGAGGCTTTGGCAGCACATTGCAAGAATTTGTACAAGCAGCAGAGTTTGTATTAAGTGGCGGCAACCCCAATGTAATACTCTGCGAAAGAGGCATAAGAACCTTTGAAACAAAAACGCGCTTTACGCTCGACCTTTGTGGCGTAAGTTGGCTAAAAGAAAATACAAACCTGCCAATAATAGTAGATCCAAGCCACGCAATGGGCTTTGCTTACGGAGTTTCCGATTTGTGTCGTGCGGCAGTAGCAATGGGTATAGACGGTGTGCTTATTGAAACACACCCCAACCCTGCCACCGCACAAAGCGATGCCGAGCAGCAACTTACTTTCGAGCAGTTTACCGCGCTCCATAAAAGTTTACAGCCAATAGCTGCTGCCATCAACTACAGGATTGTGTAAGGTGCAAACCTCTCTTTCTTATTTTTTTAGAAACTTCATTTCGTTAAATAGTTCATCTCTATATCTTCGCCCGCATGGAATTAGAGAAAACATACAATCCCGCAACCGTTGAAGATAAATGGTATCAGTACTGGCTGAACAATAATTTTTTTCATAGCGAACCAAACGAAAAAGAGCCTTTCACCATTGTAATTCCACCGCCAAACGTAACCGGTGTGCTGCACATGGGGCACATGCTCAACAATACCATTCAAGATATTCTTATACGTAAAGCGCGTATGGAAGGCAAAAATGCCTGCTGGGTTCCCGGAACCGACCATGCCTCTATTGCCACCGAAGCCAAAGTAGTGCAAATGCTGCGCGAAAAAGGCATAAAAAAAAGCGACATCACCCGCGAAGAATTTCTAAAACATGCCTTTGCATGGAAAGATAAATATGGCGGTATTATTCTAGAGCAGTTAAAAAAATTGGGAGCCAGTTGCGATTGGCAGCGCACACGCTTCACCATGGAAGAATCGCTGAGCGAAGCAGTAATAGACTCCTTTATTCACCTTTACAAAAAAGGCTACCTCTACCGCGATTTAAAAATGGTAAACTGGGATCCCGCAGCCAAAACAACCCTAAGCAACGAAGAAGTTCTGTACGAAGAACAACAAACTTCACTCTACTTCATTAAGTATAAATTCAAAGACAGCGAAGAATTTTTACCGGTGGCCACCGTGCGTCCCGAAACCATTATGGGCGATGTGGCCGTGTGCGTAAATCCTAACGATGAACGCTATAAACAATACATTGGTAAAACAGTTATTGTGCCAATGATAAATCGCGAAGTACCCGTAATTGCAGACGAGTATGTTGATATAACTTTCGGCACAGGTATCTTAAAAATAACTCCCGCACATGATATCAACGATTACGAAATCGGAAAAAAATTCAACCTTCCTGTAATTGATTGCTTTAACGAAGATGGCACCATTAGCGAAGCCGCACAATTATTCGTTGGCAAAGACCGCTTTGCTACTCGAAAGTTAGCGGCCGAAAAATTAGAAGCAGACGGATTGCTTGTAAAAACAGAAACCATTACCAATAAAATTGGGCTAAGCGAAAGAACCCGCGCAGCAGTTGAGCCTCGCCTTTCGCTCCAATGGTTTGTGCGCATGGAAGAAATGGTAAAACCTGCTTTAGAAAATGTAATGAACGATAACATAAAGTTCTTTCCTGAGCGATTTAAAAATCTCTATAAACATTGGCTCGAAAACTTCCGCGATTGGCCAATTTCGCGCCAACTTTGGTGGGGGCAACGCATACCGGCTTGGTATGCTCCTGATGGTGCATTCACCGTTGCAAAAACAAAAGAAGAAGCCTACCAGCAACTCCTAGCCAATGACCCTCAATTGCAAATCCAAGATATTAAACAAGACGAAGATGTAGTAGATACTTGGTTCAGCAGTTGGCTCTGGCCCATTTCGGTTTTTGATGGATTTAAAAACCCCAACAATAAAGAAATTCAATACTACTACCCTACTTCTGTACTCGTTACCGGGTGGGATATTATTTTCTTCTGGGTTGCCCGCATGATTTTTGCAGGATACGAGTTTAGAAACGAACAACCATTTAAGAAGGTTTACTTTACCGGAATGGTACGCGATAAGCAACGCAGAAAAATGAGCAAAAGCCTTGGCAATTCGCCCGACACCTTGGAATTACTTGCAAAATTCGGTGCCGATGGTGTACGCTTTGGCGTAATGAGTGCTGCCGCTGCCGGAAACGATTTGCTTTACGATGATAAACAACCGGAACAAGGCCGCAACTTCTGCAATAAAATGTGGAATGCACTACGCCTTATCAAAGGTTGGGATGTAGCAGGCGAAAAAAATACTGCCAACGAAGTGGTAATTGATTGGTTTGAAAATAAACTCAACATTGCCATTGCCGAATTAGAAGACTCATTCACAGATTTTCGCCTGAGCGAAGCACTCATTAACCTATACAAACTACTTTGGAACGATTTCTGCTCTTGGTACTTAGAACTCATTAAACCAGAATTCGGTAAACCAATAGATACTTTTACCTACCATAAAACCGTAGAGTTTTACGATACCCTCATGCGATTGCTGCATCCATTTATGCCATTTATTACAGAAGAAATATGGCAAAACCTTACACCTAGAAAAGAGGGCGAAAGTCTTTGTGTGGCAGCATTTCCGCGTGCTGCACACACAGCCAACACCACCTTGCTAAACCAAGCCGAACTCGCATTCGAAATTATTTCAAACATACGCGACATCCGTACCAAAGCA
>WBZO01003630.1_pt3 | contig 11936 bp, 11 predicted proteins | sample 5204261 | NCBI WGS metagenome assembly WBZO01 (sample SAMN12412400, study PRJNA552823) | activated sludge metagenome | isolation source: activated sludge from anammox sidestream of wastewater treatment plant... | place: USA: North Carolina | collected 2017-09 | reverse complement strand
GTTGCAGAGTACGGGTATCGCGAGCGGATGCGCCGTGCCAAATGCGTCTGGCATTTCCTTGATTCCCGAGACAGGGGGACGCACCAGACATGGCCGAGCATCGACGACGTCGCGCCGATTACACCACAGTCAACGATCACGCCGCCATCTCCGCAGATGAGCCCAGTGTCGCTGAGGCGTCGATCCCGCCTCGGCTTTTTATGACCAGCGACGTGCGCGCAGCCACGGGCATTTCTCGAACTCATCTCGATTTCTACATTCGTGAAGATTTGGTCCGACCGGTAGCCCGCACCGAAAGCGGCTATCTCCTGTTCGATCAACGGGAGGTGTCGTTGCTGAGAAAGATCGTCGATGCTCGTCGCCAGGGAGTCGCCCTGCGCGATATCAGGGAGCAGATCGGCCGGTGAACGCGCCATTCCTGCCCGACGAACTCACGCTCGAGACCGCGCTGAGCGCATTCGCCAGCAGCCGGTCAAACGAAGTCTTTTTCCCGTCTCTGGGTCACCAGGACGCTCTCGATCGACTGCCACTCCTGGCTGCGCCCGGCTCACTGGTCGTTATCTCCGGGGAGTCCGGAATCGGCAAAACGCTGTTGGTACAGATCGCTGTCTCGTCGTTTACCACGGCGATCGTCCCGGTAATTGCCGGCCCGGTGGAAGAAGCCCACACCGATGTCCGATTTCTTCGGTCGCTCATTGTGGCGACTGGTAACCAGCCTCTCGGCAGAACCGGACTGTCCCTCACCGCTGAGTTTCTCGACTGGACCGCCACGGTGGCTGCTTCTGCTCGGACCGCGGTGATCATTGTCGATGACGCACACCGCAGATCGGGAACGCAACTGGAGATTCTACGGACATTGCTGGCCTCGGCATCTCCGGCGACGCCACTCAGTCTCCTGTTGCTGGGCGAACCCGATCTTCTCGATCGGTTGCAGCGTAAGCGCAATCTCTCCCGGCGAGTATCGCTTCACTACGCGCTCAATCCGCTCAGTCATCTGGACGGGGCCAATCTGATCGCCCACCGATTGAAGGTGGCCGGGCTGCAACCCGAGGATGTGGTGACCGAACCCGCTCGTCAGTTGCTCTCAGGTCTGGCCGCCGGAAACCCCGAGCAAATGATCCGACTCACCCGTCGGTTGCTCGAATTGGCTCCCTGGTCCAGCGGGGCATTGGGAACCGCCGACATCGTCGATCTGCTCGGAGAGGCGGCGTCGGAGTCACTTGCCCGGCCCAACGGATCGGCGCATGGGCATGACGCTGACAGCTTCCTGAAAGGAGGTGATGTGATGAATAAGACCCGGAATCCCCAAGGGGCTCGACACGCCAATGTCGCAGTTCCCGGAAACGAAAAGACCGGCGCGCCAACGCCGGACTCTTCCATGGATTCCAACCGCCTGAGCGGCTGACTCTTTCGTTGTTGTTCGCCGGATGTGAGCGGACCGTCGCCAAACAGATTGCGCACATTCGGAATTGTGATTCGCCATGATCCCTGAAACGGGGAGGGTTTTGTGTACCCAGGCGCTGCGTTGATTCTAGACACGCTGTCACAGGTGTGTCAAGAACCAGAGAACCCCATGCCGGCCGGAGCCGCTCGCTGATGAGTCCCGACGCTCGCCAGCCGCTCCCTCGCACCCCAGGCGACAGCCTCGCGCTCGATCGAGCAGAGGAAACTGTCCCCTCGGTTGTCGAGGGTATCGCGCTGACCGGCGACGGAGCGAGGACCGGTGACGACAGCCGGAAGCGCGGCTGGTTCTGGCACTGGAATGCCATCGTCACTCAGTTCGCTCCCTTGATCGGTCTGAAGGGAGTGGGGCTGCTCAACTCGTACACCGTCTGGACAGACAGGCGGGAGGAGTCGCCCCACCGCGGCTATGCTTTCCCGTCGCAGCAGAGTGAAGCCGATTTCTATGGTGAAGATCGAGCCGAGCTGATCACCATTAACAAAATCCTCGTAGCGCTCGACCTCATCGAAATCCGCAAGGAGATGGTGCTGCGAGTCGACGAGAATGGGCGTCGCTGGCGCGTACCGCACAACCTCTACCGGGTCAAAGACCGCGATGACGGGTTCAACCTCACGGCGGATGCCGTCGAGCGCGTTGTGCAGCTGGCGGCCAAAGATCGGGTCGTCTATCGCTACGTGCGGCACATCTTCTCTCCAAAGTTCAAACCGATCGATGCCAACAACGTATGGGTTTCGATTCTGGAAACCCTCGCCACGAATCCGGTCTGGCAGCAATTGGCGGCACGCACAGCTCACGAAGAAGCCAGGGCATCCGCCAGAACAAAGGCCGGCCACAAGGCTCGGAAAACAGCGGTCGCGGTCGAAGACATTGACGCAGAGACAACGGCTGTTGCGACAAACGACAGTGGATCTGTCGGTAGTGCAGAGCCGAGAAAGACCTTTGTTGCACCGATCAACAATGGTTCGGCAATCGATGTTGCACGGACCAACAGAGGTTCCGGCGCAAATCGACAAACCACTGTTGCCGTCACCAACGCTGCTGCAGCCACCGATGTTGCACCAACCAACACTACGTATCACCAACATGAAACAACTACGACAACTGCAAAAAAGAGTCGAAAAACTGCGTACGAACGAGGCAGCTCAAAGGAAGCCCTACAGGTCAGTTTTGGACCCGGCGGCACAGAAGCGCCAGTCGACAGTGCAGGACAGGAAGCGGCCTTCCGCGGTTTTTTCGATGCCAATCATCGTGAAGCGACGATTGCAGAACGGAAACTTCTGCGTGATCTGGCGGAGCGATTCGAACCAGCGGCCAGATCGTGTGGTGTGCCGAATATGGTGTCTGGCTGGCAATGGATTGCCGCGGCGATTCTGGATGCCGTCGACGCGGGCAGTACCTATGTGGCACCGAGGCGAATTCGCGAAATCCTGAGTCGCTGGGAGCGGGAAGGCGTGCCAGGCGGCCGGGACGCCAGATTTGCGGACGACCAAACCGCGATTTTGCTCGGAGCAAACATGGGCATCATGCTCCCCCATGGACGGGATAGTGGCAGCACATGGGCCTACACCGTCAGGCTGCTGGAGGTCGTTCTCGAATCAGAGCGATTGGCGACGCTGGTCGCCGGCACCACGATCACCGGATACGAGGATGGCGTGGTCACCATTGCGGTGAGAGACGCCTTCCAGCAACGATTGCTGGACGGTGAGTTCCGGGAGCTGGTGGCCCGCAAACTGAGCGAGGCAATGCGCATGCCGGTCGGACTCCGCGTTGAGTCGACAGGTGACCAGTCTGGGTCTGCGCGGCAAGTGGTTGAGCCGGTCTCTCAGCGCCCCGCACGCTCGTCATTCTTTGTGCCGGAGATAGGTCTGACCAGCACCCAGGTCTGGGATGTCGTGGTGGACGATCTTCTTCGCTCTGGCGTCGTTCGTCCGGCTGATGCCACGGCGTGGTTGCGCCCATCGATGCTGATCGACCGGCAGGACGATGGGACCTTTGTCATCGGCGCCCCTAACTCGATCACCGCCAAGCGGATCAGCGAGCGATTTGCCACCTCGCTGGCCGACTCCCTTGCCGCGTTGATCGGTGATGACGTGAGTGTGCGCGTTGTGATGACCCGGGAGTGGGTCTCCGAACAGGCAACCAGTGACCGCGCGGACATCAGCGCCTGAACAACCGGGATCCATCTCGGTCGTTCATCGAGGAGCGATCGACTCATCGCCGTAACAGCGTGATGCGAAAACCTTTCTCAGCCCCATCTGGTTGTCTGGCGAATTCCCGGACCAGATAACCGGCCAGCCCCAGCAAAATGAAGCCGGTAAACAGAAACGTGGCCGGAAACCCCACCCATGCCGCAATTGCCGATCCAGCCAGGGGCCCCAGAAATGACCCAAGCGAGCCAATCGAAGCTGTCACACCGAAGATCGAGCCGCGTCGTTCAGGAGGAGTCCGGTTGGCGATCATCGCGTTCGCGGCCGGGATGAGCCCACCGGCGCCGATGCCGAACAATGCCTGCAAAACGACCATCTGCCACGGCGCTGCAATCAGGGCCATCGGTAAGAAAACCAGTCCGGAAACCAGCGTACTGACGACCAGCACCCGCTGGTGACCGATGCGGTCGCTCCGCTGTCCCAGCAATATGGAAGAGATCGCGCTGGTGACGCCGAGCAGTCCGTAGGCCAGACCGGTGATGGAAGCCGCCCGGGCGTCCGACAAATCGCCCAGGTCGGCGATGAACAGGGGAGTGATGGGTCGGGACGCCTGCTGCGCAAATCGACTGACAAAGAGTACGACCATCAGAACGACCATCGTCGATGCGAGGAGCCACTCGCGCGATGCTTTCAGAGCTGCGAAGCCTCGGAGTTCACCTTTCGGTGCGGGCGTGAATCGCTCCTGAACAGCGAAGAGCACGATCAGACCGCCGATGCCCAGGAATCCCGCCGCAATGAAAAACGTGGGTCGAAAACCGAGATGAGCCGCCAGCATACCGCCGATGAACGGACCGAATGACGCACCGGCGAATACCGCGGTCTGAATCATGCCCAGTGCGTAGCCCAGTTTTTCACGAGGAGCGGATGTGGCCACCAGCGCCGTGCACGCGGCGACTGTCCCGGTAAATGCCCCTTCGATCATTCGCAGCCCAAGGATTTGCCAGGGAGCTTGCGCCAGTCCGGTCAGGAACACGGTGATCATCGCGGCGAACATGGCCCGCATGACCATCGGACGCCGACCCTTGCGGTCGGCGACGATCCCCCAGACCGGCTGGGCAAAAATCATCACCCCGGCCCCGCCGGACAGCACCAGGCCTGACCAAAGCGTGGTCTGGGCGATGTCGTCGCCCGTCAGGTCTTTGAGGAAAAACGGCAGAAAGGAATCGCGAAGTGTGAATCCGACGATTGCCAGCAGCTGGGCAACCCACAGGGCATAGAGATTGCGCTTCCACGAGATGGGGGGAAGCTGGTCACCCGGCTGAATCGGAGGAGTACTGGACGCTGAATCCATTCGCAGCAGTTTACGGCAATTCACGGACAACGACCGGAAAGGTGTCCGGGTGGCACGGCAAGGAGTTGACGTTCAAATGTAAGAGGACTCGTGTGAGATTATCCGCGATCGAATCTTCTCTGGTCCGGCGTTCTCGCTTTGAGGGAGGTACGCCATACCCAACCCCGAAGCGCGTGGTTTCTGTATCAGTCGCCGCGCGGCGCTGACCATGACCGCTGGCGCGGTCGGTTTGGGCGTCCAAGAGATCGTCGAAGGGGCGACCATTCAGCAGAGCCAGGACCTTTACTCTTTTGGGCCGATCATACGTGGCGCGCCGTTTTCGGAGCGGAACTCCGCCGCGCTTACCGAAGCGCTGGCGCTCCTGAATGCACGGATGGCACTCTCCTGATCTATCCATCTAAGAGCGGGGGCAGCGCGGTCGAGTGGCTTCCCGTTGATCCGGACTAGCTCTGGTGGCCGGATTGAACTCGGCTCAGGTCGTCGCACTGTGCCGCCAGCGCTTCGATCCCGGCGACGAATTGTGGTTTGCCGCCCTGCGAGGGGTGACGGATCTTCATGGCTTCGATACCCGCCGCCGCCAGACTGCGGTGTCCGACGTTGCCGATGGCTACGAATGTGCCGATCCGCATGATCGTAGCCAGTTCCTGCCAAATCGGACGGCCCAGTTCGATTTCCGCCTTCGTCGGCGGTCGATTGGAGCGAGGCGTGCCGGGTTTGTGCGGATGAAAAGGGTATGCGGGCCAAAGCAACGGCAGGAACCTGTTGGCGGCGAGCGTACTCCAGACGATGGTACCCGACGGTTCTTTGCTGATCCGGTCGTCCGACAGAGCGCGGCGGTAGCCTCGAGATTGACCCAGGATGTCCAGTTCGTCGACGCCGGTCAACAGCAAGTGTTCGCTGGTGAACGGCAATCCAGTCAGACGGCATCCCTGATAGCCGGGGGCCTCTCCCAACAGCAACACAGTGACATGCCGGTTCGCCAGATCGTGCAGATAGAGTTTGAGGTTGTGCCGGCAGACCGCACCCCTTTCGGTTGAGACGTCCCAGGGGTTGAAGGCGTTGGGAGGGGCGGGTATCTGACCAAGCTTTTCCACGAAAACCTCGATTAGCTCTGACTGGTGGCGATTCATGGCTTTCCTGCCGCGTGTACGAACGGTTTTCTGCGCGCACTGCTGATGTTGAACAGTACTGCAGCATTGACAGCGCCTATTATCAGCGTCAACATTGGCATCGTTGAGAACGTTCTGCAGTCATTCCGGGCCGGAGTCTCCGCTCTCCGTTTCCGGACCATATGACTCACCGTTGCCCCGCACCTCTTGCACGGTGCGACCTTCAGAGGGAAGGGAGGTCGTCAGATGACCGATCGATTCGCACGCCTGTTGCTTTCGCTGCTCCTTGCCGCGGGACTCCTGACCAGCGTCGCACCATCTGCCACTACCGCCCAATCTGACGGCCAGATTCAACCGGCTGGGGTGATCGTCGACTCGGGGGGCGACATTGGCGATGTCTATCTCTTCGACTCTCCAGCGCAGCCGGGCGCTGTCTGTACCACCCAGGCCATTACCGATCGACTGATCATCACCTCCTCCGCCCTGAATATCACTCGTAGTGACAACGGACCGGACGAGCAGCTGGTCATGGTCTGGGTCGACGCGTTCGAAGTTGTTGGCGATCAGTACACCACGGTCGACACGGTCTACGAAGAAGCTCGCACCGATGAGCTCACGGGGGTGGCGGCGTTTGATGCGTTTGTGCTCGATGCTGCGTATGCCGGCAATGTCGTCGTCCAACTCGAAGTCGTCTGGAATGACGAAGGCGACGAGGAAACCGGTTGGGCGATGATCACCCTGGAGCACTACGACAACACCGCTCTCGGTGGAGGGCTGGCCAGTTCCTGCCAGAACGATGTGCTGAATCCTTCGCCGACGGCCATCGCGGGCGCGTTCGCCATCGGTGATATGGTCCGCACCACGGCCAATCTCAATCTGCGATCCGCCCCGGGCACAGGCAATCCGCCCATCGGCGTGATTCCTGCCAATACGATCGGAACTGTGGAAGGGTTCCCGGTGATCGCCGGTTCCTACACATGGTATCCAGTCCAGTTTCCCGGGCGGCCGCTTGGTTTTGTGGCCGGAAACTGGCTGACCCGCATCCCGAACACTCCGACACCGACAGCCACGGCCACTCAGACCAACACGCCAACGGCGACGGCAACCGCCACGAACACGCCGACCGTCACCAATACGCCCACGGTGACCAATACGCCAACGGAAACGGCGACGCCGACCGAAACGGCCACCAACACACCGATTCCCCAAATGTCGCCGGCCGTGACCGCCACACACACGTTCACCCCGACGGTGACGTTGACGCCTTCGCTCACTCCCACGCGTACTCCGACCACCATTCCGGGCGGATTTGCCCCTGGTGACTATGTGCGAACCCCCGCGAACTCCAACCTCAGATCGGGTCCGGGCACCGGTTTTGGCGTCATCTCCGTTGTGCCCAGTGGCAGGGCGGGTATGGTTACCGGGTTTCCCACCTTCGCGAACGGCTACACCTGGTACCCGGTGCAGATGAATGGATACTCGGCTGGCTACATTGCCGGTATTCTGTTGACGAAGTACACGCCAACCGCCACAGCGACAGCACCGGCTTCTGCCACCTCGACCGGTACCCCGACACAGTCGCCGACGTCCGGCCCGAGTCCGACCCGCACACCGACCACGCCTCCCGGCGGTTTCCAGCCCGGCGATCAGGTACGAAGCACGGTGAACGTCAATCTGCGTAGTGGTCCGGGTACGACATTCTCGGTGCTCGGACTCGTGCCCACGAATACCACCGGATCGGTCACCGGATTTCCCACCTCCGCCAACGGGTTCACCTGGTATCCGGTGCAGATGAGCGGATTCCCCGCCGGATTCATGGCTGGTGAGTTCCTGGTCAAGACCGGATCGGCGCCGACGGCCACAACCGCTCCGGGTGGTTTCAATCCCGGTGACCAGATCCATGTCGCGGTGAGCGCTCTGAATCTGAGGCAGGCGGCCGGCACGGGAGCCACGGTGATCGGCCGAATGCCGTTCGGGACCAACGGATCCGTGACCGGCGCTCCGGTTGCCGCCAACGGCTACACCTGGTATCCGGTCGCGATGTTTGGCTTCGGTTCGGGCTGGACTGCCGGCGAGTTCCTCGCTGCGGGAGTCTCTGCGGCTGCGGAGTCCGAGTCGCCTCCCGTGACCGCGCCGGGGACTGAATCGGTTCCGACTGCGGCGCCGGAGATAACCGAAACGCCGGTGCCACTAACAGCAACCATGGAGTCAGGCGAGCCGGGCGGCCTGGCCCCGCCTCCGCCCCCTCCCGATCAGGAGTAGCGACATCCTAGGCCGGGCGCTTCGCTGGCGCCAGAATATGGGAATGTTGTAGCACACGACAACATTGCGCGACTGATATCCAATGACTCCAACTCATTCGACAGTCGGCGGGGACCAGAATCCGTTGCCGGGTGGTCGGCAATCAGGACCCTGAGCGCATCTGGGAGTGTTTGCGCGACTACATCGAGTCGATCGCCCCGCCGACGGTTAAGGTGAGCGTTTCGCTCCTCTCGACCGGACGACCGGCGCTCTTCCCGGCAGAATTGCCGGCGATGCAGGCTGCGGTCCGCGCCTATGAGCGCGGTTGGGGTCATGCGCCGGTCTTCACCCGGGGTGGCGGCAGCATCCCCATCGTGGCGGATATCGCCGACATGATGAAGATCCCTGTCGTCATGATGGGGTACGGATTGGACAGCGACGGGCTACACTCTCCAAACGAACATTACAGTCTGGAAATGTTCGCCAGGGGCATCGAAACGGCAATCGTCTATCTCGAAGAACTGGCGGCACTGTAGCGTGTTTCCGGCCCAACCGGAAAGCAATTGGGGATGAAAGCATGGCATTCAAAGGAACAGGGGACGATCTCAACAACGAGTTGGAAGAACGGCTCCTTCGTTACGTGCAGATCGACACGACGAGTGACGAGCATTCACCGACATCGCCAAGCACTGAGCGACAGTACGATCTCCTGAATCTGCTGGTCGAGGAAATGAAGGCAGTTGGTCTTGGCGATGTCGAACTGACTGACTATGGCGCCGTTCTGGGCACCATTCCGGCCACCGTGGGCGGTCAGCGTGCGACGGTCGGTTTTCTGGCTCATGTTGACACGACTGCGGCGTTCGCCGGCCACGGTATCAAACCCGTGGTCCATCGGGGCTATGACGGCGGCGAGATTCGGTTCGCCGACAACGACGCACTCGTTCTTTCGCCGGCGGTCGATGCCTATCTCGGCACGAAGATCGGAGAAGATGTCATCACGGCCAGTGGCCTGACGCTCCTCGGTGCCGACGACAAGGCGGGTGTGGCAATTTGCATGGCTCTGGCTGGGTACCTGATTCGGCATCCGGAAATCGAGCACGGACCGATCCGCATCTGTTTCACCCCGGACGAGGAAATCGGTCGAGGGGTTCACGAAAAACTGCCCGATGATCTGCAGGTCGATGTGGCCTATACGCTCGATGGAGCCGGGCGCGGCGAGATCGTTTACGAGACCTTTTCCGCCGACCTGGCGATCGTGCATATCGAGGGTGTTTCCATCCACCCCGGACAGGCCAAGGACAGTATGGTCAATGCGCTGCATCTGGCGGCCAAGATCATCGACTCTCTTCCCCATGTGACGCGGACACCGGAAACGACCTCCGATCGGGAGGGATTCCTGCATGTCTATCAGATGACGGGTAATTCCGCCGTGGTCGACATGCGATTCATCGTCCGGGACTTCGAACGAGAAGGTTTGGCCGAGCTCGGCGAACTCTTGCAAAAGGTCTGCGATGCCGTGCAGGCAGGCGAACCCCGGGCAACGATTACCTGCACGATCACTCCCCAATACCGGAACATGCGCTACTGGCTGGAGAACGATATGCGACCGGTGGAGCTGGCCCGTCAGGCAGCCGATGATCTGGGTATCGAACATTTCTCCACTCCCACCCGGGGCGGGACTGATGGGTCCCGGCTCACCGAAAAGGGTGTCCCAACGCCTAATCTCTTCACGGGTATGCGCGAAATCCATGGACCGCTGGAGTATCAGACGGTGCAGGACATGGCCCGCGCTACCGATCTGTGTATCCGCCTCGCGGAGTTGTGGGGAGGTGAAACCACTGCCTGAGTTCGGGTGAAGGCTGGAGATCGCTCGTTAGAAGGATTGGGGGTGGATATGGCGAGCAACACGGCCGTGCCGGCAGGCAGTGGCACCTTTGCGGGCACTTTATGTCTTTGCCGACCGATGCAGTGTGGGGTCAGGCTGTGCTGCAGTCACGCTCTCATGGCCATGCCAGCGTTCGCCAGAATGTGTGGGAAGAAGCGTCCAACGTGAACGGCCCTCTCGATGATATCCGCGTTCTGGCCCTGTCCCAGTTCGGCGCCGGCCCCTTCGGCATGATGCAACTCGCCGATCTGGGCGCCGAAGTGATCAAGATCGAGGACCCGATCAGTGGCGGGGACATCGGCCGATCGGTCCAGCCGGGAGCGTCGGATGGCGACAGCCTCTACTACCAGTCGTTCAACCGCAACACGAAGAGCATCACCCTGAACATGCGCAAACCGGAGGGGCGTGAAATTTTCCGTGCTCTGGCCGCTACTGCCGATGCGGTATTCAACAACTTGCGGGGCGATCAACCGGAAACGCTCGGATTGACCTATGCCGCGCTGCGGACAGTCAACCCAGCCATCGTCTGTGTGTCGCTGAGCGGCTTCGGTCGCACGGGTCCCCGAGCCGCCGAACCGGGATACGACTATCTGATCCAGGCCTGTTCCGGTTTCATGAGTCTGACCGGTCATCCGGACGGACCACCCGAGCGGGCGGGCGTGTCGATCGTGGACTACGCGGGTGGACTCGCAGCGGCGCTGGCTCTGGTTACCGGGATTCATCAGGCGCGTCGCACCGGCGTCGGCTGTGATTTCGATATTGGACTGCTTGATACCGCCATCTCCATGCTCAACTATCTGGCAGCCTGGACGCTGAACAGCAACTTCCGGCCGGTGCGCATGCCGAGTTCGTCGCATCCGACTCTTTATCCGTCCCAGATCTTCCCCACCGCCGATGGGTATCTGGCGGTGATGTGCGCCAAGGAGAAGTTCTGGACGAACCTCGTCACTGCACTGGATCTCCCTCATCTGGCCGACGATCCCCGTTTCCGGACCTTCGCTGACCGGTTTGTTCATCGCCAGGAAATGGAGAACGCACTGGTCGAACGTTTTGTGCAGGAGACGACCGAGGTCTGGCTCGGGAGATTGCGCGGGCACGTACCGGTGGCTCGGGTCAACTCCGTCGAAGAGGCCCTGCACGATGACCAGGTCGTGGAGCGAGGCATGGTCATTGGGACGCTGCGAGAAACGGCCTCCGCAGTGCGCTCGCCAGACGACTCCGTGTCCCATCGCCCGGCTTCCCCGCTGGGAGCAGACACGGACACCATGCTTCGGAAGCTCCTTGGCTTCTCTGCCGAGCACATCGCCGATTTGCACTCGAGGGGAGTGGTTTGAGCGCTTCGATCACGGATCGATGGAGCGGTGTATCGGCAGGAGAATTGCCGCATAGATCCGCTCCAGAAAGTGCGAACCGCGGGTACCGATTTGCCGGGGAGGATGGTAGCCGGCGTTGGAGGCCATCCGCTGCAGCGATCGAAACGAAATCGGGTGCGGTACCCAGCGATTGCCTTCGTCGACATCGTACTCGACGATAATCACGCGCCCTTCCGGTTTCAGCAGCGACCGCCATTCCCTGAGCACACCAGTTTGTTTGCGCTGTTCCACAAAATGGAGTGCGTTGGCTGCAATGATGCCGTCCAGCGGTGGGAGGTCGAGGGGGCCGGTCATATCCGCGGTCTGCACAATCAGATTCGTGTCGGGGAAAATGCTGCCGATCTGATCGATCAAACCACGCAGAACAC
>WBZO01006042.1_pt1 | contig 11938 bp, 9 predicted proteins | sample 5204261 | NCBI WGS metagenome assembly WBZO01 (sample SAMN12412400, study PRJNA552823) | activated sludge metagenome | isolation source: activated sludge from anammox sidestream of wastewater treatment plant... | place: USA: North Carolina | collected 2017-09 | reverse complement strand
ATCGGTTTGCAGATGGGGCTTGGTTTTGCGATTTTCTTCGATCCGCAAAACTCCGGTCAGATCGATATCGTCGGCCGCTTCCTGGGCGTGATCGCCACTCTGGCGTTTTTAGCCATCGACGGACACCTGATGATGATCGCCCTGATTTCACAGAGTTTCGATACTTTGCCGGTGGGACTGGAAGGATTGACGGGAGCGACATTGACTACACTGGCCAATTGGGGCAGTGAAATTTTTAAATCCGGTTTGCAATTATCGCTTCCCGTTTTGACCGCGCTGTTGATCACTAACTTGGCTTTGGGGGTGCTGACACGCGTGGCGCCGCAATTGAATATTTTCGCAGTGGGCTTTCCCTTGACGTTGTCTATCGGCCTTTTTGTATTGGCGCTGAGCATGCCTTTTTACGCACCGATTTTGGAGCATTTGGTGCATGACGGCTTGAATCTGATGATGGGGATTCTGAATATCAATAAAATCAATATGCCCTAACGGTTTCTACGGCTTTGCAGCGGCAGATTCAGCTAGGTGCTTAAGAAAAAGGGCTTTTCGGCTCTCAACGTATAAACAGGCAATTTTCCCCTTCTTTTTCAATGTAAATCATGGATGCAAAGCTGCTAAAGTGGCCTCTGTTTGGCGGGAAAATTGCTGATGCATTTATGCGGGCAAAGCCTTGATAATGGCTGGTTTGGTTAATCATTTATGACATTTAAAACGCGTTTATTCAGTTCGTTGCGCAAGCTTTCATCGCAGCAAGATGAAGAAATCGCCGTGTCTGGCGAAGAATCGCAGCCGGACAGCGGCATTGATTCCAGCCAGCAATTTGCATCGGCCGATGAGATCAAACAATTGCTCGATAGCGCCTTCCGCGACCGGCTGAATGCTGAGGACCAGGCGATCAAAGAGGCGCATAAACGCATCGAGGCGGAGAATATCGCGAAAGTAGCTGCGGAAGCGCGTGCCCGGGCCGAGGCCAATGCCCGGATCGCAGCCGAGACAAGAATTCAGTCCGAGGCGATAGCCACCGATCAAGCCCGCGCGCGTGCTAAGGTTGAAGCCCTGGCTATCAGGGAAGCCAATGCCCGGCGGGAATTGGAGATAAGGGCGAAGTTGCTGGCGGAAGAGAAGATCAAAGCTGAAAAAGCTTTGAATGCTTTATTGGAAGCCAAAATCAAAGCGGAAGCTTCGATTGTTGAGAAGATGCAGCGGCGGGTTGAGCAGGAGGCGGCTGCCTTGGATAAAACGCATGCCGCGGCATTAAAAGAGGCCGAAGCTGCCGAGGCTGCCCGGCATCGGATCAAAGTAGCGGAAGAGGAGCATCTGGCCGCGCAAGCCATGATTGAAGCGGAAGCCAGCGCGGCGGCGCTGGCTCAGGCGCGGATTCAGGAAGCGCAGAACCGGATAGCATTGGCTGCGGCGCTGGAGGAAAACGAGCGGCAGGCGATTGAGGAAGCACAAATCCGCACGCGGCTGGAAGCGCAAACACTGGTTCAAGTCAATCGGCGTTTGGAGGCCGAGAAGAAAGCACGGGAAATGGAAGAAGAGAGGTTGCAAGCAGAAAGTGCCGCGGTGCAGGCGGCGCTAGAGAAAGCTGAGGCGGAAGCCGCCGCAGCCGGAGAAGCCAGAAAAAGAGCCGAATTGGATTCACTCGCAGCCGTTGCAGCCCGCGATAGAGCCGATGCGGAAAAAGTGGCTGCCGAACTGGCCGAATCGATTCTGGCAAAAGAGAATGCGGCCGCTGACGCCATAAAAGCCCGGCTTGCCGCCGAATCCGCGTTGCTGGAAGAAGCTAATCAGCGTATGCAAATTGAAACGGATGCGCTGGCTGAAGCGGAAGCCGCCCTGCGTGCTGAAAAAGAGGCTAAAGCGATCGCCGGTGAGAAAAAGAAAGCCGAAGCAGCTGCCGTCAGGGAGCATCAGAAACACATCAAGGCCGATGAAGAAGCGATAAAAGAAGCCGCAGCGCGCGCGGAGGCTGAGAAGGCTGCGCGTGATGCGGCAAAAAACCGATTGGCGGCTGAATTGCGGTTAAAAGCGGCAGCAGAAGCTAAAGCGCAAATGGATACCCTTGCTGCTGAAGAAATGAACAATAAAGCGGATCTGGAGCAACGATTACTAGAGGATGCCGAAGTACGCGCTAAAACGATGGCCGCCGCAAAGCAGGCAGTAGCCGAACGGCTGGAAATTGAGCAAAAAATTACAGGACTTGCCATTACCCGGGCGCAAGCGAAGATTATTGCCACCAATAAAGCCAGAGCGCAGCTCGAAGCGGAAAAAAGTGCAACGCGAATGGCATTAGAAAAAGCCAGAAAAGAATCAGCTGCGCTTTTAGCCATGCAAGAACGCATCGCACTGGAGTCTAAAGCGTTAGAAGCCGCATCGGCGCGGGAAGCTGTTGAAAAAATGGCGAAAGAAGCTTTGTTCGTACGTTCTCAAGCGGATAAGGAAGCAACTGCAGCAGCAACCGCCAGGATCCGGGCAGAAATTGCAGCTGCAGAATACTCCCGTAGCAAAATAGCTGCTATTACAAAGCCACAACAGCCGAATATTCTGTTGTCAAAAACGACCGTAGAAAATCCGTCTTCCTATCGATCAAAACGCTGAATGCATTGAGTGCAGTGATGCGTTGAGATTTTTTTCACTCAAATATTCCTCAATAGTTTCTTTTTACAGAAGCTGCTGATTTTCTATCAGCATCTTCCGAATGCGTTATCCGCTATAATTCAAAAAAAGCAAAAAGTATACAAAAAACACGAAGTGAGCGAATTGTTGTTTTGGTGCAACACCAGGATAATATTGCCTTGACAGGAAAAAGCGCCTTATATAAGCTGCGGATTGGTCAAATATGACACACTTATATTGATTAAGCAATGTCAGCGGTAAGCGTTTGAATGAAAATTTTCCAGCCAGCAAAAGATGTATTATTTAAGATTAAAGATCAGAGCTGGTGCGCTCAACCAGAATTTCTTGCTCAAAGGGGCAAGATGACAAGTCCTATAACTTCGAGGGGAAGATCTTGAGTTCGACAATAACCAAGTTGAACGCTCCGCTAACGCAAGCGTTTGATTTTCAGCCTTCAAGCGAGTTGCAGTTAATACCGACGCCTACGCTCAATACACTAGTACAGCAGTTGGCGGGTTTTGATACTCTAACGAGTGCTTTGGAGTATGCGGCAAAAGGGGTAACAGGGTATAACTTTTATGATGCGAGAGGTAATTTGCGCTCGATTCTGTCTTATGGTTTGCTCCGGCAGAATGCTCGCATAACAGCTCAGCGATTGTTGGGTTTTAATTTACCTCGCGGCAGTAGAGTTGCGATCGTTGCGGATACTTCACCAGAGTTTGTCGAGTTATTTTTTGCATGCCGTTATGCGGGGTTGGTGCCTTTTGCTATGCCGATTCCTGTTAATCTCGGCAGTCATGCGATTTATGTCCAGCAGTTGAAAGGTATGCTTGAAAGCAGTCAAGCAAGTATCGCACTGGCAAATATTGATTACGTTGGCTTTTTGGAAGAGGCCGCTGCAGGAGTGGAGCATATAGTATGGGCAGGAACTCCTGCAAAGCTAAGCGAGTTGCCAATATTGGATATTGAATTGCAGTCCAATCATCCTGACGAAACTGCGTATTTGCAATTCACTTCGGGTAGCACGCGTACCCCGAGAGGTGTAATTATCACCGAGCGGGCTTTGATGTGTAACCTGCAAGGTATAGTGCGTAACGGACTTGAAATAAAGCCGGATGATCGTTCAGCATCATGGTTGCCCTTTTATCATGATATGGGATTGGTTGGATTGGTTTTGGCCCCTATGGTTACGCAAATTTCTGTTGATTATTTAGCAACACGTGATTTTGCAATTCGCCCGTTACAATGGTTGCGCTTGATTAGTCGTAATCGTTGTACCGTCGCATTTAGCCAGCCTTTTGGTCTTAAGCTCTGCACGCTTCGTGTCAGAGAATCTGATCTTAAGGAATTGGATTTGAGTTGCTGGCGAGCGGCTGGTATTGGTGCAGAAATGATTCGGCCCGAGACCTTGAGGAATTTTGCAGAAAAATTTGCATCAGCAGGTTTTGATGAGAATGCTTTTTTACCATGCTATGGTCTTGCAGAATCAACGCTTGCGGTTACTTTCTCGAAAATTGGGGAAGGATGCAAAAGTATACAAGTCGATAGTAAGACACTGATCGATAAGAGAATGGCTGCTAGACTACAAGCTGATGGACGTAAACAGAATGAGTTTGTGAATTGCGGCAGGCCGTTGCCCGGGCACATTGTCAAGATAGTCGATGAGAATGGCCAGCAGTTATCAGAAATGATGGTTGGTAGTGTTTTGGTGCATGGCGATAGTGTGATGACCGGCTATTATAATAATCTGGAAGAGACTAATAAGGCTCTTAAATCAGGTAATTGGCTAGATACCGGTGATATTGGGTTTTTGTTTGAAGGCGATTTGTTTATCACTGGACGACGTACTGATGTCATCATTGTGAATGGCCGAAATATTCGCGCGCAAGATATTGAAGAATTAGCCGAACAACAACCAGAAGTTAGATCGCGGGAAGCTTCTGCGTTTGGGATTAATGATGAAGATGGTACCACAACAATCGTGTTGGTCATTGAATGTAGGCTTACCTCTGTAGCAGAACGCCAATCGTTAATTATCAGATTGCAGCAACTTGTTTATATGGCTTTTGGGGTCAATTGCGTAGTAGAACTGGTACCTCCGCATACTTTGCCTCGAACTTCATCTGGGAAATTGTCACGTTTTGCAGCTAGGCAGGGTTATATTCAGAGAACAAATCTAACGGGTCAATTGTCTTTCGTAGAATCGGGTGATAGATAGCGCATATCCAAAAATTGTAGCGATAACAGGCGCTACTGGTTTTATTGGTCATGTGCTGGTGCAGACACTGATCCGGAATGGATGGATTGTTCGGGCATTAACTCGGATTACCCGTTCGTCAAATAGCAAGTCTCTTCAGTGGATTCAAGGTGATTTAAATAATTTAACGGCGCTGCGTCATTTAATCGATGATGCAGCGTTTGTTATTCATGGCGCTGCAACTGTTAGAGGTAGTTCTTTTCAAGAGTTTGCAGATACAAATATTAAAGGCACAAAAAATCTTTTATGTGCCATATCTCAAAAAAAACAATCCCCGCGCTTTTTATTAATTTCATCGCTAGCTGCTCGTCAACCGGAACTGTCATGGTATGCGCAGAGTAAATACTTATCCGAGCAAGAACTCATTGAAAATGAAGAGTCATTGCAATGGACCATATTCCGGCCAACGGCTGTTTATGGACCTGGTGATAAAGAGATTAAACCGCTCTTTCATGCGATGCGGCGTGGCCTATTCCCAGTTGTCGGAAAAATAAGTAACCGGTTCGGGTTAATTCATGTTTATGATCTGGTAGCAGCAATCGAAGCTTGGTTAACGTCAGAACAAAACATCCAAGGTGTTTTTGAACTGGATGATGGTACACCAGGCGGATATAGTTATCAGGGATTAACAGAATTGGCGCGTCAAGTTTGGAAGCGTCCAATTCATTGCGTTGCGATTCCGGATCCGCTCATTCGAGGCATTGCATCGGTAAATCTTTGGCTTGCGCGATTATTTCATTATTCTCCCATGCTGACCCCAGGAAAAGTGAATGAGCTGCAACATCCTGATTGGGTATGTGATAATGCGCCCTTGATCCATGAACTTCCCGCATGGCGCCCGAGAATTCGTTTACAAGATGTATTATCTGAAGTAATCTAACTTCAAAATTTAACCACGCCGAATTTAATTTATGACTGACAGTAATTACGATGAGATCATGCAGTTACTCTGCGATCGCTTAAGTAGTTTAACCAATACTAATGCGCAGATATCCCCCGAAACAAATCTAATCAGCCAATTATCGATCGATTCGATCAAACTTCTTAATTTGATCATGGAAGTAGAAGATACTTTTGATATTTCAATTCCGATTAACGCTCTGGCCGATGTGCAAACAGTGCGCGAGTTGGTCGATTTGGTACATAAAATTAAATCAGCGTCATAATGAATTTATTAGAGAAAATTGATGCGGCCGCTGCTGCAAGAAAGGCGCTTTTGCCTAATGGCGTGGGTGCATTTGGTATTCCGATCGAAGAAGTTTATTCTGCAACCGAAGCGAGAATCGGTGACCGCCGCGTACTTCTGCTTGGGACAAATAATTATTTGGGATTAACTTTTGCTCCTGAATGCATCCAGGCGGCTCATGAAGCTATTGACAAGGAAGGCACGGGAACGACAGGTTCGCGAATGGCTAACGGCAGTTACTTCGGTCATCGTGCGCTCGAAAAAGAATTTGCTGATTTTTATCAATGCAGCTCCAGCATTGTATTTACAACCGGTTATCAAGCGAATCTGGGTACCATTTCCGGCCTGGTCGGCCCAGGGGATACGGTATTGATCGATGGTGATTCGCACGCGAGTATTTACGATGGTTGTATTCTCAGCGGTGCGGATATCATTCGCTTCAAACACAATGACGTAACCGATATGGAAAAACGGCTGCGCCGTTTGGGCGATCGCGTTGAGACTACATTGATTATCGCTGAAGGGATTTACAGTATGCTCGGCGATCAAGCGCCTTTAGCCGAGATCGTTAAACTAAAGAATGCCTATGGTTGTATCCTGTTATTGGACGAGGCGCACTCGCTCGGTGTGCTGGGCGAAACCGGTCAAGGCCTTGTTGAAAAGACGGGTTTGTTGCAAGAAGTGGATTTCATTACCGGTACGTTCAGTAAGAGTTTATGCAGTATTGGCGGATTTTGTGTGAGTAATCATCCGCAGCTTGAGCAACTGCGCTACATCAGTCATCCGTATATTTTTACCGCATCGCCCTCTCCCGCAACGATTGCATCGACCCGTGCGGCATTGGAGTTGTTACGCAAGGGCAATCACTTACGCAAACAATTATGGGATAACTGCACGCAATTATATTCAGCGCTCAAGGAAGCCGGTTATGTTCTTGGTCCGGATCCTGGGCCGGTCATCGCTGCTGTCGTAGATACGCCGCAACAAGCGCTTCTGTTGTGGCAACAGTTGCTCGAACATAATATTTATGTGAATTTGATTTTGCCGCCTGCTGCGCCCGAAGGTAAATCTCTGGTGCGATGCAGTGTGAACGCCGCCCATACCGAAGATCAGATCCGCTATGTGGGCGATACTTTTGCCAAGTTATACAGCGTAATCAGTTCGCATTCATAAGTTTCCGGAATCTTGATTGGGTATCTGCCGATTCGCGATCATCAATCAAGAAAATTTCTAAGCGCATCGGGTTTCTAACGGGCAGCTAAGCCTAGGCAAGGCTCATATTCAGGGTACTTCTATGAAAATAGCGCGGCTATCGGTCTTTGCACTTTTATTGTTTTTATTGCAAGGCAATGTTTTCGGGCTAAGTATTACATACGAAGGTTTTGAGTGTCAGAGTGCTATCGATACGGAAGATCCGACTCCGGATAATGCAACATCAGTACAAAGCAGATTTGAAGTCATAGAAGATTCCGGTAGCGGGGTGTACCGGTTGCGTTTAACCGGCGGCATTCCCCGTTTTGGCAATAACAATCGTACCGTCTGCATCGACAAAGCCACAGCGATCGGGTATTCCGGAATTCCGGACATTGATGGCTTGCCGCAGCCATTGGATTCGATTGATGCGACGGCTTATTTTAACGGCCAGGAACTGATCATTGTTGTCAGTTCCATGTATACCGACCTGAGTGCAAGGAGATATCCCCTTTCGGCATTCAGTACAAGCCTCATTTTTACTTTCACCAACACATTGGTCTTCAAGTTTAATTCCGCAACATCCTCGTTTAGCTTAACCAAGTTGTTTCGTAACCGGGGGTTCACACAAACCAACGGCTCGACAAACTCAATAACACCATTTCTTGAAACCGTTTTGCCGTCGTTTAACAAGGAAGCGCGGGATAAGCCAAGGATTTTGACCCCGCTCTCCGCTATCGAATATCAATTGGAGAAGTGATTTTTCAGCACTGAGTTGATTCAGGGAAACGCTGATTATTGACGATGCGAGTGAATCACTTCGTTATGCGGTGCTTGCTCTTTCCCTTTCCCTTCCTTCCTTAGTCTACTTTGTTGATATGTCCCGGCTGCATTGTGCCGTGCGCCTTGTGCTTCATCTCGTCCACCGAATTAATTCGCGGCTCCCTAGCGGATAAAACTCGGAATTGAAAAAACGATGCGGTTTTTGAGTGCTGGCAAGCGCAATGGAACGCTTGTGTAAACATTATCCGGTGAAATTTACACTGGAATACAGCTGTGCTCGTTGACGATTTATCGCGGCATTGCAATCGCCGCTTCATAATTAATTTATTCGGATTGCGTTATGCTCAGAAAAGTGTGATAGTTCACATCGCAACATTATAAGTTAGTCCAATAACCATAAATAAAATCAAGTATGTTGCTGTAGCTTCGGGGGACTAATTAGGTAAGGCAATGAAGTTAAATGAGTTTGTCATTGAAATGTGCATTTTGTGCAGATTTGATGACTTTTTAAGCTTTATATTATTTACTATGGAGGGTAGCAATGAAATTTAGTAAGATCAGCAAATTAGTGGCTTATACTATTCTTTTGTTATCAGTCGGATTGTTGATTGGTTGTAAGCCGATTTTTGAAAAGAAACCGCTTCCTAAAGAAAACAAAGATGCAGCAGCAGCGCCTGCGGCAGCGCCAGCAGCTCCTGCACCGGCTGCAGCCCCAGCCCCTGCGCCAGCAGCACCAGCCGCAGCTCCAGCTGAACCAGCAGCCAAGGTTGAAGATGTTCAAAGTATACAGAGCATTGAATCAGCAGCCTCGGCTCAAGCGCAGCCTGCCGCAGCAGCTCAACCCGATGATGGCGATGATGTAGTAAAAATGACGCCGGCGATCATGCGTAAAGTGCAACAAGCGCTCGTGGATGCAGGATTTAAACCCGGGGCAGTTGATGGCGTTAGTGGCGCTAAAACAGTGGCAGCTATCGAAAGTTTCCAAAAACAAAATAACATACCAACTGGCAAAGTGACCAAAAGGACGCTACGCGCACTGGGTGTGGATTTCTAAATAGTCATTACGTTTTGTAATTTTTTGATGCACCAGGAATCATCATTGATTCTTGGTGCATATTCATCAGGCAGAAATTTCCAATTTCAGACTGTTTGCCTCTCCAGTAATATTAAAGCTGCTGTTTAATTTCCTTGATTGATTAAAAATATTTGCTATAGGAAGAGTCATGTTCTATAGTTGAACATAAAATCCGGTTTCATAGCTTTTTCAGGTAATTATCGATATTCTGATAGGGATACTATCCATAGTTGCTGGTTGCAATGCCTGCTTTAGTGTTTAAGTCTTCAGTACATAAATGGGGTTCGTCATATAAAACAGACCAGTTGCATACGTAACAGTATGTCCGGATAAAAGTTGAGTTGATAATGCATTGGCTTTGTTTAATTTGCCCGGTAGCATTAGTTATTAATTTGCTTGTAAAGTATTTTTGGAGGTTTTGCTCATGGGAGTTCCATTACGTCAACAGATTGCGGTTGGCACTTATCTAATTAAACAAAAGTTAAAAGGAGTCAAGAAATATCCTTTAGTACTGATGCTGGAGCCTTTATTTCGCTGTAATCTGGCGTGCGCCGGGTGTGGCAAGATTGCGCACCCAGAAGATGTGCTCGATCAACGTCTTTCGTACGATGAGTGCATGCAAGCAGTTGATGAATGCGGTGCGCCGATGGTGTCAATACCTGGCGGTGAGCCGCTACTGCATAAGGAAATGCCTCAGATTGTCGCGGGCATCATTAAGCGTAAGAAATATGTTTATTTGTGCACAAACGCGCTGTTGCTGAAGAAGCGGATTGATGATTATACGCCGTCGCCTTATTTGACTTTTTCTATTCATTTGGATGGCATGAAAGAGCGCCATGATGCGTCGGTCTGTCAGGATGGTGTGTTCGACCGTGCGGTTGAAGCGATAAAGCTGGCGCTGGATAAAGGTTTTAGAGTGACAGTGAATTGCACGCTATTTCAGGGTGAAACGCCAGAGGATGTTGCTGAATTTCTCGACTATGTCATGGAATTAGGTGTCGAGGCTGCGACGATTGCTCCAGGATTCAGTTACGAAAAAGCGCCGAAGCAGGATGTATTTATCAAAAGCCAGGATACCAAAATTTTATTCCGCGGTATTTTTGAATTAGGCAAGAAATTAAAGCGGAAATGGAGATTGAATCATTCCGCGTTATATTTGGACTATTTGGCTGGGAATCAGAACTATAAATGTACTCCGTGGGGAAATCCAACGCGCAATGTTTTCGGTTGGCAAAAGCCTTGTTACTTACTATCTGACGAGGGCTATGCAAAAACCTTTAAAGAGCTTCTCGAAGATACGCCTTGGGAAAAATACGGCACAGCCAATAATCCGAAGTGTGCGCAATGTATGGCGCATTGCGGATATGAGGCGACTGCAGTGGAAGATACGCTGCAACATCCATGGAAAGCACTGGTAACTTCACTGCGAGGGCCCAAAACAACGGGTCCGATGGTGACTGAACCTGCGCCAAAATGGGCGGCTGAGGAAAGCAAAACACCGAAAAAGCTTTCCGATATTACAGTGACGCTGATTAACAAATAGGCGAATACCACATCCGGAGTATCGATACAAATTAAACAATTTGCATGAAATAATGCTGGAATTTGTCTTGTATGCAGCGGTTTTCGGTGTTATCTGCTGGGTGTCATTGGTGTTGCTTCCTTGGCGTCCTTGGAGTACACGTGAAAATATAGAAGCACCGGTATTATTCGATTCCGGTGCCGATCTCAGCGATATTACCGTACTGATCCCGGCGCGCAATGAAGGTCCTTATATCGGTCACACCCTTAGCGGTATCAATAAGCAAGGCGCCAATGCGCGCGTCATCGTGATCGACGATCAGTCAAACGATGATACCGCTGAGCAAGCGAAGCGCTGCGGCGCGCAGGTATTATCCGGTAGTGCGCCGCCTGTGGGGTGGAGCGGTAAATTATGGGCGCTGGAGCAAGGATTGCGGGAGGTTAAAACGCCCTATACCTTGCTGCTGGATGCCGATATTGAACTGGCTCCGGGGATCATCTCCGAACTGCAACGCAAAGCGCGGAATGAGAATTTGGCGTTAGTATCGCTGATGGCCGAGCCGCCCATGGAGAATTTCATAGAACGTTTACTGATGCCGGCGTTTATTTTTTTCTTTAAACTGTTGTACCCTTTCGGCTTGGCGAATAAACCGGGATCCCGCGTTGCAGCAGCGGCAGGTGGATGTATTCTGGTGGAAACGCAGGCGTTGCGCGTCACTGGTGCTTTTGCCAATTTACACAATGCACTGATTGATGACTGCACTTTGGCTGCCTATATCAAACGTGCGGGTTTCCGCACATTTATCGGACTTAGCCGTGCAGCGCGAAGCCATCGCGGCTATCAAACGCTAAAACCGATTTGGGAAATGGTGGCGCGCACCGCATTCACGCAATTAAAATACTCAGGAGTTCTATTGGCTGTTTGCACCTTGATTATGACGGCCATGTTCTGGGCGGCACCGCTTGTGTTTTTGCTGTCATCGGCCCATGAAGCCTATATGATCAGCGCAATAGCGTGGCTGGCTATGCTTTTTACCTATGCGCCAACTTTAATTTATTATCACCGCTCGCTGTTCTGGAGTCTGGCGCTGCCCGTTATCGGCACGCTGTATCTTGCCATGACATGGACATCGGCATTGCGCTATTGGCGCGGGGAACGCGCTCGTTGGAAAGATCGCCACTATGAAAGTAAAGCAAACTATTAAACTGATCGCATGGTCATGGATTGTACTGCTGCTATTATCTGTTTCACCGGGATTTAGCGCATCTGATCGAGGATCCGATACCCCTGAGCGAGTGATCGGTC
>WBZO01006041.1_pt1 | contig 11940 bp, 12 predicted proteins | sample 5204261 | NCBI WGS metagenome assembly WBZO01 (sample SAMN12412400, study PRJNA552823) | activated sludge metagenome | isolation source: activated sludge from anammox sidestream of wastewater treatment plant... | place: USA: North Carolina | collected 2017-09 | reverse complement strand
GGACTCCACCTTACTTCAGTTCTGAAGAAGCGCTCGCTCACCTCGACCCTCGATCCCTCGACCCCCAGGAGCACGGATGGCTCGTGGTGAGTTCGCGCGGCTGGAGCTTCTTCAGTCGATTCCCAAGCGGGCAAAGGCGGAAGCTCTTAGAACCCCTTGCGAAGGGAATGAAGATGCTGATTCTCCAGCAGGACTTCGCGTCGGGGCGATACTCGCTGGACTTTCTGGGGGAAAGCCCCGACTTTGAATCGAGGCGGGTGGGCGTTTTCGAACCCGGCGGTGCGCTCGGGCTCGAACGGATCGAAGACCCTGAGATTCTTTGGCAGCCCATGCGAGCGCAAGCGGATTGGGAGGTTTTCGGCAACGGAGGGGTCGCTCGCAAGAAGGTCGGCAAGGGCGAAGTTTGGGTGGTCCAGGCGAGGCTTCTGCAACGCTTACATCTGCCCGCAGCCAGCCGCTCGCTCGCCGCGCTCGTCAAGCGAACGGCTGCGTCCGGGCCTGCGATTCTGCTCGATACCGGCACCGAAGGTGGGGACTACGTGACTTCGGTTTTGCCGGACTTCTACAACTCGCTTGGCCTTTCGTTCCTTACGCTGGGTGAGGTCGTGTCCTCCGAGCAGGGCCTTCGCGCCTTCGAACCTGTCGCCGCGCCCAAGTCGGATCAGAGCGTCTTGGAGGGGCGAGGGCCCGCGATGATGGCGGCTTTCCTAAAAGAGAAGGTCGAAGCGGCGGCCGCGCGCCCCGTCCCATCCTCTGTGGCCGAGTTCGAAATCGAGCGGGAGCGGCGTCGGAGGGAACTGATGCGAAGCCTTGGCTTAGACCCCTTACCTCCCCGAACGCCGCTCAACGCCCAGGTCACCGGGGTCGTCCAACGGGCGGGGTATCGGATCGAGAAGCTGCTCTTCGAGAGCCGCCCCCAGTTCTTCGTTACGGCGAATCTCTACCTTCCCGACCCTCTGCCCCAAGGAAAGCTGCCCGTGATCGTGAACCCCCATGGCCACTGGCAGCACAAGAAGCAAGAGCCGGTCGTGCAAACGAGGGCCATCTCGCAGGCTCTGGCCGGATACCTCGCCGTAGTGGTGGACTCGCCGGGCCATAGCTTCGAAGGCGGCGCGCCCGTCGAACGGAGGTTCGCGGGCACCCATAACGACCTCCGGCTGCTGTTGGGTTCGATGAACACAACCTCGGTGTATGTTTGGGACCTCGTTCGCACGCTCGACTACCTCGAAACCCGGCCTGAAGCCGACATGACTCGCGTCGGAATCACCGGGGCCTCAGGGGGTGGGCTGGCCACGGCTTACGCTTTCGCCGCCGAGCCCCGCTTCACCTGCGCCGTTCCGGTCGTTTACGCTTCGAGCCTCGAGGTCAACGCCAACAACGGGTGCCTCTGCAACCATGTGCCGGCCACGCTCCGAGTCGGAGACCGCGCGGACGTGCTCGCGATTCGGGCGCCCAAGCCCGTGTTCGTCATCGGGGCGCAGGACGATCCCGAGTTCCCGCCCGAGGGCACGAAACGCACCGGAGAGAAACTCAAGGAAACCTACGCGCTTCTTGGCAAGGAAGGCCTCTCGCAGTACCGCGTGTTCGACGGGCCGCACGATTACAACCGGGCGATGCGGGAGGCTGCCATGGGTTTCTTCGACCTGCACCTCCGAGGGCGGGGCAACGGTACACCAGTCCCTGAGCCGACGATCCAGCCCGAACCTGCCGGGTCGGAGTCGCTTCGAGTCGTAGCTGAGGAGATCGAAGGCAGGTCGATGTTGGATTTGGCTCGGGAGGCCCTCGCGTCGGCTCCTCCGACGACCTGGGATGACACGGTGGCCCTGAATGGCGGGCTGCCGCTGCCCGTTCCGCTGGATTGGACGGAGGAGCGTTCGAGCGAAGGCAAGATTTTCGCGTCGTTCGAATCCGAGTCAGGTCTGAGGGTTCCCGCGGTCATCTGGACGCCGGGGGCTCAGGCGAGAGCGGTCGTCGTCCTCATTAGCGAAGGCGGCAAGGTGCGGGCCCAGCAGGAATTCGACGTGGAGCGGCTTGTGCAATCAGGCCTTGCGGTGATGGCGATCGACGTGCGGGGGTTCGGGGAGTTGCCGGGACTCGATGCCAGGTTGATGGCGTATCTCGGAACTGCGGATACGTTCGCCATGGCTTGGGATACGGCAAGAGCCGCAGTCGCCGCCCAGCGGTTCGCGAATCGGGTCGTGCTCGCCGGAAAAGGAACCGCCGCCTCGCAGATCGTCCTCTATGCTGCCCTCATGGAACCGACAATCGACCGGGTTTTGGGCATCGAGGGCCTGAGGGGTTTTGCGGACGCCTTCGACGCCCGCGTGCCGACGTATTCGGTCATGCCTCGCGCGAACCTTTCCGCATCGCTCGCAACGCTCCGACAGAAGGTCGGGGCGCGTGGCGTCTGGACGTTCCTTGGCGATCGGCCGCTCGACCCCACCGAGGCCGTGCTCGACCTCCTGCGACCCTGATCGCCATGTCCGAACTGCGCTACCACCCCTTCCTCGAAACGTGGGTCATGACCGCGACGCACAGACAAGACCGAACCTTCCTACCTCCGTCGGATTTCTGCCCGCTCTGCCCGACTCAGGCCGGGGGCTTTCCCACGGAAATCCCCGCCGAGGACTTCGACATCGTCGTGTTCGAAAACCGCTTTCCCTCGTTGCGGCGAAACCCGGAACCTCCCGCAGTCGAAGGCCTTGCGATGGCCCCTGTACGGCCCAGCAACGGAGTCTGTGAGGTCGTGGTGTACACCCCCGAACATGCGGGCAGCTTCGCCGACCTCTCGCTGCAGAAGGTGGAGCGCCTGGTGAGGGTCTGGAAGGACCGCTACGTCGAGCTTTCTTCGATCCCAGAGGTGGAGTACGTATTCATCTTTGAGAACAAGGGGCGAGAAATCGGCGTGACTCTCAGCCATCCTCATGGCCAGATCTACGCTTACCCCTACATCCCGGCCACGCTCGCTCAGGAACTCGCCTCGGAGCGCAGGTATTGGGAGGCGGCGGGTAAGACGCTTTGGGACGACTGGCTGGGGGCCGAGCTTGCGGATGGCCGCAGGGTGATCGTCGAGAACTCTGAGTTCGTCGCCGTCGTGCCGTACTTCGCGCGGTATCCCTTCGAGGTCTGGGTCGTGGCCAGGCGAGAGGTTCGCTCGCTCGCACTGGCCAACGAGGCGACGCTGGACGCTCTCGCGGACTCGCTTCTCAAGGTGGCTCGCGCTTATGACCGGCTCTTCGGATTCTCGCTGCCCTACGTCATGGCGATGCACCAAGAGCCCGCCGCGCCTGGGTATGAGTTCACCCGCCTTCACGTGGAGTTCTATCCGCCACACCGGACGCACGACAAGCTGAAGTACCTTGCCGGAAGCGAGGCCGGCGCAGGGGCGTTTATCAACGATACGCTCCCGGAGTCCAGCGCCGCCCGCCTCCGCGCGTGCGTGGAGTAGGTTGGGGGTTCCTCCCGGCGAACAATCTGTCGCCTCTCCCCTCGCATTTCTGAACCCTTGCGCAACTTGATGAAGCTAGGAGGAGGGCCGTCTGCTCGTCAGCGGAACCTCGCCACCCTGGACGAAGATCCTCTCGCCTCAACCAAGGCAGACGCTTGTTCGAAGGCGGCCGCGGTACCTGCAAGGACGTGTGTCGGGTCAAACTCCGAGAAGACTGCGCCAAGGTCCTCTCCAGCCTTCACGATGCGAGTCTCACCGCCAGTCCGCCCTAGCTGCCGCTCAAAAGCCCGCGCAACATGAAGCTCACACTCATAAATGAGCAATCTCATCTAACGTCTATTCTGCGCCAGAGGGAAGGGCGGGCGGGTGGCTCTGACAGGCGGAGGGTTCGTGCCGTTTGTCAGGGAACCGGGCGGACTCTCCTACGGGCTGGGGTGCCGGGTCGGGCCCTTCGGGCAGGTCCAGAAAAAGGCGCCTTCTTTCCGCAGGGGCGTTTATCAACGATACGCTCCCGGAGTCCAGCGCCGCCCGCCTCCGCGCGCGCGTGGAGTAGGTTGGTAGACGGAACGGTCACGAATTGCCTTGCCGATCGACGCCCATCTCGCCAGGGGGCGACAAAACGTCCAACACCAGGGAGTCCTCCAGCGCCTCGACGCCGTGGGGGAAGTCCGACGGCAGATGGATGGCCGTCCCGCCTTCGACGACAACCTCGCGATAGTCCTCCGACCCGGGCTGCCCGAGCTTCCAAAGAACGCTGCCGGATACCACGAAGGCGATTTGCTCATTGGGATGGGAGTGGCTCTGGACCACGCAACCCTTGGCAAGCTGCACATGAGCCCAAAGCATGTGGCTACCGAACACCCTTCTTCGCGTGAGCTTGTCGATGGGTCGGTCGGCTTCGATCTCTTCAACCTTGAAAACGGCGGACATAGAATCCAGTCTATCCGAGAAGTCGGGCGAGGGGCGCCCAGTTACGCGGTTTCTTGCGAGCTCAGGAGGTCAGGCGGCGACCTCGCGCTTGGAAGAGACCCTCAACCCCGCGGGGGATAGGAGGAGAGCTGATGTACAATGAACTCATGGAATGGCGCATTGTGCTGGAGCAGGACAAGCGGACTGGCGGCTGGGCGGTTTGGTGCCCCGAACTGTCGGGCCGCGTTTCGGCGGGGCGGACGCCTTTGGAAGCGGAAAGCAACATTCAAGATGCCATTCGCCTTTATCTGCAGCCTACGCCGTTGAAGCTCGAACTAGTCGCAGTCCTCAAGAAAGTCACCGTGCCATGAGCGAGCGGTTTCCCCGGTTGACCGCCTCTGAGGTCGAAGAAGTATTTGGCCGGAGTGGCTTTGGTGCCTGCACGAGACCCTCAACCCCACGGGGGTCGCAAGATAAAAAGGTGAGCACGTGGGCATGGGCCAGAGTGTTGAAGATCACCCGCTGCCTTCTTGGGCCGCCGCTCATTCGGGCATTTTGCAGGAAACGGGATCGCCGCACAGCGGGAGCGTGGCGAGTCAGACCTGGGCACCCGCCTCGGGTTTCACGAAGTTTCGTTCCCTGGAATCCACGAGAGGGGCCACCCGCCGCCTGGCCTCAACCTCCGTCGGACTTGTAGGTGTAGGGGTTCCGCATCCACCGCTCCAGGTCGGCTAGATCGGCCTTGGTGATCCGGGGAGCAGTCTTTTCCAGAACTGCTCTCATTCGGTCGCCCTGCTGGCTCGTAAGGCCTGACGCGTTCCATTGACCGCGCTTCGTTCGGTACATGCTGTCGTCGAGCCAATTCAAGTCTGTGTCGAGCACCGCATAGTACGGAATCCCAGGATAGGAAATCCCGGTCCATTTCCGTACGAACTCGACAGTTCCCTCATTTTCGAGATGCTTGGAATCCTGCAGCTCGAAGCCAGTGAGGTGAACCACGATGTAGTTTCTGTCGATGATGGGCCAAATGGGCTTCTGTTGGAGGTCGCGCCAGAACTCCTTGCATGGGGCGCAATAAGACGCCCCAACGAGCACGAATAACCTCTTGTCACTCTCCTTTGCGCTCTTGGCCGCTCGTTGGAGCACGTCTTTCGCAGATTCAACAGGTACAACATTTCTTCCGCTCAGTGATTTAGCTTCTTGCCTGCTCCCGCCAGTGGCGACTTGGCACGAGCCAGCAGGCAAACCCATCGTGACCGTCACGGCAATCACGACACCTAAGTCGAGGGCTCTACGCCCAGTCATGAAGCCGACCTCTTGCCGGACCTGTAGGATCGAAAGATGCCAAGGCCCACCCAGCAGAGGGAAGCCACCCCTATAGCGAAGACTGACTGAGCCCCAAAGCGAGCCCAAAGCCCGTCGTCTGGGAACCACTTCATTACTTCTGGATTCTTTGTATCAAATGCCATGGAGAGTTTCTCGCCTGATTTGAGGGTCACTCGCATGGGGTCGTGGATGCGCATCCAGTCGACAAACGTCTTCGGAGAAACAGCAGGGAATCCTGATTTCGCAGAAGTCAGTCGGTACGTCGTGCGCTCATACAGGCCGCCTGTAGGTTTGCCTTCGGCATCAAAATGGAATCGCTCGAATACTGCCTTATGGGCGACCCACGCGCCCTCGATTTTCCTGTAATCACTGAGCGTCAGCCGAAACACGGGAGTGTCGGACAAGAAGTAATCGATCGCTCCTATGAGCGCCTCGCCTTCGATAAACGTCGGCGTTAGGTAGCCCTTCACGTAGGTGCAAAAGGCGTCCTGCGTCGAGCCGGGCCAGAACGCGTCAACTGGGATACGTTTGTCGTTGGCAAGAGTTTCTTCGGCGTCCTCGTCTCGATTCTTGACGAATGGGGTGCCCACTATTTTTGCGCCGAACAACGGAAACTGATCGACCGCATCGTACGGCAATCCCTCACTCACGAAAAGCGCGCCACCGAGCATCTCCGTCCCTTCGACTAACCGATAGCCCCAGCCCCTGTCAAAGAGGAGTCTCGCCTTGTTGGTCCTGCCCGATGGCGTCAGCGAGGAGAGGTTGTCCCTGGAAAACCAGATGCGCTTTTCGTCCACCGCAAATTCGATCTTCAGCTTGGATTCTCGCTTGCCAAGTGCCTCGCGGAGCTCCTCTGCATCCAACTCCAATTCTTCCTCGCTTCGACCAGCCGCCCTCCACTGCTGGATCGTCTCCTGAACGCGACTTTCAACCTCCTTTCGAAAGTCCTCAGTCGAAAGCAGCACCTGTTTGTCGACGGTGTAAGTAAGCGTAACGGGTCCAACAAGCCCGTTGTCGTTGATTCGAGAGATGAGGGATGAGTCCGATTGGGAGGCCGCAATGGCCACGAAACCGACTGCGATGCATGCGCCCAGGACTCTGTTCAAACGCGAAGGAGCGCGCAAGAAATGCCGCAAGCGTTTGGCTCCTTTAGGGAACGGTGCAGTCCTCTCCCAATTCCGGATCCTTGTACGTGTACTCGGTGAGCGTTTCATTACAGCCAATGCATACACCGCCTATCATGATCTTGTTCCTGACATAGTACGTATCAGGGACGTCGAGAAGCGTACACCTTTTGCCTGAGCCGGAGGTGATTTCCGATCCACAAGAGCCGTTCTCGTGCTCTCAGCGCCCCACATGATTCCACAGTATTGCCAGTACTCTCCGTGCAGGTGCGCTGCAAGCGCTGCCGCATCACTATCGGCATTCCGAGAAATTGGCAAATGCCGAAATACAAACCTCGTATCGCTCTGCGTCTTGGCCCACTGAATCCAACTGGGCAAACTGGTCTTGCAGGCAAAGCACGACAAGGAGCTGAATACGACGACGATCCGATCAGCCCTGTCCGGTCCAAACGAGGGCGCAAGCCCAGGAGCAAGGACATCGCCTGAAACCCGATGAAGCTCTGCAGAGTTGTGCGCGATTGCGTGGGGCCCCTGAATCAGGGCGTGGGCGGACCACGATACGCTACCAAAGACCGCAGCGATACCGACTACCAAACCAAGCCCTGAACGAAGCTCAATATCGTCCCTGATGTGAGCATAGGCGATTGAAGTCGAACAAAAGAGAAGCGTAGACATCAAGCAGGAACTGCAAATGAACCCAACGAGAAGGTGCGACCGAAAAAGCAAGCAAACTGAAACCACTGAGTACGCCGCGGACAGGCCATAACCTATCGACCGCCGGCGCCAGGGCGGCTTCCTAAGCCCAACAAAAATAAGAGTTCCGTAAGCAACGACGCCAAAGTAAGCCACAGGGACACCCAGCAAGCGTCCTGCCGGATGATGCAATAACGCGCTACAACCGGAAGCGAGTGGACATATAGGCGCAACGCCTCCGTATGTGGCGGCCGCGAGGTTCACGGTCAGCGCGAAACCAATCAGAGGCAGCGTGACGATCATTAGCGCGGCTGCACGTTCCACGAAAGCTGTACCCTTCACTTACGCGTCTCCGTACACTTGAAGCCGACCTCGCGCTCCAAAACACCCTCTATGAGCCTCTGCCGGTAGACCAAGGTGCAAGGACTCCCTATCCCTTCAAGTGCTCACGAAGTGATCTCAGATACTCCTCCGGCCAACTTCCATAGGGTACGGCTCGATCCAGGTGCTCGATCGACAAGGGAAGCGACGCTTCCTGCAATCGCCGTCCGTTCACAAATGCAATGCACTGCAAGTATCTCTGCTTGCCAAGCAAATACTTACCCCTCAAAGCGGCCCCAATATCAGTATGCAGTTGACTTCCCTTGAGCGTTGCCGCAACACCTGCCAGAGTCGTCCAGAGGACGGGATAGCCTGAAAGCAGGCTCTCGGCATCCGGTTCTGCACACTTGATCACGAGTTCAGTCGACATGCGAAGTTCGACCGTTACGTCCTTTCGGTCACATGCTTCGTCAGAAGGGTCCCCTCCTCGACCGGCCGCAACCCACTTGAGCAGGTTAGCGCTACTCGCCGAGGAGACGCTCATCGGGACGCTCGCCGAACCAAGCCTCTCCAGGGCCCTCCAAGTGGCCGCCGGGACCGTAGATAGGAAGGAACCCAAGTAGTATGACACCTGAGATGTGGGGTGGGAAATCAGGCAGTTCCTGTAAAGGAGGTACCGAAGGTACCGCTGCAGTGATCCTTGCGTTGAGCCAGGTCCTGCGCCGAACAAGAAGTCCCATTCAATCTTGGGGTCCCGTGCCGGTAGCCTGCTGATGAATGTCGCCAATGACGACCTGTCGAGGAACAGTGCGTGCGCCAGGTTCTGCCTTTGCGGCGTTATCAGAACCCGCCGCTCTGTAACACGAAACCCTATGATCCCCTTGCTGACCAAAATGCGAACCACATTCTGGGGAGTCTCGTTCGTACTTAGTATCAAATCGTCCATAGCCTGATCGGGCACCCAGGCTACGACTAACCGGTTCGTCGTGACACTTACCCAATGTGCTATATCCTGAAAGACAGTCGCGACAGGGTCCTCTATTGTTGGCTCCGCGATTGGCAAAGGAAGGGGTTCCGGGTTGGAAGCTTGAGCGGCAATGTTCTCGGCCGCCTTCAGTAGTTGAGTTACCATGTCACGAGCGGGCTGAGAGAGAATACGAACGCCAGGTGCCGCGCGTTCGAGGATTCCTGGCATTGTGGCGGGTGGCGCACGGACCGGAAGGTCGACAGAAGCCTCGTCTATGAGCGAGCCTCGATCGTATATCCTTAGTCGTAGGGTGATGTCCTCCCACAAAGGCATAACGGTCAGAACTGCCACTGGTTCGCTGGGCGGAGACTGAATTCGGTCAAAGAACTCTCGCCACGGTCTTGCGTAGGCCGTGGTCGGGATCGAGTCCGCTGCCAGCCATTCCTTTGCCATGGACATCACCTGGGAATAGGAACGAAGAGCGCTTTGCGCTCTCAACCCGATGGGGCGCTGATGCCCCGTGGGGTGTGACGAGAAACTCACCGTTGTTCCCGGCGGGATCCGAGCCAATGCGTCTGGACCGACGATTGCGATGAATTCATCCAACAGACCGTCCGCTGGAAGTCTGGGGGTATACCCGCGTAACGCAGACGTAGCGTCTGGATTCCCCAGGTTGGACTTCAGTTCAGCAAGTTGATTGGAGAGCATCGCCAGAGCAACATCTGGAGCCCACGCTTTACGCCCGTTAACGCGGCCCCTTATCGCCTCTGCTCGAAGATCTCGTTCGTAAGCGATGGACTCCTTGAGCGATTCGGTCGATTGTTCGAGTACAAGCGTATCCCCATCCGCCACCCATTCAGCCCCAACACAGGATGCAACCGCTTCAGCTTCTTCCAATAAGGCTCCGGTCGGCTTCGCTACGTTCGAGACAATAATGACCCTGTTACGAAGTTCCGCGGACGCCCGATACGACGTGCCACTTCGGAGGGTCAAATCCTCACAGAAGGACTGTATCGTTCCGACAAGCGGCACCCAAGTGGGGAATGCGGCTATCGCGACCGTAGCGACGACCAACATGTGCCTGTCTTCTCAAGGCAGCGGGTGACAGTCGCACCACAGACTTTGGCCTGAGCCGTGTGTATCGCAGATCAGGCCATTTGCCGAATTGCAGGAGCCGACGTCGCAGAAATACGTGCCTGACTGCGAATCGTACGTTTTCTGACATCGAACCAGCGGCCCTGGTGGATCGGCAAGGGCCAACGTCAACGCTGTGGCCATCAATACTATCGGGACACAAACCATAAGCGATTTCTTCATTCCCATCCTCCTGACCTACGAAGTCGCTTTTACTTCCCCCCTGAGCGGAATGTCAATACCTGTGTAGCAATACCGTAAAAGCACCAGGCCACATCCTCAACTCCGCAGCTTTCCCCGGCGGGGCGTTCCATCACGTAGAATAGGTCAGAGATGCCTCGAACCCTTTTCGACAAAGTCTGGGACGCGCATGTCGTCGCCGAGCTTCCCGGCGGGGGCGCGCTGATTTACATCGACCGCCACCTGGTCCACGAAGTCACCTCGCCGCAGGCCTTCGATGGCTTGCGCGAAGCCGGGCGCCGCGTACGAAGACCCGACCTCACCTTCGCCACGGTCGACCACAACGTCCCCACCGACGGCAGGCCCATCGACGAATTCTCTCTTTCGGGGCAGCAGCTCAAGGCCCTCGAAACCAACTGCCGGGAATTCGGGGTGCCTTTGTTTGGGTATCAGCAGTCGGGGCAAGGGATCGTCCATGTGATCGGCCCCCAGCTTGGGCTCACCCTGCCAGGGCTGACCCTCGTTTGCGGAGACAGCCATACCTCGACCCACGGAGCTTTCGGCGCGCTGGCGTTCGGGATCGGGACGACCGAAGTCGAACACGTCCTCGCCACCCAGACCCTCCGAACCCCCGGCAAGCCGAAGTCCCTGGGCATCGAGGTCAGCGGCCGCCTGCAAAGGGGCGTCACCGCAAAGGACGTGATCCTCGCGGTTATCCGCAAGCTGGGGGCGAGCGGGGGCACGGGGTTTGTGGCCGAATACTACGGCGAGACGATTGCGAGCCTGCCGATGCACGCCCGTATGACGATCTGCAACATGTCGATCGAAATGGGCGCCCGGGCCGGGATGATCGCCCCTGACGACGTGACCTTTGCCTACATCGCCGAAGGCGACCGCCCCTACGCCCCTCAAGGAGAGGAGTTGGAGCGATGGATTTCGGAATGGAGGCTGCTGCGCACGGATTCGCCGGATGCCTTCGATCGGAGAGAGTCGCTCGAAGCAGGGAGCCTCCAGCCCCAGGTCAGTTGGGGGACGACCCCCGCGATGACGGCGGACGTCACGGGCAGCGTTCCCGAACCCGCGGACAAGTCCGAGGAGCGCGCCCTAATGTACATGGACCTCAGGCCGGGAACTCCGATGCAGGACATCCCGGTGAACGTGGTGTTCATCGGTTCCTGTACGAACTCCCGGATCGAGGACCTGCGGGATGCCGCCCGTCTTGCAGAGGGGAAGCGAGTGGCGAGCGGAGTGCGGGCGCTCGTAGTGCCCGGCAGTCAGCAGGTTCGGGAGCAGGCAGAGCGCGAGGGACTCGATCGCGTGTTTCGAGAGGCCGGCTTTGAGTGGCACTATTCGGGCTGTTCGATGTGTCTGGGGATGAACGGCGACGTGGTAAGGCCCTTCGAGCGTTGCGCCTCGACCAGCAATCGACCCTACGAAGGTCGTCAGGGTCCTTCGTCGCGCACGCACCTCGTGAGTCCGCTCACTGCGGCAGCGACGGCCCTCCGGGGCAAAATCGCCGATCCGCGCGACCTTTGTTGAGCCGTTCGCTACTCCTGCGCCGAGGCGGTCGGTGGCCCGGCATGGGCGCCCGGGGGAGGCGTTTCGAGAATCCCCTTCAGCGTCATGACTCCGATCATCAGGATCACCGCGATCCCCGCCACAATGATCCACTGGCGACGCGCGGGGTGTCGCGAGGGCGACCGGTCGAGCCAAGGCAGGAACAGCATCCCAATGCTGACAAGCCCTGGCACGATGATCGTAGCGACGACTTCGTATCCGGCGGGCATGATCTTCAGAAGCTCATAGAGTCCCAGGAAGTACCACTCGGGCCGTGGGGA
>WBZO01006040.1_pt1 | contig 11940 bp, 6 predicted proteins | sample 5204261 | NCBI WGS metagenome assembly WBZO01 (sample SAMN12412400, study PRJNA552823) | activated sludge metagenome | isolation source: activated sludge from anammox sidestream of wastewater treatment plant... | place: USA: North Carolina | collected 2017-09 | reverse complement strand
GGCGCGCTTGTCGCGCTGACGCTGCTCCTCGGGGCCTGCTCCGGCGGCAACGCCGCACCTCCGCCCACCGAGACCCCCACCCCCACCGAGGCGGCGACCACGACGCCGACCGCCACGCGCACGCCCACCACGACCCCGACCGCAATCCCGACCGAAGACCCGAGTGCGGACACGGTGGAGGGGCTGTCGCAGTTCCTTGATGACTTCGGGTACCCCTCGGACGCCGACTTCGCGCGCCTCCGCATCCCCACGCTGGGCGTGGACTCGCAGGTGAGCGCGAAGTTCGTCGGCGGCGACGGCGTGATGGTGGCGCCGGCCGGGCCCGCGGACGTGGTCTGGTACGACATGGCGCTCTGGCCCGGCATGGGCGGCGCACCCGGCGAGGGCGGCAACGCGATCTTCTCCGGCCACGTGAACTATGCCGCGTACGTCCCCTACGCGGACGTGAACTACCGCGGGAACGGGGTGTTCGCCCAGCTCGGACTGCTCGGCAACGGCGACATCATCGAGGTCGACTTCCGCGGCGAGACGCTGCGCTATGGCGTGGTCTCCGTCCGTGACCTGGACGCCAGCGGTGCCGGCTGGGCGCAGGTCTGGAGCAACGCGGACGGCATCGACTCGATCACCCTCTACACCTGCGGCGGCGAGTTCGACACCACCACCCGGGAGTACAGCCACCGCATCGTCGTCCGCGCGCAGCGCCTGTAGCCGCCAGGCGGGCCCGGCCGGTACCCCTCGCCGGTTGTAGACTGGTGAGCACGCGCCGGTAGCTCAGTGGATAGAGCATCAGTCTTCGGAACTGAGAGTCGGGGGTTCGAATCCCTCCCGGCGCGCCACCTCCGGCCCTGCCGCTCGCAGGCCCACGAATCTCGGGACTCTCCGCCCGAATTCTCACGAATCCTCCCGACCCTCAGCAGATTTCTACTGGCGCACCAGCCGCCGCGGGACGATTCTGTCGGTGGACGGCGTCCGAGGACGCCGTGGCGCAGCGGGAGCGACCCACGTGGCCGTGGCAACTGACCACACGAGGCTGAACGAGAGCAACGAGGCGTCCCCGCATGCCGCGCATGTCGCGCGCGTCGCCGAGAACCCCGTGGTTCGGGCGGCGTGGGGCGGCCTCGGGACCTTCTCGCTGGCGATGGGTATCGTCGGCGTGTTCCTGCCGGGCTGGCCCACGACCATCTTCCTGATCATCGCTGCCGCCTGCTACGCGCGCTCCTCGCAGCGCATGTACGACCGCATCATCAGCAACCGCGCCTTTGGCCCGCACGTCCGGCGCTTCCGCGAGACCGGCACCATGCCCCTCCGCGCGAAGGTGCTGGCGCTCGGCATCATGTGGCCGTTCGTCCTCTTCGCCGTGTTCGTCGCGATCCCCACCACGCTCGTCTGGGCGCACGCCCTGACGCTCATCCTCGCCGTGGCGGGGACGATCTACATCCTGCGCCTGCCCACCAGCCGCTAGCCCTCGGCGGAACGCAGCCACTCCCGCTCCCCGCTACGATCGAGGCGTCCACGCGCCCGCGGAGAATCCGCGCAGGGAGATCGCCATGCCCGTCCCCATCCAACTGCAGCCGGACGAAACCACGATCTACGTCAGTCGGCGGCACTGGATCTTCCTCTACCCGCGTCTGGCCCTCCACGCGGCGATGGCGATCGGCCCGGCGGTCGGCTTCCTGATCCTGGTCAACCGCTCCGCCGGCCTGGACGGCGCCCTCGGGGTGATCGCCTGGGTGCTGGTTGCCGCGTGGGTCGCGGTCACCGGGGTCCGCGCCTACCTCGTCTGGTACCAGTACCGGAACGACCTCTGGGTCATCACCAACCAGCGCATCCTCGACTCGCAGCGCCGCCACTGGTTCCACCACGCGATCGCCTCCGCCGACCTGGTCGACGTGCAGGACGTCGCCGTGGTGCGCGAGGGCTTCCTGCCAACGGTGCTGAACTACGGCGAACTGCGGTGCCAGACGGCCGGCGAACAGCCGAACTTCGTCCTCGGCGGCATCCCCGACCCCACCGGCGTGCTCGCCATCCTCGACCGGGCGCGCGACGCCGCCCGCCGCGACGAGGCGTCCCGACGCGGCTAACCGCCGAGCCCGGCCGCGAGCGTCGCGAACCAGAGCGCGAGGCCGTTCGCGAGCCAGAGAGCGCCCGCGTAGCGCAACGCGCGGTCGATCGTCGCCGCACGCGTGCGGTCAGCCGTTGAGAGGCGGCGGAAGCCGGCACCCCAGGCGCGCCCCACCGCCGACTCTGAACCGGCGACGACGAGGGTGAACGCGGCGAGCGGCAACGCCAGCACCACAGCCCCCGCCAGGATGAGCGCCAGCGTCGCGGGGCCGTAGTCACGGCCGGCGGCGGCGAGCACGAAGAACCCGCTCACGAACAGCGTCACCCCCACGAACGCCAGCCGGGCGGTCCGGACGCGACGGGGCGAGGGCGCGGTGAGCCATCGGGCCATGCGTGAATCATCGGCTCGGCGCGCGTGCAGTCCAGCCCCGGACCGATAGGCTCGATCCATGGGCATTTCCGAGGCCACCAGCACGCCGGCCGGGCGTCTCCGTCCGCTGAACGACGCACCGGTGCGCGCGGACGGTGAGTTCGTCCTCTACTGGATGGTCGCGCAGCGGCGCCTGCACGCGAACTTCGCGCTGCAGTACGCCGTAGAGCAGGCCACCGCCGCCGGGCGGCCGCTTATCATCCTCGAGGCGCTGCGCATCGGCTACCCGTGGGCGAGTGACCGCCTCCACCGGTTCGTCCTCGACGGCATGGCAGACCACGCCACCGCCCTGCGTGGCGGCCCCGTCCGCTACTACCCGTACCTCGAACCGACCGAGGGTGCGGGCGCCGGCCTGCTCGAAGCGCTGGCCGCGCGTGCGTGCGAAGTCGTCACGGACGACTACCCCGCGTTCTTCGTCCCACGCATGAGCGCTGCCGCCGCCGGGCGCAGCCCCGTGCGCGTCACCGCCGTCGACGGCAACGGCCTCCGCCCGATGCGCGCGGAGCCGAAGCCCTACCCGACCGCGTACCTGTTCCGCCGCGCGCTCCAACACGCGCTCCCTGCCGACCTCGAGGCGTTCCCGCGCGCTGACCCGCTCGCGGACGCCCCACGGCTCGCGCCGCCCGACCTGAGCGAGATCGTGCGCCGCTGGCCGCCGCTCCGCGACGCGGACGCCGGCGACCTCGGCGCGCTCGCGATCAACCACGCTGTCGCGCCAGCCCCGCTACGCGGCGGACGCGCTGCTGCCATAGCGCGCATGTGCGAGTTCCTCGATACCCGCCTCGACGAGTACGGCCAGGCCCGCAACCATCCCGACGACGACGGCGCGAGCGGCCTCTCTCCCTACCTCCATTTCGGCCACCTCGGCGCGCACGAGGTCGCCGCCGCGATCCTCCAGCGCGAGGACTGGACGCCCGACCGCCTCGCCACGCGCGTGACCGGTGCGAAGGCCGGCTGGTGGGGGTTGAGCGCGGGCGCGGAGTCCTTCCTCGACGAACTCGTGACCTGGCGCGAGCTGGGCTTCAACTGGTGCGTCCACCACCCGGACGACGCCGACGCCTACGACACGCTGCCGGAGTGGGCGCGCCGCACGCTCGACCGCCACACCGCCGACCCACGCGAGTACGTGTACGACCTCGATGAGTTCGAGGCGGCAGCGACGCACGACCCGCTGTGGAACGCCGCCCAGCGGCAACTGGTGCGGGAAGGGCGCATCCACAACTACCTGCGGATGCTGTGGGGCAAGAAGATCCTCGAGTGGTCGCCGAGCCCACGCGACGCGCTGGCGACGATGCTCGAGCTCAACAACCGGTATGCGCTGGACGGGCGCGACCCGAACTCCAGCAGCGGCATCGGCTGGGTGCTCGGCCGCTACGACCGTCCGTGGGCGCCGGAACGGCCGGTCTACGGCGCGGTCCGCTACATGAGCAGCGAGAACACCGCGCGGAAACTGCGCGTGCGTGGCTACCTGGACCGATTCGGCCCGGACACCGCCTAGCGGTCGTCCTCCACCGCCGGGGTGTCGCCACCGTCGTCGACAATCGTCCCCGCATCAACCCGCGCGCGCGCCTCCGCGAGCGCCGCATCGAGGTCCGCCGGGGCGACCTCGTACCACTCACCCGTGCGCAGGAAGAGCAGCCCGGCACGCACGGGCTCACCCGTCGCCTCGGCGAGCGCGCGCGCGTACAGCCCGATCTGCACGAGGTACGGCGCGGACGCTTCCGCGCTCCGTCCCGCCGTCACGCGGTCGGTCTTAAAGTCCACGACACGCCAGCCGCCCGCCTCGCGGAACAGCAGGTCGAGCGTGCCGTGCACCGGCACCCCGTCCCAGTCCCACGCGAACGGCGACTCAAAGCGCGCCTGCGCCTCAGGCCGTGCGATCGCCTGCCCGATGTCGGAGGCGCGGAAGCGCCCCACCATCTCCTCGACCTCCGCGACCAGCGATGCCTGCGCTTCGGGCGCGAGCAGGTCCTGCGCCTCCGCGCGCACGAGTGCGGCGACGTCCACCGGAACGTCGGTCGTGTACGCGAGTTCGATCGCACGGTGCGCCACGGTGCCCCGCAGCCGGCCCAGGCCGTCGCCGTGCCCGCCCCACCGCACGCCGTCCGCGATCCGGAAGCCGGTCGCGGGCGTGCTCGTGCGCAGCGGGATCACCAGCGGTCGTTCGAGCAGCGGCGGTGTGTAATCGCGTTCGGCGGCGGCCGGCGGTACCCGCACCGGCTCCGGGGGTGGTCGGTCCGAGATCCGCGTCCGGTCGGCCGGGACCGCCTCGCGACGGTCGACCCCGGCGAGGACGCCAGCGCCATACGCCACATCCGCGGCGCCCAGCCAGCCGGTGGCCGACTTCGACTCGTCGCCGCTGATCGTGAGGTAGTCACCGGCACGCGTCGCGGCGACGTAGAACAGCCGCAGGTGCTCCTGCGCCTCGTCCTCTGCGTCCCGCGTGCGCAACCACGCGTGGAAACCGGGCTGCTGTCGCCTCCCGTCTTCGTCGCGCTCGTCGAGCGTGAACGACACGCCGCCGTCACGCCGCCAGCGCACCGTCTCCCATCCGGCGTTCGCGCCGAGGTGCGCCTCCGGCACGAACACCACGGGGAACTCCAGCCCCTTCGCGCCGTGCACCGTCATCAATTGCACCGCGTCGCGCCGGTCGAGGATCGCCGGCCCCTCGCGGCCCAACGTGTCGTCCCGCCGCTGGGCGAGGTACTCGACGACCTGGTTGAGCGGGTACGCCCCCAGGCCGCGCACGATGCGCAGCAACTTGCGGATGTTCGCCAGCACCTGCTCACCGCCGCCGACCGGCGCCCATGACGCCTCGTAGCCCGTGAGGCCGAGCGCCTGCTCCAGCAACGCCTCCGCCGAGGCGGTCCGCGCCGCCTGCTGGAGGTCGCGCAGCACGCCCGCAGCGAACCGACACCGCTCCGCCTCCTCCGCATCGACCCCGGCCGGTGGCTCGGCGAGCGCAAGAATGAACGGGCGGGGCGAGGGCCCGCGCAGCGCCAGCAGCGTGTCGTCTGCGAGCACGAACATCGGCGAGCGCAGCACCGCCAGCAGCGCGATCTCGTCGTCCGGCTCCGCGAGCCAGCGCAGCAGGTTGCCGAGGTCGACCACTTCGTCGCGGGAGAAGAAGCCGGTGCCGCTCGGCGTGGTGTAGGGCACGCCGCGCGACTCCAGCGCCTGCTCGAACAGGTGCACGTTCGTGAACCGCCGCAGCAGCACCGCCACGTCGCGAGGCGTCGCGGCGCGGTAGGCGCGCAGCCGCTTGTCCCAGATCAGCCGGCCCTCGTCCAGCACGCGCGCAATCTCCTCGGCGACCAGGTCGGCCTCCACCCGCCGCCGCGTCGCGTCGGTGCGGTCGTCCTCGCTGCGCGTCACCGGCAACAGCGTGAGGTGCGGCGCGGCCGGCGGCTCCGTCTCGCGGCCGCTCATGCGGTCCATCTCCACGCCGCCGGCGCCATCCGCGAACACCGCGTCGAAGAGCGCGTTGTTCAACTCCACCAGCGCCGGGTGCGTCCGGAACGAGGCCGAGAGCGGGAGCAGGTCGCCGCGCCACTGGCGCACCAGGTCTCGCAGCGCGTTGAAGCGCCGCACGTCCGCGCCCCGGAACGCGTAGATCGACTGCTTCGCGTCGCCCACGAGGAACAGCCGCGGCCGGCCCTCCCCTTCGCCGATCAGGCGACGGATGAGCCGCTCCTGGATCGGGCTCACGTCCTGTGCCTCGTCCACCATCACGTGGCGGAACCGGACGCGGCACGCATCCGCGACGGCGGGGTGATCCTCCAGCAGCCGCACCGCCTCCACCTCCAGGTCGAGGAAGTCGAGCGCGTGCCGTTCCGCCTTCGCGCGCGCGTAGCGGTCGCAGGCGTCCTCGAAGAGCGCGCGCAGGCCGGGCAGCGCCGCGATCGCGACCTCGTCCCACTCGTTCCACGCCGGTACGCCCTCGAAGCGCGCCTCGACCTCGTCGCGGAGGCCGCGCATCAGGTCGCGGACATCGCCGACCGGGATGCTCCACGAGGCAGCGCGGCCACCGACCAGGTTGATCGCGCGTGCCCCGGCGAGCAGCCGCGCGTACCAGTCACGGAAGTCGCCCGAACGCGGGTCGCCGAACAACCCCTCGGCAGTCGCGGCCTTCGTCGCGAGCAGGTCGCCACGGTCGAGGCAGACCGACCACAGGTCGACGAACGTGTCCACGACCCGCTGCCGCATCGGCTCCACCGCCTGCTGCAGCGCGTCGTCGAGCCGTGTGCGCACCGCCTCCGCCCACGTCGCGGCGTCCTCGCCCGGCATCGCCGCGAAGGCATCGCGCACCTCGTCGCGCTGGGCGACCATCTGCGGCAACTGCTGCGTCGCGGCCCACACGCCGAGGACGCGCAGCGCCTCCGTGCGCGCGTCGCCCGACTCCGCCGCCGCGTCGATCGCCTCGGTCGCAGCGATCTGCCGGAGGAGTTCCGCCTCGTCCTCCGCCAGCAGCTCCGCGCCGGGGTCGAGGCCCGCCTCCACGGGGAACTCGCGCAGCAGGCGCAGGCAGAGCGAGTGGATCGTGCCGACGACCGCGTCGTCCACGTGGCGGCGGTGGTGCGCCAGTTCCGGGCGCTGCATCACCTCGCGGCGGATGCGCTGCCGCATCTCCGCGGCGGCCGCCTCCGTGAACGTGACCGCGACGATCTCCGGGATCCCGACGCGCCCGAGGAGGTGCACGTACCGCTCGACGAGCACATGCGTCTTGCCGCTGCCCGCGCCGGCGGAGACGGCGACATCGATGTCCCCGGCCTCGACGATGCGCGCCTGTTCGTCCGTCAGCGGCACGGGGCTACTCCCACGACTTCCAGCGGGTGTAGTGGTTCACCCGGCAGGCGTGGATGAACGAGCAGTACGAGGGACACGGCACGTTCGGCGCGACGCCGAACCGCCCGGCCCCGATCTCCGCGCGGATGTCGTGCGCAACCTGGACGGCGCTCGCGAGGATCGCGTCGTCCTCGGGGCGCGCGGTGTCCAGCGACCACTCCTGCTCACCGGGCCGGAGTTTCAGGAAGACGTAGCGCGCCACCACGCGGTCCACGCCGTACTGCTCGCGCGCCGCGAGCGCGTACCACTGCAACTGCACCCGCTCACCGGAATCCACCTGCCGTCGCGGGATGAAGCGGCCGCTCTTGTAGTCCACGATCTGCACGACACCCGGCCCGCGGTCGAGGCGGTCGACGCGCCCCACCGCCAGCATCGGCGGGTCGCCGGGCACCTCGTGCGACAGCCACGCCTCGCCGCCCTCGACGCGGTCGAGGCCGATGCCCGCGTTCGCCTCCGCCTCGCGGCGCAGGACCGCCTCCATCTGCGCGATCGCCTCGCCACCCTCGTACCGCCAGAGCGCCGCGCGGCCAAACGCATGCTCCACGGGTGCGTGGTCCCAGATCGCACGCGCATTCGCGCGCAGCCGCGCCACCGCGACCTCCACTGTCTCGGGGACGAGCGGCTGCCCGGCCTCCACCAGCGGCTTCACCGCGTCCTCCAGCACCGCGTGCACCACGGTGCCGCGCACGGCGGCATCGGCCTGCTCGCGCTCCTCGCGCAGTTCATCGAGGTGGAGCGCGTAGTGGGCGAAGAACTGGAACGGACAGGTGCGGTAAGACTCGAGGCGGCTCGGGCTCCAGCCGTAGCGGGGCGTCGTCAGGTACTCCACGTCGACGCCCGGCAGGTCACCCTCGTGCCGCCCGGCGCCGGTGAACGACCGCCGCTGCTGCTCGACCGACGCGGCGACGCGCACCACCGGCGTCCACGCCTCCATCGACTTCGGACGGCGGGCCTCGCCCTCCGCCCAGCGCGAGGTCAGCGCGACCGCCAGTTCGCGCTCGGAGGCGCTCCGCTCCGGCTCGACGCCGGCGTCCAGGTGACGCACCGCGTCGGACGGCACCGCCGATTCGAAGAAGTAGGACGCCGCGGCCGGGCGGCCCTTCGCGTCGAGGCGCGTACGCCAGATCGAGGTGACCTCCGTCGCGCGGCTCGTCGCCGTGCGCCACAGTTCGTCCTCCGTGGCACGCGGCTCCGGCGGAAGCGCGAGGCCGCTCGCGGCCAGGGCCGCGCGGGCGCGCGTGTTGAGCAGTGCATCCGTGCGGCGCGGTGCCGGGAACTCACCCTCCGCGAGGCCACCGATGGCGACGTGGCGGAAGCGGAGGCCGTGCAGCGTGTGCATCGGCGCGAGCAGCACGCCGCCCGGCTGGCGGATCAGCGTGGACGGCCGCTGTAGCCGCACCTCCAGCGCCGCCACGAACGCCTCGAACGGCTCGGGCTCCGCCACCAGCGTGTCGTCCACCGCGCGCATCGAGGCGAGTTCGCGACGCACCACCTCGACCTCCTCGGCGAGGCTCGGGTACCCCTCGACAGCCGCGCGTGCGATCGCGCCCGCACCGAACAGCGCGGCATCGATCGCGGCGGCGTGTGCACCCGGTCGCGCCAGTCCGCGCACGAGCGTCTGCTCGAGGTGGTCGAGCACGCCGAGCAGCGCGGCAGCCGCGGCGCGCAGGCGCTCCGGGTCGCCTCCGCGGCCCTTCGCAATCTCCGCCTCCACGGCATCCGGCATGCGCCGCAGCACCTCAAGGCCCCGCCACAGGTCGTGGCCGCGCCCGGTGCGCCGCAGCAGCGCGACCATGCCGGGGGTGAGCCCGGAGCGCGCGCTGTCGAAGAACCCGGACGCAACGACATCGAGCACGTCGAGCAGCCGCCACTCGTGCTCGGGCAGGCGCAGCAGCCGCAGCAACCACGTCCCGAACGGGCGCTCAGACGGCCGCTCACCGGCGGCCGGGTCCAGCGGCAGCCGGTACTCCGCGAACACCTGCCGCGCCAGCCCGAGGTGCGGCGTGACGCGGCGGAACACCACGGCGAAGTCAGACGGCCTGAGCGCGCGGTCGGCATCGAGCCGTGCCTTGATCGAGCGCGCGATCTCGCGCAACTGCGCCTCGTCGTCCGCGACCGTCGCCGCCTCGACCGTGGCGTTCGAGGCGACCGCTCCGAGCGTCTCCGTGCGCAGTCCGGGCACACGCTCGGCCAGCGCCTCCGCCGTCCAGGTCGCGCGCTCGCCCGCGTCCGTGTCGAGCGCGAGCCAGACGTCCGCGACCTGCGCGAGCGACGCCACCAGCGCGATCTCGCCGCCGCGCAAGAACTGCACGCTGTCGATCAGCACCGTGGGCGGCACACCTCGCCCGCCGCCCGCGATGACCGAAGCCGCCACGGCAGCGGCCTCGCCGGGGTCTCGCGCGTCCTGCTCCGCGAGTTCCGTGCGGTACGTCTCGTACACGTCCGCCAGCGCGCGCAGGTCGGCCTCGCCGGGGGCGCGCGATGCGGCGGCGGCGAACGCCTCCGGGTCGACCGCGTCCGCCACGAGGTCGGCGACCGCCGCGCGCACCAGCGCGTGCATGCCGCCAGTGTGGACGATCGGACGGAAGCGGGACGCCTCGCCGCTGCCGTGGGCGCGCTCCACCGTCACGCGGCGCAGCCACTCGGCCGCGACGTCCGCGCCCAGCAGCGCCTCGCCGGCCGTGCGTCGCGCGAACTGGTTGATGGTGGCGACATCCAGCCCAAACACGGCCGGGACGCGCTCCACCACGCGCTTCCGGAACTGGTCGGCATGGCGCGCGGTCGGCACCAGCACCAGCACCGGCGCGAACCGGTCCGCCTCGTACCGCTCCACGGCCGCGGCGATCAGGCGCGCGCTCTTGCCGCTGCCCGCGCCCCCCGTGATCAGCGTGAATCCCGCCACTGCCGCCGCCCGTCCCATGCGTCCGCCGCGTCCCGGTCGCCCTCGGGAGCCTACCCGATCGCGGGCACCGGACGCCCGTCGTCTTGACGCACGCTCGCGCGCTCGCTGATAGCCTTGGATGTGGAGAGGGCGCGTCCGCATGGTCGACATCATCGAGCGCGAATGGCAGTTCGACGCCGCCGATCTGGCGGTCGTGGAGCGCTGGCTGGAATCGCAGCCGGTGCACGCCCCGTTCGCCTTCGCCCTCGGCGAGCCGAAGGACCAGGTCGACATCTACCTGGACACGGCGGACTGGCGCGTCCACCGCGCCGGGTTCACGCTCCGCCGCCGCGCGAAGGGCGACCGCTACGAGGCGACCCTGAAGTCGCTGGACCGCGGCCACGGCGACCTCTCCGCGCGACGCGAGGTCACGGAGGCGCTGGACGGGCCGGAGATCCTCGGCGGCGACGGCGAGGTAGCGACCCGCGTACGGATGATCGCCGCCGCCGAGCCGCTCGCCCCGCTCGTCGAGGTGCGCACGCGCCGCCGCCCGGTCGCCGTGCTGCGCCACGGGCACGCCGTCGCCAGCGTCGACCTGGACGAGACTGCGCTGCTCCACGGCGGCACCGTCGCCGGCACGCTCCGGCGCGTCGAGGTGGAGATCATCGAGCCCGCGATCGAGCGCGAACTCGCCGGCTTCGTGAAGACACTCGCCCGCGACTGCGGCCTGACCCCGGCGACTGCCTCCAAGTTCGAGGCGGCGCTCGCCGCTGCCTCGCTCTCTCCGCGCGCCGCGCTCGATTTCGGGTCGACGGTGCTCGACCCGTCCGCCGGGGCGGCGGAGTACGCGTTCGCCTGGCTGCGCCGCCACTGGGCGGAGTTCCTGCACCACGAACCCGGCACGCGCCTGGGCGAGGACATCGAGGCGCTGCACCAGATGCGCGTCGCCACGCGCCGGCTCCGCGCCACGATCGCGCTGTTCCGCGCGGTGCTCCCGGCACGCCTCGAAACGCTGCGCGACGAACTGCAGTGGGCCGGCCACGAACTCGGCGCGGTGCGCGACCTGGACGTGCAGATCGACGGCATGCACGCGCTCCAGGCCGCCGCCGCGGAGGAGGAGGCATACGCGCTCGCCCCGCTCGTCGCGATCCTCGAGGAGCAGCGCGTGGAAGAGCGCGCGCGCCTCACGGAACTGCTCGACAGCGCGCGCTACGCGACGATGGTCGCGGCGATGTCGGCCACCCTGCGCGAGGGCCCGCCCCCCGCGATCCCACCGACCGAGGTGCGCGGCTTCGCCGCGCCGATCCTCCGCCGCCGGGTGCGCGCCGTGCGCCGTGACGGTGGACGCCTAGCGCCGGGCTCGCCGCCCGGCGAGTTCCACGCGCTGCGCATCCGCGGCAAGCGACTGCGCTACTCGCTCGAACTGTTCGGCGAACTGTACGGACGCCCGGCGCAGCGCATGACCGAGGCCGTGAAGCGGCTACAGGACCTGCTCGGCGAGCACCAGGACGCGGACGTGATGATCGAGTGGCTGCGCGCCACCGTGCGGACGCACACCGACCGGCTGCCGGCGGAAACGCTGGTCGCCGTCGGCGAGTTGATCGCCCGCCAGCGCGAGATTATGGCGGCCCGCCGTGCGGCCTTCCGCCCCGTATTCCGCGAGGTCGCCGGCCCCCGCTGGCGCGAACTCGAGCGCGCCCTGCGCGAGCGACCGCGGCCGCTG
>WBZO01002515.1_pt1 | contig 11943 bp, 6 predicted proteins | sample 5204261 | NCBI WGS metagenome assembly WBZO01 (sample SAMN12412400, study PRJNA552823) | activated sludge metagenome | isolation source: activated sludge from anammox sidestream of wastewater treatment plant... | place: USA: North Carolina | collected 2017-09 | reverse complement strand
TTTTTCTATTTCCTCACTAGTATTACCAGCCCCAACCACATCTAATCTTGCATTAATCTCCGTTAAATCCTCAATGAGTTGCATATACGAATCGCTCTCGTAATCGGTACGAGTTTCTAATTGATGGTTAATGTCATCAAGTCTCTTTTGCATTGCTTGAATTTCCGCAAAGGCAGTTTCGGTTTCTTCAAAAACAGTTCTACCGTGCTGATGCACCATGTCTTGAGGTAAATAACCAATCTTACAATCTTTTGGAATTGAAATCTCTCCTTTAGTTGGTGATTGCAAACCCGACAATAATTTTAACATCGTACTTTTACCAGCACCATTTTTTCCAGCCAATCCAATTCTATCTTTAGGATTAATTAAAAAAGAAACATTATCAAATAAGTTGTATCCTCCAAAAGAAACCGTAACACTATTTACTGAAACCATATTAAATTCTAAATTAAAGGGCGCAAAGATACAAAATTTCTTTAAGGTAATTGTTAGATGAAGTATGTACAAAGATACTGTACGTTAAAAACTTTAGAATAAGTTACAAAAAGCATTAAATTCACAGTTTTTAAAACATATTTACTTAGCATGCAAAATAGTAATTCGATTAATAATGGCATTCCTGTCTCACCATCTTTAAACCCAACTTTAGAAGCTGAAAATTTTAAACCCCAAAAAGGAGAAGACAAGAAAAGATTACTTATTATCTCAGGAATAGCTTTAATAATTGCTGTAGTTGTTAGTTTAATAGCCCGATTTCTAGTATATCTCATTGATTTAATTACCAACATCTCATTTTATGGTACTTTCTCATTTAATCATTCAAACCCCATAGATAATCAACTTGGGATTTATGTTATTTTTATACCAGCATTAGGTGGAATTATCATAGGTTTTATGGCGATGTATGGGTCTAAAGCAATCAGAGGTCATGGAATTCCAGAAGCAATGGAACAAATTTTAACCAATCATAGCAAAATAAAGCCGAGTATCACCTATCTCAAACCTTTATCTGCTGCAATATCAATAGGTACAGGAGGTCCATTTGGTGCTGAAGGTCCAATTATTGCTACTGGCGGAGCTCTTGGCTCAACGATAGGTCAATATTTAAAAATTTCACATCAAGAACGAAAAATTTTATTAGCAGCAGGTGCCACAGCAGGTATGTCAGCTATTTTTAATAGCCCTATTGCGGCTATTTTTCTAGCTATTGAATTACTTTTATTTGAATTCTCACCTCGTTCAATAATTCCAATAGCTATTGCCTGTATGACTGGAGCATCCTCACACTTTATCTTATTTGGTCACGAACCAGTCTTTTTTACAAATCAAATTATAGAATCACCAAATGCATATACCCTACCCACTTATGTTTTGCTTGGTGTAATATTTGGATTTGTTTCGGTTTTTGTTAGTAAGGCTGTTTACTTTATTGAGGACAAATTTGAGAAACTTCCAATTCATTGGATGTGGTGGCCAGCTATTGGTGGATTATTTGTAGGGCTAATTGGTTACTATTCTCCAAGAACATTGGGTGTAGGATATGAAAATATCATTGATGTATTGTCTGGTACACTTTCGGTTCAGATATTATTATCCCTATGCATTTTAAAATTTATTTCTTGGGCTATTGCATTAGGTAGCGGGACATCAGGTGGAACATTAGCACCATTACTTACCATTGGCGGTGCTATTGGTGCTTTATTAGGTTTAGCTACTAAACATTATTTTCCATCAATCGATATTTCAATATCACTAACAGCCTTAGTTGGAATGGCAGCTGTTTTTGCTGGTTCATCAAGAGCTCTATTAACATCCATTATTTTTGCAATGGAAACAACTGGTCAGCAAAATGTATTAGTGCCGTTACTAATTTCCTGCGTAATTGCATATTTGATTTCATATCTATTAATGAAAAACACAATCATGACAGAAAAAATTGCAAGACGTGGCATTAACACCCCTCATTCATACAAAGCTGATGTATTAGAAAAAATCACAGTAGAGCGTGTGTTAAATGATAGTGGAATAGTAATAAGCGAAGAAAATACAATTAAAGAAACTAGAAATTTCTTATCAAAAGAAGGAAATTATCAATCAAACTACTTTATTATTTCTAGTAATCAGGGTGACTATAAAGGAATTATAAGCTCATCTAATTTATTTAGTGAACATCATGAGGATTCAAAAAACTTGGGTGCTTTAATTCGTAGAAATTCAGCGTATGTTTACCAAAATAGCTCATTAAGATCAACTGTAGAAACTATGGTGAAAGAAAATATTGATGTGTTACCTGTTATATCAGATATGAATAAACAAATAATTGGAGTTATTTCCTATAAAGACATATTAAGTGCCTATAAAATTGATGTAGAAGAACACGAAGAAGTGAAGTCTCAACTCTCAATTAAGAAGCAACAACTAAAAATTTTATTGAGTGGACAAAAAATTATGGAATTAGCAAAAATAAAACGCAAAAAATAACATTTTAAAACCTAACTAAATTTTAATGTGTTTTGTTTACCAATGTTATTAAAGTTCTTTGCTAACCATTCATCGCAAGCTTTGTAGCCAATATCCTTAAGATACATCATAAAATCCCAACTTGTATTAAATTTAGAAGATAATGTCAAATCATTAAATGTTTCATCGGCACTGATATTATGAAGATATACAGGTTTTAATTCTCCATCAAGTGTAATTCCTTTCTCTACTAATCTTTGCTTAAATTGTATTAGTTCTAACTCTAACATTAATGATGTATTAAAACTTAGCTCATCTACCCTATTTTTTATACCCTCAACATTGGTTGGAATCGAACGGATATTTTTTGAATTAATTTGAACCAAAAGTATATCATCAGTATCTTGTGTATAATCAATTAAGGGCTGAATTAAGGGATTACCACTATAACCTCCATCCCAATAATATTCTCCGTCTATCTCAACAGCATCATGCAAATAAGGCAAACAAGTAGAAGCCAAGATTGATTTAGCTGTGATTTCTTTATGGCCAAACACTTTTGGCTCACAAGTCTTAACATTTGTAGCGCACACAAATAATTTTTGAGGAGCAAATTGTTTTAACTCATCAAAATTTATTACCTCAGATAAAATCTTTTCAAGTGGATTAAACTGTAAAGGGTTTAATTGTTTAGGTGTGAAATTTTCGGTACTTAAACTAAATAACTTATAAGTTGGAGAATAATCCATGTTACCAGGACTAAGAAGCTTATCAAACCAGCTAGGTTGTAAAGGAGATAATTTTCCTGCTTCAGACATTTTATACCAAAATTTAACTAAACTATGTTTAGCTAAATTCCTTCCACCTTTGTTCAATCCATAAATTGTACATACACCATTCATAGCTCCCACTCCAGTCCCACAAATTCCATCAATTTCTATGCGTTCATCATCTAATAACCTATCTATAACTCCCCACGTATAGGCTCCGTGAGAGCCCCCACCTTGTAAAGCAAGGTCAATTTTCTTTACTTTAGACATAATTCTTAATATTACACGAGTTCCATTTCAAACTTACGAATTTATTGTACGAAGTTTTGTAAAGTAAGTTGTAAAAAATCTAAAAAAATCCACTTTCTTGATTTTTATCAGTGTAAATAGATGACTAATAATCCACCTCTAAATCAAAACGTTTCTTAAGATCGCCTAATAGTGGGTTTTTTTCAAGTAGCAACTTGAATTTATCATTAGGTTTATATGCCTTTATCTCCGAAACACTTTGAGACACATATATTTCTAATTGTGTTTGCTTATTAGATAATAATTTTCTAAGCTCATCTAATAAATCTTGTTTTACATTCAATAACATTTCTTTCTGCACTTCATTAGTAAGCTCAATTTGTATTGTATTTTGATTAAACGTAATTTTATTAGATGTTAACGTTGTGTACAATTGTCTATTTCCTTGCGAAGCCTTATTCTCTGCAATTGTTTTAATTGCATAGGTTATTCTTTCATCTGATAAAGGAATATCTTCAGTTAATGCTTCTTCGAGCTTTATTTCTACATCATGTACAACTGCTGGCTGTTGTATTTGTTCTTTCAGCATAAACTGAGATTTAATTTTTAAGTCATTAAACCCTACAACTGGTTTAGCGCTTGTTTGAACTAAAGGCTGTGCTGTAAATTTTTGTACCGTTGGTATTTGAGGAGTTGTTTTAACAACTTGTTGAGAAGGAAGCTCAAAAGATGAGGCACTCAACTCATTTTTTTTTTCCGCTTCTTGTGAAGCGGCATTCAAATAAGCAATCTGCATCAGCGACATCTCAACTTGTAATCGTTGATTCTTAGCTGATTTATAATTAACATCGCATTTATTTATAATAGATAATGCTTTTAATAAAAAAATAGTGGTTATTAAATTTGCCTGTTCTGCATATCTTTTTCTTAACGCATCACTTGCCTCAATTAAATTAAGAGTTATCGAATCTTTACAAACTAATAAGTTTCTTAAATGTTCGCCAAAACCAATAATAAAATTATGTCCGTCAAATCCTTTTTTAAGTATTTCATCAAACGTAACCATAATTTCAGGAAGTCGGTTATTAAGAGCAGCATCCGTGATTTTAAAGTAGTAATCGTAATCTAATACATGTAAATTTTCAACTACCGATTTGTAGGTTAATTGATTACCTGTGAAAGTAACCATTTGGTCGAAGATAGAACAAGCATCTCTTAATCCACCATCTGCTTTTTGTGATATAATTTGAAGCGCTTCAATTTCATAGGAAACACCTTCTGTTTTGGCTATATACTCTAACTGCCCAGTAATATCTTCGGTTTTAATTCTATTAAAATTAAAAACCTGACAACGAGATAAAATTGTAGGAATAATCTTATGTTTCTCTGTTGTCGCCAAAATAAATTTAGCATGTTTTGGAGGTTCTTCTAATGTTTTTAGAAAGGCATTAAAAGCTGCACTCGACAACATGTGCACCTCATCTATCACATATACTTTATAATCTCCTAGTTGTGGTGCAAAACGAACTTGATCTACTAAATTTCTAATATCCTCTACTGAGTTATTAGAAGCCGCATCTAATTCATAAACATTTAAAGAAGCACCCGAATTAAACGACTGACACGATTCACAAACATCGCAAGCCTCAGCATCAGTGGTAAGATTGGTGCAATTAATAGTTTTGGCAAAAATTCGTGCACAAGTAGTTTTACCTACTCCTCTAGGCCCACAAAACAAATAAGCCTGGGCAATTTTCCCATTTTTAATAGCTTGTTTTAATGTATTGGTAATATGGCTTTGCCCAACAACTGTATTAAAATGTTGTGGGCGATACTTACGAGCCGATACAATAAAACCATCCATAGCTAATGGTAAAGGTAAGCTTAAAAATCTCTACAAAAAAGGTTAAATTATTAACTAAATGTGAATAAGTAACTACCTTTGAGTGAGTCGTTTATTAGTATTTGAAAGGCAAAGCAAATATATTTTTTCTTTTTTTCTTCCACTTCACAGCTCTTGTAATTGGGCAAAACGCTATTAAAGGTGTTGTAGTTGAACCCGATAGTATCACTCCTTTGCCTTTTGTATATGTTATTAACTCTCAATCTGGTCATGGACAAATGAGTGATGGTAACGGTAGATTTACCGTTATAGCTAAAGATAATGACACCATCATTTTCTCATTTGTAGGTTATGCACGGTTAAAAATTCCTGCTTCAAGTATTAAAATGAAAGGATTAAATGAACCTAAAGTTGTTATGCAAGCCCTAGCCTATAAACTCAATCAAGTGGTTGTAAGTAGTTTTAAGTTAAAACCTTATGAAAGAGATTATATGAAAAGGGTGATTGATGATTCAAAAACGAAACCTATTAATGCTATGGAAAGTCCAATATCTGCTTTATATATGCAATTTAGTAAAAAAGGAAAAGAACAACGTAAACTAGCTGCAATATTTGAAGAGATCTTTATAAAAGAAGCAGTAGAAAAAAAGTTTAATGCTGAAGTACTTCGTAAACTCACAGGTGATGATACTATTGACTTTGATAGGTTTAAGAAATATTGTTTTTATCTTAGTAACGAATTCATTATGTCTCACGAGGGTTATGAACTGTACTACCGCGTAATGGATTGCTACTATCGTTGGAAAGAAGAAAACCGTTAAACTATCTGTTCAATTGCCTTTGGCAAATATTCTAACTCTAGTTGTCTAATTTTTGTTGCAAGTGTTTGAGAGGTATCTGTATCGTTAATGCTACATTTTGCCTGTAAAATAATTTCTCCTTTATCATATTCTTCATTTACAAAATGTATTGTAATGCCACTTTCTGTTTCTCTTGCCTGAATAACTGCTTCATGTACATGCATGCCATACATACCTTTTCCACCATATTTTGGCAATAATGAAGGATGAAGGTTAATGATTTGGTTCGGAAATGCCTTTACAAATGGTTCAGGTATTTTAAGAAGAAACCCGGCCAATACAATTAAATTAATTTTTTCTGCCTTTAAAAACTCAATAAATTGATGAGTATATTCATTAAATGCTTTTTTACTAATTATTTGAACTGTTTTTTTAAATTTATCTGCACGTGCTATAACGCCAGCCGACTCATTATTTGTAACTACCATCTTTACTTTTATAAGTTTATGGTTATTAAAATAACTCATAAGATTCTCGGCATTAGTTCCTTCGCCCGAAGCAAATATGGCTATATTCGTCATAAAATAATTTTGGGCGAAATTACAAATTAATCTAAACAAAAAAGCCGCCTTTTAAGGGCGGCTTAATTTTTATCGTGGTGTTTCCTTATGAGTCACCGTTACATGACCCACAAATGGATGTTTATTACCTTGTAAATCTGTAACAAATAATTTATACACATAAACTCCCTGAGGTACAATTTTGGAATTACCTTTTACACTTCCATCCCATCCTTTTCTAAATTCTGTACTAGAGAAAATATTTTCACCCCAACGATCATAAATATCCATTCTATACTCATCCTCATTAATTCCTACACCCTTAGGTTGGAATATATCATTCAATCCATCACCATCAGGCGTAAAGGCATTTGGAATATAAACTGCAAAGTCAGGTACAATCTCTACACTTGCATAAGCGGTATCTTTACAACCAAAAGCAGATGTAGCGATTAAATAAACATTATAATTACCAGCATTATCATAAAAATGACCAGGGTTTGTTAATGTAGATATATTATTAGCTGGACTTGCAGATGGGTCTCCGAAATTCCAATAATAAATACTTGCACCAGTAGATGTATTCACAAAATTAACAGATGGTGTTAATACACTAGTTGATTGTGGATCTGGATAGAAAGAAGCAATTGGTTGTTCATGTAAAACAATATAATCTATTTTTACTAATAAATTACTGCAACCTGTTACATTATCAGTAATCGTCAAACTGATATCTAGAGAATCTGGGTCTAGGAAAGTATAAGTAATTGGGTTTCCTGTTCCTATCAAATTTTTATTTTCATTCTCATTTACCCACAAATAGCTATAATTACCTGTTGAACCGGGTGTTGCAGTAAAATCTATAGTTGCTGGAGCACAAGCTACGGTTGTGCTAGCTACAAAATCAACTGTTGGCTTCGGATTAGTTATTAAAGTAAATACTGCAGCCGCAGTTGGTATAGTACAACCATCATCCACTACCAATGTATAAGTAGTAGTAGTTTGAACCGACGGTGCACTACCTGTTGCTGTTAAGGTTGATGTAGTACTTGTATTTGGCGTCCAATTATATGTATATGGACCACCGTTTCCTGGACTTGTAACTGTAGGTGTAAAGAACACTGATTCTCCATCACATCTTGTAGCAGAAGTTGCTGTAATTGCTAGCGATGGTGTTACACTTACACTAATTACTTTTGGAGAAGGAGAACATCCTTTACTATCCGCAACTGTTACTGTATATTGTGAATTTACAGTTGGATTTACTGTATGAGGTCCGCCACCTACAAATGGATTTGGAGCCCATGTGTAACTATAAGCAGGAGTTCCACTTTGCCCTGAAGCACTCAACTGAGTTGTTTGTCCATAACAGATAGTAACATTTGGAGATACTACTAAAGTTAATAATCCAGGTTGAGTAACATTAACAGGTTGAGAGGTTGTACAACCATAACTATCTGTTAATGTAGCTGTATAAACGCCAGATGCAATTCCGGCTACACTTTGAGTCAATGCCGATGATGTTAAAGTTTGAGAAATAGGGCTTGACCAAGCAACGGTATAAGGTGCAGTACCAGCATTATAATTAATAATAATTTCTCCATTAGATAAACCAAAACAACTAGGCTGAGTTACACTAAAACTTGTAATAGTTGGAACTGGTGGAGCAATGATATTTACTGTCTGAGTTAATAGACAACCGTTTGCATCTGTAATATTAGCAGTCCATGTACCTGGAGCCATATTAATTGCAGTTAAACCAGTTTGAATTGGTGCAGTATTCCAACTTACAGAGTAACTAGGAGTTCCGCCTCCAATATTCACACTTGCAGAACCGTTCGCCTGACCACAAGTAGCAGGTAAAGCAGAGTAAGTGGATGTTAAGGCCGAAGGTTCTGTTAGATTAAAATTAGTACTCACACTACAATTATTCATATCAGTAACCGTGAAACTATAAGCACCCGCTCCTAAACCATTCGGAGAAGATGTATTTCCTGGTTGTGTAGGATTCCAAACATGAGTATATCCTGGAGTTCCTCCTTGAATAGTTGTTGAAATCTGACCATTATTTCCACCGAAACAAGAAATATTTGTAAAACTAGATGCTGCAATTACTAAAGCTTGTGGTTGAGTTATAACCACAGATGAGGTGGTTGAGCATCCATTTGCATCCGTAACATTAACTGAATATGTATCAGCTACAACATTTATTAATATTGAGTTAGTCTGAGCACTCGGAGTCCATGCGTAAGCGAAAGGTGCAGTGCCACCATTTACTAAAACTGTTGCTCCACCATCACTTAAACCAAAACAAGAGATATTAGTAGAGCTACTAATTGCACTTACAAATAATGCTGGTTCGGTGATATCTACTGAGGCGGTTCCTACACAACCTGCTATATCAGTAACTGTAATATTATGTAATCCAGCACCAAAATTTGTAACTAATGTACTAGTATTTGCTGAAGCTTGAGATCCAGTCCAATTAATTGAATAAGCAGGTACACCACCAGTAATACTGGCTGTAGCTCCACCATTAAATAATCCATAACAAGTTACATTTGTAAAACTATTGATGGTAACCACAGGCCCAGATATATCATTTATAAGAGCACTTGCATCTTCTGTACATCCATTGGCATCTGTTACGGTAAATGTATAAGCACCAGCTAAAATATTATTATTACACAATGTTGTAACACCATTGCTCCATAAATAACTTAAAGTTCCAGTACCACCAGCTACTACAGCACAAGCCGAACCATTAGCCTGTCCACAATTTGAATTAGTATTTGATACTACAGCAGTTAAAGCAGCAGGTTGATTTAATGTAAAAGTTAATGAAGAAGAACATGTGGAATTATATGAAATTGTTACAGTTTGATTCCCTGCACCTAAAGTATTTACAGAAGGACCACTTTGTAATCCAGGTTGCCACAATACAGTTGGAATACCAACACCACCAGACCAAACAATATTTCCAGTTCCATCTGTAGAACCATTACATAATGGGTCGGTTGTAGTTAAGGTTGTTGCAAACGGTGCTGGTTCAATAATTGTTGTATTTGCAGTAGCCACACAATTATGATCATCTGTAACAGTTACTGTGTATGTACCAGCAGGTAAGTTATTTGCATTATTACTATTACCATTTGCCGCCGCAGCACCCGACCATGAATAAGTATAAGGCGTTGTTCCACCAGATGTTGAAGCTGTTGCAAAACCATTATTACCTCCATTACAAGTAATAGTACCTGTTGTAGGAATGCTTATTGTTAAGGCAGCAGGTTCCGTAATAACAACTTGTGCATTAGCAGTACATGAATTCTGATCAGTTGCGATTAAAGTATATGTTCCTGCACATAAATTAGAAGCTGTTTGAGAGAAAATTGGGCTTGGCCCTCCAATCCATTGATAATCTACTACCCCAATGTTATTAGTTGTTGAACCAATAGCAGTTGCGTCACACACCCCAAAACAACTTACATTAGTAGAAGTTATACTTGCTGCCATAGCAGGTGGATTATTAAGTGTCATTGAAGCAGAAGCAATACAACCATTTGCATCGGTAACAGTTAAACCATAATTTCCAGCACCTAATGGATTAGAAGCAGCATTTGAGCCACCACCACCTGTCCACGCATAGGTATAACTTGGGGTTCCACCAAGAGCAGCAGCAATACCGCCACCATTGATTGCGCCAAAACATTTAGGATCTGTTGGTAAAACAGTTACTGTTAATACAGATGGTTCAGTAATTGTAACACTTGTTGAAGCGACACAACCAGCTTGGTCGGTAGCTGAAACGGTATATAATTGTGCGCACAAATTAGCAGCAATGGAACTTACGTTACCATTACTCCATGAGTAAATATAAGGGCCAACACCACCACTTACTGATGTTGTAGCAACTCCATCACAAGCTCCATTACACGATACATTTGTTTGTGTTAATATACTAATTGTTGGTCCTGCAACATTTGGTACGGTAACAGCTAGAGTTTTTATACAATTATTAGCATCCTTCACTTCAATAGTATAAGTGTTTCCAGATAAGTTCTGTTGATTATCTGTTGTAGAACCTGCACTCCAAGAATATGAATAGGCTGGTACACCACCCATTGCCGTTACAGTTGCCGAACCATTTGATTGGTTACAATTAGCTGGAGTAACAGTAGATGTTAATGTGATATCTGTTGGTTCTGTTACAGTAATTGTTTGTGTGATACTACAATTATTTGCATCAGTAATTGTACAACTGTATGTTCCTATTGCCACATTAGGTACAGTATTTAGTGTACTAGCTAATGTAGGCCATAAATAAGTATAAGGACCTGTTCCACCTGTTCCGGCAGCATTAAGAGTACCAGTAGGTGTTCCAAAACACTTCACATTATTTGAATTCATAATAGCAGTAAGAACTGTAGGTTGTGTAATAACGGCAGTTGTAAATGATTTACAACCATAAAAATCTGTAATTTCACAAGTATGTGTTCCTGGAGCTAGATTAGTAGCGGTTGCCAATGTTTGTCCACTTGGAGTCCAAGAGAAAGTAAATGGAGCTGCACCTCCTACCGGCGCTGCAGTTAATGTACCATCGTTATATCCATTACAAGTAACATCTGTTTTATTAATTATAGACGATATTCCTCCAGGCGTTACACTAACCACTGCCACAGCAGATAAGGTACAACTATTGGCATCTGTAGTAATTACTGTATATGTACCACCTGGCACATTACTTAAGGTAGCTCCTGCACCACCTGTAGACCAAGTATAAGTATAAATTGGGGTACCTCCATTTACAGTTGTTGTGATTACTCCATTTGCGGCTGTACAATTTGCATTTTGTGTAGAAACTGTTATTGTTAAAGGTGATGGTTCCGTTACAGTTACTGTTTGAGTAGCAGTACAATTATTAGCATCTGCTATTGTAATTAAATAGTTTCCTTGTCCTACTGCAGTATATGATGGTGATGTTTGCTGAGATCCACCATTTAAACTATAAGTATAAGCACCTGTTCCTCCAGCCCCAACGATGTTAATTGTACCTGTTGATGCACCAAAACATTTTGCAGGTACAGATGTAACAGTTAAAGTTACAGCTGTTGGCTGAGAAATATTTACAGTAGTTGTAGTCGTACAACCAACACCATCAGCAGTAATTACAGTATAATTTCCAGAACTTAATCCTGTAAATGTTCCTAAAGTAGAAGTTTGGAATGGTGTAGTTAATGTGTATGAATAGGGACCTCCGCTAC
>WBZO01006037.1_pt1 | contig 11947 bp, 11 predicted proteins | sample 5204261 | NCBI WGS metagenome assembly WBZO01 (sample SAMN12412400, study PRJNA552823) | activated sludge metagenome | isolation source: activated sludge from anammox sidestream of wastewater treatment plant... | place: USA: North Carolina | collected 2017-09 | reverse complement strand
CCCGATCACCGCCAGCAGGCCGATCCACGGCGCCCACTCGCGGGCCGCGTCGGGGAGGATCGGCAGGGCGATGCGCACGAAGCCGTAGGTGCCGAGCTTCAGGAGCACCGCGGCCAGCAGCACCGACCCGACGGTGGGGGCCTCGGTGTGGGCGTCGGGGAGCCAGGTGTGGAAGGGGAACATCGGCACCTTGATGGCGAACCCGACGAACATCCCGGCGAAGATCAGCATCTGGGTGGAACGGACCAGTTCGCCGCCACCCAGCTCGGTCAGGGCCACGATGTCGAAGGTGCCGAGCTTCCAGTAGAGGGCCAGGAAGCTGAGCAGCATCAGGGCCGAGCCGAAGAGCGTGAACAGGAAGAACTTGAGCGACGCGTACTCCCGGCGTGGCCCGCCCCAGACCGCGATCATGAAGTACATCGGGAGCAGGACGACCTCGAAGAAGATGAAGAAGAGGATCAGGTCCTGGGCCACGAAGGTGCCGAGCATGCCCGTCTCGAGCAGGAGGGTGAGGGCCAGGAACGCCTTCGGGTTGTGAGGGTGCGGGAAGTGGTTCCAGGAGTAGACGACGCAACCGACGGTGACGACCATCGTCATCAGCAGCAGCGGTAGGGAGATCCCGTCGATGCCGACGTGGTAACGGCTGTGGATCACGTCGATCCACGGCTTGTCGACCACCATCTGGAGCCCCGACTTGTCGTAGTCGAAGCGGAACAGGATGGCGATCCCCACCGCGAGCGACGCGGCCGTGGCCACCAGTGCCGTCGTCTTCAGCGCGGTCTCCTCGTCGCGCGGGATGAAGAGCACCACGGCCATCCCGACGAGGGGGATGAAGACCGCCAGGGTCAACGCCCACGAGTCGAACCAGTTCATTGACCCGTTCCTCCGGTCAGTTGAATACGTAGAGGCCGAGGCTCAGCACCCCGACCGCGGCGAACAGGAGCAGCGCGTAGCGCTGGATGCGGCCCGACTGCACGCTGCGCAGGAGGCCGCCCGCCTCGCCGGTCTGGGCGGCGATCCCGTTGACGGCGCCGTCGACCACCCCCTGGTCGAGGACGTCGTAGGTGAAGCGGGCCGCCCGGCGGGCCAGGTACGCCGTGCCGTTGAGGACGCCGTCGATCACGTTCTGGTTGACCCAGTACGCGGCCCGGGCGATGGGGCCCTTGATGGAGCCGACGACGACGCCGGTGTAGAGGTGGTCGAGGTAGTACTTGTTCTCGAGGAACGTGTACGCCGCCCCGGCGGCGCGGTTGCGCCCGGTGAGGCCACGCAGCGCGCCGAGCTGCTCCTCACGCACGAACCAGAAGACGGCGGCCGCGATGGCGGCCAGCGCCGCGATGACGCTCACCGAGGCCCAGGCGTAGCTGAAGTCGGGGTGCACCACGTGCGGGAAGGCAAAGGTGGGCTCGACCCACTCCTTGAACTTCTCGATCCCGAACGGCACCGCGTTGAGCAGGCCGGCCAGGGCCGAGAAGACGGCCAGCACCACGAGCGGGACGGTGATGGCCCGGGGCGACTCGTGGGGCTCGCCGTGGCCCCGGAACTCCCCGAAGAACGTGAGGTAGACGCAGCGGGTCATGTAGGCGGCGGTCAGCGCGGCGCCCACGAGGCCGACCCACAGGAAGAACGTGAACCCGCCCTGGCCCGCGGTGACGAGGATCTCGTCCTTGGACCAGAAGCCGGCGAACGGGAAGATCCCGCACAGGGCGGCCGTGGCGATCATGAAGGTCCAGAAGGTGGTCGGCATGTACCGGCGCAGGCCACCCATGTCGCGCTTCATGTCGAAGGAGTGGTGCGAGCCGGAGTGACTGACCGAGCCGGCGCCGAGGAAGAGCAGGGCCTTGAAGAACGCGTGGGTGAAGAGGTGGAACACGGCGGCCGTCCAGGCCCCGACCCCGAGACCCATCACCATGTAGCCGAGCTGGCTGATGGTGGAGTACGCGAGCACCTTCTTGATGTCGTCCTGGACGAAGGCCAGCAACGCCCCGATGATGATCGTGATCCCGCCGATCAGCGCCATGGCGTTGACGCCCCCGGCCGAGATCGAGAACCCCTCCCAGAACACGGGGTAGACCCGGGCCCCCAGGTACACGCCCGCCACCACCATCGTGGCGGCGTGGATCAGGGCCGATACCGGGGTGGGGCCGGCCATGGCGTCGGGGAGCCAGGTGTGGAGCGGGAACTGGCCGCTCTTGCCGATGATCCCGATCAGCAGGCACGAGGCCGCGACCAGCCAGATCGTGTGCCCCCCCGCGACCTCGAGGGCGGCCTGGTTGGTCGCGACGATGTCGAAGGTCTGCCCGGCCGCGAAGAAGGCGACGATGATCCCGATCATCAGACCGATGTCGCCGGTGCGGGTGGTGAAGAAGGCCTTCAGCGCGGCGTCGGAGTTGGGCTGCTCCTCCCACCAGTGGCCGATGAGCATGAACGAGCACAGGCCCACCAGCTCCCAACCGACGAGGAGCTGGAGGGTGTTGTGCGCCACCACCAGCGTGAGCATCGAGGTGGTGAAGAGGCTCAGCGCGGCGAAGTAATGGGTGTAGCGACGATCGCCGGCCAGGTAGGCCGTGGAGTAGATGTGCACCAGCAGCGAGACGAGCGTCACCACGAACAGCAGGAGCACCGACAGGCCGTCGATCTGGATCCCGGCCTGGAACTTCATCCCGCCGCTCTGGAACCAGGTGAAGCCGTGGACGACCGGATGGACCACGACCTCCTCCCCGGTGGAGGCCCGCAGGCCCCGCCCGAAGGCGCTCAGCGCGCCGTGGGCGCCGGTGGCGTCCTCGACCCGCTGGATCCACTGGTAGGCGGTCAGGCACGACAGGACGAAGGCGGCCGCCAGCGCGGCCACCCCGATCTCCGATCCCCCGCGGGGCATCCGCTTGCCGAAGAGCAGGATGAGTACGAACGAGACGGCCGGGATGACCGGGATGATCCAGGCGAGATCCAGCATCTAGGTGCTCAACCCTTCAACTGCTCGACACGGTCGAGATCGGGGCTGCCGAGGTTTCGATAGATGAGCAGGATGATCGCCAGGCCGACCCCCACCTCGGCGGCGGCGACGGTGATCACGAAGAGGGCGAACACCTGCCCGGAGACGTCGTGCAGAAAGGCCGAGAAGGCCACGAGGTTGATGTTGACGGCCTGGAGCATCAACTCGACGCTCATGAGCATCAGCACGCCGTTGCGGCGGGCCACGACGCCGTAGACGCCCGTCCCGAACAGGAACGCGGCGAGGATCAGGAACTGGTTCAGAGCCACGTTCAGTCCCTCCGGGCGATCACGACGGCGCCCACGAGCGCGGCCAGCAGGAGCATCGACACCACCTCGAACGGCAGCACGTAGGTGCGGAAGATCGAATCCGCGACCGCGGCGGTGCGGGTGGGCTCGTGGAGCACGATCTCCTTGTCGCCGAAGGCGTCGACGAGGAGGGCGGTGAGCACCCCGAACAGGAACAGCCCCACCACCGCCGCCGACCAACGCGAGTCGGTGTCGAGGTCGGTCTCGTGCCCCATGGGCGCGCGGGTGAGCATGATCCCGAACAGGAACAGGATCACCACCGCGCCGATGTAGACCAGCACCTGGACCCAGGCCACGAACTCGGCGGCGAGCAGGATGTACTGCGCGGCGGTCCCGGCCAGCACCACCACCAGGTACAGGGCGGCGTGCACGACGTTGGTGGACCGGACCACGCCGATGGCCGCGCCGGCCATGGCGAGGGCGATGATCCAGAAGGCGACGTTCTGAGCGATCACGGTGAGGTCCGGTGCTTCACTTGGCCTTGATCTCGGCGCCGACCTCGAGCGGCTCCGATTCGGGTACGACTTCCATCCAGTCGCCGAGCTTCCGCTTGTCGTGCAGGAGCTTGGCGATGCTGCCCTCCGAGTACTCGAACTCGGGGCTCCAGAAGAGGGCGTCGAAGGGGCAGACCTCGACGCAGATGCCGCAGTACATGCAGAGCGCGAAGTCGATGTCGAAGCGGTCGAGCACGCTCACGCTGCGCTCCCGCCCGCCCGCACGCCGCGGGGGACGGGCCTCCTTGTGGCCCTCGATGTAGATGCACCAGTCGGGGCAGCTCCGCGCGCAGAGCATGCAGACGGTGCAGTTCTCCTCCTTGAGGGCGATCACGCCGCGGGCCCGGGTGGGCGGCTCCTCCTTCTCGTGGGGGTACTGGACCGTCACCGCGCCCTCGAACATCGTGCGCAGCGTGACGCCCAGGCCCTCGACGAGACCCTGGCCGGGCAGCCGCCGGGCGCTCTTCTTCTTGCCGCCGTCGCCGGCGGACGGGTCAACGGCCGTCACGACCACCTCCGGAGCCGGGTTGCCCCCCGCATCAGAGCCACACCTTGAACAGACCGGTGACGAGGATGTTGGCCAGCGCGATGGGGATGAGGTACTTCCACGCCATCGCCTGAAGCTGGTCCTCGCGCAGGCGCGGGTAGGTGAAGCGCACCCAGAAGATCAGGAAGGCGACGGCCATCAACTTCACGAAGAGCACCAGGGGGCCGAGCAGGTCGGCGGTGCCGCCGTGCACCCCGGGCAGCGCCCAGCCGCCGAGGAACAGGGTGGCGGCGAGGGCGGCGAAGGCGAACGCGGTGCCGAACTCGCCGATGAAGAAGAACAGGAACCGGAAGCCCGTGTACTCGACCATGTAGCCCGACACCAGCTCGCTCTCGGCGACGGGCATGTCGAAGGGGGTCTGGGTCAGCTCGGCCTGGGCCGCGACGAGGAAGAGGGCGAAGCCCACGAACTGCGTGAGGATGTAGGGGTTGCCGAGGCCGTCCCAGCCGAAGATGGCCCCGTTCTGCTGGGCGGTGACGATGCCGTTGAGGTTCATCGTGCCGGCCTGGACCACCACGCCGACGACGGCGAGGAGGAGCGGGAGCTCGTAGGCGATGAGCTGGGCCGCGGCCCGCAGGGCGCCCAGGAGCGCGAACTTGTTGGCGCTCGCCCAGCCGGCCATCAGCACCCCGATGATCGACAGGCTCGAGACCGCCAGCGCGTAGAACACGCCGACGTCGAGGTCCTTGACCACGAGGCGGGGCCCGGTGGGGATGACCACGAAGATGAGGAACGTGGAGATGACGACCACCGCGGGGGCCAGGGCGAAGACCCGCCGATCCGCCTGCTCGGGCATGATGTCCTCCTTCTGGAGGAACTTCATGCCGTCGCCGACGAGCTGGAACCACCCGTGGAAGCCGCCCGGGTCCATGGGCCCGAGGCGGCTCTGCATGTGGCTCATCATCTTGAGCAGGAACGTGTAGCCCAGGATCAACGCGCCGAGCGGGATGAGCCCGAGCACCACCACGGTCTTGATCGCGAGCGTCCAGCCCCACCCGATGTCGACGGCCAGGAGGTGCGTCACCGGTCGATGTCCCCGAGGATGAAGTACAAGCTGGCGAGGATCGTGATGATGTCGGGGATGTAGACGCCCTGGAGCAGCCAGGGCAGGATCGACACGTTGCTGAAGCTCGCCGAGCGGATCTTCGTGCGGAACGGGCCCGTGCTCCCCTTCGAGACGAGGTAGTAGCCCATCTGGCCGAGCGGGTTCTCGGTCTCCACCCAGCACTCGCCCTCGGGCACCTTGATGACCCGGGGCACCTTGGCCATGATCGGACCGGCGGGGATGGCGTCGAGGAGTTGCAGCACCATGCGGGCCGACTCCCGGGTCTCCTGGAGGCGCACCCAGTAGCGGGCGTAGGAGTCGCCGTCGGGGTGGGTCCAGACCTTGAAGTCGACGTCGCGGTAGGCGAGGTAGGCGTCGCCGTCGCGGCGGAGGTCCCAGTCGACGCCCGAGGCCCGGATGTTGGAGCCCGACACGCCGTAGCTCGTGCCGACGTCGGCGGGGATGATGCCGATCGAGCGGGTGCGGGCCTCGAAGATCTCGTTGCCCATCAACAGGTCCTCGAAGTCGTCGCAGGACTTGAAGACGATGTCCATCGTGCGCCGGCACTCGGCGATCCAGCCCCAGGGAAGGTCGTCCTTCAGGCCGCCGACGCGGTTGAAGTTGGGGTGGAACCGCCCGCCCGTGGCGCCCTCGATGACGTTGAGGACGTGCTCGCGGTCGCGGAAGCCGAAGAACGCCGGGGTCATGGCCCCGACCTGAAGGCCCATCTCCCCCAGGAAGAGGATGAAGGTGGCGATCCGGGAGAGCTCGGTGAGGATGGTGCGGATGTAGACGGCCCGGGGCGGGGCCTCGATCCCCATGAGCCGCTCGGCGGCGTGGACGAACGGCACCTCGTTGGCGAAGCTCGAGAGCCAGTCGATCCGGTTGATGAGGGTGATGATCTGCGGGTAGGGGCGGTACTCGGTGAGCTTCTCGTAGCCCCGGTGCATGTAGCCGATGACCGGGTCGGCGGCGAGGACCCGCTCCCCGTCGAGACGCACCACGAGGCGCAGCGTCCCGTGGGTGGCGGGGTGCTGCGGCCCCAGGTTCAGGACCATGTCGCCGGTGTCGAGCTCGACGTTCATCTGGGCGTCGGCGAGGTGCCGGAAGGCGCCCGGGTCGACCTCGATCTCGGGCACCACGGCCGAGGGGCGGGTGGCGACGGGCCGGTCGGTGGTGCTCACGCGTCGCCTCCCTCGGCTTCGTCGCTCCCGGCGGGACCCTCGACGTCGACCAGGCCGGGCCAGGGCTTCACCTCGCGGGCGAGGAGCGGGAAGTCCTTGCGCAGCGGGTGGCCCTGGAACTCCGACGGGAGGTAGAGGTGGCGGAGGTTGGGGTGGCCGTCGAAGGAGATGCCGTACATCTCCCAGCACTCCCGCTCGTGCCAGTCGGCGCCCGGATAGACCTCCACCCACGACTCGGCCCGGGGATCGGACTCGTCGACGTCGGTCTTGAGCGTGACGCCGTGGTGATCGGTGGTCGACTGCACCCGGGCGAAGACCTGGAATCGGCCCGCCGACCCCGCCGCGCCGTAGGCGGTGTCGGAGGGCTGGCTGGGCTGGGACGGCTCACCCCCGGGCGCGCCCCGGAAGGGCTCGGCCGGCATCCAGTCGATGCCGGCCACGAAGGACAGGTAGTCGCAGCCGAGCTCCGAGCGGGCGACGCTCGCGGCCCGGCGCCAGGAGTCGGGCCGGACCCGCACCACCAGGTCGCCGCAGGCCTCGGCGTGCTCCACGACGCCGTCGCCGAGCTCGGCGGCGAGGCGGTCGAGGAGCGCCTGCTCGCGCTCGCCGAGCGCCGGGACCTCGGTGCCCTCGGCGCCCTCGGCGGCCTCCACGACCTCGCCGGCCTCCGTGCCGTTGCCCTCCGGGGGGGTCTCGTCAGCCAACGACGATCGGCTCCCCGCGCCAGCGCGCCTTCATCTCCTCGTTGCCGATCCCCTCCCGCTGGATGCGCTCCTGGAGCATCACGATGCCCTGGAGCAGGGCCTCGGGGCGGGGCGGGCAACCGGGAACGTAGACGTCGACCGGGATGATCTGGTCGACGCCCTTGGTGACCGAGTAGGAGTCCCAGTAGGGACCGCCGCAGTTGGCGCACGAGCCCATGGAGATCACGTACTTCGGGTCGGGCATCTGCTCGTACAGCCGCTTGATCGCGGGAGCCATCTTGTCGGTGACGGTGCCCGAGATGACGATCAGGTCGGCCTGGCGGGGGCTGGCCGGGAACGGGATGACCCCCAGGCGCATCATGTCGTAGCGGGGGCTGGCGAGCGCGGCGGCCATCTCGATGGCGCAACAGGCGAGGCCCCACTGGAACATCCACAGCGAGTACTTCCGGCTGTAGTTGAGCAGCCAGGTGAGGGGCTTGGGCAACAGCCCCTTCTCCATCAGGCCCACCGCAGCACCCCCTTGCGCCAGGCGTAGAGGAGGGCGACGGCCAGGACCACGATGAAGATCGCCATCTCGATCAGGCCGTAGAAGCCGAGGCCCTCGAGGTGGACCGCCCACGGGAACACGAACGCGGCCTCGACGTCGAAGATCACGAAGAGCAGCGCGTAGATGTAGTACCGGACGTTGGACTGGCCCCAGCCCCCGACCGGGTCGGAACCGGCCTCGTAGGTGATGTACTTCTCGGGCTGCGGGCGGTGCGGACGGACCAGACGGCCGGCGCCGAGCATGGCGCCGACCATTCCGAGCGCAGCGCCGATGAACACGGCGACCGCAAGGTATTGGCGGTAGTACTCCGTCACCAGCGGAAGCCTCTCCACCTCAGGGCTCAGGGCTGCTGCGACCGGCGGCGAGCATACCCCTGGCCCCTCACGGGGGGTCTAATCCGGGACGGCCCCTCCGCGGGCCTCGGACCAGGGCTTTTCCCCATCCCGGGGACCGCGGCCGCGGGCCGGCTGCATCGAGATCCTCACGCCGGCGGTACCACCGGACGCGCCGCCCCGTGTCGCTCCGTCCGGGGGACGAAAGGACGCTCAGGGTGTTCGCTCATCCCGTCGTCGGCTTCAGGCGCGCACCGCTCCGCGCGATCGCGTCGAGCGTGGTCGCCGTCGACTGGACGACGGCACTCACCTGCGGGGTCATCCGGATCTCCGTACCGCGCAGGAATCCGAGCGACGTGACGACGGACCGGCGAGGATCGTCCCGCAGGCTGCTTCGCCGACCGACCACGAACTCCACGCTCCCTCCCGGGCGAACGAGCCCTTCGATGAGAACCAGGTTCTCGTCACTCGCGTCCACGGCGGTGCACGTGTCGTTCCATCCGAGGTCGATCCGCGTGCAGATCGCGGCCGGCAGCGCCCGCCACGCCTCCGGGATCCCGATGAACGTCTGGAACCTCTGCAATCCCTCCATCACCTCGGGCGGCGCCGTCTCGTCGAGCGTCCGTTCTTCAGGAGGAATCGCGTCCCATTGCCTGAGCGTGAGCCGGGCCCGACCGTCGGGGCCTCGAAGATCGTCGACGCCGAGGAGCGCGAGGAACTCGGCCGTCACCTCAGGATCACGCCGACCCGCTACCGCCTCGAGCACGGACACCTCACTGGTGCCGAGGTCACCGGCCACGGCTCGAAGGGCTTCGTCGTACTCGGAGGCGCACCGACCGACGAAGGTGGCGTCGTCACCCTCACTCGTTCCGACGATGGTGCGCACCGAAGCGAGAAGTCCGTCGAGGCCTACGTCGGCGGTCTGCGCGAACACCTCAGTGGACCCCGATGCCAGCAGCCGGTTGAACGCGTCGTCGTGGAATGCCACCCTCACCGTGCCACCGGTCGCTTGCCGGACGGGAGCTACGACGAAGCCGGGCAGCGCCGTGACCGCGCTCCGCTCCGACGGCCGGAATCGCCCCCTGACCCACACACCCTTGGGGTGCCCGGCGAGGTCGCGTGCGAACGTGCCTCGCCCAGCGGTGGTCGTGAGATCCGGACACGGAGGCGCTTGTGCTTCGGTCCTGGGGGCGTCTCTCTCGACGACTCGCCCGTCATCGCCTCCACATCCGGCCACGAGGACCGCGACGAGGACACCGAGCGTGACCGAACGCGGAGGTCGCCACCAGGCGGGTCGTCGCGATATCAGGGCTCCGACCGGGCCGCCGACCCTCACCGCCGAACCTGCTCGGGCGCCCCGAGGGCGCCTAGGGCGTCGAGGTGAGCCGAGGATCTCCCCCCTTGAAGACGCCATCCTCCCCGTGCCCATTCGTCGCCGAGTCGATCAGAGCCGCCTCGACAGGTCAAGGGCCTCGGGCGCACGGCGCCGACTCGGGAAGTGAAACCCATGGATCCCCGGCGGACGAGCGCCCTGAGGCGCCCTTCGATGCGACCAGGCCCCCGCGGGCCGAGCGGCGGCGGCACGCTCCGCCTCAGAACAACAGGGTCGCGTCGCGGGCGAAGTGGAGGAAGGACCCCGGAACGAAGCCGAGGAAGAGGGTGACCCCGACCGTGCCCAGGAGCACCAACCCGCTCGCGACGTCGACGCGGATCCGGGCCGTGGGCGACTTCTCGCCGGGCTCCGTCATGAACATGAGGACGACGACGCGCAGGTAGAAGTAGGCCGCCACGGCCGCGGCGAGGACCCCGACGAGCAGCATCGCGTAGGAGTGGGCGTCGGCGGCGGCGGAGAACACCGCCAGCTTGGCCACGAAGCCCCCGGTGAAGGGCACGCCGGCCTGGGCGAACAGCAGGAAGGCGAACACGCCGGCGAGGACCGGCTGCCGGGCGGCCAGGCCCCGGTAGCGGTCGAGGCTGTGGTCGTCGTCGCCCGGCGCGGTCACCAGGCTGACCACCGCGAACGAGCCCACCACCATGAAGGTGTAGACGAGCAGGTAGAAGAGCGACGCCGACAGCCCCCGCTCGGTGGCGGCCTGGAGGCCGATGAGGACGTAGCCGGCGTGGGTGATCGACGAGTAGGCGAGCATCCGCTTGACGTCGCGCTGGACGATCGCCGCCCCCGCCCCCAGGACCAACGACAGCGCGGCGAGGGCGAAGATCACCGGTTGCCACTCGACGTGGTACGAGGAGAAGGCGGTGAAGAGCACCCGGAGCAGGCCGGCGAAGCCGGCCGCCTTGGTGGCCGAGGCCATGAACGCCGTGATGGGGGTGGGGGCGCCCTCGTACACATCGGGGGTCCAGGTGTGGAACGGCACCGCGGCGATCTTGAAGCCCAGGCCCACGAGGATCAGGACCATTCCGACCAGGAACGTCCCCTCGTGCAGCAGGGTGGTGGACGCGAGGAAGCCGGCGATGTCGACGAGCCCGGTGCTGCCCGTCGCCCCGTAGACGAGCGCGATGCCGTAGAGGAAGATCGCCGAGGAGAACGCCCCGAGCAGGAAGTACTTGAGGCCGGCCTCGAGGGAGCGGTCGCGGCGCCGGTCGAACGCCGACAGCATGTACAGCGGCAGCAGGACCTCCAGCGACAGGAACACCACGATCAGGTCGTTGGCCGACGCCATCGTGAGCATCCCGGTGGCCGAGAAGAGCAGCAGCGCCACGTACTCGGGGCCGTCGAGGCGCACGGTCGGGACGTAGCGGACCGACATCAGCAGCGCCAGGAAGGTGGCGATCAGGACCACGGCCCCCAGGAAGACCGCGAAGCCGTCGACGGCCACCATCCCCGCGATCGCCTGGTACGGGCCGTGGTCGTCGACGCGGTTCCACTGCACCCCCAGGAACGCCCCCGCCACCGCGAGCCCGACCCCCGCGACGGCCAGCGACGGCGTGTACAGGCGGCGCCGGCGCAGGGTGGCCTTGAGCATCACGATCACCGCGGCAGCGCCCACGAGCGCCAGCTCGGGCGCCATCGCGATCCAGTCGATCGCGGGGGTGGCGATGCGCTCGACGGGCGCCGCGGCGATCACGGCTCGTCCTCCCCGTGGCCGGTGGTCTCCACCGGCCGGTCCGATCCCGTGACTGCTGGAACGACCCGGCGTTCGGGCTCACGGAAGTCGCTGTGCCTCTCCACGTGGTTGACCAGGGCCTTCACCGCCGGCTCCACCCGGTCGAGGACGAGGCGCGGGTAGACGCCGAGGAAGAGGCTCAACGCGAGCAGCGGCACCACCGCGACCAGCTCCCGCACGCTCACGTCGGGGAAGTGGCCGCGCAGCTCGCTGCGGGGCATGCCGGTGAACGTGCGCTGGAAGGCCCAGAGGAGGTAGAGCGCGGCGAAGATCGTCCCGAACGTCGCCGCGGCCGCGAACGGGCGGTGGACGGTGAAGGTCCCGATGAGGGCGAGGAACTCGCCGATGAAGCCGGAGAAGCCGGGTAGGCCGATCGACGCGAAGACCGCGACCACCCAGAGGCCGCCGAGCACCGGCGCGATCCGCCAGAGCCCACCGAACTCCGAGATCAGGTGGGTGTGGCGCCGGTCGAACAGGTAGCCGACGAGGATGAAGAGTGCGCCGGTGGTGAGCCCGTGGCTGATCATCGTGAACACGCCGCCCTCGAGGCCCTCGGTGGTGAGGGCGAAGATCCCGAGCGTGGCGAAGCCCAGGTGGGCCACCGACGAGTACGCGACGACCCGTTTGAGGTCGGGCTGCATCGCGGCGACCACCGCGCCGTAGAGGATC
>WBZO01006035.1_pt1 | contig 11949 bp, 12 predicted proteins | sample 5204261 | NCBI WGS metagenome assembly WBZO01 (sample SAMN12412400, study PRJNA552823) | activated sludge metagenome | isolation source: activated sludge from anammox sidestream of wastewater treatment plant... | place: USA: North Carolina | collected 2017-09 | reverse complement strand
GGGCCCTGCGACGCAAGTGGTCGCCTACGATGCGCAGGCCGGCGTCTACGCGGCGCGCGCCTGGTGGACCCTGCGCTGGCTCGGGCACGACGCGGTCGCGATCCTCGACGGCGGCTGGGGCAAGTGGCTGCGGGAAGACCGGCCGGAGACCGCGGCGCTCCCCGCTCCGCAGGCCGCGCGCTTCGCCGCGCGCGTGCGCCCGCTGGCGGTCGACGCGGGCTTCGTGCTGGCGCACCTGCGCGACCCGGCGGTGAAGGTGGTGGACGCGCGCGGCAACGACCGCTACCGGGGCGAGAACGAGACCCTCGATCCGGTGGCCGGGCACATCCCCGGCGCGGTGAACCGCGTGATCAAGGAGAACCTGGACCCGGCCGGCCGCTTCAAGCCCGCCGGCGAGCTGCGCGCGGAGTGGGAGGCGTTCCTCGGCGGACTCGCGCCCGGCCAGGTGGTGCACAGCTGCGGCTCGGGCGTCGCGGCCTGCCACAACCTGTTCGCGATGGAGCTGGCCGGCCTCACCGGCAGCCGGCTGTACGGCGGCTCCTGGAGCGAGTGGGTGGCCGACCGCTCGCGCCCGGTCGCGACCGGGCCGAACCCGTAGCGCACCGGCGAGGTGAGCGCGCTCCTCGCCGACCTCGTCCTCGTCGTCCACTTCGCGTTCGTCCTCTTCGTCGTCGGGGGCTTCGCGGCGATCTGGATCGGCGCCGCCGCCGGCTGGCGCTGGGTCCGCAACCGCGCGCTGCGCTACGCCCACCTCGCCGCGATCGTCCTCGTCGCCGCCGAGTCCCTCGCGGGCGTCGCCTGCCCGCTCACGGTTTGGGAGCACGTCCTGCGGCGGGGCGCGCCGGAGGGTCCGGGCTTCGTCGCGCGCTGGGTCGTCCGGCTCCTCTATTACGATCTGCCCGAGTGGGTGTTCGCCCTCGCCTACGTCGTGTTCGCGAGTGCGGTAGCCGTCACACTTTGGCTCGTGCCGCCGGGGGGGGACCGGCCCCGCCACGGGCTATGATGGCGGCATCCAGGGCCCGCTGCGAGAAGACCCCGCGCCCGCGGCCCGCGCGCCGCGCGCACCCCCCTCGCCCCGATGCGCATCCTCGTCATCGACTCCTCGTCCGAGTTCCGCGATCAGGTCGCGCGCTGGCTCGCCGGCGCGATGCCCGACGCGGACGTGACGCGCTGGGACCCGGTCGCGCAGGGCAAGCCGTCGATCGGGTTCGACTGGCGCCGCTTCGACGCCCTCGTCCTCGACGACGCGCCGGCGCCGGGCGTCGACGGGCTCGCCTGGCTGCGCGAGTTCCGGCTCGAGGGCCGCGTGCCGCCCGCGCTGGTGGTGTCGGAGACCGGCGGCGAGGACATGGCGGTGAGAGCGGTCAAGGCGGGCGCGTCCGACTACCTGCGCAAGGGCGACCTCTCGCCGATCAAGCTCGCGATGGCGCTCAAGGAGGCGGTGCTCGAGGCCTCCGCGGCCGCGAGCGACCGCGAGCGGCTGCGCACGACGCAGAGCGTCCAGGTGAACCTGGTCGTGCAGCCGGCGGGCGAGTTCGGGATCGTGGCGCCCGGCTACCGCGTGCTGCGGCGCATCGGCGAGGGCGGCATGTCGCGCGTGTTCCTGGCCGAGCGCGAGGAGGACGGCCTGCAGCTCGTGCTGAAGATGCTCGACCCGCGGCTCGCGCGCGACCCGGCCTCGCGCGCGCGCTTCGTGCGCGAGTACAAGATCATCCAGCGCATCCAGAACGAGCACGTGGTGATGATCTTCGACCAGGGCTTCACCTCCGACACGCCGTGGCTCGCGATGGAGTACTTCCCCGGCGGCGACCTGCAGGCGCGCATCCGCAAGGGCATCAGCTCGATGGGCGCGCTCAAGATCCTGGTGCAGATGGCCGAGGCGCTCGACGCGGTGCACTCGGCCGGCGTGGTGCACCGCGACCTCAAGCCGCAGAACATCATGTTCCGCGCGAGCCACCGGCTCGCCATCCTCGACTTCGGCCTCGCGCGCGAGCTGGACGCGACCTCCACGCTCACCCAAAAGGGCATGGTGATGGCGACTCCGCTCTACATGAGCCCCGAGCAGTGCCTGGGCCATCCGCACGACGAGCGCGGCGATCTCTACTCGACCGGCGTCATCCTCTACGAGCTGCTGACCGGCAGCCACCTGTTCGAGGGCGACAACGCGCCCCAGCTCGCCTACCAGCACGTGCACGGGCCGATCCCGAAGCTGCCCAAGCGGCTCGCCGGCTATCAGTCGCTGCTCGAGCGCCTGGTCGCGAAGCGCCCCGAGGACCGCTTCCAGTCGGCGCGCGAGCTGTTCAACTACATCGCGCACTGACGCCCGCGCGCCGCGCCGCGGTCCTCACCCTCCCCTCTGCCCGGACTCCGGGGGAGAGGGCCTGCCGCGAGCGCTATACTCGCGCGCCATGGAGTCCCAGTACCTCGACCTGATGCGCCACGTGCTCGAGCGCGGCCAGCGCAAGGCCGACCGCACCGGGACCGGCACGCTCTCGGTGTTCGGCTGGCAGATGCGCTTCGACCTGCGCGCGAGCTTCCCGCTGCTCACCACCAAGAAGCTGCACTTCAAGTCGATCGCCTACGAGCTGCTGTGGTTCCTGCGCGGCGAGACCAACGTGCGCTGGCTGCAGGAGAACGGCGTGACGATCTGGGACGAGTGGGCCGACGCGCGCGGCGAGCTCGGCCCGGTGTACGGCCACCAGTGGCGGCACTGGCCGGCGCGCGACGGCGGCGAGATCGACCAGATCGCGCGCGTGATCGACTCGCTCAAGCACAAGCCCGACTCGCGCCGCCACATCGTGACCGCGTGGAACCCGGCCGACGTCGAGCGCATGGCGCTGCCGCCGTGCCACGCGTTCTTCCAGTTCTACGTCGCCGGCGGCGAGCTCTCCTGCCAGCTCTACCAGCGCAGCGCCGACATCTTCCTGGGCGTGCCGTTCAACATCGCCTCGTACTCGCTGCTGACGCTGATGGTGGCGCAGGTGACCGACCTCAGGCCGGGCGAGTTCGTGCACACGCTCGGCGACGCGCACCTCTACCTGAACCACCTCGAGCAGGCGCGCGCCCAGCTCGCGCGCGCGCCGCGTCCCTTCCCGCGCCTGCGGCTCAACCCCGCCGTGCGCGACCTCCTCGCGTTCCAGTACGAGGACTTCACGCTGGAGGGCTACGAACCCCACCCGGGGATCAAGGCGCCGATCGCGGTGTGACCGCGCCCGCGCCGCGCGGCCGTCCAAAAAAAAGAGCCCGCGGGGAGGGGGAGCGGGCTCGAAGCGGAGAGCTCTTGGGTGTTGCTTCGCTCGGAGGAGCTCTCCCGGGGAGGACGTGATGGCGTTGTTGTCGGGGGCGCCGCACGGCGCCCGAAGTCCGGTCTCCGCTACTTTTCCGGGCGCACCGCCCCGTCGGCGATGCGCACGCGGTCGCCGACGCCGACGGTCGGCGGCGTCGGCTGCGCCAGGGTCCGGTACGAGCCGTCCGCCATGCGCACCGTGACCCGGTAGGACGTCCGGCCGTCGCCGCGCGCGTCCGGTGCGCGCACCGCGGCGACCACGCCGCACATCGCGCACACCCCTTCCCGGCCCGGCTCCTGCGCCAGCGCGGCGGCGGCAGTAGGCGTCTGCGCGCGCGCCACGGCGAGCCCGCCCTCGATCACGGCCACGCCTGCGCCGAGGGCGAGCGCCACGCCGGCCACGGGCGGCAGACTGCGGATCGCGACCAGGTTCATCGGGGGCGGAGACCAGGGGCGGAGGCCATGCCGCGACTGACGCAATCGGCGTGCCAGCCGCGTCAATGCACGGCGGATCAAGGCGATGAGCCCGTCACGGCGCGGAAAACCGTCCGCCGACGCGGCGCACGGTGTCGCCCGCGCCCGACGCGGTCCCGCGCGCCGCGCGCGCCGCACAGGCGAATCAGGGAGTTAACGCCGTCGCCGCGCGCCGACACGCGCGGCGCGGCGTCATTTCTTCGGCCGGCAGTAGTCGAAGCCGTCGTTCCAGCCGACGGCGTACGCGCTGTCGCCCTTCGGCCGGCGCGCGGGATCGTTCGCGCGCGCGGCATCGCATCCCTCGCCGAAGCCGCGGCGGAAGTCCGGCGGGAATCCCGAGAGATTGATCGCGCTGGTCACCGTCTGCGGCTTGTCCGCGCCGGGACGAAGCGGCTCCTGGGGGCCCGCGGCGCAGGCCGCGAGCAGGGCGAGCAGGGCGAGCAGGGGAACGACGGGGAAGGTGCGCATCGACGGGGCCTCGGGAGCGGGAATGGAGCGGGCGGCTGGGCGCGGATGCCGCGGCCGGAGTCCCGGCCCGGCGACCCACGCGGCATGTCTGCGCGTCACGACACGACCGCCGGCGCGCGCCTCAGGCCGCGCGCTCGGCCTTCGCGCCCTTGAACATCGACGCCTGGAGCTGGTGGCGGTCGAGGAGCTTGTAGAACTCCGTGCGGTTGCGCTGGGCGAGGCGCGCGGCCTGCGTCACGTTGCCGCCGGTGATGCGCAGGATGCGGATGAGATAGTCGCGCTCGAACGCGCGCTTCGCCTCGTCGAGCGGCGTGAGGCCGCTCGGCTCGCTCTTCAGCGCCGCGGCGACGAGCGCGGCCGGGACCACCGGCGTGGTGGCGAGCGCCACGGCCTGCTCCACGACGTTGGCGAGCTGGCGCACGTTGCCGGGCCAGGGCGCGCCGAGGAGCATCTCCATCGCCTCCGGGGCGAACGCGCGCACGTCCTTCCCGTAGCGGGCCGCGGTCGCGTCGAGGAAGTGGCGCGCGAGCGGCACGATGTCCTCGGGACGCTGCGCGAGCGGCGGGATGGCGAGCGCGACGACGTTGAGCCGGTAGTAGAGGTCCTCGCGGAACTCGCCCGCGGCCACCCGCTCCTCGAGGTTGCGGTGCGTGGCCGAGACGATGCGCACGTCCACCGGCACGGCCGCCTGCGCGCCGACCGGCCGCACCTCGCGCTCCTGCAGCGCGCGCAGGAGCTTCGCCTGGAGCGCGAGCGGCATGTCGCCGATCTCGTCGAGGAACACGGTGCCGCCGTCGGCCGACTGGAACAGGCCCTTGTGGTCGTAGATCGCGCCGGTGAAGGCGCCCTTGCGGTGCCCGAAGAGCTCCGACTCGAGCAGCGCCTCGGGGATCGCGGCGCAGTTCACCGCGACGAACGGGGCCTCGCGGCGCCGGCTCGCCTTGTGGATCGAGCGCGCCAGGAGCTCCTTGCCGGTTCCGCTCGCCCCGTGGATGAGCACGCTCGCGTCGGACTGCGCGACCAGCTTCGCCTGCGCGAGCAGGCCCTCCATCTGCGGGCTGGCGGTGACGAGCTCCGCGCGCCACGCCTCCGCTTCCCCGGGGGCCGCGACCGGCGCCGAGAGCTTCAGCGCCTGCTCCACCTGGGCGAGGAGCTCCCTGCCCTCGAACGGCTTGGGCAGGAACCCGAACACGCCGCGGCGCGTCGCGTCCACCGCATCGGGGATCGTCCCGTGCGCGGTCAGGATGATCACCGGCAGCGTCGGGGCGCGCTTCTGGATCGCCTCGAAGAGCGCGAGGCCGTCCATCCCGCCCATCTTCAGGTCGGTGACGACCACGTCGGGCCGCGACACCGCGAACTGGGCGAGCGCCTTCTCGCCGCTCTCCGCCGCCTGCACCGCGTAGCCCGCGGCCCCGAGCCGCAGCGCGAGGAGCTTCAGGAGGTCGGGGTCGTCGTCGACGACGAGTACGGATTTCCGGTTCATGGCTTCTTCGGTTGCGACTGCTGCCCGCGCTCGATGATCGAGCGTTCGACCGCGCGCAGCTGGTCGAGTTGCTCCCGGTACTGGTCGGCGCGCTTCTGCAGCTTCACGCGCTCCGCGACCTGGGCGTAAACGAGGCCCGCGAGCCCTTTCAGGGCCCCGGGACCGCCAGCGATCGGCTCAAGCAAGGACAGTGCCCGCGGATCGTCCTGGATCGCAGCCCCGGGCAGCGCGTAGAGCAGGCCGAGCCGCACGCGGTTGAAATGGGTGCGCTCGCGGTTGAACGCCTGGGTCGCCGCGCCGAGCTCCTTGCGCTGCTCGTCGGCCCCGAGCTGGGCGACGCGCTGCGCGCCGGCGAGCAGCTCGGCCGCCTGGCGGGACTCCTCGGCTTCCGCGCTCGGCGCGGTCACCGGGGCGGGCACGGTCACCGGCGCCGGCGCAGGCGCCGGCGCGGGTGCCGGCGTGGGCGGCGGCATGGGCGCGCTCGCCGGCGCCCCGCTCACCGGCGCGGGCGCCTGCTCCATCGGCGCGCAGCCGGCGGCGGCGAGCGCGATCAGGACGACGACGCGTCGGACCATTTTCCATCCCCGGGTGGACCGGCCTGCGGCAGCACGGCGCGAAAGACGCCGCCCGACCCGCTTCCGACCTCGATCGTACCGCCGTGGGCGGCGATGAGTTCGCGCGCGATCGCGAGCCCGAGTCCGCTGCCCTTGACGCGGCCGCCTGCGGGGCGCGCGCCCTGGAAGAACCAGTCGAAGACCCGCTCGCGGTCCTCGGGCGCGACGCCGGGCCCCTGGTCGGTCACCTCGATCAGCGCGTTGGCGCCCTCGGCGCGCACCACGACGCGCACCTTCCCGCCCTCGGGCGAGAACTTGATCGCGTTCGAGACCAGGTTGTCGACCGCCACGCGCAGCTTCTGCGCGTCGGCGCGCACGATCACCGGCAGCGCGTGCAGCGCGAGCGCGACCGCGCGCGGCGCGGCGTCGAGCTTGTGCGAGTCGAGCACCGAGCGCGCCACGTCCGCGAGGTCGACGCGCGCCAGCGCGAGCTGGCCCTCGCGCGCGACTTCGCGCTGGTAGTTGAGGAGATCCTCGATCAGCCGCTGCAGGTGCGCGCTGTTCGACTGCAGGATGGCGACGATCTCGCGCTGCGCCGGGGTGACCGCGCCGGCCGCCCCGTCGGCGAGCAGCTCCGAGCCCTCGCGCAGCGCGGTGAGCGGGGTCTTCAGCTCGTGCGACACGTGGCGCAGGAAGCGCGCCTTCTGCTCCTCCAGCGCCCCGAGCCGCACGCGCAGCCACTCGAGCCGCTCGCCGAGGAACTCGAGGTCGGTCGGGCCCTGGACGCGCACCGCCGCGCCGAAATCGGCCGCGCCGAGGCGCCGGATCGCGCGGTCGAGCTGCCGGATCGGGCGCGCGATGAGGAAGGCGAACACCGCCGCGATCGCCAGGCCGAGCGGGAACGCGGCGAGCAGCTGCAGCACCAGCGAGCGCTGCGCCGCCTCCGCGGCCGCGCGCATGCGCTCGATCTCGCGGTCGATGAGGTGCCCCGACTCGCTCAGCACGCCCTTCGCGAGCCCCGAGAGGTCGACGTAGCCCTCGACCAGGGCGCGCCGCTCGTCGGCCTGGGTCGGACGGCGGTCGAGCGCCTCGTACAGCGCCTGCTCCTTGTCGATGGTGCGGTTCAGCTCGGCGAGCTGCTGGTCGTCGAGCGGCAGCAGCGACAGCGCGCTCGTGGTGCGCTTGAAGCTCGCGCGGATCTTCGCGTAGTCCTCGAGCAGCCCGGCGTCGTCCAGGATCACGTACTGGCGCACCAGGCGCTCCATCGACAGCACCTGCTCCATCAGCAGGCGCGAGCCGCGCGCGGCCTGGGCGGCCTGGTCGACCGCGCTCTCGCTCATCCCCGCGAGCCGCTGCACCGAGAGCGCGGCGTTGACGAGCGCCACCACGAGCGGCGCGGACACGACCACGAACCCGAGCAGGAGCAGCTTCAGGAACGACTTGGGGTAGTAGAAATTCGCGAGCTTCAATGCGCAGGAGCCGGCGCGGGTGGACCGCGGCCGGCGCGCCTGCGATCATACCGGCGTCATAGCCCGCCCGCCGACATGCCGCTCGTCTCCCTGATCGTGGCCGCCGCCGCCAACGGCGTCATCGGCCGCGGCAACGCCATGCCCTGGCACCTGCCGGAGGACCTCGCGCACTTCAAGCGGCTCACGCTCGGACACCCGGTGATCATGGGGCGACGGACCTACCAGTCGATCGTCGCGTCGCTCGGCAAGCCGCTGCCGGGGCGGGAGAACATCGTCGTGACGCGGCAGCGCGGCTTCGCCGCGCCCGGCTGCACCGTGGCCGCGTCGCTCGAGGCCGCGCTCGGCGCGGCGCGCGACGCGGAGGAGGTCTTCGTCATCGGCGGCGCGGAGATCTACCGGCTCGCGCTCCCGCACGCCGAGCGCGTGTACCTCACGCGCATCGCCGCGGACTTCGAAGGAGACGCGACCTTCCCCGCGCTGGATCCGGGCGCGTGGCGCGAGGTCGCGCGCGCGGAGCACCCGCCGGCGGCCGGGCGCGCGCTCGGGTTCGCGTTCCTGCGCTACGAGCGGCGGCGCTAGCCGCCCTCCGCGCCGCGCCCGGCCGCGCGCATCTCCGGCGTGTCCGGCCTGCCCGCGAGGCAGATGAGCGTCTGCAGTCCCAGGGCGCACACGGTCGAACGCCCGTGCTTGAGCGCGGCCACCTCGAACTCGCACACCGTCAGCGTGCGCCCGGTCTTCTTCACGCGCCCGCTCGCCACCAGCCGCTCGGCGTCGGCCGGCGCGACGAGGTTGATCTTGAACTCCACCGTGAGCACGGCGCTGTCGGCCGGGAACAGCGTGAACGCCGCGTAGCCGCCGGCCGAGTCGGCGATCATCGCCGTCATGCCGCCGTGGATGAAGCCGTGCTGCTGGGTGAGGTCGGGGCGGTAGGGCAGCTCGATCACCGCGTGGCCGGGCTCGACCGTCGTGAGCGACGCGCCGATCAGCTTCATCGCGGCCTGGCGCTCGAAGCTCGCGCGCACGCGCGCCGCGAAGTCCGGGTCGGGCGGCCGGAACTTCACGGTGCGCGCCTCATATGCGCGGAAGGGTCACGCCCTGCTGCCCCTGGTACTTCCCGCCGCGATCGCGGTACGAGGTCTCGCACACTTCGTCCGACTCGATGAAGATCACCTGCGCCACGCCCTCGTTCGCGTAGATGCGCGCGGGCAGCGGCGTGGTGTTCGAGAACTCGAGCGTCACGTGGCCCTCCCACTCCGGCTCGAGCGGCGTGACGTTGACGATGATTCCGCAGCGCGCGTAGGTGGACTTGCCGAGGCAGATCGTGAGCACGTTGCGCGGGATGCGGAAGTACTCGACCGTGCGCGCGAGCGCGAACGAGTTCGGCGGGATGATGCAGTACTCGCCCTTCACGTCGACGAAGCTCTTCTCGTCGAAGTGCTTCGGGTCGACGATGGTCGAGTTGAGGTTGGTGAAGAGCTTGAATTCGCTCGAGCAGCGGATGTCGTAGCCGTAGCTCGAGGTGCCGAAGGACACGACGCGCTTGCCGTCGACCTCGCGCACGAGGTCGGGCTCGAAGGGCTCGATCATGCGCGCATCGCGCGCCATGCGGCGGATCCACTTGTCGGACTTGATGGACATGGGGGTTGGGGGACTGAGAGGCCGCGAGTGTACCCCCGGGGCCCGTATGGCGAGCGCGCGCTGGATCACGCGACTCGACCCGCTGGCCAGGCTGCAGCGTCGCGGCTTGCCGCGACGCTGCAAGCAGGCGCGGGAAAACCCTCGCTACGAGGGATGCTCTCAGGTGTTCTGGATGACGATGTTCGGGAACTTGCCCGACATGTCCTTCTGCAGCTCGCCGATCTTCACCGCCACCCGCCGCGCGATCGCGCGGTAGATCTCCGCCGCCCGCCCGTCGGGATCGGCCACCACGGTCGGCTTGCCGCCGTCGGCCTGCTCGCGGATGCGGATGTCGAGCGGCAGCGCGCCGAGGAGCTCGGTGCCGTAGTCCTGGCACATCCTCGCCGCGCCGCCGGCGCCGAAGATGGTCTCCTCGTGCCCGCAGTTCGAGCAGACGTGGATCGACATGTTCTCGACCACGCCGAGGATCGGGATGCCGACCTTCTCGAACATCTTGAGGCCCTTGCGCGCGTCGATCAGCGCGATGTCCTGCGGCGTGGTGACGATGATCGCGCCGGTCACCGGCACCTTCTGCGCCAGCGTGAGCTGGATGTCGCCGGTGCCGGGCGGCAGGTCCACCACCAGGTAGTCGAGGTCGCGCCAGCGCGTGTCCCTGAGCAGCTGCTCGAGCGCCTGCGTCACCATCGGCCCGCGCCACACCATCGGCGTGTCGATGTCGATCAGGAAGCCGATCGAGCTCGCCTGGATGCCGTGGCCGCTCATCGGCTCGAGCGTCTTGCCGTCCTTCGACTCGGGCCGGCCGGTGATGCCGAGCATGGTCGGCTGCGAGGGGCCGTAGATGTCCGCGTCGAGCATCCCGACCGCCGCGCCCTCGGCGGCGAGCGCGAGCGCGAGGTTGACCGCGGTGGTGGACTTGCCGACGCCGCCCTTGCCGGAGGCGACCGCGATGATGTTCTTGACGCCGGGGATGAGCTTCACGCCGCGCTGCGCGGCGTGGGTGGCGATCCTGCTCGCGACGTTGACGGTGACCGCGCCGACGCCCGGGAGCGCGCGCAGCCGCGCCGCGACCTGCTTGCGCATCGGCTCGATCTGCGTCTTCGCCGGGTACGCGAGCTCGACGTCCACCGACACGTCGCTGCCGGAGACGGCGATCTTGCGCGCCGACTTCGTGGCGACGAGGTCCTTGCCGGTGTTGGGATCGACGATCTCGGAGAGCGCGCTCCGGACCGCCTGCTCGGTGATGGACATGCACGGACTCCTTGGGGCGCGCGGAGCGCGCGCGCGCAACGAGCCCAAGTCTAACAAACCGCGCCGCCGCACCGTAACCCCGCTAAAATCATGGCTTTAGAAGACCAACCCGCGATGTCCCGCCGCCTCTTCGTCACCACCGCCCTGCCGTACGCCAACGGCTCGTTCCACATCGGCCACATCATGGAGTACATCCAGGCCGACACCTGGGTGCGCTTCCAGCGCATGCAGGGGCACGCGGTGCACTTCGTCTGCGCCGACGACGCGCACGGCGCGCCGATCATGCTCAAGGCCGAGGCCGAGGGCATCGCGCCGCAGGCGCTGGTGGCGCGCATCGCGGCGGAGCGCCCGCGCTACCTCGAGGGCTTCCACATCTCCTTCGACCACTGGCACTCGACCGACTCGCCGGAGAACGTCGAACTCTCGCAGGACATCTACCGCCGGCTGCAGGCGGCCGGGCTCGTCTACACGCGCGCGGTCGAGCAGTTCTACGACCCGGTGAAGGGCATGTTCCTCGCCGACCGCTACATCAAGGGCGAGTGCCCGAACTGCGGCGCCCCCGACCAGTACGGCGACGCGTGCGAGAACTGCTCCAGCGTCTATGCGCCGACCGACCTGAAGAACCCCTACTCGACGCTGTCCGGGGCGACCCCGGTGCTGAAGTCGTCCGAGCACTTCTTCTTCCGCCTGTCCGACCCCAAGTGCGTCGCGTTCCTGCGGACGTGGACGCGCGGCGAGCGCCTCCAGCCCGAGGTTGCGAACAAGGCGCGCGAGTGGCTCGAGGGGACGGGCGACAGGGCGCTCGGCGACTGGGACATCTCGCGCGACGCGCCCTACTTCGGCATCCCGATCCCGGACGCGCCGGGCAAGTACTTCTACGTGTGGCTGGACGCGCCGATCGGCTACCTCGCCGCGCTCAAGAACTACTTCGACACCGGCAAGGCGCGGGCGCGCGGCGAGACGCGCGCCTTCGCCGAGTTCCTGTCCGCGCCCGACACCGAGCAGGTCCACTTCATCGGCAAGGACATCATCTACTTCCACACCCTGTTCTGGCCGGCGATGCTGAAGTTCGCCGGCAGCCCGTATCGCGTGCCGGACAACGTCTACGTGCACGGGTTCATCACCGTGTCGGGCGAGAAGATGTCCAAGTCGCGCGGCACCGGCATCAGCCCGCTGCGCTACCTCGAGCTCGGGCTCGACGCCGAGTGGCTGCGCTACTACATCGCCGCCAAGCTCAACGCCAACGTCGAGGACGTCGACTTCAACCCGGACGACTTCGTGGCGCGCGTCAACGCCGACCTGGTGGGCAAGTACGTGAACATCGCCGCG
>WBZO01006034.1_pt1 | contig 11951 bp, 13 predicted proteins | sample 5204261 | NCBI WGS metagenome assembly WBZO01 (sample SAMN12412400, study PRJNA552823) | activated sludge metagenome | isolation source: activated sludge from anammox sidestream of wastewater treatment plant... | place: USA: North Carolina | collected 2017-09 | reverse complement strand
GGTGCTCGACGATCCGTACATCCTGATCGCAAACCAGAAGATCGGTGCCGTCAAGGACATCCTGCCCGTGCTCGAGCAGGTGATCCAGGCCGGCAAGCCGCTCGTCATCGTCGCCGAGGACCTCGAGGGCGAGGCGCTCGCGACGATCGTCGTCAACAAGCTGCGCGGCGTCTTCACGGCCGTGGCGGTGAAGGCCCCCGGCTTCGGCGACCGCCGCAAGCGCATGCTGGAGGACATCGCGATCCTCACCGGCGGCGAGGTGATCACCGAGGAGCTCGGCCTCAAGCTCGAGAACACGAAGCTCTCGCAGCTCGGCCACGCCCGCAAGGTCGTCGTGGACAAGGACGCGACCACGATCATCGACGGTGCCGGCGACGCGGAGGGGATCAAGGCCCGCATCAAGCAGCTCAAGGGCGAGATCGAGACGACCGACTCCGACTTCGACCGCGAGAAGCTGCAGGAGCGGCTCGCCAAGCTCGCGGGCGGCGTCGCCGTGGTCAAGGTCGGCGCGGCCACCGAGACCGAGATGAAGGAGAAGAAGCATCGCGTCGAGGACGCGCTGCAGGCGACCCGCGCTGCCCTCGAGGAGGGCATCGTGCCGGGTGGCGGCGTCGCGCTGCTGAACGCGGCCGACACCGTCAAGAAGGGCTTCGAGGCGCTCGAGGGCGACGAGAAGACCGGCGCCAGCATCATCCTCCGCTCGCTCGAGGAGCCGCTGCGCCAGCTCGCCTACAACGCCGGCCTCGAGGGCTCCGTCGTCGTCAACCAGGTGCGCTCGGCCAAGAAGGGCCAGGGCCTGAACGTCGACACGGGCGAGATCGAGGACCTGGTCAAGCAGGGCATCATCGATCCGACGATGGTCACGCGCTCGGCGCTGCAGAACGCGGCGTCGATCGCGAAGAACATCCTCACCACCGAGGCGATCGTCGTCGACGCCCCCGAGAAGGCCGCCCCCGCAGGCGGCGGCATGCCCGACATGGGCGGCATGGGCGGCATGATGTAAGGAAGCCGCTGCGCGGTTTCCCGAGGAAACGGTGAGGGCCGGCGCGAGCCGGCCCTCGCTGTTCTTCTCGGGCTCGTGGCACGACGACTGGCGTCAGTCGGACCTCGACGAGAAACGGCCCTCGGGGAAAGGGCCGTTTCGTGGGGATGAAGCTGGGGGAGGGTGGGACAGCTCATCATCGGCGTTGCTGCGGCGTTCCCGTTCCCCCGTTGGGGGGATCTGCGCATCGTCCCTACACTGGAGATCATGACCGTCGAGTCGTCCAGGGCGGCCCGCCGGCCGCGCGCGTTCGTAGCTGTAACCGGCCGGGACGCCGCCGACTACCTGCAGCGCATGGTCTCCAACGACGTGGAGGCGCTCGCTGCGGACGAGTCCTGCGAAGCGTTGCTGCTGACGGCGAAGGCACGGGTGATCGCCCCCATCGTCGTGCTCCGCCGTGGCCACGACGACTTCCTCCTCCTCACCGAGCCGGAGCTTGGCGAGCGGCTGCTGCACGAGCTGCACCGTGCCCGCTTTGCCGCGCAGTGCACTATCGAGCCGGAAGAGCACTCCTCGACGCTCGTGCTCGGGGGCGATCCGGTACCGGGCGCCGTGCCGAACCTGGACTACGGCGTTCCTGCCTTCGAGTTGCTGGACGACGAGCCCGAGGGCGCCGTGCCGATCGCGGAGGACGAGCTCGAACGGCTGCGGATCCTGGCCGGCGCCCCGCGTTGGGGCCGTGAGCTCGATGACCGGGTGCTTCCCGCGGAGGCCGGGCTCGAGGCGCGTGCGATCAGCTTCAGCAAGGGCTGCTACCCCGGGCAGGAGCCCGTCGCGCGCCTCCACTACCGCGGCCACCCGAACAGGGGGCTGCGCGTGCTTCGGCTTGCGGGCGACGAGCTGCCCCCCTATGACGTCGAGTTGAGCCACGAGGGCAAGACGGTCGGTCGCATCACGAGCGCAGTCCGTGACGGCGACGGCCTCCTCGCGCTGGCCTACGTACGCCGCGAGGTGCCGGACGACGCCGTCCTCACCACCGGCTCCTCCTCCGCGACGCAGCTACACTCCCTCTCCCCGCGCCCGTAGCTCAGGGGATAGAGCGCTGCCCTGCGGAGGCAGAGGTCGCACGTTCGAATCGTGCCGGGCGCATCTGACGAGACCGCCGCTCCAGGCCGTCGGAGCCGACCTCCGCGGTGGCTCGGATCGCGGCGGCCACGTGTTCTCCGGGTCTGTTGCTCTCCGTCGCAGCACTACTCCACGCCTGCCCCTCATGGCGTCGCATTGCCTGCCCCTCATGGCGTCGCATTGCCTGCCAACGAGGATGGTCGCGGCGGTTGGCGGCGGCCGAGTCACGCCGATCTTCACGCCGATCCCACGCTCGCTCTCGAAGGGTCGCTCGCCGAGACTTTGTGGTGAATCACCACAAAGTCTTCGCGCAGCCGAGGTTCGGCCATCTCCGTCTGACCCGCTCGCTCTCCTGGACGCCACGTGCCCCACCCGTGTCATCGCACGCCGCCGTATCGCACGTCGCCGTATCGCACGTGGCCGCGTGGTAGCGCTCCGGGCGGGGGCTTCGGTCGAGCCACGTCACGGGCTCGTCAGCGGCCGAAGAAGAAGCGCTCCAGAAGCGGCAGCACTTCCTTGCGCGTGAACGGCTTCACGTCGACGGCGCGACCGTCCTCCTCGAGCACGCGGACGTCGTCCTCGAGCGCGTCGTTTGCGTGCTCGAGCGCATCGGCGAGCTCGTATCCCTCGAAGACGAGGTCCTCCGGTCGGGCCTCGCCGCCGTCGCTGCGGCGCTCGGGATTGACGGCACGGCACACGGCCCAGGCCGCTCCCGGGCGGCGCTCGATCCAGATCAGGACACGCTCCTGCTCACCGGCGTCGTCGACGCCCACGAGCTCCCGCTCGGCAACCCGCCCGGATACCGGCCTACGCTTCATCCCCTGAGGATACAATCGCCGCAATGGCCCTCAAGGACCTGTTCTCGTTCCTCTTCCAGCGCTCCACCCAGGAGGAACGCGTCGCGCAGTACGTGATTCGCGAGCACGACCGCGGCCGCTCCCTGCACGAGATCCTCGAAGACAAGTACGTGGTCAACCGCTTGCAGTCGCCGGAGCAGCGTGCGCGTCTGCTCGACCGGCCCGAGGTCCTGCAGGCGGTCGGCGGAGACATGGTCGAATCCGCCAAGGCTGCTCTTCAGCCCTAGCGATCCGCGGGCCAGCTCAGGCTGGCGTCGGGGATCGGGTCTCCGTGCGGATCGTGGGTGGGGTAGCCGAGCGCCTCGTCGATGCGTGCCTCGAGCTCATCGGAGAGGACGTGCTCGAGGCGGTCGGCCTCCGCGTGCACGTCGTCGATCGCGATCCCGAGCGTGCGGGCCAGGTACAGCTCCAGCAGTCGGTGGTGTCGCGTCACCTCCAGTGCGACGCGACTGCCGGCGTTGCTGAGCCAGACGCCCCGATAGGGGGCATGCTCGACGAGGCCGAGCACGGCGAGCTTCTTCACCATCGCGCTCGCCGACGCCGCCGACACTCCCATCTCGCGCGCGAGCGCCGTCGTCGTCACCTTCTCTCCCTGGTCGCCGGCGAGCTTGAAGATCGCACGCAGGTAGTCCTGGATTGCGTCTGACAGGTTCACCCGGGACATGTAGCGAGTCTAGATGCGTGTCGCTCACGCGCCGGTTCCCTCCTCGCCGGCGCGGGCGCGCTGCTACCGTCCTCGCTCCTTGCGGATCCGAGTCGGCCACAGCCCCGATCCAGACGACGCCTTCATGTACTGGGCGCTGACGACCGACCTCGTCGACACGCGCGGATTCGAGTTCGAGCAGGTGCTGGCCGACATCCAGACGCTGAACCAGTGGGCGCGAGCCGGTCGGCTCGAGGTCACCGCGATCTCGCTCGCCGCCTACCCGTTCGTGCAGGAGGACTACGCCCTACTCCCCCACGGCGCGAGCATCGGCACCGGCTACGGGCCCGTCGTGGTCGGCCGTCGGCCCGCGTCGCTCGACGAGTTGCGCCACACGGAGATCGTCATTCCCGGCACGATGACGACGGCGTTCCTGACGCTGCGGCTCGTGCTGGGGGACGTCGCCTACCGGGAGCTACCGTTCGAGCAGATCCCGGACGAGGTGGCCTGCGGCCGGGCCGACTTCGGGCTGCTGATCCACGAGGGCCAGCTCACCTTCTCCGAGCTCGGGCTGCACAAGGTGCTCGACCTCGGTGAATGGTGGCTGCTCGAAGCCGGGCTGCCGCTGCCGCTCGGGGTGAACGTCGTCCGTCGCGACGTCGAGCGCCTGTACGATCTCTCGCAGGTCCTCTCCGAGGCGATCCGCTGTGGGCTCGAGCACCGCGAGGCTGCGCTCGAATACGCGCTGCAGTTCGGCCGCGGCATCGACGAGGCGATCGCCGACCGCTTCGTGGAGATGTACGTGAACGAGCTGACCGAGGACTACGGCGACGAGGGGCGCTCGGCGGTGGCCGAGCTGTTACGGCGGGGCGAGGCGATCGGCGCCTTTCCGCAGCCGGTTCGGATCGACTTCGTCGAGGTCTGAGATGCCGCACGTCGTAGGTCGAGACGGGCGGCGTCAAGCCCGTCTCGCGGGCGGCGATCTCCTGTCGTCTTCCCAGCGGGCCTCGAGGGCGAGCCACGTTGCTCCCGCGCGCGACCGTCTGCTGCCGCTGGTCAGGCAGCAGAGCGGATCCGTATAGTTGCTGCGTTCAGGGAACGACGGGAGGCACGAAAGGAGGGCTGTGGTGGAGCTGGGGTACGACGAGTTTCTTCGGCGGCTGCCGAAGGTGGAGCTGCACTGCCACTTCGAGGGCACTGTACGACCGGGGACGTTCGCCGATCTGGCACGGAAGCACGGTGTGGCGCTGCCGACGGATGACGTCGACCGCCTGTACGACTACGACTCGATCTACGAGTTCCTGAAGATCTTCGCCATCGTCTCCTCGACGCTGATCGATCAGGACGACTTCGCACGTACCGCGTACGAGTCGATCGAAGACGGGGTCAGGCTCGGCAACCTGAAGTACCGGGAGATGTTCTTCAACCCGACACTGCACACCAAGCGTGGCGTCCCCTACAGGACGGTGGTCGACGGCCTCGTGGACGGGATCCGGGCGGCGGAGGCCGATTTCGGCGTGCCGTGTCGCCTGATCGCGGACGTCTACCGGCAGGACTCGCCGGCCGAGGCGCGTGAGATGGTCGAACAGGTACTCGAGCATCGTCGCGACGAGGTGATCGGTCTCGGCATGGACGGCGCCGAGGCCCCCGATCCACCCCAACAGTTCGTCGACGCCTACGCGCTGGCGGGCAGGGGAGGGCTGCGCCTGACCGCCCATGCGTGTGAGGACGCTCCCGCCGAGAACATCATCACCTGCCTCGACGTGCTCGGGTGCGAGCGTATCGATCACGGCTACCACATCCTCGGCGACGCGGCCGTGGTCGAGCGCTGCCGCGACGAAGGCATCACCTTCACCGTCTGCCCGACGGCGACGGCGGTGTGCTACTTCGACCCCGACGACTACACGACCCACCCGATCCGGGAGATGGCCGCGCAGGGCCTCAAGGTGATGATCAACTCGGACGACCCGCCGATGTTCCACACGGACATCGGTTCGGAGTACGTGAAGATGGCGAACGCTGCCGGCTGGGACGTTGCCACCGTACGTCGGTTCAGCCTCAACGGCGTCGACGGAGCATGGCTCTCCGATGACGAGAAGCGCCGGCTGCGGACGGCGTTCGAGGCGGAACTCGACGAGCTCGGAGCGGCACTCGCGACTGCGTAGACACTCGCTCGCGCGATCTCCATCGACCCCGGGTTGACATTCGTTCCATTTTCGACGGCCCGGTTCCATCCCGGTCGTCGGCTGAACAGGAGGAAGGCATGAGAACCACGAAACGGGCATTCGTCGTCGTGCTCCTGGCGCTCGCGGCGACCACGCTTGCGCTCGCCGCGAGCGGTACCGCCTCGCGAGAGGCTCCGCTGAAGGCCGCCTGGATCTACGTCGGGCCGCACAACGACGGCGGCTGGTCGCAAGGCCACGACACCGGCCGTCTCTTCGTGCAGAAGAAGCTGGGCGGCAAGGTGGAGACGACCTACAAGGAGAACGTTCCCGAGGGAGCCCAGACGTGCCAGGTGATCGAGAGCCTGGTTCGTGACGGCAACAAGATAATCTTCGGCACGTCGTTCGGTTTCCAGACGTGCATGGCCCAGTCAGCGAAGAGACATCCGGACGTCTATTTCGAGATCGCGACCGGAACGCTCCAGGGGAAGAATCTCGCCGACTACTACGGAGCAGGGGAGGACGCCAATTACCTCGCGGGTATGGCAGCAGGCGCGGCGACCAAGCGTGGCATGATCGGGCTCGTCGCGGCCTATCCGATTCCGGAAGTCATTCGCCAGACGAACGGGTTTGCGCTCGGGGTTCAGGCGGTCAACCGCAATGCCAAGGTGAAGGTCGTCTGGACGCACGCCTGGTTCGACCCTGCCAAGGAGAAGAAAGCAGCCGAGAGCCTCGTCGCCGCGGGTGCGGACGTCCTGGCGCAGAATGTCGACAGCCCCACGACCGGTCAGTACGCCCAGTCCAAAGGGCTTCCGTGGGTCGGCTACGACTCCGACTCGCGCAAGTTCGCACCGACGTCGTGGCTGACCGCCCTCGTCTACAACTGGGATCCGTACTATCTCTCGCGCGTCAAGGCCGCGATGAACGGCACCTGGAAGACAGGGTTCTACTACGGCGGCCTCAAGGACGGCTTCATCGGTCTGGCCCCGTACGGTCCCAGGGTGACGGCGAAGACGAAGGCGATGATCGCCGCCAAGAGGAAGCAACTCGTGAACGGCTCCTTCTACGAGTTCACCGGGCCGCTCTACGACCAGGCCGGCAAGCTTCGCGTGCCGGCCGGAAAGACGCTGACCGTGAAAGACCTGTATGTCATGGACTGGCTAGTCAAGGGCGTGGTCGGAAGCGCCAAGGGATAGGCCGGTGCAACCCGAGGTCGTACTCGAGCACCTCGACGACCAGGGAACATCAGTCTCGAGATGGAGATGAGAGAACCGGACGCGGCGGCCGCCTCTTGGGGGGCGGCCGCCGAATGTCGGACGGCGATCGCGTGCCGCGGCATCACGAAGCGATTCCCTGGGGTCGTCGCCAACGACCGGGTCGACTTCGAGGCAACCGCCGGCGAGGTACATGCGCTGCTGGGCGAGAACGGCGCCGGCAAGAGCACTCTCTCGAACATCTTCACGGGGCTCTACCGCGCCGATGAGGGGGTACTCGAGCTGTACGGCCAGGCCGTCGTCTTCCCATCGCCCAGGGCCGCGCTCGACGCCGGCATCGGCATGGTGCATCAGCACTTCCGGCTCGTCGAGCCCTTCACGGTCGCCGAGAACGTCATGCTCGGCGATCACACGGCGGCCGGCCGCAGCTTCCGCATCCATCCGCGCGCGATCGAGCGTCGGGTCGCCGAACTCGGCGAGCGCTACGGGCTCGACGTCGACCCGCGGGCCAGGATCTGGCAGCTCTCGGTCGGTGAGCAGCAACGGGTGGAGATTCTGAAGGCTCTCTACCGCGAGGCCCGGATCCTGATTCTCGACGAGCCCACGGCGGTGCTCACGCCCCAGGAGGCGACACGACTCTTCGTCACCCTCCGGGCGATGGCGGACGAGGGGCGCACGGTGATCTTCATCTCGCACAAACTGAACGAGGTGCTGGCGGTGGCCGACCGCATCACGGTGCTACGGCGGGCGCGCTCGATCGGGACGGTCGCCGCGGCGGAGGCGACGCCACGATCGCTCGCTGCTTTGATGGTAGGACGCGAGATCGAGGCGCTCGAGCGAGTCGAGCGAGACGGCGTCCGCGCTGAGGTCGTTCTTCGCCTCGACGGCGTCTCGGCGCTCGGCGACCGGGGCTTCGCGGCCGTCAGCGACGTGTCGCTCGAGGTTCGGGCCGGCGAGATCTACGGGATCGCCGGTGTCGCCGGCAACGGCCAGCGGGAGCTCGCCGAGGTCGTCACCGGCCTGCGTCCCCCCGTCTCGGGACGGGTGTCCGTGGACGGCCGCCCGCTCCAGAGCGGCGACCCGCGGGCAGCTATCGCCGCCGGCATCGCCCACGTGCCCGAGGACAGGCTGCACACCGGTGTCGCGCCGGGTCTCCCCGTCGCCTCGAACGTGGTCCTCAAGGCGTATCGAGAGAAGGCGCTGGCGCGCGGGCCGTTCTTGCGTTTCGCGGCGATCCGTGATCGCGCCCACGACCTGGTCGACCGCTACGACGTTCGCGTGGCCGGTCTCGGGACGCCCGCCCGGCAGCTGTCCGGGGGAAACCTGCAGAAGGTCGTGCTGGGCCGCGAGCTGACCGGAGCACCGCGGCTGATCGTGGTCGCCGCGCCGACACGCGGACTCGATGTCGGCGCCATCGAGACGGTGCACCGATACCTGCGGGAGGCCGCCGGACGTGGCGTCGCGATCCTGCTGATCAGCGAGGATCTCGACGAGGTGCTGGCGCTCGCCGACCGGATAGCCGTCATGTACGAGGGGCGCCTCGTGAGTGAGCTGGCCGCCGACGTCGCCACGCTCGAGCAGATCGGACTGCTCATGGCCGGCGCCTCATGACGGTGCGGATCGAACGTCGGCTGACGCAGCCACGCTGGTTGCCGGTCGTCGTTCCCGTTGTCTCGGTGGCGGTCGCCTTCGCGATCATCGCCGTCGTTCTCCTCCTCACGGGCCACGATCCCCTGCGCTCGTTCGTGAAGCTGTTCCGCTCGGCCTTCAGCGACGAGGGCGTGCTCTCCGAGACACTCGTCTCGGCGACACCGATCGCCTTCACCGGGCTCGCCGCCGCGGCGGCGTTTCGCGTCAACCTCTTCAACATCGGAGCGGAGGGCCAGCTCTACCTCGGCGTCGTCGGGGCGGTTGGCATCGCTCTTCTCCTCGGCGGACAGCCAACCGTCCTGATCGTCGCCGTCATGTGCGTCGCGGGCGCTGCGGCAGGCGCTGCCTGGGCCGCGATTCCCGGCGCCCTGCGTGCGTTCGCGCACACGAACGAGATCATCACGTCGCTGATGCTCAACTTCGTGGCCGCGCTCCTGATCAACTACCTGGTCTTCGACTCCCATTCGCACTGGCGTGACACGACCTCGCCGAGCGCTGCCGTCTTCCCGCAGGGGCAGATGATTCCCGACGCCGCATTCTGGCCCTCCCTGACGATCGCAAGCGTTGCCGTGCCCCTCGGGCTCGTGATCGCGGTGCTCGTCGCCGTTTTCATGTGGATCGTCTACCAGCGCACCACCTTCGGCTTCGAGCTGCAGGTCACCGCCGACTCGCGGCGTGCCGCACGCTACGCCGGCATGCGCACGCGACGCACGATCCTCACGGTGATGTGCATCTCCGGCGCGATCGCCGGCCTCGGCGGAGCGAGCCAGGCCGGCAACTTCGACCACCTGCTCGACCCGCGCAGCCTGCAGCAGCAGCTGTTCGGCTACACCGGCATCGTCGTGGCCGCGCTCGCGCGCTACAACCCGTTCGCCGTCATCGTGATCGCCTTTCTGCTCGGCGGGCTGAAGAACGCTGGCTACGCGCTGCAGGGCGCCGATTTCCCGTCCGGGCTGGTCGGCGTCATGCAGGGCATCCTCCTCTTCAGCGTGCTCGGCGGCGAGCTCTTCGTGCGCTACCGCGTTCGCCTCGTGCGTCGCGACGAGCCCGCACCCGCACCGGAGGCGCGCTCGTGAACGACAGCATCGTCGTCGTCGTGCTCGCCGCTGCTATCGCCTACGGCACGCCGCTCGTGTTCGCGGCGCTCGGCGAGCTGCTGGCCGAGCGCTCGGGCGTTCTCAACCTCGGTGTCGAGGGCATGATGCTGGTCGGCGCGGTGATGGGGTTCTGGGCCGTGCAGCGGATCGGCGGCGGCAGCGCATCCTCGCTGCTCGGCGCCGTCCTCGTCGCGGCGATCGCCGGGACGGCGATCGCGCTTCCCTTCGCGTTCCTCGTCATCACGTTGCGAGCGAACCAGATCGTCACCGGTCTCGCGCTCACCATCTTCGCAGGGGCTGCGGGCCTCTCCTCCTACCTCGGCAACGACCTCGAGCTCGCGGACGAGCCGGCCCGGCACGCGTTCAAGCCCGTCGATCCGTTCGGCTTGAGCGACACGCCGGTGCTCGGGCCGATCCTGTTCGGGCAGACATGGCTCGTGTATGTCTCGTGGGCTTGCGTACTGCTGGTGGCGCTCTACCTGTCGCGCACACGGCCCGGCCTGAACGTGCGCGCTGTCGGCGAGGCGCCTGCTGCGGCGGATGCGATGGGCATCAGCGTGGCGGGCTACCGCTACGCGCATACGCTCGTCGGAGGCGCATTCGCGGGGGTCGGCGGCGCCTGCTTCAGCCTCGCGATCACGCCGCAGTGGGTGGACGGACTCACCGGCGGCGCAGGCTGGATCGCCATCGCCCTCGTCATCTTCGCCTTCTGGCGCCCGCATCTCTGCCTCGTCGGGGCGTATCTGTTCGGGGCGCTGCAGGCGTTGCCGCTGACGTTGCAGGCACGGGAGGTGACGATCCTGCCGGTCGAGGCCTACGAGGCGCTCCCGTACGTGATGACGATAGTAGTCTTGGTGCTGGTGTCCACGAGAGGGGCAAGACGCCGGCTGGGAGCGCCGGCGGCGCTCGGCATTCCCTTCGATCGCGAGGAGCGCTGAGCCTGGATCCACCGATCTGCGCCGAACGCCCCGCGAGCACGAATCTCGGTGGATCCAGGCTGAGTGGACGTGCTCTCGCCGCGTTCGCTACGGCAGGCGCTGCGCGTCAGGGCGGAGCACCCCGAGGCGCGCGTCGTGCAGGGCGGCACCGATGTGCTCGTCGAGCTCAACTTCGACCGCTCCCGTCCATCCGCGCTGATCAACCTGAACGAGGTGGAGGAGTTGCGTGGATGACGGCGGGAGAAGGGCACGCTCGTGCTCGGCGCGGGCCTTACCTACAGCGAGGGATGCACGGCGCCCTCGCCGGCAACCTCGCCACGGCGTCGCCGGCGGGGGATGCACTGCCGCCGCTGCTCCTTCGCGGGGCTGCCGTCGAGGTCGCGAGCCTGCGGGGGACGAGGAACATGCCGCCCGTAGAGTCGGTGCTGATCGAGGACGCGGAGCCGGACGCTCCTTACGGCCTCAAGGGTGTGGGGGAGCCGCCGACCGTGGTGGCGACGGCCGCTGTGGTCGCAACGTTGCGTGATGCCAGCGGCCGGCCGTTGACGCGCACGCCGGTCGGCCCCGACGAGATGGTGGGCCTGTAGAGCACGACGTGCGCCGTGCTCTCCGGGCGCGGCGGTCACCTGCGGATCGTCAGCGCGGCGCCGATACCGAGCAGCGCGATCCCGAGCACGCGCACCCAGCCCAGCGGGATGCGCTCGTAGCCGAACCAGCCGAACCGTTCGATCACGGTTGCCGCCACCAGTTGCCCGGCGATGAGCAGACTGACCGTCGCCGTCGTCCCGAGCGTCGGCCCCACCAGCGTGATCGAGAGCACGATCACCGCGCCCATCAGCCCACCCAGCCAGAGCCATTTCGGGGCGGTGAGCGTCGACCCCAGGGAACCGATGCCACCTCGGACGAGCAGCAGCCCGGCCAGCGCCAGCAGCGCCGAGAGCGCGACCGAGAACGTCAGCGCCTCCCAGGCGCCGACCCGCTCGCCGAAGCGACCCATCACCGCCACCTGGATCGCTCCCGCCAGCCCCGCTGCAAGGGCGACCACCACGGCTGTCCCGCTCGAGTTGCCCACGCAGCGACGCTACCTGAGCGGCGAGACGGTCGCGCGGAAAGGCCCGGCCGGATAGGTTCCCTCCATGCCCGAGCTGCTCACCGCCCGCGACGGCGGCGTGCTGACGATCACGCTCAACCGGCCCGACGTCTACAACGCGCTCAACCGGCCGCTGCAGCAGGCGCTGCGGGCGGCGCTCGAGGCGGCTGTCGACGATGCCGTGCGCGCCGTC
>WBZO01006032.1_pt1 | contig 11953 bp, 11 predicted proteins | sample 5204261 | NCBI WGS metagenome assembly WBZO01 (sample SAMN12412400, study PRJNA552823) | activated sludge metagenome | isolation source: activated sludge from anammox sidestream of wastewater treatment plant... | place: USA: North Carolina | collected 2017-09 | reverse complement strand
AGACGCCGTACCTCGGCACGGCCCCCAAGACGAACAGGGTGGGCCGCTGCCGGGTGAAGGGGAGGATGCTCGAGACGCACGGCAGGCCGTCGGTGGTGGATATCATGAGCGGGCCGCAGTTCGGATTCATCAGGAGGGGGGATATGGTGGAGGTGGAGTTCCTTCCCTGGCACCGCACGTGGAGCCACAGCTTCGTCCTCGGCTTCATCCTCTCCGCCGTTGTCTGGGTGCTCGCCTCGCTCGCCGCCGGCTGGGAGAGGGGATGGCTCTACGGGCTTGTCGCCTTCCTCGGCTACTCGATACACATCACGGAGGACCTCACCGGGCACATGGGCGGCAGCCTCCTCTGGCCCTTCCAGAAGGACCGCACGAACGGCCTATGCCTCTTCAAGGCGAGCAACCCACACGCCAACTTCTCGGTCGACTACCTCGCGGTGACGGCCCTCATCTTCAACTTGAACCGCTTCGCGCCGAAGCCGTTCTTCTCCCTGGGGGCCTGGGAGTACATCCTCTACGTCATCGTCATTCCGCTCGTCGTCTACGGTCTGATCGTGAAGCTCTTCGGCGAGAAGAGGGGCGCGGAGAAGAAGGAGGGGGAGATCTCCGCCGAGAAGGCGCTTGTCGCCCATCTGCAGGAGTCGAACGAGGAGATGCTCTACGACGCGGAGGATGCGCTGGTAGGCGATCTCCAGAAGTAGCCCCCCTCAAGCGTGGGCCGGGCCGCGGGTCCGCGGCGGAAAACGCCGTCCCCGTGGTCCGGCCCGTTCCCTTTCCCATCCGCCCGCACCGCGCATCCCCCCTCGCACAGGGGGCGGGCCGCGCGGGACGGAACTTTTTTGAACGCCCCGCCGCCCGGGTCGTCAAACAGTTCGGAAAGGGGGAAAGTCGGCGCCCGGGAAATACCCGGCCGGGCGGGTTTGAACGTGATATGCCGCGTCCGCGGCATGCTCTCCTTTCACGCGGCCCGCCCGGCCGATTCCCCTTCCGCGGGAGGGAGATCGGGAAAAGGGGAAGGCCTATCCCCGTGTCCGGCCTCGCGGTTTTATAGTAGACTAATGCCTCCGGCGGCGGAGCTTCAGGAGGCGGCGGGGCCATGGCGGCGTCTGACGGCGAGCTTGTAAGGCGGGCGAAGGACGGAGACCGCAATGCCTTCAGGGGGCTCGTCGAGCGCTACCGGGGCAGGGTGTACGGCATCGCCCGGGGGATGACTGGGAATCACGGCGATGCAGACGACGTCGCGCAGGAGACGTTCATCAAGGCGTACCGGAAGCTCGGCGATTTCGAGGGGCAGTCGGCGATCTACACGTGGCTCTACCGGATCGCCGTAAACAGCGCCCTCGACCTACTGCGGAGGAAGTCGAGGAGGGGCGAGCTCGGACTTGACTGGTCGATCGAGGAGGCGGAGCGGCGGCTGGCGGCCGCTCGGAAAGGCCCCCCGGACGGAGCCGGCGAGGCCGGCGCGGCGGAGTTGCGGAGGGCGGTGGCGGGCGGCCTCGCCGAGCTTCCCGCGAGGCACCGCGCTGTGCTGGTGCTCCACGACATCGAGGGAGTGCCGCACGAGGAGATCTCCCGGATACTCGGCTGTCCGATCGGCACGGTGCGGTCGAGGCTTCACTACGCCAGGGCCAGGATGCAGCGGAAACTGAAGGATTTCATCGGGTAGGGGCGCGGCCGCAGCGGGGGCTATCGTGAAATGCCGGGAAGCGGGGAAGTTGCTTTCGGATCATCTGGACGGCGCCCTTGACGGCGGTTCCCGCCGCGCGTTGGAGGGCCATCTTCGCGAATGCCCATCCTGCGCCTCCGCCGGCTCCGAACTCCGCCGCGTGCGCGAGCTCCTGGGCGAGGCGAAGGCCCCGGACCCGGGCCCGGATTACTGGGCCGGTTTCTGGCCCAGGATCGAGGCGCGGCTTGACCGCGGGCCCGAACCGGCCCCATCGTTCGCCGCGCGGCTGCGCGCCGCGCTCGGCTTCGACCGATTCGACGCGGTCATTTCGCCGGCGCCGGCCCTCGCGATCATCGCCCTTCTCTGCTTCAACATATTGCTCCTCGCGCAGATACGCATGGGAGACCGCCGCGCCGCGGCGGCCGGAAGGGCGCTTTCCGAGCCGCGTGCAGATGGCCGCCCCGGAGGCGCGGTATGGGCCGCGCGCCGCGGGGTGGACGACGTGCTCTGCGACCACGGCGGGCGGGAGGGGATCGACGAGTACGTCCTCCAGCCGGCCGCGTTCCGCCTGCCCGCAGGCGCCCGCGGGAAAACCGACTACATCCTCACCCGGGCGTCCGACCCATCGCCGCGCGGTTGGGCGCGGGGCGCATATTGACCGGGAACGGCGCTTCCATCGGAGGGACCATGGCATGAAACGCATTATTGTCGCCGCCCTGTGCGTGTTCCCGCTCTCGCGGGCGTACGCCGGGGTCGAGACGGGTTCGCTGCTCGCTCGGATCGGCCGGGAGGTCGAGGAGATCGCCGCCGGCGTCCGACCTTCCGTCGTGCAGGTCATCGCAGAGGCGGATGCCCCGGCCGCCATGCCCGGGATCCTGTTCCCCGGCCGGCCCTTCGGGCGGCCGCGCGGCGACGCGGGGCCGATGCGGCGCTCGGGAAGCGGCTTCTTCGTCGACCGGGACGGCGCGATCCTCACCACGTTCCACGTTGTCCGGGACGCGGGCAGGATCGTGGCGCGGCTCGACAACGGCGCGGAGGAGGAGGCCGTCCTGAAGGGGGTCGATCCGGAGATGAACGTCGCGCTGCTCGCCCTCGGCGCGTCGCGCCGCGATCCCGCGCCCCTCGGCGATTCCGACCGTCTTCGGCCCGGGAGCCCGGTTATCGTGGTGGGGAACCCGTACGGCCTTTCCGGGAGCGTCGCGCTCGGTGTCGTGGGCGGGCGCGGGCGAACCGTTCCGGAGATCGCCGAGCTGGCCGAGCTCGTCCAGTTGAACGCGAGCATCAACCCGGGCGACAGCGGCGCCCCGGTCGTCGACGCCCGTGGGGAGGTGGTCGGGATATTGGCGGCCTCGATGGGGGGGATGGAGGAGCGCGAAAACGAGCCCGCCGGGATATGCTTCGCGCTCCCCGTCAACGCGGTGAAGCCCGCGCTCCCGGCGCTCGAGGCGGGCAGGGAGATCGAACGCGGATGGCTCGGTGTCGGGATACAGGAGTTGACCCCCGCGCTGCAGGCTGAGTTCAAGACCGCCGACGGGCGCGGCGTTGTCGTCGCCCGCGTCATAGAGGGCAGCCCCGCCGCCGATGCGGGGGTGAGGGAGGGGGACGTGGTGCGCGCCGTGAACGGGGCGGCCGTGTCGAGCCCCCGGGAGCTCATAGCGCGCGTGGCCGCCTCCCCGGTGGGTTCCAAGGCGTCCATCTCCGTGATGCGCGGCGGCGCGGAGATGACGCTCGTCGCCAGGATAGGGCGGAGGGCCGCCCCGCGGCCCGCGGCGGCGGAACCCCCGGCCGGAAGGCTGGGGTTGGAAGTGGAGGAGGCGGGCGCCGTGTCCCCCGGCGGCGCGGAGGAGGGGGCGGTCGTCGTCAGGGGGGTGCGCCGGGGCAGCCCGGCCGCCAGGGCCGGCCTCAGGGCAGGCGACACGATACTGGAGGTGAACCGGAAAAAGATCGGGGGCCTGTCCGAACTGGAGGCGCTCGTGAAGGAGACCCCGCCGGGGGGGAAGCTCCTATTCAGGACGCCGCGCGGTTTCTTTGTCGTGACCCCGGGCCGCGAACCGAAGGAGGCGCCGTGAAGAAGGCAATCCTTGCGATCGTCCTGGCGGCGATGGCGGGCATGCCCGTACCGCCGTCGGGGGGGGCGGAAAACGCGGCGATGGAGAGGGCCGCGTCCCTCCAGGCGGCGTTCATCGAGGTGGCCGGTAACGTCGGCCCGGCCGTCGTGGCGGTCTACAACATCCAGAAGGCCCGTGTCATGGGCTATGTGTTGCGCCCGGGGCGCTATTTCGATCTCGACGAGTTCCTCAGGCAGTACGAGAGCGTCCCCGACCGCAGGAGCATCGGGTCCGGCGTCATCATAGCCCCGGACGGCTACATACTCACCAACGAGCACGTTGTCGGGAACGCCGACGCCATCGAGGTGGTGCTGCCGGACGGGAGGAAGTTCAACGGGAAGGTGGCCGGAAAGGATCGCCGCTCGGACATGGCGGTGATAAAGATAGACGCGACGGGCCTGCCGGCCGCCGCCCTCGGCGACTCGGACAGCGTCAAGACGGGGCAGTGGGCGATCGCGATCGGGAACCCGTTCGGCATCGTCGAGGAGAACCCGATGCCCACGATGACGGTGGGCGTGGTGAGCGCCCTGCACCGCAAGCTGGGGGCCGCCAACGTAGGCGGGCGCTACTACGGCGACCTGATACAGACAGACGCGGCGATAAATCCCGGGAACAGCGGGGGGCCGCTGCTGAACCTGAAGGGCGAAGTCATCGGCATCAATTCTGCGATCATCAGCCCCTCGGGGGCTTATGCGGGGATCGGGTTCGCGATACCCGTGAACCGGGCCAAGTCGGTCTTGGAGCATCTGAAGAAGGGGAAGGAGGTCGAGTACGGCTGGCTCGGCGTCGGCGTGCAATCCCTCGACAGGAACCTGGCCGCCGAGTTCAAGATCCCGGACGCCTCGGGCGCGCTCGTGGTGACCGTGGTCGGGCAGAGCCCGGCGGCCGCCGCGGGCATCGAGGTGGGGGACGTCATCCGCGAGTGCGGGGGGAGGCCCATCATGGACGCGGACGGCCTGATGGAGGAGATAGGCCGCGCGCAGGCCGGGAGCGCCCTGAGGCTGAAGGTGCTGCGGGGCGGGAAGGAGATCTTTATAGATGCCACGGTGGGGAGGAAGGGTGAGAGGGTCGCCTGACCGCGGCGCCGCGCCAGCCCTTGTGGCCCTGGCCTGCGCCGCGGCCGCATGCGCGGCTCAGCCCGCCCCCCCGGGGGATCTCGCGGGCTCCCTCACCGCCGACAGGACGCGCGTCGCGGAGGGGGGGGAAGTCCGGCTGGCCCTGACCGTCACGGCCAGGGGGGCGGCCATGGGGCGCAAGCCGGCCCTTCCCGCTCTCCCGCCCCTCAAGAGGTTCGAACTCCTCTCCGCCGGACAGCGCAACGAGGCGGCGTACGCCGCGGATGGGGGGAGTCGTTCGGTCTCCTTCCTCTACGCGCTCCGCGCGAAGTCGGAGGGGACGGAGAGTATCCCCCCGGTGGAAATCCTCGGGGAAGACGAGAAGGGGGAAAAGGGGGCGTTGCTGACGGTCCCAGGCATCACCCTCACGGTCGAACCCGCCGGGCGGGCGGTGTTCCGGTGGGGGATCGCCGTCTGCGTCGCCGCTTTCGCCGCCGCCGCGGCGCTCGCGGCCTCCATCCCGCGGCGGAAGCGCCGTCGGGCGGCGCCGCCGCCGCCACCCGTCCCCCCCGGGACGCGTCGGCGCGACGACGCCGCAGGGGCCCTGGCGGCCATCGAGGAGGCCCGGCCGCTGATGCTCTCGGGGGATTGGGGGGAGTACGCCGCCCGCGTGCACCGGGCCCTCGCCGGCTTCGCGGGCCGGGGCGGGGGGCCTCAAATCGCGGATCTCGCGGAATCGGCCGGCGAGCGCCTCGAACGCGTCCGGTACGCGCGGGACCCCGAGGCGGAGCGCGCGATCCTGGAGTCCGTCCGCAAGGCGGAGATCATCCTGAGAAAGATGATGCGGGAAGAGTAGCGAGCGGCGCGGGGGTAGGAAAGGGAGAGCCGAAACGCGCAAACGGAGGAGTGCGAGACCATGCAAGAAGGCGTTCGCGAGATCGACGAGAAGGTCCGGCGCGAGAGCGCGGTCATCGAGAGGATCACCGGCGAGATCGAGAAGGTGATCGTGGGCCAGAGATACCTCGTAGAGCGGCTGCTGGTGGGCCTTCTCGCCGACGGGCATATCCTGCTCGAGGGCGTCCCGGGCCTCGCCAAGACGCTGTCGGTGAAGACCCTGGCCCAGGCTGTCGACACCGGTTTCCAGCGCGTCCAGTTCACCCCGGACTTGCTCCCGGCCGACCTGATCGGAACGCTGGTCTACAACCCGAGGACGGGGGAGTTTACGACGAAGAAGGGGCCGATCTTCTCCAACATCATCCTGGCCGACGAGATCAACCGCGCCCCCGCGAAGGTGCAGAGCGCCCTCCTCGAGGCGATGCAGGAGCGGCAGGTCTCCATAGGCAAGGAGACGTTCCCGCTCCCGCGGCCCTTCCTCGTCATGGCGACGCAGAACCCGATAGAGCAGGCCGGGACCTACCCGCTCCCCGAGGCCCAGGTGGACAGGTTCATGCTGAAGCTCAGGATCGGGTACCCGGCGAAGAAGGAGGAGCGCGAGATCCTTGATCGGATGGCGGTCGTGGGCTACCAGCCGAACGCGGCCCCGGCGGCGAAGGCGGAGGAGATACTCCGCCTTCGGACGCTCGTCAACGATATCTACATGGACGACAAGATCAAGGATTACATAGTGAACCTTGTCTTCGCCACCCGGGAGCCGAAGGCGTACCGCCTCGACATCGCGGCGTACATACGCTACGGCGCATCGCCCAGGGCGTCCATCTATCTCGCCGTCGCGGCAAAGGCGCACGCCTTCCTGCGCGGCCGCGGCTACGTGACGCCGCAGGACGTGAAATCCGTCGGAATGGATGTCCTCAGGCACCGTGTAATCGTGAGTTACGAGGCCGAGGCCGAGGAGATGACGGCGGAGGACCTGATCCAGAAGGTGTTCGACAACGTCGAGGTGCCGTGAGGGAGGTTCCCCGGCGCGGACCCCGCTTCCCGGATGATATGACGCCATGATCCCCAGAGAGATCTTGAGGAAGGTCCGGCGCATACAGATATTCACGACCCGCATGGTCCAGGACGTCTTCGCCGGGGAGTACCAAAGCGTCTTCAAGGGGCGCGGGATGGAGTTCGAGGAGGTCCGCGAGTACCAGCCCGGGGACGACATACGCACCATCGACTGGAATGTGACGGCGCGCACCGGGAACCCGCACGTCAAGGTCTTCCGGGAGGAGCGGGAGCTCACCGTCATGCTGCTGGCCGACGTCAGCGCCTCCGGCGCCTTCGGGACCGTCCGGCGGCGCAAGGCGGAGCTGATCGCGGAGTTCTGCGCCGTGCTCGCCTTCGCCGCCGTCAACAACAACGACAGGATAGGATTGATCCTCTTCAGCGACCGGGTCGAGAAGTATGTGCCGCCGAAGAAGGGGGTCACGCATGTCCTGCGCGTCATCCGGGAGCTCCTCTACCACTCCCCTCGGGGGCGGGGGACGGATATCTCGGCGGCGCTTGAGTTCCTCAGCAGGGTGACCATCCGGCAGACGGTCGCGTTCCTCGTGTCGGACTTCTTCGCCTCGGGTTACGAGCACGCGCTCAGGATCGCGGCGAAACGCCACGACCTGATAGCGGTAGCGGTCGGCGACCCGAGGGAGCGGGTCCTCCCGGACGTCGGGATCATCGAGTTGGAGGACCCGGAGACCGGCGAGATGGCCGCCGCGGACACGGGCGACCCGCGGGTGCGGGAGGGGTTCGCGCGCATCGCCGCCGGTCGCGACCGGGCGCGCGATCTCCTGCTCGCCTCGTGCGGCATCGACTGCATCACGGTGAGCACCGCCGAGCCGTACGCGCGGGAGCTGCTCGGATTCTTCAAGAGGCGGGAGAAGAGGATGGCCGTCTGACACCAGGGGCGGGCGTTCCGGCCCCGGGCCGGGAATGACGGCGGGGACCGCCGGTGAAAGGAGAGAACGATGAGACAGGGAACGGCGTGGCGGGCGGCGGTGGCGGCGGCCTGTATGTGCGGCTGCGCGTCGCCCCAGGGGAAGAGCGCCCCACGGGCGGCCGGGGACGGGCCGGCGGGCGCGGTGCTGGCCACGATCGGCGGCGGGACGATCACGGAAAGGGACCTCGAGGCCAAGATCTCGGCGATGCCGCCGAGGGCGCGGGGGCGTTTCCGCTCCGCGGCCGGCAAGAAGGGCCTTCTCAACCAGATGGTCGAGCTCGAGCTGGTCGGCCGGGAGGCCGAGAGGGAGGGGATAGGCAGGGACAGGGAGACGATAGAGCGCGTCGAGGAGTTCAAGAAGCGCCTCGCCATGGAGAAGCTCCGCGAGAAGGTGTTCGAATCCGTGAAGGTGGACGGCGCCGAGGTGCGGAAGGAGTACGAAAAGACCGGCGACCGGCACAAGACCCCGAAGCAGGTCAAGGTGAGCCAGATACTCTTCTCCTGGGACGCGGCGGCGCCGGAAAAGACCGTGGCGGCCATGAAAAGAGACGCCGCGGACGTCCTGGCGCGCGCGCGGAAGGGGGAGGATTTCGCCGCGCTCGCCAAGAGATACTCGCTCGACCAGGCGAGCGCCCCGAACGGCGGCGACATCGGATACGCGAGCTACCGCACCCTCTCCCCGGAGGCGTACAGGGCCGCCATGACGCTGGAGAAGGCCGGCGATATCAGCGGCCTGGTCGAGGGGAAGGACGAGGTGAGGATACTCAAGGCGACCGAGGTGCTCCCCGAGAAGAGGAGGCCGTTCGAAGAGGTGAGCCCATGGCTCGAGGGGACGGTGCGGAGCCGGAAACAGCGCGAGGCGTGGAACTCATACATCGAGGGATTGAAGAAGAGGGAAGGCGTCGTGGTCTACGAGGACAGGTTCCGCGATGGCGGGCAGGGGTGGGCGCCGGCGTCGCCGCCGCCCACACCGCGGGCCGCATCCACACCGCCGTCCCAGGGGGGCCGTTCGCCGGCCCCCCACGCCGGTGACGGGCCGGCGCCGGCGGCGCCTTTCGCGGCGCCCGTGTCCGGGGATCTGTAAGGGGCAGCCGCGCTTCGGGGCGGCGGCCGGGCGGCCGCGCGGTCACCTCTGGAAAGCGCGCGAATGGGGCGCCGGGCGATGAAGCGGGGATGGATCTGCGCGGTTGGGGCGGTCTTTTGCGCCGCCGCCGTCTCGCGAGGCGGCGGCGCCTCCGCCGCCGCGTGGACGCCGGAGGGGCTGCGGATCGCCGCGTCCGCCAGCCCGACCCGGGTCACCGTGGGCGACCCGATTCGATTCACGCTCGCCGTCTCCGTCCCCGACGGGATGACCGTCTCCCCCCCCGCCGTCGGCCCCCGGGCGGGCGTGTTCAGGATCAAGGAGATCGGGAGAAGATCGGCGCGAGACGCGAAGACGAAGCGGGAGGAGATGGTCGTCCTCTACGACCTCAGGGCCTACCGCGCCGGGGAGTGGGAGATCCCCCCGCTCAAGGTCGTCGCCGCTGACGGGAAAGGGGGGTCGGCGAAGGCGGACGCCGGGCCTATAACCGTCCTGGTGGAGAGCGTCCTCGACAAGGAAGCGAAGGATATACGGGATATCAAGCCGCCGCTCTCCCTATCGTACTTCCCGGTGCGTCCAGCTGCGTGGATGGCGGCCGGACTTTGCGCGGCCGCCGTGGCGGCGCTTCTCCTCGCGCGGTTCAGGCGGTGCGGAATAGCCGCGGCGTCGCCCCCGCGCCCCCCGCACGAGATCGCCTACGAGGAACTCAGCCGCCTGGAGGCGATGGCCCTTCCGGCCGCGGGCTGCCTGGGGGAGTATTACATGCGGCTGTCGGCGATCATCCGGCGCTACATCGAGGGCCGCTTCGGCCTCAAGGCCCCGGAGATGACCACGGAGGAATTCCTCTCGGCGGCCGGGGCCTCCGGGCTTCTTGATCCGCGCGCGCGCGCCCTCGTGGGCGATTTCCTCGAGCAGTGCGACATGGTGAAATTCGCGCGGTACGGCCCATCCGCGGAGGAGGCGGGGCGGGCGTTCGGCGCGGCTGTCCGTTTCGTGGACGAGACGAAGCCCGCCGGGCATGCCGCCCCCACCGGCGGCGCGGCCCCGGCGCCGAGCGCCCCCCATGGGATGGAGGTGGGGGGAGGGAGCGGCTGATGCGTTTCCAGTCCCCGCTGCTTCTCCTCCTGCTGTCGGCGGTCCCGCTTGTCGCCTGGCTCCGGCTGAAGCGGCGGCGCCCCGCCGCGGTCATCTTCTCGGCCCTCGGCGCGCTGCGCGGCGCCCTGCCCGCCGGCGGGATCAGATTCGAGCGCCTTCCGCTTTTCCTGAGGTGCGCCGCGGCGCTCCTCATCGCGCTGGCCCTGGCGCGCCCCGTGAAGGGCCTGGGGCGCGCGAAGGCCTTCGCGGAGGGAATCGACATCGTCCTGGCCCTCGACGTATCGAGCAGCATGGACTCGCGCGACATGACCGACGACCTGCGCGTGAACCGGCTTGACGCCGCCAAGGATGTGGTCAAACGGTTCATACCCGAGCGCGGGAACGACCGGCTTGGGATCGTCGCCTTCGCCCGATACGCCTACACGATCTCCCCCCTCACCCTCGATCACGACCTGCTCATAGACACGGTCGACCGGCTGAAGATCGTCCCGCGCGGGGGGGACGAGGACGGCACGGCCATCGGCTCCGCCATCGTGACCTCCCTGGGCCGCCTCAAGGACTCCGCCGCCACGTCCCGGGTCATCATCCTCCTCACCGACGGCGCGAACAACTTCGGCCAGGTGAGCCCGGAGGCGGCGGCGGGAATCGCCAGGAGCCTCAAGGTCAAGATCTACACGATCGGCGCGGGCACGGAGGGCGAGGCGCCGTACCCGGTCACGGACGACTTCGGCTGCCTTCGTTTCGTCCGCGCCTCGTTCCCGATAGACGAGAAGACGCTTCGCGCGGTGGCGGGGGCGACGGGCGGGGAGTATTTCAGGGCCCAGGATGAGAGGGCGCTCCGGGAGATCTACCGGAGGATCAACGCCATGGAGAAGACCCGGATCGAGGAGGAGAAGTTCACCGAGCACCGCGAGCTGTTCCCGCTCCTGCTCATCCCGGCCCTCGCGCTTCTGTTCGCCGAGGCCGTCGCCGGCGCAACGCTGCTGAGGAGGATTCCCTGAGATGCAGTGGGGAAACGCGTCGTACCTGCACGCGCTCTGGCTCGTCGCCGCCCTCGCCGTCTTCATGCGGTGGTCGGCGGCGCGGCGGAGGCGGGCGCTCGAATCTTTCGCCGAGCCGCCGCTCCTCCCCGGCCTCGTGGTCGGCCTGAGCGCCCGGCGGCGCCGGATCGGGGCCGCCCTCTTTCTCGCCGCCCTCGCCCTCGCGGTCGTCGCCCTCGCCCAACCCAAGTGGGGGTACCGCTGGCGGCTCGTCAGGCGGGAGGGGATAGACATCGTCATCGCGATCGACACCTCGAAGAGCATGCTCGCCGCCGACGTCAAGCCCGATCGGCTTACGCGCGCGAAGATGGAGGTGAACGACCTCCTCGGCTGCCTCCAGGGCGACCGCGTGGCGCTCGTCGTCTTCGCGGGGTCGAGCTACATACTCTGCCCGCTGACGCTCGACTACGCCGCCGCGGAGATGTTCCTCAAGGCGGCGCGCGTCGGGGTCGTCCCGTTGGGGGGCACGGATATCGGGGGCGCGATCGAGCAGGCGATCCGCATCTTCCGGGGGAGCGAGCGCGAGCACAGGGCGGTCATACTCCTCTCGGACGGGGAGGACCTGGGCGGGAAGGCGGGGGAGGCCGCGAAGAGGGCGAAGGATCTGGGCGTGAAGATCTTCTCGGTGGGAATCGGCAGCGCCTCCGGCGAACTGATACCGGTGGAGGGCGCGGAGGGGGGGAAGGGATACCTGAAGGACAGGGAGGGGAAAGTCGTCCAGACCCGGCTCGACGAGAACACGCTCCAGCAGGTGGCGCTCCTGACCGGCGGCGCGTACGTATACCCGTCCGGGGGGAGTCTCGGCCTCGTGGACCTGTACCGGAAGAAGATATCCGGCATGGAGAAGAAGGAACTCGTGGAGAAGCAGCGCCGGGTCTACGAGCACCGTTTCCAATGGCCGCTCGCGGCCGCGTTCGCGCTCCTTTGCGCGGAGGCGCTTTTGAACGACAGGGCGCGGGGGGGGAGGAGCGGCGCCGGGAGCGGTGGGTAGGGCTTGGACGGGGGGGGGAAGTCGCCCGGCCCGTCCGCCTTGCGG
>WBZO01006031.1_pt1 | contig 11954 bp, 13 predicted proteins | sample 5204261 | NCBI WGS metagenome assembly WBZO01 (sample SAMN12412400, study PRJNA552823) | activated sludge metagenome | isolation source: activated sludge from anammox sidestream of wastewater treatment plant... | place: USA: North Carolina | collected 2017-09 | reverse complement strand
CCAGGAGATCTGGATGGCCGAAACCAAGGAAGAGGCAGAGAAAGCGTTCGACTACTTCATTGAGGCATATGGTGCCAAATATCCGAAAGCCGCAGAGTGCCTGGAGAAGGATGACCGACGGTAAGGATTCGAGTCAAAAACACTATCGCTTCTTGGAATCCAGCCGATTAAGAGACCTAGTCAATTCTCGAAACGCTTATCAATTCGGCAATTCTGGCTATCGGTTGTGAGAAAGGATTTTGATAATCAGAAATGCTGATTTTGTGGCTTCCTGGAATTTTTGAATTAGTCTTCTCTATAACGACCGTTTGTGAGAACGACAGCAGCAGCCACTTCCCAAATTATCTATACAAAAACCAAAATTGTGCCCCAGCTAAAACAGCCTGTGATAGTTCTTTCGTCAGAACAGTCACGCTGCCAAGGGACGCGACGGTAATAGAACAGCAAGGGCTGCCAGCCGGAATAAATTGTCAGGAGCCCATAGGGTTTTTGTCCAACATCCTTACCGTCGGTCAAGGATCGGGAGGACCTGCTTACATTCTATGACTTTCCTGCTGAGCATTGGATCCACCTCCGGACGACGAATCCGATAGAATCGACGTTTGCCACTGTCCGGCTACGCACTGCAAAAACCCGTGGCTGTCTAACGAGAGATACCATGCTTACCATGGTGTTCAAACTAACATGCAGCGCACAGAAACGCTGGCGCCGGCTGAATGTTCCAGAACGGCTTGCCGACGTGATCACCGGAGTCAATTTTGTTAATGGAGTCAAACAGAAAAAGGAGGCCGCCTGAAATCTTCAAACACAACATTTGACAAAAACTCTAGCCCATATTCGGGGTAGCTTTTCAGAATGATTTCGCCCCGATCTTATTGCCAAGCACGTCTGATATATCAAGGCTCCCTCTCCCGCCAGACAAGCTCAACCTGGTCATCTTGAACAACAGCGGTAACCAGTTCACCACCTACCACACACTCAATTTCTAGCTGAAATTCACTCTCAGCCACCTCTACCACGGTGCCTTGAGTGCCAGAAGGCAAAAAAGCCTCAATCCCCTCAAAGTCCTTGGCGGTGACATCCTCCAAGACCTTTACCACATCACCAGCCTGAAATACGATCTCTTGCTCCTGTACTTTCAGCAAATCAAGCCCCTTTATCTTCGTCGTGATACATCCCATACCAAGGCCACTCGTCTTTAGGTAAGTATGGCCAGTCTGTTTGTCTCGTGAGATGTTTTCTCGATGCTTCGGCTTGCACCGGTGTCAAGAAAATACCAAACAAATCGTTGCCGCCATTAATTGCAAAAAAGCGATATTCTGAGCCAATCTTGTTCAATTGACTATTGATGATGTAGAAGAATGCATATGTTGCTCTTCCCCAACTTTCGCCTCCGGCGTCTTCAAGATTTGCATTGTAGATTTGGAATTCTTGTCCAGCAAAGCGCACAGAATAGCTAGGCTCATCATCATTCAGAATTTCTTCTATTGGTTCTGGCTCTGGTAAGTACTCTTTCAATTTCGGCAATAGTGCGTCATAAGACTCACCAATGCCTTGCTCTGCTAAGTCTTCAGAATCAAGGTTGATGGCTTCGTCATAGGTAAGCTTAAAGTCAATCAGTTTTAATCACCTCTATTTTTCGCGCTGACACAATTTCTCAGGCTCCTTTCGCTGTCTTCGGTTGTGGAAAATCAAATGTCACTCCTGGAAGGTCTCTCCTTGTACGTAAATGCTCAAGAATAGTATCCGCTACACCTTCCACTCCAGCACTTAACGGAATGGTTATATCTAAAGCTGTTTCTTTCTCGTCACTCCATGTACCATCAGAAGCCCTAGCCCAAGACTCAAGACGCACAGTTGAGGGATAGACCATAATAGAAAAATAGATAGATTTGCGTTCAAGATCTGTCCAAGATTTCGCACCCACGAGCTTTTCCATAGGCGTAGGCTTTTTTTTGTTTTCGAGAGGCGGCACTTCAGCTTCCGGATTACCAGTCATAAAAGCAGCGGCTAAAGCCTCGATGAGGGCTAATCGAGACCGATAGTCAAATTGCCGTATTGGCTCAACATCAAAATCACCTTGCTCAGTCTCGATTCTAGTTGGCAATAGCGCTCTATCAGCCAAAATATATAAGCCATGCCAGGATACCGATTTTTCTGTCACTGGATTGACATTACTCATTTGATTACCGTCACCTTGACCTTAATTCCCAGTCCTTTCGCCCTTTTGCCTAGTTCTTCAAACACAGACTTCTGCTGTTCGGTTATAGCACCATCTGGAATTCCAATATGCAGAACCCGTTCACGTATCTTCTCCGGATTGATGACGTGACCACCCCATGGTTTTTTCTGTCCATGCCATTCGGCTATTTTATCCAAATAGGTATTGAGCTTTCTAGCTACTTCTTGAGGCTTTTCTTGGTAGTAGGGCGAAGATAAATCAATTGTCTTCATGCTTGGAAAAACGCCATCTTTGAAGAGTGCATCATCAATTCGGGGAAAATTCCGAGCTAAAATGCCGGAGCTTCCCATTTCCTCTTCACCCTCGAAACCCCTTATAGACCAGCCTTTAGACCAGATCGATTGGTCCTTAATTCCGACAGCTTCGACTACTTCAATGCCCGAGTCCTTGCTAAACCCTAAAGCCTTGCCTGCTGCATCCACGCCCTTATTTACCAGCTTTCCGCTACCGCTAATGTCTTCCGCTTGAGACATTAACACGTTGGTTATTGGCTTGTCTGCCGGGCGTCCAAGGTCCCTTGTAAACTTAATTTTCCCGCCCCCAGGAATAGCCATTTCAGGCGCGGTGAAGTCCTTAAGCAGTTCTTGTATGTACTGGGTGACGTGCTGACCATGGGCTGCAACATCTTGCCTCATTCCCTTCAAGTCAGTAGCAACTTGCCGACCTACTCCCTTCACGGCTCCGCCTGCTGCTTTGGCTTCAATTGCCACGGCGTCCAGGACCTCAGTAAATACTTTTGCTTTACCGATTGCCTTGGCTCCACCGGCTCCTATTAAGCCATCCGCCGCCATTTCGGTAATTAGCTTGTACTTGACTCGTTCTTGTTCTCTTGGTGGTAACTGGCTCCACCTATCATTTAGAGCCGTTCCTAAATTTGCTATGTCTCTGAACGGTCGCCCATAGTCGCCATCAAATCCCACCTTGAACAAGTAAGCGTCAGCGTCTTGAAATAGCTTCACTCCGCTTACTATGGTTTCGCCTACCGCCTTGCCGAACTTCTCGCCCCGGTCTGCTGCTCGTTCTTTGTTGCCTGCTATGCAATCACAAGTAAACTCAGCGATGGTTGCCAGATTCACGGCAACGGCTCCTAGTCCTTCTGTAGTGCCGATTATCTGTCCCCAGGTGCGCTCTCTCTCATCATGTTGGTACTGCTGGTAACCAGCCATCAGACCGGACCCAATGACCTGTAGTTGCTTGTCTATCGGCAATTCTGATATACGCCGCCCGGCTTCTAACCAGCCGTCAGCCGTGTTTTCTAGCGGCTGATCGTGCCTTACCTGCCCCTCAAGTTTTGTCCGGCTTGCCATCTCAGGCGTTATTACCTGGTGTACGCCGCCCTCTTCTAGCCCAGCCTCATCTATTTGACGCCTGACCGCCGCCAGGTGCTCCATTCTGGCTTTCATTTCCGGCGATAGGTCGGCGGCTTGCTGCCGCACTTCCTGCTTAAGTGTTTCTTTCTGCGGGCTCTCTGGCTGCTTGTTCAGCCACTCTTTAAACAGCCTCACTGGCTCTGCTGCCGGGTTAGTTTTCGCTTCGGCTGCAAGCATTGTCCCGGTGTCCATCTGGTCTTTCTGGTCACTGCGAGCACCTAAGCGCTCTTGCTGCCTCGCTGCCACGACTTTGCCAAACCCCTCGTTACCGTAGGCGATTAACTCAAAACTAAGCTCTTGGTCCCCGCCAGCGCTCCCATTGTGCCTATTTGGATTGAGCGCCTGGACCGCCTGAACGTCTGACGCTCCGGCGTTTCTTGCCGCCTGCGCGTCTGCTGTCTGCAAGGGCTTTACTTCCGGTACAGCTTCTAGCCTCCGGTCTCCCTGCTCTTTCTGTTCGGCATTGGACACCGGTAAACCCCGCTCTACTCCTTTTTTTTATTCCCTTACCTGACTGATAAAAAACTAGCTTGGCTCTCCCTCCGGCGCCTTCTGGTAATTTAACGCCCTCAGCCATGATTCATTTGCCATCTGCATTGAGGCATTGCTGAACCTGCCCAAAAGTGCCTCTTTTGCGTCCTTCTCTGTTACTTTGCCGTCCGTCATTAGGCTTTGTAAGTCCATGGCGTAACTCGTCATTAGCTCCGCATAGAATCGGCTTCTTGCTGCCTCGTTGTGTATTCCTGCTAGCACACTACCGAACCCTTCCAGGTACTCAAGTATTAGCTGGTTGCCGCCCCCTGAGCCGTTTGTCAGCCTCTCCACTATCAAGTCTCTTACCAGGTCAGATACTTTCTGCCCCTTTAGCGTTGCTATCCTTTCCAGCTCCTTTAGCGACTCTTCAGGGATTCTCACGCTTACGCTCTTTGTTGCCATCTTTTACCACCTTCCCCATGGGTCACGCTCAAATGGGCTTCGGTCCTTCTTCCTCTTTTGCTCTTCTTCTTTCTCTCGCTCTTTGTCTTTGCGCCTCTTGTTCTCGTCTATCGCCTTCTCTATCTTCTCTCGGCTCTCTCTGTCTCGCTCTTCTTGCGCCTTCGCTATATCCCAAGGCATGTTCATACCTTCCAGCTTGCGCGATATTTCCCTATCGTCTAAGTCTCGCTTTGCTGACTCTAGCCCGTCTCTCTGCTCTTTTGTGTAGTCTCTGTTTCTATCATCCAGCGTGATTGACTTTACTAACATATTCGCCAAGGACGCCCCTTGCATGAATAGACCGACCACTGGATTTCTCATGACTTCCTGCTGCACCGGGTCTATTACCCTGCCGCCCTCGGCTGACTTCAGGTCTTCTGTGGTTTTGCTTCGCTCTACATTGTTTCGCGCTTCTCTAATACCTTTGTCCAGGTAGCCGCTAAAGCGCTCCCTGTCTTTGTTCTCTATCCACCCTCTAAGCTTCTGGTAATCATCAAACGGTAGCCGCTCGTTATTCTCTCTAAGCTCTCTAGCTAGCCCTGTCAGCTTTTCATAGCTATCTTTGCCGCTGTATTTCTTGCCGTCGTGCTCTATCCGGTCGCGCTTGTTCTGCTGCCTGGGCTCTTTCTCCGGCTTCTGCTCCGGTTGCCCTCGCTCCTGGGCGCGTTCCTTGTCCTTTATCCATCCGCACAGCCTGCGGTATTCTTCCTTCGGTATGCGCTCGTCAATGTTGTCCCACAGGTACTGGTTAAGCTCTCGCAACTCCTTTAGGCTTGCGCCTTTCGACCATTCCCGCCCGGCTGCCTCTAAAGTATCCTGATGGTAGGGGCGCTCGGCTTTGTCTCCGCCGGGCTCCCTCTCTTTTGCCTGCTGGTCTTGCTTTTCCCGCTCTCTCTTCCACTCTTTGTACGGCTCTAGCTGCTCCCTGATTATCTTCTTGTGCATCCATGGAAGTTCTGAGCCTTCTCTGATTCGCTCTTCCTTGGCTAATTCCCGCTCTTTTGTGCGTTCTGTTTGCCGCTCTCTTTCCCGCTCGGCTCTCTCCTTCCTAGACCTCTCAAGCTCCCTCGGGTGCCACTTCTCCAGGTATCTCTCACCGTGTTCTTTTGCCTTGTCTATGTCCTTTAGCCCTATCTTTACCTCGGTCCCGTTGCGGTCCTTGCCCAATACAACGACGTGGATATGGTGATGTTCCGTGTTGTTGTGCTCAACCCCGAACCACCTCAAATCCCGTCCCATGTCTTGCCCTAGCTTCGCCATGACTTCGCGTGTAAATGCCTTTTTGTCCTGCGGATTTATCTCAGGAGCCAGTGTCAGCTTGTGTATGACCACCCGGTCATTGCCCGCTTCCCTTATCGCTTTCCTCATTTCTTTGGCGTCTATTCGGTCGCCGTTCTCGTCGAACAGCTCACGCCCACCACGCTCTTTGTCCGGTCCTGGGCGGTGCTGGATGTACCTGACGTGCGCTAAAGCTTTGCCGATCGAGACCACATTGCCGCCCCGGTTTCGCCCTGGTATGTACTTGTGTTTGACTACTACCACTGGCTTTCAGCCTCAGCCCTCGCCCTGCTCTAGTCGCATTATTCGCTCTTCTTCCAAGCCGACTAGCGTTAGCTCTATCGCCTCTTTTCCCTGATGGTAAGCCTCTGGGAGTGGATCTGATGTCCTGTTTATGTGCTCCACCGCATACGTCACTAACTCTCTAATAACCTGTCTCCAGGCTCCATAAGTCATAGTCACGACTTTCTCATCTGGTCTTTCTTCCATCGTGTGTCCACTGCCTGGCTCAAAGCATGTATTTACCGCCCAAGCCACTTGCTGCCAGGCTTCCGACTCAAGAACAATTTTGACTTTGAAGTCTTTCGGTATTTGCCTTAAATCCATAGACTCAGCCCCCGCTTACTTTTGGCTCGACAAAATAGTAAGCGCCTTTGCCGCAACTGCTGCACTCGCTCCACCTGGCAAACATCGCCTCTGTCATCCGGTCGTGCTCTTCTCCTTCAGTCGGCGCACAATCCAGGCAATAGAATTTTGAATTGCCCAGGTGCAAGCCATAGTATTTGGCAATCATCGTTAGAGCGGCTTCCATCTCACCTTTAGCGTTCTGGGCTGTCACCGCTATGGCGTTCTCTTTCAGCGCTTCTTTTGTTTCGCTGTGCAGCTTCATTGTCTCCCTGCACTTCGACGCATGGCTTATCAAAGCACTCAAAATCAGCGCCCGCTCTTTGTCGTCAGTGATTTTCAGCTCAGACATTTACCTTGCCTCCTGCTGCCTCTACTGTCCGCTTCATTGCCTCCACCAGGTCACGCTCGTCCTTCTCTACCGCCTTTGCCATCTTCTGCTTAGCCGACGTAAGAGCAGCATCAAATGCCGCTTTCCCTTCCTTCGTCCCTGCCATGTTCGTATAGGTCAGCTCAAACAAAGTCCCTATCAGTCTGCCTTGACGCGCAAGCATCGCACACACTCGGTTTGTCATTGCCTCGATAGATCCAGTTATCATGCTGTCTCTCGGCTCGTTCTTCAATTCGTCTCTATTCGCCAGATACCATAGAATTGCCTGCCTGACTAGCTCCGACTTGCTTACTCCGTCCTCTTTCGCCAGGTCGTCAACACGCTTAAAGTCCTCCCGGCTTAGCTTTGTCTCTACTGTCGGTTTTACTTCCCGTTTTTTCTTTTCCATTGTACCGACTCTCTATTAGTCATATATTTATCATTATACTATCTGTACCGGTGTTTTACCGGCTACTTTGGCTCTGTACCGGTGTGTAGACAGCCGGTTTATTTAGCATCCTGCGCTTTGCGCGGATGCTTTCATCTTGCCTTACGGCTCTATCGGTGCAAGAGAGCAGCCGTACCTCCTATGGTACTACAATTGACTGCATACAAAGATAGACTAAATCAGCCTACGTCCACCAAATACACCGGACACCGTGCCGCACCTTTTGCATACACCCCAATATACGGGGCTTTATCACGCCGCACACTACCGGACAGCACGCACCACAATTAGTATTAAAAGCTGGTTAACTAATACTAGTAGCTTGTGTGCATTTGGAGGTCCACGCCCAGCCCTGGCAGTGAAATACCTGTATTGCTTACTATTGTGCTGTCTACATGCCTGCCACTTGAAAAAAAACGGCGCTTTCGTATATCTTGCAAGTCCCAGTATAGTTACAGGGCTACTGTCTACACCCAGCCTAATTGATGGCGTCTCGACTGCTAGCCTGGGGTCAAATACCCGTGCCGCAACCTTTACCGGGAAATTGATAATATTTGCAGCCCGCGCGATCAGTAATAATTTATCTTCTTTCCCTGATGAATAGCTGCTCTTTACTGTTGTCAAGAAGTTATAATTAGTAGCGTCGAGAACTGTATTTATTTCCTGTCTCGCCGCCCCAAAGGAAGTCTGCAAGCGCTCTCTGGAAGGTACCCCCGCTCGCTCGCCAATACCGCATATAGTGGCATCAGCATAACACACCGGTAAGGATAAAAGAATCCCCCCCGCAGTCACATGCCGCAATGCCTGAATACCGGAGAGTCTGGGTCCCGGTGTCAAGGTTGCCGCAGGCACCCGCAGGGCTTGACCTTGATACTGGGGACTCTCTGGTTGGCTTTCTTGCCAGGCATGAAACAAGGGGGCTACCAAGGAGTTCGGCGGATCAACTAAAGTACAGTCATGAACGACAATGACACTACTTTGTTCTGTATCTACCAGCTCGCTCTCTTCGCTGAAGCTAAAGGAGACATCCCCACCGCTGAGCACCTGGAAAGACTCGCTTTGATCACTGCTTTTAATACCGGCTGGTTTGACTCCCTCTTGCCCGGGGACTACTTGACCCCTACCAGACTCAGGGAAAAAACTACAAATCTGTTGAACTGAGGAAGCAGGAAAAACAAAAGAAGACTCAGAACTAGCGGCAAGCTGCAAAGAACCAGAAGAGCCCCCCTGCCCCCCCGCTATATATTCGCTTAGGCAGAGAGTCAAGAGGTCAAGGTTCTTTACTACCGTTGACCGGTGCGCCTTCGCTCTCCTGGCAACCGCTGCCTTTGTCAGTATCATGCCTTCGGCTTCTAGCTGTGCTACTGCCAACGCTATCCTTTGCCGGGCGTCCTGGCTCCTATCTATGTTCGCCTTTGCTAGTTCTTCTATTGTCCACAGCTTGCCTGTTTTGCTATACAGCCACTGAAGCCGCTTTATGAGCCGGTCTGTCAATCGGTAGGGCTCGTATTCTGGGATTACGGGCGCTTGCTTTGACCAGGCTGTCGCCCTTCCTATATCTGCGCTTACTTCCCCCCATCGCCCTCTATTTACATCCTCCGACTGCCCATTGTGTTTTTCTTCCAGCCATGCAGTGATTAGCTCGGCTCTTCTGGTCTTGTTGCTTGGCATTGGCAATGGCGCAAGCCCGGCGGCTTCGTCCCCGTACCAGAGGTAGTGCCCTACACAGACAATAGCGTCATGTCTCTGGCTCTTTTCTGTCAGCCCTAAATGCCAGTAGCTGCGCCCTCTTTGCCATTTCTCCCAGTCTATTCCCTTTTGAAATAGCTTCTCTAATCCGTCCACGGTTACAGCGTTTTGGTGCTCCTGGGCGCTTGTCTCGCCGGCTGCGCCGGCGCTCTTGGTCAACTGTAATTGGCTCTCTATCTGCCCTTTCGCTTCTGTCCAATTACTTCTGTTTTCGTGCAGGTCACTAAAGAACAAGGCTAGCGCTTGGTCTTGTGTTAATTCCTTTCTTTCAATTTCTGTTTTTCCGTCCGGACCAAGCCAGGCAAACCCAGCCTGTAGAGGCAGGCGTAGGGCGTTGCCGCTCGGGAATACTTCCAGCGTTCCGCCTTTGATTTCGTATCCACGTACCCGCAAGTAGTCTTTTATTGTTGTTTCTACTTCTTTGCTTCGTACATCCCTATCAAAAAACAAATACAGGTGCCAGCCGCCTCTCTCGCTGCTCTGGTACGGCACCAGCTTCAAGCCCAGTAAACTAAAGTCCTGCAGGAGTTTTGTTAACGCCTCTGGGTTGTGGTACTGGCTCCCTGGGTCTACGTCTAGTACCCCGTGCCTTGTGTACTCGCCCCAATAGCATCCGCGCAGAAGCCCCCGCCCCTCGTCCGACATCACCCCTAATATCTGGTGATCTTCTAGGGCGGCGTTCCACTGCATCCAGCGTCTTTGTCCTGGTCTCTTCCATATCGACCCTTGACGCCGGGGGTATAGCCCGCATATATCCCCAGCCACCGCATCTAATACCGGTGGACTAGATTTAATTTTTCTCTCTAACTCTTGCGGATGGGCTAATACTGCCCTTCTCGCGGCTCTCGCTTCCGTCGCTTTCGGTCCTTTTCTTGACCGACAACTTGACGCAACAGATCAAGCCCTCTATTCTTTCAGAAGTTTCAAAACCGCTCCGGCCAAGATCAGTTTAGAAACACCTTCAAAATTGAAGACTCGAAAATATTCGACTAGCGCCAGCTCCTAAGGCTGGTGTTTTTCGTTGTCGGCTTTTTCCTCCAAAATTCTTTGGACCACCAACGATATATCTACTAGATAGATACCTCCCATGGTGGCACAGCTTTCAATAATAGATTACTTGTTGTAGTTGCGCTACTGTTTTTGCCAGATTTGCTTGAATCTCTGCCACCATGTGGCTTTTGCTTGTTGTTGGCTGTCAGTTAGAAGCTTGATCTCGCTGTCTTTGGTCTCCAACTGGGCTTCTAGATAACCGTTCCGAAAGACAGCAGCCTGTAACTGTCTCTGGGCTTCGATTCGCTCATGACTGAGTTCTTCTCGCAGCATAGAGATCTGCTCCCGTAACTCCAAAATTAACGATTTTTCGGCAGTGTCTTGGCTGCCTGAGCTAGCCTCGACAGCGTCGAGGCTTATGACTTGGCTGTCGAGGCTGTCTTGGCTTTGTCTGTCGAAGGTGTCTAGGCTCACTCGCCACTCAATACCAAAGGTGCCCTCAACCTTGTAACCAGCAAGACTACCTTTGTTCAGACGCCTTAGGACGGTTCTGGGACTAATGCCCAAATGCCTTGCAGCTTCTTGAACCGAGACAGCTTTGTCTTGGCTGCCTGAGCTAGCCTCGACGCTGTCCAGGCTAATGACTTGGCTGTCGAGGCTGTCTTGGCTTTGCCTGTCGTGGCTAGTAAAAAGGTCAGCCAGCCCGTCAGTGGAGGCAGGATCGAGGCGTTCGATATTGCGGGCGGTGTCAGTCATAGGGAGAGTTTAGCCCGAAAGGTTAACTCTGTCTAGCTTTCAAGCGCCGAGAGAGATATATACAAGAGATATCGAATGTTCAAATTCGATTTAGTTTATTTCTCTTCTCTTGTGCTGGACTCAGACGGAAAGTAATTTCCGTCTGAGTCCAGCAAGTCCTAACAGCAGCTATTGCAGCAAGTTTGGCAAGTTTCAATACATTGTTTTAGCTGTTCGTCATTAGCAGATTTGCAACTTGCAACACAACGGGCGCAAGCTTCAGCACAAAGCGCTTTCACTTGATTGAGCAGCTCAGAACCACGTTTTTCCAGATCTTGCCGCAGTTTGCAGATTGCTACACAGTCCTCAATGACTTTGGCTATGGCTTCATAACTAGGTCCCTTTCCTCTAGCATAGATGAGAGCGTTACTGCACGACTCGGCACAGGTATCTTGATTCATGATTAGTTCCTCTAAACCGGATATAGATTGATAATACATTATTACACGGAATAATGTATTAAGTGTTTAGAAAAAGCATCGAGAGAAGAAAAATGGACTACTGCAAACAACTGACGAAAGATGAGATCAACCAGCGCTTAATGTCGCTGGAAAAAGCGGCTGACCTAGAGGACTTATTTAAAACTCTGGCTAATGAAACTCGTTTGAGGTTGTTGCATGCACTTTCAATCAGTGGTGAAATGTGTGTAAATGACCTGGCAGCCACGCTGGAAATGAAGCCACAAGCGGTATCCAATCAATTGCAAAAGCTTGCATACCTAAAAGTGGTTGATACCAGACGCACTGGGGTCACCATTTACTATCGCATTATTGATGCCTGCGTCGAGATGTTGTTAGAGCGAGGCATTTGCTTGCTAGAAAGCCGCGACTAGATATCCACGGTCACATAAGCATGATTATGTTTCATCGAAACCAATTAAATAAAATGCTTGTATTGGTTACTGGGTGGGCATTTCGGATGTTTTTGGCAGCCTCTCTATATTGACATCCGCCGCCACCCCCGATGTCATTTATATGCTAGCCCATAGAGTTATTCTCGAAAGTTGTGGCCTGGCTGATTGAAAAGGTGGCGTATCCTTTGATTGCTTAAGTCAAGGAGGAACGCCTAATGAGAAAGAATACCGCAGTGGAACTCAAGAAGCCAGAGGAAACT
>WBZO01006030.1_pt1 | contig 11955 bp, 8 predicted proteins | sample 5204261 | NCBI WGS metagenome assembly WBZO01 (sample SAMN12412400, study PRJNA552823) | activated sludge metagenome | isolation source: activated sludge from anammox sidestream of wastewater treatment plant... | place: USA: North Carolina | collected 2017-09 | reverse complement strand
CCGGCCGCTGTGGCCGGCCCCGTCGAACGAGGGTTTACTTGGCGTACTGGCTGGGGTTGGCGTCGAACTTCGTCTTGCAGCCCTTCGAGCAGAAGTAGTAGGTCTGCCCGTTGTACTGGCTCGTCCCAGCCGCCTTCGCCGGGTCTACCTGCATGCCGCACACAACGTCTTTCATGTGACTGTCCTCCTACCCTCCTTCACGCACGGTCCCGGAGATCATTACAGTGGCTGCGACCTTGGCTGACTAGCCCTTCCCGTCACCAGGCTCGCGACTGCCGAATCGACGGTCCTCTTCTGCGCGCCCAGTGTCATCTGTCAGCACCAGCTCGGCCTGGTGCCGCTCGGCGCGCTCGCGAGCATCCGTCACCGCAGCCGCGCGATCAGTTCGCCGTTGTGGTCGACGCGCCAGCTCGCCTCGTCACGATGGACGAGGTACCGATCTCGACTCACGGCGCACCTCCATTCATGGTTCAGGCTTCCGCAGGACGCACGGTGTCAGGACCACGACAGCCGAAGCCGCTGATTCGAACCCGGCGGTTCGAGGTTGTCGTCCCAGGCACGTTGACGAACCGGGCAACGCACGGACAGTGCCACCGCATACCCGGTGATCCGCCACGGCCCAGTCGCCCGCCAAGCGCTACAGGGAGCTGGAGTCCGTTCACCCGTGGGTGGTTTCCCAACTGCTACCTAGGATTCATTGGCCGGGCAACCGTGTCAGGCCGCCGCACGCCTCACTTCGCCCGCGACATTCGATCCAGACACCACGTCGCGCGTGCCTGGGTCTCCGCGAGTGATGCATGCGGTTGATGTGGGCCTGATGCGGCCAGCGTCTGACAGTGATGGCGACAGCGTTGGGCGAGGGGGCTCTCCTCGGCCCCGACCACTCGGGCCGGCTTGTTCACCGGCGCCACTCCGGCGCCGCTACGATTCGCCGACTGAGCCGCCGCCGAAGCCGCGGTCACTCCGACGATCAGCATGACTCCAAGAGCGTCGCGGACGATTGATGCAGACATGATCCGCTCCTTTCAGTTGCGTGGTTACCGTAGCCGAGAACCGCCGCCGGGTTTCAGTGCCGGTGTTCATCCAGCGGGGTGATCGACGACACCTTGACGATCTTCGTCTTTGGATACAGCGTGCCGGTCACCTTGACCTTGTGTCCCACGAGGCTAGAGGGTGCCGCCTGGTCGGAGAGCGCATATGTGCCCGCGCTCGTCGCGATCGCGAAGAAATACGTCTTCGCGTCCCCTACGCATGCGCGAACGCAACTCTCGTCCGGCGTGATATTCATCGGCTTGTGATCGGTCGTGCACATGGTGTCGGTGATCACGCCCACGAACGTGGTGTCTCCAGCCGCCGCTCCAGCGGCTGGCAGACACAGACCGGCAACCATGGTGGCGGCGATGAGGCGTGTCATGACGGTTCTCCTGAGGACGCCGCCGATGACGGGGCGAGCGTCGGTTTCAGATCAAAGTGCCACTTCCAGATCTCGTAGATGGCCGGGTACACGACCAACTCGAGGATGAAGGACGTGAAGATGCCCCCGATCATCGGCGCGGCGATCCGCTTCATCACGTCCGCGCCCGCGCCGGTCGACCACATGATCGGCACGAGGCCCACGAACATGGTCGCCACGGTCATGAACTTCGGCCGAATACGCTTGACCGCTCCGTGCAGCACGGCGCCCTGCAGGTCGGCCAGCGAGGTGAGGCGCCCCTCGCGCTTCGCCTCGTCGTAGGACAGGTCCAGGTAGAGCAGCATGAACACGGCCGTCTCGGCGTCCACACCCAGCAGTGCGATGAGGCCGACCCACACGCCGATGCTCATGTTGTAGTCCAGCACCGAGAGGAGCCAGATGGCGCCGACCGCCGAGAAGGGCACTGCCAGCACGATGATGAGGGTCTTCGCGAACGAACGCGTGTTCAGGTACAGCAGCATCAGCACGAGGAACAGCGTGACGGGCAGCACGATCGCCAGCCGCTCTCGCACACGCTGCATGGCCTCGTACTGTCCGCTCCACACCAGCGAATAGCCAGCCGGCAGCGTCACCTGGGCGGCCACGGCCCGCTTGGCGTCGGCCACGTAGCCGCCGATGTCGCGCCCGGCGACGTCGACGTACACGTACCCGTTCAGCATGCCGTTCTCGTCGCGCAGCATCGACGGCCCGCTGGTGAGTTGCACGTCGGCGACCTGGCTCACCGGTACCTGGAGCCGCCCGTCGCCCGTCGGAATGATCACCCGCTTGAGGCGATCGATATCACTGCGGTAATCGCGGAAATAGCGGACGTTCACGGAATAACGCTCACGGCCTTCGACCGTGGTCGTCACGGTGTCTCCGCCGACGGCGGACATCACCACCATCTGGGCGTCGTCGATCGACAAACCATACCGGGCGAGTTCATCGCGCTTCCACTTGAAGTCGACGAAGTAGCCGCCCGACGTGCGCTCGGCGAACGCGCTGCGCGTCCCGAAGACCGCCGGCAGGATCGCCTCGATCTGCGTGCCGATGCGCTCGATCTCCTTGATGTCGGCGCCGTAGATCTTGATCCCGACCGGCGTGCGGACACCGGTGGTCAGCATGTCGGTGCGCGCCTTGATCGGCATGGTCCAGGCGTTGGTCGTGCCGGGGAGTTTCAGCGCCTCGTTCATCTGTTGGACGAGGTCCTCGGTGGACAGCCGGTCGCTCGTGAACCGCCGAAGCGCCGGCTTGACCCACTCGGGTGCCCACGCGGAGTACCACGTATCCACGTGGCGCCACTGATCACGCGGCTTCAACGTGATGACCGTCTCCATCATCGAGAACGGCGCAGGGTCGGTCGACGTTTCCGCGCGCCCAGCCTTGCCGAGCACGCGCTCGACTTCGGGAAACTGCGTGATGATCCGGTCCTGCGCCTGCAGCAGGCGTTGGGCCTCGGTGACAGAGATCCCAGGCAACGTGGAGGGCATGTAGAGCAGGCTGCCTTCATCGAGCGGCGGCATGAATTCGGAGCCCAGCCGCTGATACACGGGGACCGTGCCGACCACGAGGGCGACCGCGCCCGTGATGACCAGCCACTTCCATCGCAGTGACCATGCGCAGATCGGCTCGTAGATGCGAATCAGGATGCGGCTAATCGGGTGGGACTCCTCCGAGTGAATCGTGCCCACCAGCAGGGCGTTGGCAATCCGCGCGACCCAGGCCGGCCTGAAGCGGAACGGGTCCATCCGAGTGAAGAGCAGTCGCATGGCTGGATCGAGCGTGATGGCCAGCACAGCTGCGATGATCATCGAGAAGTTCTTGGTGTAGGCGAGCGGCTTGAAGAGACGGCCTTCCTGCGCCTCCAAGGTGAGCACCGGGAGGAAGGAGACCGCGATTACCAGCAGCGCGAAGAAGCTCGGCCCGCCGACTTCCTTCACGGCATCAATGACGACCCGGTGGTAGTCCTCGCGCCGCCCAGTGCGGTCCCAGAGCTCGAGCTTCTTGTGGGTCTGCTCGACGACCACGATGGCCGCATCGACCATCGCGCCGACCGCGATGGCGATGCCGCCGAGCGACATGATGTTCGAGGTCACCCCGAGCATCTGCATCGGAATGAAGGCGATGATCACGGCCACCGGAATCGTGACGATGGGGATGACGGCGCTCGGGATATGCCACAGGAAGATGAGGATGATCAGCGACACGATGACCAGTTCCTCGATCAGCGTGTGCTTCAGGTTCTCGATCGAGCGCAGAATCAGGTCCGAGCGGTCGTAGGCCGTCACCACCTTCACGCCAGCCGGAAGGCTTGGTTCGAGCTCCTTCAGCCGGGTCTTCACGCGGTCTATGACATCCAGCGCGTTCTCGCCCTGCCGCATGATGACGATGCCGGCGACGGTGTCACCTCGCCCGTCGAGATCCGCGACCCCTCGTCGCAGGTCGGGTCCCAGGGTGACCTGGCCGACGTCGCGCACGCGAACAGGCACCCCGCTCTCGTTTCGCGTCAGGACGATGTCCCCGATGTCCGTCGTCGATTTGGCGTAGCCACGGCCCCGAACCATGTACTCCGCGCCTGTCATCTCCACCAGGCGCCCGCCGACGTCGTTGTTGCCGGCGCGCACGGCCTCGAGGACGGTGGAGATCGGCAGGTTGAAGGCGCGCAGCCGGTTCGGGTCGACCTGCACCTGGTACTGCCGGACGAAGCCGCCAAGGGGCGCCACTTCAGCGACGCCGGGCACGGACTTCAGGTAGTACCGAAGGTACCAATCCTGGTAGCTCCGGAGGTCCGCGAGGCTGTGCTGTCCGGACGTATGAACCAGCGCATATTGGAAGACCCAGCCGACGCCGGTCGCATCTGGGCCCAGTTCCGTGCGTACGCCCTGCGGCAGTCGCGGCAACACGCCGGACAGGTACTCCATCGTGCGCGACCGGGCCCAGTAGATGTCCGTGCCCTCGTCGAAGACGATGTAGACGTACGAGAAGCCGAAGTCCGAGAAGCCACGGACGTCCTTCACGTGCGGCGCACCGAGCATCGCGGTCACGATCGGATAGGTGACCTGGTCTTCGATGATGTCGGGGCTCCGGTCCCAGCGCGAGTACACGATCACCTGGGTGTCGCTCAGGTCAGGAATCGCGTCGAGCGGCACGCGCCGCATCGACCACAGCCCGGCGAGCACCGCGGCCGCGACCAGGATGAAGACAATGGCCCGGTTCCTTGCGGAGAACTCGATGATGCGGTCAATCATGGTCGTGCCCCTGAGGTGCGCCGGCCGATGCTGGTGCCGTGCTGGCGCCGGGTACTTGGCTGGCAGGAGAGGTCGCGTTGCCCGGCGTTGCGCCATGCACGTGCTGAGCGGGTGCGCCCATGCCAGATGCGGCAGCCTTGAGCTGACTCTCCGAGTCGATGAGGAACGTGCCTGAGGCGACAACGCGGTCGCCTTCTTTGAGACCTGCGGTGACCACGACGCGGTCGCCACTGCGATCGCCCAAGGTCACACGTCTCGGTTCGAGGTAGCCGTCTCCGAGGTCGACGAACACCGTCTGGCGGTCGCCCGTGTCCAGCACCGCATCCGCAGGAATCGTGATCTGCGGCGTGGCCCGGATGCCGAACTCCACGTTGACGAACATGTCAGGCTTCATCCGCATGCCGGGATTGCTTGCATCCAATCGGACCTGCACCGTGCGGGTGACGGGGTCGACCTGCGGCTGGATGTAATTCACCCGTGCAGTCAGGGGAGGGGCGCTGTTGTTCGAGAAGCTGACGCGCGCACTGTCACCCGTGCGGATGGCCGGCACGTCCGCTTCGAACACATCCGCGATGATCCAGACGTGCGAGAGGTCGGTAATCGTGTAGAGGTCGCTGTCCGGCGTGACCTTCTGATTCGGGAACGCATTGCGGGCCGTGACGAAGCCTGCCATCGGCGCGTGGACGGTGATGCTCCGGATGGGCTGCCCAGTTGCCAGCACCTGATCGATCTGATCGTCGCTGAGATCCCAGAGCTGCAGGCGACGGCGGGCCGCGTCGAAGAGCGACTGCCCATGATCGATGCCGCTTGCCAAAGGATTACTCCGCATCACATCGCGGGCCCGGCTCGCCAGCAGCAACTCCTGTTGTGACGCCAGCATCTCGGGACTGTAGACCGTCAGCATCGGCTCGTCCTTGCGGACGACCGCGCCGGTGAAGTCGACGAGCACCCGTTCAATCCAGCCCTCGATCCGCGTGTGTACGTGGCCGATGCGCGTCTCGTCCGCTGCCACCTTGCCCACGGTCCGGACGCCGCGCTCCACGCCGTCCCGTCGCACCGTCTCGTACGTGACACCGATCGATTGTTGACGTTCAGGAGAGACGCGGATCGCGCCGGCTGGCGCACGTGACTCTGCCGACGCGTAGACCGGCTCGAGCACGTTGCCAGTGTCTGGATTGAGACCAGGCGCTTGCGCGGTGTAAGCGGGGTGTTGCGGGTCGCGGTAGTAGAGCACTTTCGGCGCGCCACCCGTGGGGGCGGCTGCGCCCGACGGCTCGTCGGCGTAAACCGGCTCCAACGTCATCCCGCAATCGGGCGCTACACCGGGCTTGTCCGACTTGTAGGCCGGATGCATGGGGTCGACGTAGTACAGAACTTTCCGGTCGCTAGCGTTGGTCGACCCGTTACCCGAGACGCTGCGGAGCATGTAGCCACCCGCAAAGACGGCGGCAAGTCCCAGCGCGATAGCGATGAACTTGATGATGCGCATAAGGCCCTCAGTGCGCGACCGGCTGACCGGCCATTTCTTCCAGGCGACTCACCGCGGTGTGGAACGCGGCGAGTTCCTCGTAGTAGCTCATTTCGTATTCGAGGACGGTCGAGAAGTTCGTCAGCACGGACAGAAAGTCGACGCCGCCCGTCTGATAGCTGGTCAGCGATGATTCAAGCGCCAGGCGCGCCTGGGGGAGGACGGCATCGCGATACAGCACCGCGAGCCGATGCGCGCTGCTGGCCATCTGGTACTCCTCTTCCACCCGTCCTTGGAGGGTGAGGCGCGTCGTCTCGAAGGCGCGTCGACTTGCCTCCGCCAGCTGTCGGTGCTCGACGACCGCGGCGGCCCGCCTGGCCCGCTGAAGCGGGACTGTCACGTCGAATCGGAACTCGTACATGGCCGGCATGCGGCCCATCGAGTAATAGCCGCCACTGATGGCGAAATCCGGCTTGAAGTCGAGGCGCGCCGCCTGCTCGCCGAGTACGTTTCGCGCAACCATGATCTGATCGCGTTCGAGCATCGGTGAATGCTCGACACCGGCCTGCTGAATCTGTGCGAGGTCGAGATCGAACGACGGCAGGGCGAGGGGCTCCGGGATACCGACCGGTGTGCCCGACGGGCGTGCGAGCAGCGCGTTGAGTTCGCCCTCGCGCGTGCGGCGTTCCTGGCGAAGACGTTCGAGCTGGAGTTCCAGAATACCCAACTGCGTCTGTGCTTTGATGACGTCCTGCTGCGCGGCCTGGCCGACGGCATAGCGGTTCTCACTCACCTTGAGGAGGGTGTCGAGCAGATCGCGGTTGCGCGTGAGAACCTCCGAGGCGGCATCGGCGTACGACAGTCTGTAGTACGACTGTTTCACCCGAGCGATGATGTTCAGGCGTACGGCCGTGATCTGCGGTTGCTCCGCGTCGGCTTCCAGCGAGGCCATCTGCGCCTGGACGGCGCGTTTGCCGGGGTACGGCAGCGACTGGGTGGCCATCACGCCGATGTTGGCGACCGGCTCGCGGCCAAGGCCCGCACCTGGAAAGGGCTTGCCGACCGCGTTGTAGCCGGCCGAGATCATCGGGTCCGGCAGACTGCGGGCCTGAGCCGGCCGTTGCTGGGCCGCCGCGTAGCGGTGCTGGGCCTCCGCCAACTCCGGGCTGACGCGCGTGGCCTCCTCGATGACGTCTGTAAGCGCGAGAGGGGGCGTGGTAGTGCTTGGCGCCTGCGTCTGCGCCTGGGTGTTGGCGACAAGCGAGAGCGTCACCACGAGCCACGTGCCGACAGCACGAACCGAATGAAACACGAGCGGACGCATGACCGATACCTCCGGCACGTCGCTGCGAACGCACCGCGCAACGCACCATGCCGCGCCGCAGGTGACGACCTGGGGCGGGACTCACGTCAGAAATGAAGGGAAAACCGTGAGACACCCGGCGTGACGCCGGGGCTGGAGGAACTCAGATGCGGAGGACGAGCGCCAGAGGTCGATGAACAGCAGCCGCGTGAGACCAGGTTGGCGTCAGCGTGGAGGCGCCGCCCGGCATGGGGAGCGAAGACGCCGCAGCGGACGGCACGACGGCATACACGGTTGGCGCGGGGACCCGAGGCGCCCTGCCGCCTTCGTAAATCGCGGACTGCCACGTGCCATCGTCACAGGAGGCGGCGGCCGAGACCGTGACGTCGCTGCCGGACTCGTGATGATGGCACTCGCTCGTCGTGGCCGGCGCATGATGGCTGTCGCACCACGCCCGACACCACGCCGATGCGCCTGGCGCGAGGGCCAACGCGGCGGCGAGCACGAGGGTCAGAATCCGATCCATACAGAACCTAGAGTAAAGCCTAGCAGGACATCTTCGCCGCCGCCACCACCACCCCCGAGTTGCTGTGATCAGTGTGTCGGTCCCAGGCAGCACTCGGTTCCGCCTGGGCCCCGGCAGTCCTAACAGACTCTCCTGCATGGAGCACGCCGTTCTGCAAAGGCGCAGTGGGCTTGGCCGATTCGGGGCGGACCGCCGGATTTCCGGCGAACTTGTTCCCAGCGGTGCGGATATTCCAGCAGGCAACGGGGACTCAATCGACGAAAAGCGCGAAATTGGCCTGCTCTGCTACGGCACACCCGATGCACTCAGGAGCGGCGTGACGACCTGCGATGCTCGCCGGAGCATAACGGCACTCTTGGTGACGGCCCTGTTGCTGGTGGGCGCCGTGCCGGCGGTACGGGTGGCGTGTGAGGTGAAGCATCATCCCTGCGCGCAGTCCGCTTCGATCGAAGCCTGCTGTGGGGGCGAGCACACGCTGCTAGCCGCCTCGGAGCCGGCAGGGGCGAACTCGGACCCTGTTGCGAGTCTGTCACTGGTGGAGCCTTCCTCCACCGACATTGAAGTCAGCGTTCTCGCGATCGCTGACGACCGGTTCTCAAACAGCTCACCACCGACTGACCGATCCCCTGATCTCGTTCTCCTATTTAGGGACCTGCGGCTCTAAAGGGCCTCTGTCGGCCCCGTAGCCGCGAGTGCGTTCGCCAGCTGGCTGACGCCTCCATTGGTCCACTATGCGGCGAAGCGCCACCCCGTGGCATTCGCCTTGGAGAACGACAATGTTGAAGACAATCGCTATTCCCGCCGCCTTCGCACTTGCCCTGATGACGTCTCTGCCACTCTCGGCAAGCCCAGGCTGGGACTACGCGGGGCGAGTGACTGACCACTCGCTGACCTCGCTTACCGTGTTCGACAAAGAACCCGTCAGCGTGACGATCGACCAGCGAACGAGCATCGGCCCGTGGATTCGTGAGAAGCCGTTCGCGAGAAAGCCGGTGAGCCTGACTCCCGCCGCCTTGAAGTTCGGCGGGCTGGTGCGTCTGCGCCTTCGGACGGGCACGCGAATCGCGGAGACGATCGAAGTCGCCAACGACGTCAAGACGGCGTTCACGGGTCGGATCACGGGCGCGGACGCCGAGTCGGTATCCGTCTTCCAGGATGACATGGGGACGGTGACACTGCGCGTGACGGACGATACGACGCTGGCGGAACTCGTTACCGCGAAGCCTTTCGTCAGGAGGCCCGTCTCCCTCACTGCCGCCGACTTGCAGGTTGGTGCGTTGGTGCACCTGCACAACACCTCGTCCGAACCGCATTCAGCCCATCTGGTTGAAGTTGCCACCTCCGAACGGCGTGGCGAGCCGCAGGTGGCGGACAGCCGTCCCGGACGGACCGGCGATGTGCACATCACAGTGCCAGTGCTGGTGGGCGGTGTGGTCCTTGCCCCAGGCATGTATCGCCTGCAGCATGTCGAGGACGGTGCGAGCCACTACGTCACCTTCAGGCAGGTCATGATGCCCGCGGGCTACCGCCACGGCAATACAGTGGTTGCAAAGGAAGCAGTCGCCAAAGTGAAGTGCGATGTGGAGGCGGCAGCGCGCACCAAGTCAACGACGATCAGTCTGCGCTCGGCGAGCAATGGGCAGCAGGAGGTCGCGGAGCTTCGCATCGCAGGTGAGGGCTTCAAGCATCTGTTCTGAGCGGCTGGTCCAAGCCGGCTTGCCGCTGCAACATGACGGAACTCGACAGCACGAGCACGGCAGGCCGGGACGATTCACGGAGGACCCAGATGACCGGGTGTGACGCGTGTTACATGCCGCAACAGAGCAGATTCGCCAGGGGGGCAAGGCGATTGACCAGGTCAATGGAGCATCGCTAGACACGAGGACGTTACGCGCAAGGAGACAACCGCATGTCCTTCAAACTCTGGATCGTGGCTGTGACGCTTGGGAGTGCCGCGTGCACCACGCCGATGGCTCCGTCGTCGGCGTCGACCGCTGCGCCGGCATCCGCGAGTGGCACATGGAACGCGGTTGTATCGGATCCAACCGGTTCGCTAATGGGGAGCGGCGCCGGTGGGATTGCGGGCGCCTCGTCGTGGACGCTGATGCAGTCGGGGCAGACGATCTCTGGCACGTGGGACGCGCCGGGCATGATGCGAGGCCGAGTCACGATGACCGGGACGTTCGACGGGCACGCCGGCACCTTCGAGATGACGATGCCGACCGGGGCCATGATGGGGCCGTGCGCCGCGTCGGCGCACGGCACGTTTGAGATGAGCGACGACCACATGGAACTGCGTTGCGAGTACAGCGGCTCGAACACCTGCAGCGGACCCTTCCAGCACGGTGAGATGGTGCTGCACCGCTGACTTTCGACCTTCGGCCGTGCTGGGCTGGCTGTCTTGCAGCAGACGAGGTTTGACCCGCGCGCATGAGATGAACTCGACAAATCGACGGCCGGCCTGGCCGCGCCCAATTCCGCCGGAGAGGGCGCAAAAGTAGCCTGCAGGTCGCGTGCGTCGAGCGGTCAGCAGGTAAGTCAGGGGGACATCTGGAGCTGTGCGAACTGATCGGTACGGGGCTCGCATTCAATTCGGCATGGACATCCGTCATCCCTTCCGAACTGCAGGTAGAGGCAATGCGCCGTGGTTGCCGCCGCTGACGGCCTTCGTGGTCTCCTTCTCACTGTGTGCCACCTCAGGTTCTGCGCAGACCGGTCCGACCGGTCCGGCGCCCACCCCGCGTCATACCGGCGTCCGGGCTCTCATGAAAGATCTAGCTGAGGATGTGAAGCACCTGCCATCCAAGGAGAATGCGGTTTGGGTTGGAGTCGGCGGCGGACTGGCGCTGGCGGTTCACCCGGCAGATGACCGCCTCAACCGTTCGCTCGTCGGCAGCGACGCTGCCGACCGGGTGTTTCGACCCGGAGAGGTCCTCGGAGAGCTGCCAACGCTCCTTGGCGCCGCCACGACCATCTACGCAGTGGGTCGTTTCAGGGACCAGCCGAAGGTCTCCCACACCGGGATGGATCTCATCCAAGCGCTGGCCGTTAGCGAGGCGCTTGCGCAAGGGCTCAAGTATTCGGTGCGACGCCAACGACCGGATGGGACGAGCCGGAACTCGTTTCCATCGGGACACGCGGCCGACACGTTCGCATTCGCCACCGCTCTCGAGCGCCACTTTGGGTGGCGCGGGGCTATACCAGCTTACGTGTTCTCATCGTACGTGGCGATGTCCCGGCTTCCGGCCAACCGCCACTGGTTCAGCGACGCCATCTTCGGATCAGCCGTCGGCATCATCGCCGGTCGTACCGTGACCCGCCATGGCAGACCTTTTCCGCTGACCGTTGCGGCTGTCCCTTCAGGCGCAGCGCTGATATACGTACGCCACGGCGCATGAGAACGTTGCGTGCAACCCTAGTCTTTGTATGAACTTCGACCGTCCTGAGCGAGGCGCCCACTGCCGACTCCGTCGCCATCGAGCGCGCCGACCGCTGCGGCGCCAAGAGCCACCGTGGGGTGATCGGAATGCTTGACCTCCAGACTACGATTGCGTGTCCGCAGTGCGGTAGGGAGAGTAACGAGGTGATGCCTCTCGATCGTTGCGTGTTCTTCTGGGAGTGTCCAGGCTGCCAAGCTGTGGCGAGGCCGAAGGCTGGCGATTGCTGCGTCTACTGCTCGTATGCGGACAAGCCGTGTCCGCCCGTTCAGAATGATCGCAGTTGTCCGTCAAGCTGAGCCATCACCTGCCGGGAGTCGCCGCAAATGTAGCGAGGCGACGAGTTCCCGAACGTGACGCACGATCGCGTCGCGCATCGGCTGATAGCCCTGGTCGTCCGGTACGTCGTCCCACGAACTCGCCTTGCCCGAGGCTTGCGTCGCCGACGGCAGGGTGCAGCCGATGGCGAACACGTGGGTGGCGTCGGCGACGTCCGCGGAGCCCAGGGCGGTTGGCTTAC
>WBZO01006028.1_pt1 | contig 11960 bp, 14 predicted proteins | sample 5204261 | NCBI WGS metagenome assembly WBZO01 (sample SAMN12412400, study PRJNA552823) | activated sludge metagenome | isolation source: activated sludge from anammox sidestream of wastewater treatment plant... | place: USA: North Carolina | collected 2017-09 | reverse complement strand
GGATCGATCTCGTTCTTGATCTTCAGCAGGACGTCGAGGACCATCGCGCAGCCGCTGACATCGACTTCGTAGGTATCCGCGCGCGGATTGCCGCCAACATCGGGGTCCCAGCGATAGATCCTGAATGCGCGGACATTGCGCGCACCGGCCGGCGCCTTGAAGGTCTGACCCTGGCCGACGCGGCTGTTGGCGGGAAGGTTGAAAGCGACCATTGCTCGTTCCGATCGATCAGTACACGCGCTTTTTCGGCGGGAACACCGACACTTCGTTCGTCAGCGTCTGCAGCTTCACCGGACGGTAGCCGAGCGTGACGTTGCCGTCGTGGTCGCACCAGGCCAGCGTGTGCTTCAGCCAGTTCTCGTCGTCGCGTTCTGGATACTCGTCATGTGCATGCGCGCCGCGGCTTTCCTTGCGCGCCTCGGCACCGAAGATGGTCGTGGTGGCGTTGCCCATCAGGTTGTGCAGCTCCAGCGCCTCCATCAGGTCGCTGTTCCACACCATCGAGCGGTCCGACACCGACATGTCGGTCAGGCCGCTCCAGACCTTCTTCATTTTCTCGCAGCCTTCGACCAGGCTGGCCGAGGAGCGGAACACCGCGGCGTGCGACTGCATCGTGCGCTGCATCTCCAGCCGCAGGTCGGCCACGCGGGTACCGCCCTTGGCGTGGCGCGCGCGGTCCAGCCGGTCCAGCGACGCCTCGCCCGCCTTCGGTGGCAGCGGCGCCTGCCGCGCGTTCGGCCTGACCGTCTCGACCGCGCGATGGGCGGCGGCGCGGCCGAACACGACCAGGTCCAGCAGCGAGTTGGTGCCCAGGCGGTTGGCGCCATGCACCGACACGCAGGCCGCCTCGCCCACCGCCATCAGGCCTGGCACCACGGCATCGGGGTTGTCCCTGGTCGGGCGCAGGACTTCCGTATGCACATTCGTCGGGATGCCGCCCATGTTGTAATGCACGGTCGGCAGCACCGGGATCGGCTCCTTGGTCACGTCGACGCCGGCGAACACTTTCGACGTCTCTGAAATGCCCGGCAGACGCTCGTGCAGCAGGTCGGCGCCCAGATGCTCCAGATGGAGCATGATGTATTCCTTGTTCGGACCGCAGCCGCGCCCGGCATTGATCTCCAGCGTCATCGAGCGCGACACGACGTCCCGGCTCGCCAGGTCCTTGGCCGAGGGGGCGTAGCGCTCCATGAAGCGCTCACCTTCCGAGTTGGTCAGATAGCCGCCCTCGCCGCGCGCGCCCTCGGTGATCAGGCAGCCGGCGGGGAAGATGCCGGTGGGGTGGAACTGCACGAACTCCATGTCCTGGCATGGCAGCCCGGCCCGCAGCACCATGCCGCCGCCGTCGCCGGTGCAGGTATGGGCCGAGGTGCAGGACAGGTAGGTGCGGCCATAACCGCCTGTCGCCAGCACGACGGTCTGGGCGCGGAAGCGATGGATCGACCCATCCTCTAGGCACCAGGCCATCACGCCGCGGCAGGCGCCTTCCTGGTCCATGATCAGGTCGAGCGCGAAATATTCGATGAAGAACTCGGCGTTGTGCTTCAGGCTCTGCTGATACAGCGTGTGCAGGATCGCGTGGCCGGTGCGGTCGGCTGCGGCGCAGGCCCGCAGCGCGGGGGCGCCGTCACCGTACTGGGTCATGTGGCCGCCGAACGGGCGCTGATAGATCCGGCCTTCTTCCGTGCGGCTGAACGGCACGCCGAAATGTTCCAGCTCATAGACCGCCGGAATCGCCTCACGGCACATATATTCGATGGCGTCCTGGTCGCCCAGCCAGTCCGACCCTTTGACGGTGTCGAACATGTGCCAGCGCCAGTCGTCCTCTCCCATGTTGCCCAGGGCCGCGCCGATGCCGCCCTGCGCCGCCACGGTATGGCTGCGGGTGGGGAACACCTTGGTGATGCAGGCGGTTTTCAGGCCCGCGGCGCCCATGCCGAAAGTGGCGCGCAGGCCGGACCCGCCGGCCCCGACGACCACGACGTCATAGGTGTGGTCGACGATGTTGTAGGCGCGCGATGAAGGCAGCGTGATCGCGTTCATTCACTCTCTCCGACGTGCGCTACAGGCCAAGCCGCAGCACCGAGATGATACAGGCGAGGGCCAGCAGGACGCAGGCGGCCTTCATGACCAGCAGCGCCGTCATCCGTGTCGCGTCGCTGTGGACATAGTCCTCGATCACCACCTGCAAACCGAGCTGCAGATGGTGGAACGTGGCGACGATCAGCGCCAGCATCAGGGTCAGCGACAGCGGCGAATGCAGCCATTCGGCCACCGTGGCCTGCGACGCCCCGGTCATGCGGATCGCGGCGCAGATGAACCACAGCGTCAGCGGCACCAGGGCGATCGCGGTCACCCGCTGCACCCACCAGTGATGCAGGCCGGCCCGCGCCGAACCCAGCCCCCGCGCCCGCCCCAGCGGCGAGCGCAGCAGATCGACATGCGGCTTGCTTGAATCTGACATCGTTCCGCTCACCAGACCGCGAGGCCGACGACCCAGATCAGCACCGTGGACACCACGGTGGCGATCACGACCGCCCAGGCCGTTGTGTTGTATTCGTGGGCTTCGAAACCGTAGCCCGCATCCCAGATCAGGTGCCGGATCCCGCTGAAGAAATGGAACATCAGCGCGGCCGTCCAGCCGAACAGCAGCAGCAGGCCGAGCGGCGATGCCAGGAACCACTGCACGCCGGCGAAGGCGGATTCGGATGCCGCGGCGGCAACCAGCCACCAGGTCAGCAGCAGGGTGCCGATGCCGAGGCCGACGCCCGAGATGCGGTGGCCGATCGACAGTGCCATGCTGATCGGCCAGCGATAGACCTGCAGGTGGGGGGATAGCGGGCGGCGGACCAATTTGCCGTCCGTGTTGCGCGCCACCATCAGCGCGTCGCGTACGTCTCTCACGGATCGCTCCAGGTTCTGCCGGCACGGGGTTGATTTCCGGGTCGCGCGCCGGGTGGTTACGGTTGCTTACTCTTGGGACACGTCAGGGTCAACGGAGGACGGTCACGCGCTGCGCATCCCGTTACCGATCGTCCCCGATGGTCGCCGCGGGTTCCGGTTCCGCGCCGGGCCCGGCGTCAGGCCGCCACGCGACCTGATCCGGCGACCGCCGCGTCCAGCATGGCGCGCGCCGCATTGGCCCTGTCGAGCGCCAGCATCTGCCCCTCGATATCCCCCGGCGTAAGGCTGGCATAGGCCGCCTCGGCCTCGCGGAGGCGGCGACTGGCGTCCTCCTGGGTCAATTCGGCCAGCGGGATGACCTCATTGGCCAGGACGACGCAGCGGTCCGGCGTCACCTCGGCGAATCCGCCCAGGACGAACCATTGGTCGACCACCCGCTCCGCCTCATACATCGCCACGATGCCGCCGCGCAGCGAGACGATGATCGGCGTGTGTCCCTCCAGCACGCCGATGTCGCCTTCGGACGCGGGCACCACGACCATGTCGGCCGACGCGGACAGGAACTGCTGGTCGGGGCAGACAATCTCGAATGTGATCGGCACGGCATGGGTCCCTGGAATGAAGGGCGGACACTTGCGGGTCAGTGTAAGCCGAAGTGAGGCGCCGGCACATGGCCCTGTCGCGGCTGGTTGTCTGCTTTGCCAGGGCTTGTGGTGTCGTGGTCGGTGCCCCTCCGCGTCATGGTCGGCGCAGTTCGACCACGACACAGGGGGTGCCGGCCGTGACGCACCGGGGCCCCGCCCACGACACCTCGCTGATCGCGACCACGACCGAAACGCCGGCAGGCACACCCGCCGTGACACATCGGGGCCCCGCCCACAATACCGGCCACCGGCCATGACACGGGGCGCCGACCGTGACACAAAGGGGCCAACCATGACGCGGGCGGGGAGAGACCGGTGCCTCGTCCAGGCCCTGTGGGAGTTGCCGCATGAAACCAAGGCTGGTGCTGGCATGTCTGATGCCGACTGACGTCAATGCACGCGCAGCGGCCGCGTTCGACGCGGTGATCGTCGACGGCAAGGACGACATGACCGTGCCGCAGGTCGTCGAAGCGGCCACGAAACACCGTGCCGACGCCATCATGTTCACCAACACCCTGCCGCTGAACGCCGCCGCCATCGCGCAACTGCCGGCCAGCGTGCGGGTCGGCGCCACCTCGTCCGTCGGCTTCGATCATATCGACGTCGCAGCGGCCAAGGCGCGCGGCCTGATGGTGACCAACACCCCGGGCGTGCTGACCGAATGCACCGCCGACCACGCCTTCATGATGCTGCTGGCCGCCACCCGCCGCGCCTATGAATATGACCGGATCATGCGCCAGGGCTGGGGCTATCGCATCGGGCAGGGCGACCTGCTGGGTGTCCGCGTCACCGGCAAGACGCTGGGCATCCTGGGCATGGGCCGCATCGGTCAGGCGATGGCGCAGCGCGCCCGCGGCTTCGACATGACGATCGTCTATCACGCCCGCCATCGCCTGCCGCCGGAACAGGAGCAGGGCGCCACCTATTTCGCCGACTTCCACGCGATGCTGCCGCATTGCGACTTCCTCTCGCTGCACGCCCCGGCAACCCCGGCCACCGACCGCATCATCGACGCCCGTGCCCTCGCGCTGCTGCCCCGGGGTGCGGTGCTGGTGAATGTCTCCCGCGGCGCCCTGGTGGATGAGGATGCGTTGCATGACGCGCTCATCAGCGGGCAGCTCTTCGCCGCCGGGCTGGACGTGTTCCGGCAGGAACCTGATTTCGACCAGCGCTTCGCGAAGCTCGACAACGTGATCCTGTCGCCGCATGTCGGCAGCGCCACCCGCGAGACACGCAACGCCATGGGGTTCCGCGCGCTGGACAACATCGCCGCCGTCCTTGCGGGCAAGGGCGCCATCGACCCGCTGTGGAGCTGAGCCTTGCGGTGGAGTCTTCTCGCCCAGGCATCCTTGCCGGTGCAACTCCATCTGGTGACCGTGCTGCCCGCCTTCGCCCTCGGCACCTGGCAGATCCTGGTCTCGCTCAAGGGCGGGCGGCCGCATCGCATTCTCGGCTATGCCTATCTCGCGCTGATGACCGTGACTGCCATCGCCTCGATCTTCATCCACGAGGTCAATCCGGGCGGCTTCAGCCTGATCCACCTGTTCGTGCCCGCCACGCTGATCGGCGTCTTCGCCGGCCTGCAAAGCGCCCGTGCCGGCGACATCACCGGACACAAGCGGGCCATGCTGGGCCTTTATATCGGCGGGCTGCTGATCGCCGGCGCACTGACCTTCGCGCCCGGGCGTCTCATGCATCGTCTTTTCTTCGGCTGAACGGAGCCTGTCCATGCCTCTGCGCATCGCCATCGGTGGCTTCATGCACGAAAGCCACTCCTTCGCGCCGCGTCCGACGACCTATGCCGATTTCCTGCAGCCGGGCGGGCTGCCGCCGCTGCAGATCGGCGCCGCGCTGATTCCGGGGCTGCGTGACCGCTCGATCGGGTCGGGCGGCGCCATCGCCGTGGCCGAGGAAGCCGGGGTGGCGCTGGTGCCGCTCGCCTGGGGCTTCGCCAATCCGGCCGGTCCGGTGCAGGACGAAGCGTTCGAGCGTATCGCCGCGCTGAACATCGCACATCTGTCGATGGCGCTGGATCAGGGGCCGATCGACGGCATCTATCTCGACCTGCACGGCGCGGCGGTGGCAGAGAGCTATCCGGACGCCGAGGGCGAGTTGCTGCGCCGCGTCCGCGCCGTGGTCGGCCCGGACATGCCGCTGACGATCAGCCTCGATCCGCATGCCAACGTCACCGCCACCATGGTGCAGCTCTCGGACGCCATCGCGCCCTATCGCACCTATCCCCATGTCGACATGCGCGACGCCGGCGCGCGCGCCATGAGCCTGCTGCTGCGACGGATCGCGCGCGGCAGACCCTGGGCCCGCGCCTTCCGTCAGCTCGATTTCTGGATCCCGCTGGGCAGCCAGTGCACGATGATGTCGCCCATGGCGCCGGTGATGGCGGAGCGAACGGCGATCGCGGCGACGATGGGGGTGGTGGAGCTGGCGTTCTGCTTCGGCTTTCCCTATGCGGATTTCGCCGATTGTGGCGCCGCCATCGCCGCCTATGCCGATACCCAGGTGCAGGCGGACCAGGCGGCGGACGCGCTGCGGATGGACATCGACGCCCGCGAGGCCAGTTTCGTGCAGGAAACGATGCCGTCGGCGCAGGCGGTGGCCGAGGCCAAGCGGATGGCCGCGTCCGCCACCGGTCCGATCGTCCTGGCGGATACGCAGGACAATCCCGGTGGCGGCGGCCATGGCGACACCACGGAACTGCTGGCCGAGCTGGTCCGGCAGGGCGCGAAGGGTGCGGTTGTGTGCCTGATCAACGATGCCGCCAGCGCGGCGGCCTGCCATGCGGCAGGGCAGGGCGCGACCATCACCCTCTCTCTCGGCGGCAAGTCCGATGGCATGCCGTTCCCCTGCACCGCGCGGGTGGAGAGGCTGACCGACGGCGCGTTCACCCTGACCGGGCCGATGGGCAAGGGCAATCCGGGCAATCTCGGCCCGACGGCGCTGATCGATGTCGAGGGCGTGCGGGTCATCGTCACGACCCGCAAGATGCAGGCGCTGGATCAGGCGATCATCCGCCATGTCGGCATCGAGCCGAAGGATTGCCCGATCCTGGCGCTGAAATCCTCGGTGCATTTCCGGCCCGACTTCGCGCCGATCGCGGGCGGCATCATCGTCGCGATCGCACCCGGCCCGGTGGTGGCGGATCCGGCGGTGCTGAACTTCCGCCATGTGCGGGCGGAGATTCGCCGCCGCCCGCGGACTATACCAGCGTAACCCGGCCGGACGCGATGTCGTAGACCGCGCCGACGACCTTGATGGTACCGTCGCTCGCCATCCCGGCCAGCACCGGCTCTGTGGTGGCGATCGCATGGACGTTGTGCCGTACGTTCTCGACGATCGCCGCGGCGAGCAGGTCGGTGGGCCGCGTTGCCTCGGCGGCCTTGACACCCGGCAGGATCTCGCCCACCAGGCGGGGCAGATGGCCCGGCAGCGTTGCGCTGTCGCGATAGACCTTGATCGCCGCATCGACCGCGCCGCAGCCGGAATGGCCCATCACCAGGATCAGCGGGATGCCCAGGAACTTCGTGCCATATTCCAGGCTCGCCACTCCGTCGGGATTGATGACGTTGCCGGCGACGCGCAGCACGAACATCTCACCCGGCTTCTGGTTGAAGATCAGCTCCGGCAGGACACGGGAATCGGCGCAGGACAGCACGGCGGAAATCGGTGCCTGACCGCCCGCGAGCCTGGCACGCCCCGCGCCATAGTCGCCGGCGGACGCCTGGTTCTCCAGATAGGCCTGATTGCCGTCCATCAGCCGCTGCAGCGCCTGGTCCGGCGATACCGACGGCTTGACGGGTTCGGCCGCACGGGCGGGCAGGGCGGTCGCGGCAAGCCCGGCAAGCGCGCCACCCAGCATGGCACGCCGTGACAGGCGCATCGGGTTCAGGCTCCGGCAGGTCTGGCACATGGTGCGGTGTCCTGTTTCCTGTATGGACGGTCAGCGGACGCCTGGTCGGCAGCGGGGGCCGGAGCGACACCACTGCTCAGGACAACACCGCCAGAACATCGGTCGGACGTGGGATCGGCGCGACGGCGCCGTAGCCGGTGCATTTCAGGGCGGCAGCGACCGACGCATAGCGCGCCGCCGCTTCCGGATCATCGCCATCCAATAGACGGGCAAGAAACGAGCCGCAATAGGTATCGCCGGCGCCGGTCGCATCGACCGCCTCGACCGGGTGCGCCGGGATGTGGACCCGCCGCGCCGCGGTCGCCACCCACGATCCCGCCACCCCCATTTTCAGCACCACCACGCCCGGTCCCAGTGCCAGGTAGAAATCAAGCATGGCCTGCGGATCGGTCAGGCCGGTCAGCGTCGTCACGTCCTCGAGCCCCGGCAGGGCATAGTCGGCCTGGCGCATCGCCGCGTGCATCACGGCCGCGGCGCGGGCGGGCGGCCACAGGCGCGGGCGGTAGTTCGTGTCATAGGCGACCCGCACGCCGTGCCGGCGGGCGATCCCGATCGCATGGAACACCGCATCGCAGGCCGAGACCGAGATGCCCTGGCTGATGCCCGAGACGTACAGCATGCGCGCGACGGCGATCGCGTCCTCGGGCACATCCTGCGGTCCGTACATCGCCGCCGCCGAGTTCGCGCGATAGTGCAGGAAATGATGTCCCGCAGCGTCATGCGTCACGACATACACGCCCGTCGGATACCGGTCGCTGCGCCGGACGGTTGCGGTGTCGACACCCTCCCGCGCCCACAGCGCCATGAAGCTGTCGCCCGGCATGTCCTGCCCGACCGCGGTGATGTAGCCGACTTTCGCCCCCTGCCGCGCTGCAGCGATGGCGGCGTTGGAGGTGTCCCCACCATGGCCTTCCAGATAGAGCTGGCGCCCGTCGGGCTGCGGCGGAAGCTGGTTGAACTCCAGCATCGGCTCGCCCATGCACAGCAGCGCGACGCTCATGCCGGCGGGGCCAGGATCTGCCGCGCCACGGCCTGGATGGCGGACCTGTCACCCGCGGCAATACGCGATTCGTCGACCAGCGCGCCGCCCATGCCGACGAAGGCGGCACCGGCGGCGAGATAGGCGGCGACATTGCCGGGCTCGACCCCACCGGTCGGGCAGAGCGCCACGTCGGGCAGCACGCTGGCCAGCGCCCTGATGTGCGCGGGTCCGCCGACCGAGGCGGCGGGAAAGATCTTCACCACATCCGCGCCGGCGGACAGGGCTGCACGCACCTCGGTGGGCGTGACCGCCCCCAGCATCAGCGCGGCGCCGGCGGAACGGCACGGCGCCGACAGCCCGGGGTCGATCCAGGGGGCGACAATGAACCGTGCCCCGGCGGCGAGGCAGCGGTCAGCCGTCGCCGCGTCAGGGACGGTACCGGCGCCGACCAGCAGCGCCGGCTCCGACGCCAGCTCACGGATCAGGGCCGGTGCGTCGGGGATGGTCATGGTGATCTCGAAGATCGTCAGACCCGCGTCGCGCAGCCAGGCGACGACGCTGGCCGCGTGGCGCGTGGCGCGGGTGCGCACGACCGGAACCACCCGGGCGGCACGCAATGTCTCGATCAGGGGGTGACCCGGCATGCTGTTTCCCTCCCTTCCCGCCGGCCCGTCGCCTGGACCGCGGCTGCCCGAGGATGACGGGCGGATGCCGATGATGACGGGCACGGACCCGCCGGACGCAACCCCCGTCCAGTCAATCGCGCGGCGTCAGGGCGGTTTCGGCCCAGCGTTCCAGCCGCACCGACTGCGCATGCAGCGCCGCCACGTCGTCGCCGAGCTTGCCCAGGGTCCGCTGGTATCGCTGCATGCTGAGGCCGAGACCGTTGGTGGTTCTGCGCAACTGATCCAGCGAATCGCGCCAGCCGCCCATGGCGATGCGCTGCTCGGTCAGCGCCGCGTCCAGCGCGGCCAGCGCCCGCGCCAGCCTCTCCTGCGGATCGGCGCTCGGCGTGGGCGCCGCCGCCCGTGTCGGAAACCGGATGATCTGCGCGGTGGTGGTGGACGTCGACACGGGCTGTTCCCTTCATGTGTTACGCAATGGCTAACAAATGGTTAACGCGAAGGGAAGGTCATTCTGGATCAAAACACAATAGTACTGCCAAGTAATCGAAGAACCAGTACAGTCGTCATCATAGCAATGGCGACCAAAGCGAACGTCCAGCGCAGCCAGGCATGATGACGCGGCAGCGCATCATTCTGACCCGTCTGCCGCTCCATCACCAGCGTCGCGACATGCCCGGCGATCAGCACGCCGAGCGCCATCCATGATGCCAGGAACTGCGCCAGGATCAGCGCCGCCCAGCCCAGCAGCAGCGGCACGGCCCCCGACGCCAGCCGCAGATGCACCGGCCTGTCCTGGGCCGCGGACGGCAGCAGCGCCAGGGACCAGTACGTCCCGCCCAGGAATGCCAGCACCAGCGACGCATAGTCGATCAGCAGGGCCAGCATCCGGTCCGCCCAGTCCGGGCTCTGCCCGACCGCGCCAAGGCCGCAGACGACATACGGCACCAGTCCGGCCAGGGTCAGCAGAATCGCGATCGGTGGCATGGCGGTCCTCCTTTCCGCCACCATGCCGCGTGTCACGCCGCTTGTCCCGGCCGGCAGCAGCGCCTCACGGTTCCGTGCGATTCCCTATCGGAGTGGTTCCTGCGCTACAAACCCGTCATGCTTACAGACATGCACGCGAGCTGACCCGCCATGGGAATCGGTTTCGAAGCCCTCATCATCCTGTTGCTGATCATCGTGAACGGGATGTTCTCCATGAGCGAGCTCGCACTCGTTTCCGCACGGCGTGCGCGGCTCGCGGTGCTGGAGCGCAAGGGCGTGCCCGGCGCCGCCTTCGCCCGCACCCTGGCCGAGGAGCCGCAGCGCTTCCTGCCGACCGTGCAGGTCGGCATCACCTTGGTCGGCGTGCTGACCGGCGTGTTCGGCGGCGCCCGCATCGCCGGGCACCTGCAGGTCTGGCTTTTGAAAACCTTCCCGGTGACCGCCTCGACCGCGGAAACCGGCGCGCTCGCCATCGTCGTCGTGGTGACCACCTATCTGACCCTGGTGCTGGGGGAGCTCGTGCCCAAGCAGCTCGCGCTGCGTCAGCCGGAGCAGATGGCGGTGTGGGTGGCCCGTCCGATCGGCACGGTCGCCACCATCACGTCGCCGGCGGTCTGGCTGCTGGGCAAGTCCTCGGGCCTGATCATGCGCCTGCTCGGCCTCAATCGCCTGCCGCAACAGACCGTGACCGAGGAGGAGCTGAAGGCGCTGCTGGCGGAAGGAACGCAGACCGGCGTCCTGGAAGTGGAGGAGCGCGACATGATCGAGCGGGTGCTGCGCCTGGCCGACAAGCCGGTGCGCGCACTGATGACGCCGCGCACCGAGCTGGCCTGGATCGACCGCGCCAGCTCGGCCGAGGAGATCGTTGCCGCACTGAAATCCTCACCGCATTCCCGTTTCGTGGTCTGCGACCGCTCGATCGACAACGTGGTGGGGATCGTGCAGGCCAAGGACGTGCTGGACCAGATCCTGGCGGGCGGGCAACTGTCGATCGCCGGCGTGCTGCGCCAGCCGGTCATCGTCCCCGACACGGTGACGGCACTGGACGCGCTGGAACGTCTGAAGGCCGATCCGCTGGGCCTGTCGCTGGTCATGGACGAGTATGGCAGCTTCGAGGGCGTGGTGACCGCCGCCGACGTGCTGGAAGCCATCGTCGGCGATCTGACCGCCACCGAGACCCAGCCGACGGAAGAGGGTGCGGCGGGTGAGGCGACGTTCGTGATGGACGGCCTGATGCCGGTCGATGAGGTCAAGGCGCGCCTGACCCTGCCGGACCTGCCGGCCGAAGGCAGCTACCACACGCTGGCGGGCCTGCTGCTGGCCCTGCTGCGCCGCGTGCCGCGCACCGGCGACCGGATCGTCTTCGGCGGCTGGCGGTTCGAGGTGCTGGAGATGGACGGCCGCCGCGTCGACAAGGTCCGCGCCAGCGCCGAGCCGGTGGCCGAGACATAGGGGGCGCCGCCGATCGGCGCGCGTGGTGTCGCCGGTTGGCAGGGGGTGGTGTGTCGGCCGGCGGGAGGAATCTCGCCAGCCCGCGCGAGGCGATCTCGCCAGCCCGCGCCGCCTGGCGGGCGATTACTCGACCGTGACGGATTTCGCCAGGTTGCGCGGCTGATCGACGTCGGTGCCCTTCAGCACGGCGACATGATAGGCCAGCACCTGCACGGGAATCGCGTACAGGATCGGCGCGACGAACGGATGCACGGCCGGCAGTACGATCGTATCGACGGAAATGCCGGCCAGCTTCTCGGCCCCCTCGGCGTCCGAGAACACGATCACCTGCCCGCCACGCGCCGCCGCTTCCTGCACGTTCGACGCGGTCTTGTCGAACAGCGGCCCCGAGGGCGCGATGGCGATCACCGGCACGGCGGAATCGATCAGCGCGATCGGCCCGT
>WBZO01004439.1_pt1 | contig 11960 bp, 8 predicted proteins | sample 5204261 | NCBI WGS metagenome assembly WBZO01 (sample SAMN12412400, study PRJNA552823) | activated sludge metagenome | isolation source: activated sludge from anammox sidestream of wastewater treatment plant... | place: USA: North Carolina | collected 2017-09 | reverse complement strand
GGGCAAATTGAGTCTTCACTGCTCCCCGGCGGCCTCGTTCCCTACTGGCCGCGGGCAACGACCCCCAGCGACTACGTCACGATCCAGGCCGCGTGGTGCGTGGCGGCCGCCGAGGCCGGGGGATTTGAGGTCCCCGAGCGCCTCGCCGAGGAACTCCCCAGGGTCATGCAAAAAATGGCCGCCAATGCCCTGCGCCCGGATTTTTCTCCGACGCTCCGCGCCTTTGCCCTCTTCGTGAGTTCGCTTTTTGATGGCGCGGACACGGAAACGCTCGTCGCCGCCGCGAATGATTTATACCTCACGCGCGACAAGCTCACCAGCGAGGGGCAGGCCCTGCTGGCCATTGCCCTCCACAATATGGAGGCCGAGCCTGGGAAACAAAAACAGCTCGTCGCTGATTTGCCGGAGAGGGTCGGGGACATTGCCTTCAATCCCAGGACATTTTCCTCGGCGGTCCGAACCCAGGCGCTCTGCCTGTGGGCGCGGCTCCTCATGGGGGACGGCGCGGGGGCGTCGGCCCTGCGGAGCCGCCTCGAAGAACTCATGGAATCGTCCTCGAGCCTCTCGACCCAGGAAAACCTGTGGCTGCTCATCGCCTTTGACTCGCTGCTGAAGCAATCCCGGTTCCCCGCCCTGCGGGAGACCGCCCTCGCGCCCCGCCCCAAGATCATCTCGACCAACCGGACCGCGGCCGCGTGGACTGGCCGGAGCCTCGCCCAGGGGGCCGAATTTTCCATCCGGGGATTGCCCCGGCTTTCACCGCCGGGCAGTTTTGTCCTCACAGCCCATTACCGAAAACCGGAAACCAAGACCCCGCTCGAGGCCCAGGGGATGCGCATCGAGCGCGTCGTCAAAAATTTGACGGATCCCTCCCGCGCCGGGACCCCGGAGGCGCCCATGAAATTGGGCGATCAGATCCTGATTTCCTACCGATTCTCGTCCGACAAGCCGCAGGACTTTGTGGCCATCGAGGACCTCCTTCCCGCCGGCCTTGATGTCGTGAATCCGCAATTGGCCCTGTTCGGAAAATTCTACGCTCTGCCCGACCCCGGAGCGCCTGAGGCAAATTTGTCCTACAGCGAACTCCGCGACCAGCAGGCGAATCTCTATTTTGACCATCTGCCCGCGGGGGCAACCTCCTACGCCATCCTGGCGCGGGCCACGGCGGCTGGATCATTTGTCTGGCCAGCCGCCGGGATGCAGCCCATGTACGACGCGCGATTCTTTGCCCGCTCTCCCTCGAGTTCATGCGTGGTCGCGGAGTAAAATGGCTCCGGTGGACCGGGGCCGTCGGCTGCGCCGTCCTGGCTACCTGGGTCGCCATTGAAATGCTCATCCGCCAGGCGGACTTGCCTCACGACTGGGAAAAGCCGCCGCCGGGGACGCCCGTCCTGACCGACCTGCGGGGGCGGCCCATTGCCGTCCGGTCCACGCCTGCGGCCCGCGAGGCCTATCCCGCAAAACTCCGCGACCTGGGCCGCTGGCTGCCCCTTGCGACGGTTGCCATCGAGGACCACCGCTTTTGGAGCCATCATGGCGTGGATTGGCATGCCCTGGCCGGATCCGTCCTGCGGAATCTGCGGAATGGACGCGTCATTTCCGGCGCCTCGACCATTACCCAGCAACTCGTCAAAAATTCCCGCCCGGGAGCGCCGCGCAATTTTCGAACCAAATTCTGGGAGGCTCTCGCCGCCTTGAAATTGGAGCGCGCGGCCACCAAGAAGGAAATCCTCGAGGCCTATTTCAACCGCCTCGATTATGGGAATCGCCGGTTCGGTCCAGTCGCCGCGGCGCGGGCGTACTTTGGCAAATCCCCCCCGGATTTGACCCTCGCGGAGGCCATTTTTCTGGCGGGCCTCCCGCAATCGCCCACCCGGCTGAATCCATGGAAGAATCCCCAGGCCGCTCTGGCCCGCTATCAACGCAATGTCCGACACCTCGAGGCGCTGGGCCTCCTCCCCCTGGACGCCAGCATGCTCATCGCGTCCCCTCCCACCATCGAAAGGCATGAGCCGCCCAATGAGGCGTCTCATTTTGCGGCCCTGGTCCCGGCCCTGGCGCGACCGGTCATTCCGACGAGCCTGGACGTGGACCTCCAACGGGCGGTCGTACGCCTCCTGCGCCAGCATTTGGACAGTCCGCGGTCCGGGACTATCGGCAATGCCGCTGTCGTCATCCTCGACAATCGCGCGGGCGAGGTTCGGGCTCTGGCCTGCGCGGGGGACGCGCGCCACGCCGCCATCAATGCCGCCATCGAGCCCCGCAGTTGTGGCTCGACCCTCAAGCCCTTCCTGTACCTGACTGCCATCGAAAGGCGTCTCCTGACCGCCGCGTCACTCCTTCCTGACACCCCGGATGCCATTAGCGGTCAATACGCCGACTACGACCCGCGCAACTACTCGGACCGCTATCGCGGCCCGGTCCGCGCGCGGGAGGCTCTCGCCAATTCGCTCAATGTTCCCGCGGTCGTGACGCTCTCCCGGCTCGGCGCGCGCGATGTGTATGCCGCGCTGAGCCAGTGGGGAATCCGCTTTGCCGATTCTTTCGACGCCGCTGGCGCCGGATTCATCCTGGGCAACGCGCGGACGACCCTCCTCGACCTCGCGGCGGCCTACGCGGCTCTTGCCCGGGGAGGCGTCGCCTGCGCGCCGCGATTCACGCCGGGCCAGGCGGCTGCGGCGTCCCGCGTCGCCTCGCCGGAAGCCTGCGCGATCATTACCGACATCCTCTGCGACAATGCCGCCCGACGCCTGGCCTTTGGAAACCGGTCTCCGCTCGAGACCGGTACCCGAGCGGCGGTGAAAACAGGCACCAGCTCCGGCTTCCGCGATGGCTGGTGCGTCGGCTTTAACGCCGACCACACGGTGGCGGTCTGGGCCGGGAACCTGGACGGAACCCCCATGGGAGAAATCCTGTCCGTCCACTCGACGGCTCCGCTCTGGAAGGCCATCATGCAATACTTGGACGCCCTCGGCGACAGACCCGTCCCCGAGCCGCAACCCTCGGAGACGCTCCACGCCGTCCGAGTCGCCGCCGAAACCGGCCTCCTCCCGCGCGCGGGAGAGCCCACGCTGCGCGAGTGGTTCCTGGCCGGAACCGAGCCCACCGAAAATGCCGCCTCGTGGTACCAGGACGGCGCGCTCCTCCTCCCGCGGGAATATGCCCAATGGTGCCTCAGTCCACAAAACCACCTCGGTGCCCGCGTACGCCCGGATGGGCTCAGGATCCTCTTCCCCCGTGATGGAGCCGTCTTTCTTTACAATGACCACCTCACGGCCCTCCAACAGGCTCTCGTCCCCCAAAGCGACACCCCGCCTGACGTTTGGCTCCTCAATGGCAAAAGACTCGACGCGCCCCTCATCCCACTCCGCCGGGGTCAATGGACCCTGACCGCCCAAAGTCCGCGGGGGACCGCCGAAATTTCCTTTTCGGTGGATTGAGCCGCGACCTTTGACAGGACCCAAGGCGGGGCCTTATGTCTGTGCGATGCGGATTTGCGATGCCGGACCATGCTTCCGGGACGTTTTTTTGAGTCTCCTTCTTTTGTTCCTGCTGGCGGGATGTCAGTCGCGGGACCGCCGGGCCGACTTGGTTTTCATCAATGGCGCCGAACCGGAAACCCTCGATCCGGCCATTATTACGGGCCAGCCCGAGGGGCGCATCGTCAACGCGCTCTTCGAGGGACTCTGCGCGTTTGACCGGTTTGGGCGGCCCGCGCCCGGTGTTGCCGAACGCTGGGACATTTCTCCGGATGGCAGGACATGGACGTTCTTCCTGCGCCCGGAGGCTCAGTGGAGCGACGGGACGCCGGTCACAGCGCGCGATTTCGTGGCATCCTGGAAGCGCGCCCTCACCCCGGAAACCGCCGCCGCCTACAATTACCTCCTCTTCCCAATCCGAGGCGCGCAGGCCTTCGCCGAGGGAAAGACGGCTGATTTTTCGTCGGTGGGCGTCAGGGCCCTCGATGACCACACACTCCTGGTCGAGCTGGGGAGTCCCACGCCCTATTTCCTCGATCTCTGCGCCTTCCCGACCCTGCACCCTGTTCCTGTGGAGCTGATCCGCGAGGTGGGGGATGACTGGGTCAAACCCGGACGCATCATCGGCAATGGACCCTATGTCCTCTCCGAATGGAGGATCAATGACCGCATCCGGCTGACGAAAAATCCGCGCTATTGGAACCGCGACGCCGTCGCACTCGAAACCGTGGATATCCTCCCGATCTCGAAGGATTCCGTTGCGTTCAATTTTTATGAGAGTGGCCTTGCGGATCTTGTCATGGACAAGGGTCTCGCGCCCATTTCCCTCATGGACGAACTCAGGGGCCGAAAGGATTTCCACGCGGCGCCCTTCCTGGGGAGTTATTTTTTGCGCTTCAATTGCTCGAAGCCCCCCTTTGACGATCCGCGCGTGCGCAGGGCCTTCGCCATGACCGTGGACAAGCGGCGGCTCGTCGAGAAAATCACGCGGGCGGGCGAAGTCCCCGCAACGGGCATCGTTCCGCCGGGCATTGCGGGTTATTTCGGCCCTGAGGGATTGCCCTACGATCCGGAGGCCGCCCGGGAGCTGCTGGCCGATGCCGGCTACCCCGAAGGCAAGGGGTTTCCGCTTGTGACGTATCTTTTCAACGAGAGCGCGCAGAATGAATCCCTCGCCGTGGAATTGCGGGACATGTGGCGGCGCGAATTGGGAGTGACCGTCACCCCCGCGCGCCAGGAATGGAAAGTTTACCTCAATTCGCTGGCCAGCCTCGATTACGGCATCGCGCGCTCCTCCTGGGTGGGCGACTACCCCGACCCCAACACCTTCCTGGACATGTTCGTCACCGGCGGGGGCAACAACCGCACCGGATGGAGCAGCCCGGAATATGACAATCTCATCGCCGCGGCCGCCACGGAAGCCAATCCCCAAAAGCGCCTCGGAATCCTCGGAGCAGCCGAAAAATCCCTCATCGAGAATGAGGCTCCCGTGGCCCCGATTTTCAATTACGTCGGCATCCAACTCTACGATCCCAACAAACTCGGCGGCATCGAGGCCAATGTCCTGGATGAGCATCCTCTCCGCGAAATGTTCCGTAAAGACCGCCCTCCGCAGGCGGGGGGGACACCTTAAGTGAGAGTACAAAGGATTTATCCGCAGATTTACGCAGATTTACGCAGATAAAAATACGTAACTAGATGGTTGCCAGTTTTTTATAATTAAAAAATTTCGGAGGGCATCTCAATATTCGGTGCCCGGCCCGCATGGAGAATGGAATGCGGGACTGTCGCGCCACTGGGTTATTTTCCAGCGGGTTTTTTTTCGTAGAATTGGATGGCAGTGACAAGATCCACTGCGCGCTGAAGGATGGTGTCGCGAGGGAGGGACGGGGTGCGGGATTTGAGGGCGGAGGCGTCAATTTCCGGGTTGGTATTGGCCACGAGGGCGGCTTCGTTCATGTGGCGGCGTTCGGCCTCGAAGACGAATTGGCTGATGCCTTTTGTGGAACTCTCCTGGAAGATGCGGTCTTGGATTTCGGGGGCGAGGCCGACGGCAATATCGGGTTTGACGCCTCCGGGGAAGAGCGCTCCGGTTTGGGGGATGAGGACTTGGGCGATGGCGATCCTCAGGCGCGCCTTGCCCCCGACCGGGATGGTCTCGAATTCGAAGGCGGCACCTGCGGTGTCCGAGCCCAGGACCAGCGCGCCCGTTGCGCTGCGCAGCGCCGCAGCGAGCGCCTCCGCCGGTCCGGACGTGCGGGAGTCAATAAGTACGAGAAGCTGCCCGTGGAAATTCGGCTCCCGGTTCGATGTGAACATGCGCTCCTGGCGGGCGCTGGGCTTTTCGAGGGTGAAGAGCAATTTGCCGCTGGGGCTCAAACGACGGGCAAATTCGGCGGCGGTCTCGAAATCGTCCATCGAGGCAAGGGCGCGCAAATCGAGAATGAGGGCGTGGATCCCCTTTTCCGAGAAGCTCTTCAAGGCAGCGTCGAATTGGCTGAGCGCCGCGGCGTCGAGCGCTCCTGGACGCACGTAGCCAATGCGCGCGTCGAGGATCTCGGAGAGGAATGGAAATGAATGGGAGGAATTGGAGGATTCTGTCCCTGGCAGGACGGACACGCTGTGGCCGAGGCGTGAGAGAAAGCCCTGAATCGCGGCGCGGCGGATATTGGCCTCCGAGGCCACCGAGGGATCCAAATACGACTTTTGAAGAGCCTGGAGGATCGCCTGGATTTCCTCGTCCGAGAGGCCGTCAATCAATTGCCGCGGCGAGGGTGGGGGCTTGGGCGGCTCGACGGCGGGCTCGGGGACGCTCCCAGGCGTCGGATTGGCTGTGGCGGGGGAGGGCGCTGGAGTGGGTGGAGCCTCGAGCGGGGTCTTTGGCGTTGGCGCCTGCGCGAGTACCATCGCCGACGATGCCAGGAGGAGAAGGAATTTCATCAGGCGCCAATGTCCGACCGGAATTGTTTTCCGTCAAAGGTGATTTGATCCGCGGCCGCGTAGGCGGCGGCCCGCGCGGCGGACAGGTTCTCCCCGAGGGCGGTCACTCCCAGGACGCGGCCCCCGGAAGTCACAATGCGCTCATTGGCTCTTTTGGTGCCACCATGAAAAACCTCGATTCCTGGCAGGGCCGCGACGGATTCGAGTCCGGAAATGGGGTGTCCGGTCGCATATTTTCCAGGATAACCTTTCGAAGCGAGAATGACGCAACACGCGGCCTGGGGGCTCCAGACCGGCTTCAGGCTTGTGATGCGATCCTGGGTGGCGGCCTCGAGAAGATCGAGGAGGTCACTCTCGAGTCGCCGCATATGGGATTGCGTTTCGGGATCGCCAAACCGGCAATTGAATTCGAGGACCTTGGGCCCGTCGGAGGTCAGCATGAGACCCGGAAAGAGGAGTCCACGGAACTCGAGGCCGTCAGCGCGAATGCCTTCCACAAAACGGTCGAGAATGTCCGCACGGATGCGCGCCCAGAGGGCCTCGTCCACGACCCCTGATGGCGAAATGGTCCCCATGCCGCCCGTGTTCGGGCCCCGGTTCCCGTCGTAGGCGTGTTTGTGGTCGCGCGCGTCGGGGAAGGCCAGCCAGCCGGAGCCATCCACGATGGCATGGATGGAACACTCCGGGCCCTCGAGAAATTCCTCGATGATGATCCGACGACCCGCCTCCCCAAAGACCTTCTCCTCCATGCAGCGGCGGATGGCCGCCTCGGCTTCGGCGCGATCCTGGGCGACTGTGACTCCCTTCCCCAAGGCGAGACCGTCAGCCTTTACGACGAGCGGGAATTTTGCGAACCGGCACCACTCGAGAGCTGGCGCCATCTCATCGAATTCCTTGGAGGCGGCGGTGGGAATTCCGTGGCGCGTCATGAAATCCTTGGCAAAGGATTTTGAGGATTCCATGCGGGCGGCGGCCTGCGTCGGCCCAAAGACCGGAAGGCCCTCGGAGAGGAAATGGTCCACGATGCCTGCGGCCAGACAATCGTCCGGCCCGACAACGGTCAGGCCGATGGCGCGCTCCCTGGCAAAGCGGGCCAGAACCGGAATGTCCGTCGCTGGGATGGGGATATTTTCCCCGACCTGCGCCGTTCCCGCGTTGCCGGGCGCGATAAAGACCTTTTGGACGCGCGGCGACGCCGCCAATTTCCATGCGAGCGCGTGCTCGCGCCCGCCCGACCCCACGACAAGAACATTCTTCATTTCAATAGACTTCCACAGGAGACCGTTTTCCATCCTCGGGGCTCTTTTCGAGGGCGCGCTCCTCGCCGAGGACATCCATGCGCAATTGGAGAATTTCCGCGTCAATCTCCCGGAAGGCCTCCTCGCTGAAGGGCAGGGGCGGCGCAAGGCCTCCCTTGAAGCGCGCGACCCGCTCGAGGGCCGGCTGGCGATCGGCCTCGGGAAGCCCCTCAAGAACCTTCCGCGCCTCGAGGGCCAATTCAACGCGGTGGCAAATCATGAGAAGGTCATTCCCCGCGGCGAGGCCGCGTCGGATCATTTCCTCGAAGCCATAATGGTTCAGGATGGCACCCATATCAAGGTCGTCAGTCATGACCAGGCCCTGAAAGCCCAGGTCTCCGCGCAGGAGATCATGGATGATGAAGGGCGAGAGCGAGGCGGGCGGGCCTCCCGCCTCGAGACCGGAAATGGTGATGTGTCCGATCATCATGCTGTCCACGCGCCCGGCCAGCGCGCGGAAGACCGCGAGTTCGTGCGCTTCGAGTTCCTCGCGGGAGCGCTCGATCACGGGAAGTTCGTGGTGGGGATCCTGTCCGGCGTAGGTGTAGCCGGGGAAATGCTTTCCGCAGCTCAGGATGTCCCCTGCGCGCAGGGCGTCATTGAAGAGCCCCGCCTTGTGGATGACCTCCTCCGCGGAGCGCCCATAACAGCGCCCACGGAGCGAATTGTCGGCCTCGTCATCAAAGGAAATGTCCAGCACCGGGCACAGGTCGAGATTGAATCCAAAAAGGCGAAGGAGCCGGGCCGTTGTGGCACCATGACGCGTGATGCAGGCGTCCGAGCCGTGATCCCGCAGGGCTTGCGCATTGGGCGGCTCGGCGCCAATGAGCCGAAGCCGCGAGACCCGCCCCCCTTCCTGGTCAATCGTGATGATCGGCTCGGTCTCTGAAATGGCGCGCAAGTCGTCAATAAGCCGCCGCAATTGTTCCGGGGATTCGATGTTGCGTCCGAAGAGGATGAACCCGCCGGGGCGCAATTCCCGGAAGAGCCTCGCGGCGCCCGGATCGAGCGTCTTTCCAGGGACTCCCACGAGGAGAAGTTGACCTGCGTCGTTCATTGGCATAATGCGGACTATTGAAAACCACAACCCGGCCCCTCTGTCGAAATGATTTCCCACGCGCTCGGCCTCTTCGGAGGCAGTTTTGATCCCGTCCACAATGGACACCTCCTGCTGGCGCGCGACGCCCTCGAACAACTCGGGCTCGATAAAATCATTTTTTTGCCAGCCAAAATCTCCCCCCACAAATTGGATCGTCCCCCTTCGCTGCCGGAAGCGCGCGTCGCCCTGCTCGAAGCCGCCCTGCGCGGCGAGGACCGATTTTCCCTTGATGCCCGCGAAATCCGCCGCGAGGGGCCCTCGTTCACGATTGACACGCTCCGCGAATACCGCACCGAATTCCCCGGAGTACGCCTGTTTTATTTCATCGGAGAGGACAATCTCGAGGGCCTGTCCACATGGAAGGATTTCGAGGAACTCGAGCGCCTCGCGCAATTTGTCGTTCTGGCCCGCTCCGCCACAACCCCGGACACCGGACACCCGGTCATTCGGCGGGTCGTGGAAATTTCCTCGACCGAGATACGCAAGCGCGTTGCCCGCGGGCTCCCGATACGCTATATGACGCCCATGAGCGTATGCGAAGAAATCCAGAAGCGCGGACTGTACCGTCATGACTGACCCCACCCGCGAGGCGCGGGCCTGCGCCCGGGTCGCTGACGCCAAAAAGGCCGGGGGCATCGTTCTCCTCGATATGCGTGGGATTTCCTCGTTTACGGATTTTTTTCTGATTTGCAGCGCGGAATCCGAGCCACAGCTCAAGGCCATTGCCTCGGCCATCCGCGAGCGCATGCGCGAGGATTTCGGGCGGAGCCCCTTTGCGGAGGATGGCTTCCCGGCGAGCCAGTGGGTCGTGCTGGATTACAGCGACGTGATCATCCACCTCTTCCTTGGCGAAAAGAGGGAACTCTATGGCCTGGAATCCCTTTGGGGGGACGCGCCCCGGATCGATTGGACGGCGACAAAAGACCCCGTAAAATCCAAAACCCCAAAAGCTCCCAAGCGGACCAAGGTCCCTCCCTCCCGCGCGCCAAAACGCAAAAAGGCCCCATGATTCTCGTCGTGGGGGGCAGCGGCGAAATTGGATCAGAAATCCTACGGCAAATTGCGGTGGCGTCAGAGGACTCGCGCGGAGGCGCGGAGACGCGGGAGGGCTCCGTGGGATCTGTGGCGGAATCCGGGCCATTGATCGGCGTGGGAACGCGGCGGGGCGATGGTCCCGGCTGGATTGTGGATCTCGAAAAATCCCCGGACACCTGGAGGCTTCCCGATCGGATCGGGACGGCCATCCTCGCGGCTGGGGTCAGCGGCTTCCGCGTCTGCGAGGAGAATCCTGAGGCGACCCGCAGGGTCAATATCCTGGGCATTCGTCATCTCGTCGCCGAACTCACAGCCCGCGGCGCCGCGATCACTTACCTTTCCTCGTCAGCCGTCTTTTCCGGAAAAGAAGTCGCCCCGACCGAAGACCATCCCGTCTCGCCGACCTCGGAATACGGACGGCAAAAGGCGGGGGTCGAAGCCTTCTTGCGCGGGGAATACCCGAATTCCAAGATTGTCCGTCTGACCAAGGTCGTTTCCCCACGAACGCCTCTCATAAAGAAATGGAGAGAGGCATGGCAGGCGGGGCAGGACATCGAAGCCTATGGGGATTTGTATGCGAGTCTGATTTCCGTACAGGCCGCGGCCCGTGCCATCCTGCATATTGCCCAGGGTACGCCTTCCGGTTTTTTCCATCTCTCCGCAACGGACGCGGTCAGCTACTTCGAGGCTGCGCAGATTCTATCAGACCAGCTTGGAGTGCCGTCAGCGCGCATCCGGCGGCTCGTCGCGCCCCATCCCAACCATCCGGCGGCCGCCCTTCTTGGCATGACCCGACCCCCGGAGAGCGTGGGTTTCCCTCAGGAGACTTCGAGTGCCCACCTCGTCAGGGAATGGTTGCCGGGAGGATTCTGAGATGAGTCTCGTACCCGCTTGCCAAGTGGCTTGTCAGGTGGGCATCTGCGCCTCCCTCATCACATTGAGAAAGAGCGTGGCTCTGGCAGCGCGTACGGGATTCGAACCCGTGCACCGGCCTTGAGAGGGCCGTGTCCTAACCCCTAGACGAACGCGCCATTACGGAGATGGTATGCGGGATTCAGGATCACGCAAGAACGGAGTGGGGGGCGGGTTTCGCGAGACGGCGCCAAAAATTCTCTATGAGACAGTCGTGGTCAGGCTCCCACAGCTTGGGATCTCCTGAGGACTTCCCGGCGCAGGCTGCGTCCACTGAGCTTGGACCACAAATACACAATGGGTGAGGCGATGAAAATGGAGGAGTATGTTCCGACGATGATGCCCATCATGATGGCAAAGGAGAAATCGCGGAGAACAATGCCCCCAAGGGTATAGAGCGCGCAAATGGAGAGAAATATCGTTCCGCTGGTGAGCAGCGTTCGTCCGAGCGTGTCATTGATGGCCCGGTTCATGATGGTGATGATCCCACCGGATTCGCTGTTCTGAAAAGCCTCGCGGATACGGTCAAAAATAACGATCGTGTCGTTGATCGAGTATCCAATGATCGTGAGGATGGCTCCCACCATCACGAGCGACATCTCACCGCCGAGATAGGAAAAAATGCCCATGACAATGATTACGTCATGCACGAGCGCGGCCACCGCCGCAAAGGCAAAGGAAAATTCATAGCGAAAGGTCACGTAGATGAGGATGCCGACCATTCCGAGGGCCAGCGCCCAAACCGCCCGCTTGGCAAATTCCACGCCGACCAGCGCTCCGACAGCGTCTTGTGAAACCAGAAAGACGCCATGGTCCGGAAAGGCCTTGATGATCCCATCCAGAATTGTCTGGGATGTCCCTGACGGAGCCCGCAGGGAGACGACCTCCTTCGAGCCTGTGCGCTCGATTTGAATGGGCACGTCGCCAAAGCCGAGATCGCTGGCGACAGCGCGCACCTCGGTCAGATTCAGGGGCTTCTTTGCGTCCACAACGAGGATGTCGCCGCCGCGGAAGTCCACGCCGAGAATTTTCTCCCCGCGGGTGATCATGAATGCCAGTGAGGCAAGGACCATCACCGAGGAGAGCGTGAGCGTGATCTTTCTCATGCCCAGGAAATTGATGCTCTGCTTGGGGATGATGTTGAACATGGTCAATTTCGCCAGGCCGAAGATTTCAACAAGGAAACGGAATACCGTC
>WBZO01006027.1_pt1 | contig 11961 bp, 8 predicted proteins | sample 5204261 | NCBI WGS metagenome assembly WBZO01 (sample SAMN12412400, study PRJNA552823) | activated sludge metagenome | isolation source: activated sludge from anammox sidestream of wastewater treatment plant... | place: USA: North Carolina | collected 2017-09 | reverse complement strand
GCACTGCGCGCGAAGTCGCGTACCGCGTACGGCCCCTTGACCGGAACCTGCGTCAGCGGCAGCGCCCCGGTCTGTCGAAAGACGACGCCCAGCAGCATCGGATGCCAGTCGACGCTGCGATCGTGGCGACGCGCGAGGGCCTCGATCATCTCCGAGCCGAGGTAGCCGTACGGTGACGAGAAGTCGAAATAGAAATCGATGGGAGCCTTGGCGTTCATGGGTGTGTCCGCTGTCGCTGTGAAAACCCGCGGTCACGCCACGAGGGCGCGACCGATGACGAGCCGCTGGATCTCGCTCGTGCCTTCGTAGATCTGGCAGACGCGCACGTCACGGTAGATGCGTTCCACCGGAAAGTCGCGCACGTAGCCGTAACCGCCGTGGATCTGGATCGCTGCCGAGCATACGCGCTCGGCCATCTCCGAGGCAAAGAGCTTGGCCATCGACGCTTCCTGCAAGCACGGCAGGCCGGCATCGCGCAGCGCCGCGGCGTGCCAGACCAGTTGTCGCGCGGCCTCGATGTCCACCGCCATGTCGGCCAACTTGAAGTTGACCGCCTGGTGCTCCGCGATGCGCTTGCCGAAACTCGATCGCTCGCGCGCGTAGGCGAGTGCGGCATCGAGCGCGGCGCGTGCCATCCCGACCGCCTGCGCCGCGATCCCGATGCGGCCTGCCTCGAGGTTGGCGAGCGCGATGCGATAACCGTTGCCCTCGGCACCCAGGAGATTCTCGGCGGGAACCTCGCAGTCCTCGAAGACGATCTGCGCGGTATCGGAGGCGCGCTGCCCAAGCTTGTCCTCGACGTGCGCAACGACGTAACCGGGCGTCGACGTCTCGACCACGAAAGCCGAGATACCATGCTTGCCCGCGGCCTTGTCGGTCACCGCAAAGACGATCGCCACGTCCGCGTTCTTGCCGGTGGTGATGAACTGCTTGACGCCGCGCAGCACGTAACGGTCGCCCTGGCGCCTGGCCTGCGTCGTGAGCGCGCCCGCATCGGAGCCGACCGCGGGCTCGGTGAGGCAGAAGCAGCCGAGGCGCGCACCGCGCGCGAGCGGCGCCAAGTAACGCGCCTTCTGCGTGCTCGAGCCGAACGCGGCGAGCGGCCCGCACACCACCGAATTCTGCACGCTGACGATCGTCGACGTCGCGCCATCGCCGGCGGCGATCTCCTCGAGCGCGACCGCGAGCGACACGTAATCGAGTCCGGCGCCCCCGTCGGCTTCCGGCACGACCATGCCCAACGCGCCGAGCTCGCCGAGTGCAACGAGTTCGGCGCGCGGGAAATGGCCCTCGCGATCCCAGCGCGGCGCATTCGGCAGCAGCCGCTCCTGCGCGAACGCGCGCAGCGTATCGCGCACGAGCGTCTGTTCGGGTGTCAGCAGCATGGCTTCTCGGTGCCGCCGTCGCTACGCCATCTCGATCGCCATCGCGGTGGCCTCGCCACCGCCGATGCACAGCGTCGCCACGCCGCGCTTGCCGCCGTGCTTGCGCAGTGCACCCAGGAGCGTCACGACGATGCGCGCTCCCGAGGCGCCGATCGGATGGCCGAGCGCGCAGGCACCGCCGTGCACGTTGACCCGGTCGTGCGCGAGCCCGTGCTCGCGCATGGCGGCCATCGTCACCACCGCGAACGCCTCGTTGATCTCGAAGAGGTCGACGTCCGCCGAGTGCCAGCCGGTCTTGCGATAGAGCTTCGCGATGGCGCCTACCGGGGCAGTCGAGAACCAGGCGGGCTCCTGCGCGTGCGTGGCGTGGGCGACGATCGTGGCCAGCGGCGTCGCGCCCCGCCGCTCGGCTTGCGAGCGGCGCATGAGCACGAGTGCGGCGGCCCCGTCGGAGATCGAGCTCGAGTTCGCCGCGGTCACCGTGCCGTCCTTGCGAAACGCCGGCTTGAGCGTCGGGATCTTGTCGGGGCTCGCCTTGGCGGGCTGCTCGTCGTGTTCGATGCGGGTCTCACCCTTGCGCGTGGTCACCGTGACCGGCTCGATCTCCCAGGCGAAGGTCCCGTCCTCGTTCGCCTGCAACGCCCGGCGCAGCGAGGCGATGGCAAAGGCATCCTGCTCGGCGCGCGTGAAGGCGTACTTCGCAGCGCAGTCCTCGGCGAAGGTGCCCATGAGGCGGCCCTTGTCGTAGGCGTCCTCGAGACCGTCGTAGAACATGTGATCGAGCGCCTGCTGGTGGCCCATGCGGTAACCGGCACGCGCCTTGGGCAGCAGGTACGGCGCGTTGGTCATGCTCTCCATGCCGCCGGCGACGATCACGTCGGCGCTGCCGGCGACGAGCGCGTCGTGCGCCAGGATCGCCGCTTCCATCGCCGACCCGCACATCTTGTTGACCGTCGTGCACCCGACCGCGAGCGGCAACCCGGCCTTGAGCACCGCCTGGCGCGCCGGCGCCTGGCCTTGGCCCGCGGCGAGCACGCAGCCCAGAATCGCCCGCTCGACGTCTTCCGGCCGCAGTCCGGCACGCGCCACGGCGGCGCGGACCGCCACCGCGCCCAGGTCGGTTGCGGTCAGTGCGGCGAAATCACCCTGGAATCCCCCCATCGGCGTGCGTGCCGCGCCGACGATGACGACGGGATCGTGGTCCATGTTGGCTACCTTCCTCGCGGCGTCGGCCGCGCTCTGCCCTGCCGTCACTTCGTTTCGTGGAACAGCTCGCGCCCGATCAACATCCGGCGGATCTCGCTCGTGCCGGCACCGATCTCGTAGAGCTTGGCGTCGCGCCACAGGCGCCCGGTGGGAAACTCGTTGACGTAACCATTGCCGCCCAACGCCTGGATCGCCTCGCCCGCCATCCACGTCGCCTTCTCCGCCGCGTAGAGGATCGCACCTGCGGCGTCCTTGCGCGTGGTCTCGCCGCGGTCGCATGCCGCGGCAACCGCGTAGACGTACGCCTTGCAGGCCATCATCGTCGAGTACATGTCGGCGATCTTGCCCTGCATCAGCTGAAACTCGCCGATCGGCTGGCCGAACTGCGAGCGTTCGTGGACGTAGGGAAGCACGACATCCATGCACGCCGCCATGATGCCGAGCGGCCCCGCGGCGAGCACCGCGCGCTCGTAGTCGAGCCCGCTCATGAGCACGCGCACGCCGTCGCCTTCGCGGCCGAGGACGTTGTCCACCGGCACTTCGCAGTCGCTGAACACGAGCTCGCAGGTATTGCTGCCGCGCATCCCGAGCTTGTCGAGCTTCTGCGCGGTGGTGAAGCCGCGCATCCCCTTCTCGATCAGGAACGCGGTGATGCCCCGCGATCCCGCCTGCACATCGGTCTTCGCATAGACCACGAGCGTATCGGCGTCGGGGCCATTGGTGATCCACATCTTGTTGCCGTTCAGCACGTAGCGATCGCCCTTGCGATCGGCGCGCAGACGCATCGACACGACGTCGGATCCCGATCCCGGCTCGCTCATCGCGAGCGCGCCGACATGCTCACCGCTGATGAGCCTGGGCAGGTAGCGACGCTTCTGCGCTTCGCTGCCGTTGCGCCGGATCTGGTTGACACATAGGTTCGAATGCGCGCCGTACGACAGGCCGACCGCCGCCGATGCCCGCGAGATCTCCTCCATCGCCACGCAGTGCGCGAGATAACCCATGTGGGTGCCGCCGTACGTTTCTTCGACCGTGATGCCGAGCACGCCGAGGTCGCCCATCTTGCGCCAAAGGTCCGAAGGAAACGCATTGGAGCGGTCGATGTCGGTGGCACGCGGCGCGATCTCGGCCGCTGCGAAGGCGCGCACCGTGGCGCGCAGCATGTCGATCGTCTCGCCTTGTGCGAACGAGAGCGAAGGGAAGTCGAGCATCGGTAGTCTCCTGGTCGCCGTCATCGGTGCGCCATCGCGCCGGGTACGCCGTGCCGCCCGCGACCCACGAGCACGCGCCGGCATCGCCTCATCGGCCGCGCCTGCGGCGTCGGCGTCGATATATTACGCTTACGTAAACGTCAACTGTGCGCCTCACCCGCCGCGCTCCACGAGCGGCACCGGCACCGCACGCCCGGCCCCCTCCTCGCGCAGGCGCCGGCGACAGTCCCGCTCGACACTCGCGATCTCGGCGAGCACCGCATCGATGTCCTCGCGCTGCTGCACGAGTCGTGCGCGACGCAAGGCCAGCACTTCGAGGAACTTCGCGAGCTGGGCGCGCTCGTTGCGCGACACCTCGTAGAGGTCCAGGAGCTCGCGGATCTCGAACAGGCTCAAGCCGAGCCGCTTGCCGCGCAGGATGAGCTTCAATCGCACCCGCTCGCGCTCGCGGTAGACGCGCAAGCGCCCACGCCGCTCGGGAGCGAGCATGCCCTGATCCTCGTAGAAGCGAATCGTCCGGGTGGTGAGGGCAAACTCGTGGGCGAGTGCCGAGATCGTGTACGTCGCGTCGCTTGCGGGCGCGGCGCGTTGCGCGGAAGGAGGCGGCATGGGCGGAATGCAGCACCACGGCGAGGGGGGCCGCAGGTCACGATACCATACCGGGTCCCCGCCCGAAGATCGCGATGTCCGTCTCCACCGAAGCCCTGCTCGACTACCCCGTCCCCACGCCTCCGCCGCCGGGAACCGTCGTCCGCATCGCGCCCTCGATCCTGTGGTTGCGCATGCCGCTGCCGTTTGCCCTCGACCACGTCAACCTGTGGCTCGTCGAAGGCGCCGACGGCTGGACGGTCATCGACACGGGCTACGGCGATGCCGCGACCCGCGAGCTCTGGGAGCGGCACTTCGCCGACTCGCTGGGTGGCGTGCCGATCGTGCGCATCGTCGCGACGCACTGCCATCCCGACCATCTCGGCAATGCGGCGTGGCTTGCGCAGCGCTTCGGCGCCACCGTGACGATGACGCTGAGCGAGTTCCTCACCGCACACGCGATCTGCGACGAGCGTGCCGGACACGCCCGCGCCGACACCGGCGAGCTCTTCCGCCGGCACGGCATGAGCGACACCGACCTCGCCGCACTCGCCGCCCGCGGCAATCACTATCGCAACGGCGTTCCCACGCTGCCGACGACGCTCGAGCGCATCCAGCACGATGACGTGGTCGGTGCGGGGAGCCTTGACTTCCGCGTGATCACCGGCTACGGCCACTCGAACGAGCACGCGTCGCTCCATGCCGCGGCGGCGGGCGTGCTCGTCTCCGGCGACATGCTGCTGCCGCGCATCAGCACCAACGTGTCGGTCTGGCCGTCCGACCCCAACGGCGATCCGCTCGGACGCTTCCTCCATTCGATCGACGCGTTCACCGCCTTGCCCGCCACGACACTCGTCCTGCCGTCGCACGGCCTGCCGTTTCGCGGGATCGCCACGCGCGTCGCGCAGTTGCGGGCGCATCACGATGCACGCCTGGCCGAACTGGTCGCGGCAATCGACTCGGCTCTTTCGCCCATGTCCACCGCCGACGTCGTGCCGATCCTCTTCCGCCGCGCGCTCGACGTCCACCAGCGCTTCTTCGCCATGGGCGAGGCGCTCGCGCACCTGAATCACCTGTGGCGACACGGTCGCATCCGACGACTGCGCAGCGCCGCCGGCACTTACCGATTTGCACGCACGGACGCCACGTAATACCGTAACCACCGCAACCCCACAGACCGAGGAAGGCACGATGTCCACACCCTCCGCCACTCCGACCCCCGATCCGCTCGCCGTCGCGCAGTCACTCGCCGCCGCGGCAAAGAAGAGCGCCAAGGTGATGAGCGAGTTCACGGCCCGCAATGCGCATGCCGGCGGCGCATTGCCCGCCGACGAGTTGGGCCTCGGACAGGCGTTCATGGAGCTCGCGGCGCAGATGCTCGCCAATCCGGCCAAGCTCGCCGAGTCGCAGTTGAACCTGTGGTGGGACTACATGAACCTGTGGCAGGGCTCCCTGCTCCGGCTCGCCGGCCACGATGCAACGCCGGCTGCGCTCCCCGCGCAGGGGGACAAGCGCTTCAAGCACGAGGACTGGCACGAGCACTTCCTCTTCGACTACATCAAGCAGAGCTACCTCATCACCGCGCGCTGGATGCACGAGCAGGTGGCAAGCGTCGAGGGCTTACCCGAGCACACCAAGAAGAAGGTCGACTTCTTCACGCGGCAGTACATCGATGCGCTCGCCCCGTCCAATTTCGCGCTGACCAATCCCGAGGTCTTCCGTGAGACGGTGGCTTCCGGTGGCCAGAACCTCGTCAAGGGGCTGAACAATCTCCTGGACGACATCGAGCGCGGCGGTGGACGGCTGCGCATCTCGATGACCGATCCCAAGGCCTTCGAACTCGGTGTCAACATCGCGACGACGCCGGGCAAGGTCGTCTTCCAGAACGACCTCATCCAGCTCATCCAGTACGAACCGGCGACCAAGAAGGTGTGGAAGCGGCCGCTCCTCGTGATCCCGCCGTGGATCAACAAGTACTACATCCTCGACTTGCGCGAGAAGAACTCCTTCCTGCGCTGGGCCGTGGCCGAGGGCATGACGACGTTCGTCGTCTCCTGGGTCAACCCCGATGCCAGGCTCGCGCACAAGAACTTCGAGGACTACGTCACCGAGGGAACGCTCGCGGCGCTCGATGCGATCGAGCGGGCCACCGGCGAACCCGACGCCAACGTCATCGGCTACTGCCTCGGCGGGACGCTGCTCGCGGCGACCTTGGGCTACCTCGCCGCGAAGAAGGAGAAGCGCATCGCCAGCGCGACCTTCATGACCTCGCTCATCGACTTCACCGCGGCCGGCGAGCTCGAGGTCTTCATCGACGAGGCACAGGTGAGCTCGCTCGAGAAGAAGATGAACGAGCGCGGCTATCTCGAAGGCAGCGAGATGGCGCAGACCTTCAACCTCTTGCGCGCCAACGATCTCATCTGGTCGTTCGTGATCAACAACTACCTCATGGGGCGCGACCCGTTCCCGTTCGACCTGCTGCACTGGAACTGCGATTCGACGCGCATGCCCGCGGCGATGCACAGCTACTACCTGCGCAACATGTACATGAAGAACCTCCTGCGCGAGCCCGGGGCGCTGACGCTCGCCGGAATGAAGATCGACCTCTCCAAGGTCAACGTGCCGGCGTACTTCGCATCGGCGATGGAGGATCACATCGCGCCGTGGAAGACGACGTACGCGGGCACGCAGATCCTCAAGGGCAAGAATCGCTTCGTGCTGGCCGGCTCGGGCCACATCGCCGGCATGGTGAACCCGCCGACGACGGTCAAGTACGGCTACTGGACCAACGAAACGCTGCCCGACGACGCGCAGGCGTGGTTCGGCGGTGCGACCCAACACGAAGGATCGTGGTGGCCCGACTGGCGGGCGTGGATCACGCCCCACCTCGGTCGCGAAGTGCCGCCACGCATTCCCGGCAAGGCCGGACTCAAAGTCATCGAGGACGCGCCCGGCAGTTACGCGCGCGTGCGCGCCGACGCGAAGTAACTCGCTGCCGTGCGGCCGTCGGCGCGTCGGCGCCGGCGGCCTGCCGCGACGCGGACCAGCGTCAGCGCGCCCCCTCGCGGCCGCGCTCGCCGCGCACCGCATTGCCGGACTCGGCACCTTGGCGCGCACCCTCGGCGGCGGGTGCCGCGCGTGCCTGCGGTGGCGCGTGCGGCGCTGGCATGGACGAAGACGTCGCCGGTGGCGCACCACGCATCGGCGCGGGCGCCGCGGGTGCTGCCGCGGGACCGCGTCCCGGCGCGGAGGGCGCCATCGGCGCCGCCTGCGGTGTCGCCATGCGAGGCGCTGGGGGCGGGGTTGGGCCCGTCTGCGACGACGGCATCCTGGCCGCCGGCTGCGGCGCGGTCGCCTGCTGCGGCTGCATGCGTGGCGCGGGCGGCGGGGTCGGGACCGGATGCGACGGGGTCCGGGCCACGGGCGATGGCGTGGACGGCGGCTGCGGCATGCGGGAGGCAGCAGGCATCGCCGACTGCTCGGGGGACATGCGCATCGTGGGCGCGCGCGTCGGCGCTGCCGCGGACCCGCCCGCAGCGGAAGGAGCCATCCCCGGTCGCGCCTCGCGCGACGTCGACGGTTGCGCCGACCGAGGTTCGACCGCGTCCGCCCGGGGTACGGAGGCGGGCGCGACCAACGCCTGGCTCGACGGCGCACCGCGCGGCGCGGCGCCGGGACGCGCGCTGCCCTGCACTCCCGGTGGCGAGGCGCTGGGACTTGCCATCCCCGTGCGATCGCGGCTCGCATCCGATCCGGAACGCGCACCGGCGGGCACGCCCGGCGCGCCGTGCATGGGGGCGGCGACCTGCGGCCGCGCGAGCGTCGGCTGGAGCGACGACGCGGGGGGTGGCGCCGATGGCGGCCGACCCATCCCGGCGCGCACGATGTCATTGCGCACGACCGGCGGCGTCGCCAAGGCTGGCGCGCTGGCGACGACGTCACGCGGAACGCGAACCATGTTCTGCGTGACCGGCTGGCGAGTCTCGAACGAGCGGAACGGGACCGCGGTGATGCCGCCGGGAACACTCGCGTTGCGCCAGTGCGTCGGCGGCGGGCTCCACGGCCGCACCACGGTCACGTTCACCGCCACCGGCCGATTGAAGCGATCCCAGCAACCGGTCGAGCAGTGCCCCCACCACGGACGAAACGGCTCGCCCCAGCCGAGCGGGATCCAACCGTAGACCGGTGCGCCGGCACTCACCGACAGCGCCCACCCGGCACCACCGGTCCACGCGACGAGCGCGGGTGCCCACAGCGGTCGCGGCGTGTACACGCCGGGGCACCAGCCCCAGCGACCGCCGATGAACGCCCAGCGCCCGTAGTGGAATGGGGCGTAACCCCACGGGGCGAAATCGACCCACGTCGGTCCCCACGCGCCGACGTTCGCCCAATATCCGTTGCGGTACGGCGCCCAGTCGACGGGAACGTCGTTCGGGTACCACACGGCGCCGTACTCGGGCGACTGTTGCCAGTTGCCATAACGGTCGAGGTCGGCTGCACCGACCATCTGCGGTGACACGTAGGCGCTCGCGCGGGTCCGGTAGAGTCGATCACGTGTGGCGACCCACGCGTCGAACCCGTCCTCGCCGATTCCGTTTTGCACGTTCGCAAACTGCGGATCGGGACCCTCGATGTATGCGGCCTGGCCGGGAAGCACCTGCTGCACGGCGGCTTGCGTCTGCACGTTGGCCTCACCCTGGCGCACGATGACCACGGTGTGCTGGCGGTCGTCGGTGACCTCGAGCCGATAAAGCCCCGGACGTGTAATGGCAACCTGCGCGTTGGGCGTGTCGATCGTCGCCACGTCGCCGGGCTCGAGCGCGCGCACGCGCACGCTGACACGGCCCTGCGCAACGAAGAGCGAAAAATGCGTATCGTCGAGTTGCGAGACGTGCACGCTCGTGTCACCGGCGAGGCGGAACTGGCCGCCGCCGAAATCCACCTCGGCGCGCCCGTCAGTCCCGAGCCACAGGTTGTCGCCCTCCGCGACCGGATAGTTGATCCCGACGCTGATCCAGGCCGCGGGCTTGTCTTGCGGGGCAAGAAAGAGTTCCCCACCGACGTCGGCGACACGTCCCACGCGGCCGGGAAGATCGGCAGGCGTCTGTGCCGCGAGCGCGCTGCTGAACACCGCGAGCGCGGCAAGAGCGAGGGCGCGCAAGCCGCGCCAGCGCACAGGGACCTGGGCGTGCGTCCGCGCCGCGCGGTCACACCGGATCGATCGTGGCAATGCATTCATGTCGAGCGACTCCCAACATCGGCAACGGGCTCTTGAGACAACGGTCGCGGCGCCCTGTTCGTTGACGCCCGCCCGGCGCCGTCGCCGGGGTCGCGACACCCGGTTGTGCTTTAGAATGTCACATTGACGAGGGCCAGCCAAAGGCCGGCGATTCCCATCAAGACAAGGAGATACGACATGCGGACCTCCCGCCCGACCATGGTGGCCGGCGCACTGGCACTCGCGTTGTGCGCCGGTACGGCCTCGGCGCAGTTTACGAATACTTACATCTTCGGCGACAGCTTGAGCGACGCGGGGCAGTATGGCGCGCGCTTCACGACCAATCCGGGTCTCGTCACGCCGATGTACGTCGGCCAGGCGTTCGGGTTGAGCGCGACGCCGTCGTTCCAGGGCGGCAACGACTTCGCCCAGGGCGGCGCCATGGTGAATGCGCAATCGCCGCTGGTGCCGCCGGGCGTGCCGAACATCTCGATCATGCAGCAGGTGGACACATTCCTGCCCAACGTGATCATGAATCGCAACGCGCTCTATCAGATCCAGGGTGGCGCGAACGACATCTTCTTCCTCGCCGCGACGAATCCGTCGGGGGCGCAGGCCGGAACCGTCCAGGCGGCCGTGGACCTTGCCACCGCGGTCGGCAAGCTCAAGGCCGCCGGCGCGCAGTACGTCATCGTGCAGAACCTTCCCGACCTCGGCAAGACACCGAGTGCCGCGGCGCAAGGGCCCGCCGCGCAGGCGGGGCTGTCTGGCCTTGCGGGGTTGTTCAACTCGACGCTCGACAGCGCCATCGGGAGCGCCAACCTGCAAGTCATCCAGTTCAACACCCACGCGCTGTTCAACGAGATCCTCGCCAACCCGGCCTTGTACGGCTTGACGAACACGACCGGAGTCGCCTGCACGGTGCCGAGCTCGGTCAACTGCACGCCCGCGACGCTCGTCGCACCCAACGCCAACCTCGACTACCTCTTCGCCGACGGCGTGCACCCGACGACGGGAGCCACGCTCCTGCAGGCGCAGGCGATCGCGTCGATGATTACCGGCCCGCAGCGGGTTGCCGCGCTCGCCGAAGCGCCGTTCGACATCGAACGGGCGCAGTGGCGCACGCTCGATGGTCGCATGACGTCGGCGGTGAACGCGCCGGGGAGCGCCGGACGCTTCCAGACCTGGGCGATGTACGACTACGCCAATCCCGACCTCCAGGGTTCGGGGCTCGCGGGCGATGCCGATCTCAACACGATCTCGGTCGGCGCCGACATGCGCGTGAGCGATCGCATGCTGGCGGGCCTGCAATTCGCATACTCCGAGTACAAGGGCGACTTCGGCAACAACACGGGGAACTTCAAGGTTCGCGAACCCAACGTCACCGCGTACGTGGGCTACGGCGAAGGTCCCTGGTACGTCGGCGCAACCTTGGGCCTGGGCTCGCTCGACGCGGACAGCACGCGCTACATCCAGCTCGGCGCGACCACGCGCAGCGAGACGGGCTCGACGCGCGGCTACCACAACATCGTGCGCCTCCTGGGCGGGTACTGGTTCAACTACAAGGACTTCAACCACGGCCCGTTTGCGAAGCTCACGTACGAGAAGATCGTCGTGCGCCAGTTCAGCGAGAACGGTAACGACAGCACCGCGCTCACCTACGACCAGCAAAAGCAGGACCCGTTCCTGTCGAGCGTGGGCTACCAGGTGACCGGTGTCGTCGGCGGTTTCCGCCCGTTCGCCCGGGCCACGTGGGAGTACAACTTCGACTCCGACACCCGCCAGGTGAGCGCCAAGCCGAATTCGCTCAACGGCTGGTACCAGGTGCCCGGCTTCGAGCAGGACAGCAACTGGTGGCTGTTCGACCTCGGCGTGGCCAAGGATTTCGGCAAGGTCACGGGGTATCTTTCGGGCAACGCGACCGCCGGCAAGGACGACGGCGACTACTGGGCGATCACGGTCGGGATCCGCGTCCCGCTGTAGGCAACCCGCCACCGGCGGCGTGCATCGACACGCCCTCGTCACCTGCGAAGGCCCCGCGCGCGTGCTGCGGGGCCTTCGCTTTTTCAGGTCGATGCGAGCCGCAAGCGGCGGCTTTGCGGTCAGGGCGCGAGGGCAAGGCGCAGCGCGGCGAGGCCGCGCAGTCCCGCGCTCGCCCGCGAGCCGTACCACGCGGCGTACTCGCCGTCGACGAGCGTGACGGGCTTCCCGCGCGCGGCGGCGAGTGCGTCGACGTCGCGCGGGCGAAACGCGTAGGGCTCGGTCGACAGCAGGAGGCGAGCCGCGAGACCCCATTCCGGCGCGTCGTCGGCGATGTCGGGATAGCGTCGCGCAGCGGCCACCGGCAGCGTAT
>WBZO01006025.1_pt1 | contig 11963 bp, 5 predicted proteins | sample 5204261 | NCBI WGS metagenome assembly WBZO01 (sample SAMN12412400, study PRJNA552823) | activated sludge metagenome | isolation source: activated sludge from anammox sidestream of wastewater treatment plant... | place: USA: North Carolina | collected 2017-09 | reverse complement strand
AGTATTATATCAAGCGCATCCCGGGTGAAGATGTTGCCGTGAGTGCCGTTATTTTTTACAATGACAATGAACTGGTCAGGGCCTCCATTTTATACAAAAAAGAAAGCGATAAAAAATGGAAGGAAATACCCATGAAGTTAATTAGCGCAGACAAATGGGAGGGGCGGTTTATCGTTGAATCGGAAGGTTTTTACCAATACAAGATCGAAGCCTGGGTTGATCATTTGGCTACCTGGTACCATCGGCTCCAGCTGAAGCACAAAACAGGCCGGCACCTGGAAGCCAGCCTGGCGACAGGGGCCATCTTGTTGCAGAAAGCCGCAGGCCAGGCCGAGAAGGAAAAGGCGGCACAAATGCGCCAATGGGCAAAAGCGTTTGAAGATGCGTCGAAATACCAGGAAAATATCGCTACGGCAATGAGCCCTGAATTTGCAGAGCTCATGCAAGAGGTGCAGTTCAAACAATTTCCCACCGTTTTTGACCACAACCTCCGCGTGAGGGTAGGGCGCCCCAGAGAGTTGTTTAGCACCTGGTACCTCTTGTTCCCGCGCTCAACGGGCGAGAAGCCGGGGGAGTTTGGCACATTCAAAGATTGTGAAAAACTGTTGCCCCGCATTGCAGAAATGGGCTTCGACGTCTTGTTTCTGCCTCCTATTTTCCCTATTGGCAAGACCAACAGAAAGGGAAAAAACAATGCGTTTGTCGCAGAAGCCCACGATGTTGGCTCTCCTTGGTCGGTTGGTAGCGCCGAAGGAGGGCACAAATCGGTGAACCCCCACCTGGGCACGATAGAGGATTTTGAAAACCTTGTGAAGGCTGCAAAAGAAATGGGCATCGAAATAGCGCTCGACCTGGGCTTGCGCTGCTCCGCCGACCATCCCTACGTACAGGAACACCCGGGGTGGTTTTGCCGCATGCCCGACGGCAGACTGGCCGTGGAAGAAATCCCCCCCCTGAATTACCAGGACATCATTGATTTCAATTTTGAAAATGACGATTGGAAAAACCTGTGGGATGAACTGAAGAGCATCGTGTTGTTTTGGGCTGAAAAGGGCGTCCGGATATTTTACGGCAGTACCCCCCATTACAAGCCTATCCCCTTCTGGAGCTGGATTATACAGGAGGTACAAAGCCAATATCCCGAGCTGTTTTTCTTGTCGGGTGCCTTCACCCGGACAACAATCTGGAAAGAATTAGCTAAAGCAGGCTTTAGTCAGTCCTTTACTTATTTCTTGTGGAAAAATTCCAGTAAAAAGGAATTGCAGGAATTTGTCGAAGAGCTGGTCAAAGGTGAAACCAAGGAGTTTTTACATCCTAATTTTTTTACAAACACGCCTGACATCCTGCCTCAGAATCTCGTGGGGGCAGGCCCTGAAACTTTCCTTTTGCAATATGCCCTCGCTGCTACCTTGTCCTCTAACTGCGGCATTTACGGCCCTGCGTTCGAGCTGATGTACAACCAACGGCATCCCCAGAGCAAAGAGCGATACCTCCACTCTGAAAAATATGAAATTGCCCACCACAATTGGGGCGAACGAAACAGAATAACGGATTTTATCACCCGCATGAACCGGATTAGAAAGGAGAACCCCGCCTTTCACAACATGTTCTACATCCGTTTTTCCAATACGGACAACGACAGCCTGGTGAGCTTTATCAAAACCACCCCCGACCTACACAACGTGATCTGGTGCATCCTCAATCTCGACCCCGTTAACAGCCAGTCGGGGTACGTCGAGGTGCCAAAAGACATCCTCGGCCTGAAGGGCAGACGACTAAATCTGGAGCTGACTGACCTGCTGACTGGTGAGGTTTACTACTGGTTTAACGACTGGAACTTCGTCGAACTCAATCCAAGCCGCTTTCCTCTTCACGTGTTAAAGGTGAGAGTCAAACATTAGGGCGCTTGACTGCAAGAATGTGAAAACTGAATTTTGTTTAGAAGCTGTTTGGATTTAGCCCGGTAAGCTCAATTCAAACAGCTTCTGAAAACGAGCTATTTTTCGTCAGGTTTTTACTTTTTGAAGTTGCGTATCAGCGCTACGGAGTTGATAAAAGGTGAAAACATGGCGGGAAAGAGTCATTTTCAGCCTTGTGACCAACCCCTCAACAAGCTCTTAAGCCTGGCTACCCAATCACAGCGCTACCCACCTTATCAAAACAGCAGTAGGCCCTGGAGATTGCTCGAGCCTACTGCTTTTCATTTTTTTACGAGGTGTATGGTGTCTGGCTTTTCCAATTTTTGCTTACCGGTACTACTTGAGTGCAAGCTGCTTTTTCTTCCCACTTGTCAATGCTTCTTCTTTGAGCTGGTCGCCGAGTTCGTTAGTGGCGATGAGGGAGGTGACCATTTGTGAGAGCATATCGCTGGCAGAGTTGGGCGAATTAGGCAGCAGTATCAGCGTGCTGCGGGAATTTTCACCCAGCGACTGCAGCGTGTCGTAGTGTTGCGTGATGACGATTAGGGAAGATGCCTCCTGGGGGTTGATGCCGACGGAGTTGAGCGTACCGACGCTTTCTTCCAGACCTCTGGCGATCTCCCTGCGTTGGTCGGCGATGCCCTGGCCTTGTAGTCTTTTGCTTTCGGCTTCGGCTTTTGCCTTGGCGACGATTCGGATTTTTTCAGCTTCGCCTTCGTACTCAGCAGCGACCTTGCGGCGCTCGGCGGCGTTGATGTGATTCATAGCCTGCTTGACCTCGGCAGCTGGGTCAATATCTGTCACGAGTGCTTTGACGATGAAGTAGCCGTATTCGTTCATGGCTTCGTCCAGCTCCCTGGCGATGGCGATGGCGATGTCGTCTTTCCGCACATAAACGTCGTCAAGTTTCATCTTGGGAACCTCAGCCCTAACGACGTCGAAGATGTAGGAAGACATTTGTTCGTAGGGGTTTTGTAGCTTGTAAAAAGCATCGTAAACAGAATCCTGTTTAATCCGGTACTGCACCGAGACTTTCAGACTCACGAAAACATCGTCTTTGGTTTTGGTTTCTACCGGCACGTCGAGCTGTTGTACTTTGAGGCTGATGCGCCCGGCAATGTGGTCTATCAATGGCACTTTGAATTGAAGACCTGCCTGGCGAATGCTCTGGAACTTGCCAAAACGCTGTACAATAACTGCCGATTGCTGCTTCACGGTGAATAGTCCCGAAGAGATGATGAAGAGCGCAATAGCGGCAAAAATTAAAAAGGAGTATTCCATATCCTGTCAGTTTTTAATGAAAAATGAGGTAATTGTTAATGAGCTGAAAGTTACTAAAACCTTAGCTATTTTGAACATTAAATCCACAAAACTTAGGAGAATTACGACGAGGTGAGAAGTGCTAGAACTCCGTAGGGAGAAGGAAAGAGAAAAACTCCTGGAGGTACCCGGCAGGGCCATTTGAGAGGAGTTATTTTTGGGCCGCGGTATCAGTGGCAGTGCAATAAAAAACCACACAAGTACGAGAGGCGTTTTAGACCCCTATAATCCAGGAATAGGGTAGTCGGAATGATTTCGGTAATCTCCCTGTCTTTGCCAACCCTGTAAAAAGCGCTGGGAAAGAGCCGGACAAGTCAACGGCTGGAGCCCGCCCTAGTCGCATTCCAAATCACTCCCTAACGTTTGAAATGTTGAGTCAAAACATTGAAGTTTGTACTTGTGCGGTCGTTTTTGTAACAACATCTTTTTGTTGTTTTGTGTGAGCAAGGTAGGATGATTTGGGAAGAATTAAAAGTACAGGCGGTAATTTTTTTAATTCATAAATGTTAAAATTCCCATTTCGTTATATCCTTTGGTTTGCAAACGTATTATTAGAATTTTTCTTTTAGAATTTTTTCTTTTCGCTGCTTCTCTTCTCCTTTTTACAGACCCAATCCCTTTACATCCAGGTTGAGCCGTCCACTAAGTCCCACCCGAACCTTGATGGCATCGGTGGCAATGTACACGTGTGAAACTGCCAGGTCGCCCAAGTCGCCATGGAGGGTAATGCCGGGGGCCAGTTCGTAGTTTCTCAATTCCTGTCCGATCATCTGTTTCATGTCGCTCAGGTTGTAGTTCAGGTAGAAATTGAGGTTTTCCTGCACCTTCTTTTTCAATGGCCCCTTGAATAGCCAGCTCGCACTTTTCATCAAAAACTTTTGGGTGCTGAAGTCGAAATCCACCTCGCCCAGCTCAATCTTGTTTCGCTTGTCGTTGAATTTTGGCTTGGCCGTGAGGTAAATGTTCCCGTTGTAATCACCTTTAAGTTTTGTATTGACAACCAACTTGTTCCCCTGCCCAAACAATTCAATGTCTTCCACAGTCACTTGCTTTTTGCCATAGGAAAAAACTTCGCCCTGCATGTTTTGCTTTGAAATCCGCTGCGCCTCGCCGAAGGGGATGGAGGTATCCAGCAAGAGCGTAAAATCACCTGGGGCCGCCTGGTTTTGTTTGAAATCGGGGAGTTTCCTTGGGGTGTTGTCCGAGGGTTTTTCACCTAAAAAAACCACTGGTCGGGAATATACCGTGATGGTGCTTTGGATGGTGTTCCCCTCTGCTGTGAGGGGGGTCATTTCGATGGATTCTGGATGCAGCAGAAGCCAGGCTTTATATTCTTCCGACAAAAGATAGGGGGCGTTCATCTCCTTCCACGTGTTTTGCATCTGCGCTTTCAGGTCGAAGAGCGATTTGACTTCGTCATCAATTGAGCTGGCCAGCTCTGTTTTAGCCTGCTCCAGGATCAGGTTGGCGATGGGCGTGATGGGCAGGTCGGCGAAGCCCAGTTTTGCCACCGGCTTTTTTAACCAATTGTAGTTGCTCACCGTGGTTTTTGTCACAAGCGTCCAGTCAGGCTCAATCTTGTACTCCGTCAGAAAATCGAGAGACAAGGAGCCTTCGGCTTCGATGGTGGACAGGAAAACATCTTTTTTGATCCACAAGTCCAGCGGAACTTTGTACCGGATGGCCTGCCCTGAAATGTCAATCGTGATGTTCTCCCGCTTTTTAGCTCTGAGCATCATGCCGTCGTCCTTCATGTCGTTATCCTCGTAGATCAAGTCCCCCAACTGCTGATTGATGCTTTGCAGCAGCTCGGTTTTGTACAGGCGAATGGGGATGTTGATGGAAGAAAGAGGAGCCTGCGTGCCGGATTTGTCGTAGTACTCCTGTGGGCGGGCCGGTTGTCCGGTTTTGCAGGACAGAACGAAGAAGAGGACAAGCAAGGGGAGTAAAAATTTACCAGGCATAGGTGAATGATTAGATTTTGTGCATCTTTCTGAAAGAAGCAGGGGCAAAATTAACACGGCTGCTGTTGTTTTGTATGCAACGATTTGATTTTGGACTTTGTCCTTTCACCAGAATGCTTGCAGAAAGATGGGCAGGCAGGGTCATTACAATAAGAGCTTGTTTGCGATTTGGTCATTTGGCTAAAAAACGGCCCTTTTACGCACTTTTCCCCTTTTTCCGTTCCGTAGCGCTGCTACGCAACGGAAAAAGGGGAAAAATTGACGAAAAATTTGCTTGGCTCTGGGGAGAAAAGACACCTTTTTAGCCCGGTAAGCTCCATCCCAACAACATCTCTGATCAAGCGCCAAATCACAAACAAGTTCTAAAGAACTACAAAAAATTTACCATGAAAAAACTCTGTATTACCATCGCAAGTTGGTTGTTGTTCAGTGCCGCCCTTTTTTCTCAGGGCCAGCAATTGGAAAAATTGGCAGATCAGATTGAAGAAAAGGTGACCTGCATGGCCGACCTGTTGGAACAACAGGCAGAACAACTGGAATATTATTTTGAGGGCCATGCACAGCAAATCGAAAAGCTCAGTCGCCAATTGGAAGAGCGATGGAATCATGACTGGAATTTTCGCTTTAGAAATTTCCCTCACAGCGGAGAAATATTAGATTCCGGTGAGGAGTGCTTCGACGGCCCCGAAGCCTGGGAGATGGCACCTCAGCAGGAAAGCCGTGCGTTTCTCGGCGTCAATTCCGAGCACCTTTCCCTTGAAAAAGCACGACGCCTGAACTTTGACAACCCCTACGGGAACTACGTGATGAGTGTTTTAAAAAATACGGCTGCCGAAAAAGCAGGCATCAAACCGCTGGATTACATTTTCGGCATTGATGAATACCGGGTGGGGGAGAATCAAAGCCTGGGAGGCATTTTGAGAAAATATAAACCTGGCAACAAAGTGACAATTCACTACATCCGAAAAGGAACAAAACACGCAAAAGAAACAACCCTCGGCTGCTGGGATGATGCACAGAGGGTGCTTCTCAACCGCTGTGAAGATCCGTTTTTTGGAATTACCGAAGCAGACAGAAGCACCTCAGAAGGGGTTGCCGTTCATCCTCTAAGCGGTACCACGGCTGAGGAGCTGGGACTTAAAGAGGGCGATTTGATTACAGATATCAACGGCTATAAAATAATTGACTGGCAGGATATCACCGGTGCCATCACCATGTTGAAGCCTGGCGAAACCATTGAGGTGACCTACATCCGGGACGGCAAAACCCTGAAAGGCTCAAAGCCTGTCCGTTCTTATGCCGAGACTAAAAAATGCAGGGATTGCGACTGTGGTGAAGGAAAAAGGAGAAGTAGCGCCTTGCTGGAGCCTGGTTATGACTTTGGATTCCGCCGGTTTGGAAGGTCACTGGACCTGGGTACCGGTACCCGGATGGACATTTCCAATGCTGCGGTGAAGTTGGAAGACCTGCCTGCTACGGAAGTAGGCACGCTGAAAAGCAGAGGAATAGACCTCACTCAGGCCAATACGCTGATGCTGGAAAATCTCCAACTCACCCCTAATCCCACAGTGGGAATGTTTTTGTTGAGTTTCCACCTGCCCGGTAAGGGCAAGACGATGGTACGGTTTTACAATAAAAATGGGAGAACCATCTACGAATACGACCTCGGTGATTTTTCCGGAAGCTTTGAAGACAACGTGGATCTGTCTCAGAACGGCCCCGGTGACTACTACTTGCAGGTGACCCAAGGCGATCAGTTTTTTGCAAAAAAAGTCATTTTGGTGAAAAGCTGAACTTGCTTAGCGCCTGTTTCAAAAGTCAACTGGTGGCTGCTGTCCCCTCTCTGAATGGTTATTTAGGAACGTGCCGGAAATAAGTTGGGTATTTCGGGGAGTGTATTTTAGGGCTGGCAAGGCAGTGAAATAGGCGCATAGCCTTAGCTACGTAACTATTTCACTAACACAGCCAGCGCCCAAAAGACGCCGCCCAAATGCGTAAGCTATTTCCGACACGTTCCTTAGCGGCTTCTACTGCCATTTGGCTTGTGAGACAGGCTCAAGAATTTTTTTCATTTTCGTAGGTAGCGGTTTAAGTTGCGAGGCAGCCTCCTTTTGATGTGGACAGTATCCGTACATCTATGGAGGAGTCTCAATGCTCTGCTCGGCTCAATCCTGCAGGAGCTCCTCCTCCACGGCCACTGGCTTGCCATTGACGGTCTGTGGTTTGTCTTCCTCCTCCACTTCGTGTTCAATTATCCCAGCGGAGCGGAGGGCACGCATCGTGTATGCCTTGATACCATCCATGAACAAGTACATCACCGGCACGATGAGCAGGGTGAGGATCATCGAACTCGTCAGGCCACCGATGAGTGCCCAGGCCAGGCCGTTTTTCCATTCGGAGCCAGCCCCTTTTGCCAGAGCGATTGGCAGGAAGCCAATCGTCATGGCCAGCGTGGTCATCAGGATGGGGCGGAGGCGGATGCGGCCTGCTTCAATGAGCGCCTCCACGGTAGAAAGCCCTTCCTCCTTGGCCTGGTTGGCAAAGTCCACGAGCAGAATGGCATTTTTGGCTACCAGGCCTACCATCATGATGATGCCGAGCATAGTGAAGATATCCAGTACTTTCATGCTCAGAGCGATAGCGAGCAGGGCACCTACGACGGCTACGGGGATGGAAAACATCACGACAAAGGGATTTATCCAGCTATCGTACAAGGCTACCATGATGAGGTAAACCAGCAGGATACTGGCCACCAAAGCGAGCAGCAAACTGCTAAAGCCCTCTGCCTGCCGCTTCAGGTCGCCATCGAAGATGAGGTTTACCCCGTTGGGTGGTGGCAGTTTCTGAGTTAAAATCTCTTGAATCTCCGAGCCGACGTCTCCGGTGGGGCGTCCGAGGACTTTGGACCTTACTACTACAGAGGGCAGGCGGTTGTAGCGCTGAAGTTGATTGGGACCAGTAGTTTGCTCGATGTTCGCAAACTGGCTCAACCGAATAAGTTGACCTTGGTTGTTCAGCAAAGACAGGTTGGAAATGTCCTCAATGCTACGACGGTTGAAGTCGTCCATTTTGATATTGATGTCGTACTCCTTGCCATCTGCACGAAATTGGGCATCAGTGTTTCCGTTGAAAGAAGTCTGCATTGAGGCACCCACGATGTCCATGCTGAGGCCTAATTGAGCCATGCGCTCCCGGTCAACTGATGCTTTTATTTCAGGGTTTCCTTCCTCAAAAGATAGCTTTGCATCCAGCGTGCCTGGCACCTTTTTTACTTCTTCCAGTGCTTTTTGGGCGTATTCCATCACTTTCCCCTTGTCAGAGCCGCTGATGACGAGTTGAACGGGATCTTCATTAGCTCCGCCAAAAAAGCTCACCTGGGAAAAAGTGACCTTTACACCCGGCAACTGCATTTCCAGTTCGTTGCGTACCCGCTGGGCAAAAAGGTCAGAAGGGACTTTCCCTTCCCGGTAATCCTGTCCCACTAATTTTACCGTCATCTCAGCCACGTTGGAGATGTTCTGCGAAGCCAGCATCCCCGAAGACGAGCGACCTACGGTTGTGAAAATTTCGGTCACGTCCTTTTTTTTGAAAAGATAGTCTTCTGCCTTTTTGGTGACGATATTAGTTTCGTGCAGGGTGGCATCTTTGGGTAATTCCAGCGTCAGGATAAACTCTCCCCGGTCGCTGAACTCAATAAAAGACGAGCCGATATAACCCTTTGTGATCAGGCCAAAGGAGGAGAAGAAAATGACAAAAGTGGTAATCAGGACGATGATGGCGTTGAGGTATAAATTGAAATGCTTTTTTTGTGGAATGCCTGTATTGGCTTCGGTGAGGCTGATTCGGCGGAGGCGGGATTTTCCGTAGGGAATTTTGATGGGTTTTAAAATGCTGCCCACCAGTCTGGCGTACCAGTTGTTCAGACGGGTCAGGTAGTGTTCAAAACCATTGAGGATAAAACCCCAGATAGTGCGGTTGCTGAATTTTTCAACCCTGGAAAAGCGGCTGGCCAACATGGGCGTCAGGGTGAAGGATACGAACAGCGACATGAGAGTCGAAAAAGTAACCACCAGCGCAAATTGCCGCATGATGCTGCCTACAATCCCTGAGGTAAGGGCAATGGGCAAAAATACCACCACGTCCACCAGCGTAATTGAAAGGGCAGTAAATGCGATCTCGTTTCGGCCTATCAAGGCGGCTTTCCGTCGCTTGAGGCCGTGCTCCAAGTGGCGATAAATGTTTTCCAGCACGACGATGCTGTCATCTACCAGGATGCCAATGACCAAAGACATGGCCAACAGGGTCATCATGTTCAGTGAAAACCCAAAGATGTACATCATTATCATGGTGGAAATCAGCGATGTTGGTATAGCCAGCATCACGATGAAGGCATTGCGGATAGAGTGCAGGAAAAACATCATCACGACGGCCACCAGCACGATAGCCAGCAGGAGGTCGTGCTCTACAGCATTTACAGCTTCAATGGTGAAATCCGTCTGGTTGTTGGCGATGGAAAACTGGAGGTTTGCATCTTTGAACTGCGATTCCAGTTTTTCCAATTGCTCCTGCACGCCCTTTGCAACGGCGACGGAGTTGGCGTCAGAAGTCTTTAACACCTGGATACCGATAGCATCAATACCACCTACCCGGCTGAGGCTCCCGATGTCTTTTTGGCTGTCAAGCACCTCGGCGACTTCGCCCAGCTTGACGGGTACGCCCGTCCGTGGATTGGTGAAGACCACCAAGGCTTTTAAATCCTCTATTGTTTGGAACTTGCCGGCGAGCCGCACCAGGATTTGCTCGTTGTGATTTTCAATCTTACCCGTGGGGAAGTCGAGGTTGGCCTGCTGCACGGCTTGCACAATCTGCAGGATGGTCATGCCCCTTGCCTCCAGTGCCTGCCTGTTTGCGTTGATGCGGATTTCCCGCTCCTGGCCGCCGATCAACCGTACTTCACCCACTCCTTCTACGCTGGAAATAGCCGGCTTGACCCTGTCGGCTACCAAGTCGTAAAAATCCGTGGCTTTGATAGTAGAGGTGGCCCCGATGCTGAGAATGGGGAATTCGTCCGAAGCGAATTTGGTCAACGATGGGGGGTCGGCTTGCTTAGGCAGCTTCGAAGCGGCTGCATTGACTTTGCGCTGGGCATCCTGCAGGGCAAGGTCAATGTTGGTCCCATCTTTTAGCTCTATAAAAATGAACGAAACGCTTTCATAGGAAGTGCTGCGCATGGAGGTGACGTTCTCCATGTTCGACACGGCATCCTCAAGGACCCTCGTCACAGAGTTCTCTACCTCTGTCGGGCTGGCGCCAGGATACACCGTGTTGATGATGACCAGGGGCACGCTAAACTTGGGGATCAGCTCGTAAGACAATTTCGACATGCTGAAAAGGCCGGCCAGCATCAGCACGATGAAGATGACGAGGATGAGCGAAGGTCTTTTTATGGATAGTTCGGTAATGGACATTTCCTTAATGTTTTAAACTGTTGAGCAGCAGGGGTATTTTGAAAAAGCCAAGGGTTTTTATCCAAAAACCGGTGCTTCCGCTGCCTTCCTGAACTGTTGTTGTACAGCAGCAAAGGAAGAGGGAAGACACCTGCCCGGCAGGTGCTTAGTTTTCTGCAATTTGAACGTTCATCCCGTTTTCCAGATTGATTTGCCCTGAAACGACGATGACCTGGCCTTCGGTAAGGCCGCTTCTCACTTGCACCTTGTTGCCGAAGACTGTGCCGGCCTCAATGGGGTGAAGGATTGCCTTGTTGTTTTCCACTAAATAGACTTTTGCCTCCTGAAGCGAGCCGACGATGGCTTCCCTGGGAATGGCCAGCACTTCACGATTGGTTCCTCCTTCAAAAAATACTGTACCTGTCATACCTGCTTTGAGGGTCTCGCTGCTGTTGTTGATTTCAATTTCCACGAGGTAACGCCTTGAGGGGCCTGCGTTCACGTCAATGAAGGTGATGTTTCCTTCGAATAATTTCCCGGGAAAAAGGTCGGCTTGCATGGAAATGTGCTGGCCTTTTTTAACTGTCACGACCTGTTCCTCTGTGAGATAAACCTGCATTTTCAGGCGGCTGATGTTGGTAATATTAGCCAGGGCCATGGCCGGAGCGACGAGCGAGCCGACTTCCACCATTTTATTGGTGATGACGCCGCTGATGGGGGCTTTCACGTAGCTCATGGCAATTTGTTTTTCCAACAACTTGATTTGTTGTTTTAAATTTTCGATGCTCAACCTGGCATCGTCGAGTTGCTGCTGCGTGACGCCGCCTTCGCCCAGGAGGTTGGTCAACCGCTGCAAGTCGTTTTCTGCTTTGGCCAGGTTGGTTTTGGCCGTTTGCAACTGGATATTCAGCAGGTCGTTGTCAATGAGAGCCAGGGTTGCGCCGGCTTGTACGTGAGTGCCGTTGTCAAAATTCAGTTGGCGCACCTTGCCAGCAGCTTCGCTCATCAGGGCAACCTGCTTGTAGGGGGCAAAATTGCCCACCACCTCGAAATTGCCCTCCAACATGGCCTTGCTGACCTGAGCCGTAATGACGGGAATGTCAGTATTCCGCTCCTGGGTGAGCCTGGTATTTTCCTCCAGTTTTGCCTTGTTTTTTGCGAGTTGATTGTAGGCCAAGAAGCCAAGGCCACCCAGAATGACTACCCAAAGGCTTATTTTTATCAATTTTTTCATAAAGGGGCAATTTTTTAATCAATTAATTTTAAAAGCTGGCCATTGACGTTAAGCAGGTCAATTTCGGACAACTTGATTT
>WBZO01006024.1_pt1 | contig 11964 bp, 10 predicted proteins | sample 5204261 | NCBI WGS metagenome assembly WBZO01 (sample SAMN12412400, study PRJNA552823) | activated sludge metagenome | isolation source: activated sludge from anammox sidestream of wastewater treatment plant... | place: USA: North Carolina | collected 2017-09 | reverse complement strand
CCACCGCGGACACCCGCACCTACCTCGAGTTCGTGGCCGACCAGCGTCTGCTCCAGCTCGGCCTGCCCCGCCGATACGGGTCGAAGAACCCCTTCGCATTCATGGAGCTCCAGGACGTGCAGGAGCTCACCAACTTCTTCGAACGAACCGTCGCGTCCTACCAGAAAGGCGTCGAGGGCGACGTCGCGTTCGACGAGGACTTCTGAGTCACCCACCCACCGAGGGTGCTCGTCGGGGGTCGCGCCTGCTCGGCGTGACCCCCGACGGCGTTTTGCGGGCGTCGCACGCGTGCACGCCTACGATGCCGCCATGACGACGCGCACCGAGACCATCACCGCCCCCGACGGCGGTGCCTTCGACGCCTACACCGTGTTGCCCGCGACCGGGTCCGGGGCCGGGGTGCTCGTGCTCCAGGAGATCTTCGGGGTCAACGAGTACATCCGCGACGTGTGCCGGCGAGTTGCCGAGCTGGGCTTTGTCGCCATGGCCCCGGATGTGTACTGGCGCCAGGAGCCCAACGTGCAGATCGGGTCCGACCCGAGCGAGATGCCCCGGGCGTTCACGCTGATGTCCGGCTACGACTGGGCGCTCGGTGCCGGCGACCTCGCCGCCGCGCTCGCGCACCTGAAGGCCCTGCCGGAAACCGATGGGAAGGCGGGCGTCATGGGCTTCTGTTTCGGCGGCGGGACGGCGTTCCAGCTCGCCATCACCGCCGGCCCGGATTGCGTGGTGAGCTACTACGGCTCCGCGGTGCCCGGCATGCTCGACCAGGCCGGTGAGGTCACGGCGCCCATCTGCTTCCATTTCGGCGGGAGCGACCCGTACATCCCTCGTGAGCAGATCCAGGCGGTGCAACGATTCGCGGCCGCCCGAGCCGGCGACGAGTTCCATGAGTACGCGGCAGGTCACGCCTTCGACAACAGTTTCAGCCCGATGTTCTCCGACCCGCCGGCGGCCGCCGCGGCATGGGAGCACACCGTCCGCTTCCTCCGCCGGCACCTCTCCTGACCCCCGCCACCGCGGGTTTTGGGTCGGGTGCACGCGCGCCGGCGCGCGAGTTTCCAACCCAAAACCATCACCGCGGGTTTTGGGTCGGGTTCACGCGCGCCGGCGCGCGAGTTTCCGACCCAAAAGCTCAGTGGCAGGCGCAGCCGCCGCCGCAACCTCGGGGGGCGGACGACATCGCGGCTGCGACGTCGGCCCCCGACACGCTCGAGGTGGACCGGCCCCCGGTCGACGCGAACATCGACAACAACTTGACGGTGTCGGTGTGGCCTCCGGGGCAGGACGCCGGTGCGGACGACTCGCTCATCGGCCGCTTCTCGGAGAAGACCGTGTCACAGGTCCTGCAGCGGAACTCGTAGGTCGGCATGGATCGCAGTGTAGGACGCGGCCCTCACCCCCGACCCGTGCGAGGCTGGTCGCATCGGGGGATCTCGACCGGCGAACCGCCGCTCGGCACGCTGCTCGACCTCGATCAGCGGGAGCGGCGACCGGGGGTGAACACGATCGGCACCTCGTCGTAGGCCCGGGCGAAGGTGGCGGCGAGGATCTTCGGCTCGGCGCCGGGCGCGAGCTGCCAGTCGGGCATGCGCTTCAGCAGCTCCTCGAACATCACGCGGATCTCGAGGCGGGCGAGTGACGCGCCCAGGCAGAAGTGCGTACCGAATCCGAACGCCACGTGATGGTTGACGGGGCGGGTCACGTCGAACACGTCGGGATCGTCGAACACGCGCTCGTCACGGTTCGCCGAGGCGTACATCAGGAGAACCTCGTCGCCCGCCTCGAGGCGCTGACCGTGCAGCTCGTGCGATTCGGTGACGGTACGTCGCATGTTCAGCACCGGCGACACCCACCGGATGAACTCCTCGACCGCGCTCCCGGCGAGCAGCGACGGGTCGTCGATGAGCTTCTGGCGTTGGTCGGGTTGCAGGGCCAGCTCACGAATCGTCGAGCCGAGCACCGTGCGCGTGGTCTCGGCCCCGCCGTCGAGGAGGAGGAGGCATTCGGCGAGGATCTCGGCGTCGGTCCACGGCCGGCCGTCGATCTCGGCGTCGATCCATTTCGAGATGAGATCGTCGCGCCGCTCCTGGCGGCGCTGGGCGATGATGCCCATCGTCGTCATCGCGAAGTCGGCGACGGCAACCGACATGGGTGTGGCTCCGTCGCGGGGGGTGTAGTCGCCGTCGGCGGGAGTCTGACCGGCGAGGTACATGGTGGTCTCGGACCACTCACGAACCTTCGGCCACAGCTCCCGGGGATAGCCGAGCTTCTCCCCGATCATGATCGCGGGCAGCGCCGAGGCCAGGTCGCGTATCGCGTTCGCGTGCCCGTGCTCGATGACGCCATCGATCAGTTCGGTGACGACCTCACGCACGTGGTCTTCGAGCTGCTTGACGGCGCGAGGGGTGAACTGCCGGTTCACCAGCATCCGCTGTTGCTGGTGCTCGGGGTCGTCCTTGTTGATCATGGAGGTGTCGGCCGACTGGTCGGCGCGCGGGCGTGACCCTTGTGCCGACGAATAGCGCCGCGAGTTCTTCTCGATCTCGACGATGTCGGCGTGGCGTGAGATGCCCCAGATCTTCTGCACCGGGTCCCAGTGCACCGGCGAGTTCGCCCGCAACCACCGATAGGTCTCCCACGGGTCGACGTAGAACTGTGGGTCGAGCAGGTTGATGTACGGCGTGTCGGTGACGGACATGTCGGAGCCCCTCCTTCGATCCGGCGCATGCTAGGTGCCACCGGGGTCGTCGGCCGCGGCGGACAAGGCGCCGCCACCGGTCCCGGCACGTGGGCCGGTGGCCGCACCGCGATCGTCAGCGGTTCTCCCGGCGCACGACGAGGCGCAGACCCGACCACACGTCATCGATCGCGCACACCTTCACGTCGACGAGCCCCGCGGGCAGCACCACCTCGCGCACGACGTCCTCGGTGATGTCGGTCGGCTGCTTCGACGTCTTCTTCGGCCACGCCACCCAGATCGCGCCGTTCGGCTCGATGGCCTTGATCATGGCGTTGCGCTTCTGCTCGAGCTCGGTGCGCCGGCGGAAGAACGCGAGCACGACGTCGCGGTGGCTGCGCACACCGGCGACGATCGTGGCGCCCTCGGGGAGCGGGCCGAGAAGCGCATCGAGGTTCTCGGGCGGGTTGAGCACGCCGATCACGTGACCGGGTTTCAACCCGAGCTTCGTGACGAGCGGGGTTCCCGAGTAGCCGACCATCGCTGCATTGTCGCCCGCCCAGTGATCGACTGCTCCTTCAGGCGGACGCGAGGGGTCCGACGTAGCGAGACGCCGGGCGGAGGATCTTGCCGTTCGCCGCCTCGAGCGCGTGGGCGGTCCAGCCCACGACGCGGGCGACGGCGAAGGTCGGGGTGAACATGGCCGGCGGGATGCCACACAGGTGCAGCACGATCGCCGCGTAGTACTCGACGTTGGTCTGGATCGGCGTGCCCGGCTTGTGCGCACGGAGCGCGGCGAGGATCTCCGCCTCGATCGCCTCGGCGCGGGTGACGAGCGGATCGCCGAAGCCCCGAGCCATCTCGAGGAGCAGCCGCGAGCGCGGGTCCTCGGTGCGGTAGACGGCGTGACCGAAGCCCATGATCTTCCCCCCGCGTGCCAGCTCGGCGCGGACCCACGCCTGGGTGTTCGCGGGGTCACCGATGGCATCGAGCATGTCGAGCACCCGCCCCGGTGCACCACCGTGCAACGGTCCGACGAACGCCCCGATCGCGCCGACCACCGCGCTGGCCACGTCGCTGCCGGTCGATGCGATCACCCGTGCGGTGAAGGTCGACGCGTTGAAGCCGTGGTCGATCGTGGCGACCAGATACGCCTCGATGGCACGGGCCTGTGCGGGCGTCGGCTCGGTACCGGTCAGCATGTGGAGGTAGTCCACGGCGTGCGGCGCCGTCGGGTCGGGTGCAACCGGTTCGAGGCCGTTGGCTCGCCGGTACGCGGCCGCGACCACCACGGGCACGATCGACGCGAGACGCACCGCGTCGGCCCGGCGGGCCTCGGGCGGAAGGTCGAGCATCGGTCGGTAGGTGCCGGTGAAAGGGAGCACGGCTCGGAGCACGTCGAGCGGAGTGTTCGCAGGGCCGGCGGCGTGGACGACCGCCGCGACGAGCGCATCGTCGCTCGGCCGTAGCTCACGGTCAGGGCGCACCGGCACCGAGCCGAGCTCGCGAGGCGACCCAACAGCTTCACCGAGCCCGTCGAGCACGAGCGCCCACGCTGCTTCGAACGACATGGTTCGGGCGACGTCGACCGCCGAACGGCCGCGGTAGTGGTAGTAGCCCTCGTCGCCGCGCACATCGCCGATGGCGGTGTCCGCAACCACGAGGCCCTTCATCCCTGGGGGTGCAACGAGTGTCTCCATGTGCCGATCATCGAGCAATGTTGATCTGTTGACAATCTTGATGTGATCAACGTTGATTGAATCATCCAGGTTGACGTGATCAATGCCGGCGCACCGCCCGGCCACCGGCACCAGGAGGCGCACATGCGTGATGCTCGTATCACCGCGGCCGAAGCCGCAGCCCGGCTCGGGGTCAAGCGGGCCACGCTCTACGCATACGTGAGCCGCGGCCTGCTCGAGTCGCGCACCTTCGACGGCAAGACGAGCACGTTCGACCCGAACGAGGTCGAGCGGTTGCGCGGTCGGCGCCGTGGGGCGCGCGGCGCCGACGCAGCCGGCGTCCCCGTCGTCTCGGCCATCACCCACATCGACGGCGACCGCCTCGCCTACCGTGACCACCTGGTGGCCGATCTCGTGCGTGCCGGACGGTCGTTCGAGTCGGTGGCCGAGTTGTTGTGCACGCGCCGGCTCCCCGAGCGTGACGCCGACGTTCGCTGGCAGCCGGTTCCGGAGGTACTCGCCGGGGCCCGTGCCCTCCAGCGGCTCCTGCCGCCCGATGCACCGTTGCTCGACCGCCTCCGCGTCACGGTCGCGTACGCCTCCGCCGCCGACCCGCTCCGGGGTGACCTGTCCAAGCGAGGGTTCGGGCGCGCCGCGAGTGCGCTGATCCCGACGATGGTCGACGCGCTGCACGACGTCCCCACCTCGCCGGTCCGCGCTCGGATCGCCGATCGGTTGTGGCCTGCACTCGGTGCACCGCGGGCCACGGCACGTTGGCGCAACGCACTCAACGCGGCGCTGGTCGTGCTCGCCGACCACGACCTTGCCGCGTCGACCTTCGCGGCGCGCGTCGCCGCGTCGACGCGCGCCGATCTCTACTCGGTGTTCTCCGCCGGGCTCGGCCCGCTCGGCGGCACCCTGCACGGCGCTGCCGGAACGTCGCTGCACGCCGTGCTCGTCGATGCCGTCGCCCACGGTCCCGCGGCGGCCGCCGGGCGGGCGTTGGGGCGCCAGCGATCGACGACCGGGTTCGGCCATCCGCTCTATCCCGACGGCGACCCGCGGCATCGTCTCCTCCTCCCCCTCGTGCTCGATGCCGCCGGCTCGTCCCGCAGGGCGGACGCGGTCGCGGCGACCATCGACCTCCTGCGCGACCGGCTCGAGCTCGAACCGAACATCGACGCGTCGCTCGCCGCGCTGAGCTGCCTCGGCGGCCTACGAGCCGACGCAGGTGAGGCGATCTTCGCCGTGGCCCGCACCGCGGGTCTCACCGCCCACGCCATGGCCGAGCTCGATGAGCGCCCCCTCCGCTTCCGCCCGGTCTCTCGCTGGGTCGGCTGACGCCCCCACCCGGTTCTGGGTCGGGTTCAGCGCAGCGGTTCGGTCCCATCTCGGCGGCGCCGTTCGGCCCGAAGCGCCCGGACATCCCGGAGATCACCGTGCTCGACCAGGTCCGACCGAAGGGCGAGGGCGCCGACAACTGGCGCGCCGACAACACGTTCATGCCCGCGCCGCCGTTCGGGTCGATCCTGCGCTGCGAGCTGCTCCCCGCGGTCGGTGGAGACACCTGCTGGGCGAGCGGATTCGCCGCACATGACGCGCTGTCACCGGCGATGCAGGACTTTCTCGTCGACAAGCGTGCCGCGCACGACATCAGCCGCATGCTCCGCAAGGCGATCAGCATCGGTGCCGAGACGGCACCGTTCGAGAGGATGGCCGCCATGTGGCCGCCGCAGGAGCATCCCGTCGTGACCGTGCGCCCGGTGACCGGTCGCCGGTGCCTGTTCGTCAACGGCAACTGGACGTCGCGCATCGTGGGACTCACCGAGCGTGAGAACGACGTGCTGCTGCCCATGCTCATCGACCACATCCGCAACCCGGACTTCCAGGTGCGCCTGCGTTGGGCACCCGGGACCATCGCCATCTGGGACAACCGCTTCGTGCAGCACTTCGCGGTCGCCGACTCCGGCGGCCACCGGCGGGTGATGCACCGGATCACCCTCGAGGGCGAACCCCCGGTCGGCGTCAGCACCTGAGCACGAGACCCGGTCGAGCGCGGCTCTCACGGCAATGGTCCAGCGAACGGCAACGTGACGAGCTGTCCGTCCGCGTCGTACTGCAGCCTCTCGTACCGCACGAGGGCAAGCCCGTTCGTGACGCCGCCCGGGGGTTCGCGCTCGATGGACTGGCCGGTCAGCCGGGCGGCCGCACGGCGACTTCCTCTCGAACACCACCGCAGCGTCACCATTGCAGATGGTGACCCCCCGGCTCGCTCGAACGATCGTTTCACCCACCGCGTTCTGGGTCGGATCCCGCGCCGCCCGACGTCGACAACCCGACCCAAAACGCGAATGGGGGGTGGTCAGGGGGTGTGGAATGCGGCGAGGATCCGGCCGGCGGCGAGGGTGGGGGTGAGCGTTCCGGCGCGCACCGCGCGCTCGAGCTCGGCCCGCTGGGCGCGCACCAGTGGATGGTTGTGCAACTCGGCGGTGAGGCGCTCGTCGACGGTCGACCACATCCAGTCCACCTGCTGCTGGGCGCGCCGCGCCGCCCACTCCCCCGATTCGGTGAGCTTGGTGCGGTGCAGCTCGACCTGCGCCCACAGCGTCTCGAGACCGCGGTTGGTCAGGCCGCTGCACGTGAGTACCGGCGGGTTCCAGTTGGGCGAGGCCGGTTGCATCATTCGCAAGGCGAGTTGGTAGTCCGCCGCGGCGCGCCGGGCGCGCACCTCGTTGTCTCCGTCCGCCTTGTTGACCGCGATCATGTCGGCCAGCTCGAGAACACCCTTCTTGATGCCCTGGAGGTCGTCACCTGCGCCGGCGATCATCAGCACGAGGAAGAAGTCGACCATGTTGGCCACGAGGGTCTCGCTCTGACCGACGCCGACCGTCTCGACGAGCACGACGTCGTAGCCCGCGGCCTCGACCACGACCATCGTCTCGCGCGTCGAGCGGGTGACCCCGCCGAGCGTCCCGCTCGTCGACGACGGCCGGATGAACGCACCCGGGTCGACGGCCAGCCGCTGCATGCGCGTCTTGTCACCCAGGATCGAACCGCCGGTGCGTGACGATGTCGGGTCGACGGCGAGCACCGCGACACGGTGCCCGACGGCGGTGAGATTCGAACCCAGCGCGTCAATGAACGTTGACTTACCCGCGCCGGGAACTCCGGTGATGCCGACGCGGTGCGCCTCGCCCGAACGCGGCAGGAGCCGCACGAGCAACTCCTGGGCGAGCTCCTGATGCGCCGGTTTGGTGGACTCCACGAGGGTGATCGCCCGGCCGAGGACGGTGCGGTCACCGGCGAGCACGCCGGCCTCGTACTCGTCGATGTCGATGGCGCGGCCCACGGGTCAGGCGTGACCGAGCTGTGCGTCGAGCTTGGCGAGCAGGTCCAGCGCGGCATCGGCGATGACGGTGCCGGGCGGGAAGATCGCCGCGGCCCCGGCCGCGTAGAGCGCGTCGAAGTCCTGCGGGGGAATGACCCCGCCGACGACGACCATGATGTCGCTGCGCCCCAACTCGGCCAGCTCGTGCTTGAGCTCGGGCACGAGGGTGAGGTGCCCTGCGGCGAGCGAGGACGCGCCCACGATGTGCACGTCGGCCTCGACCGCCTGGCGCGCCACCTCGGCGGGGGTCTGGAAGAGCGGACCGACGTCCACGTCGAAGCCGAGGTCGGCGAACGCGGTGGCGATCACCTTCTGGCCGCGGTCGTGACCGTCCTGGCCCATCTTGGCCACGAGGATGCGGGGCCGGCGCCCTTCGTTCTCGGCGAAGCGCTCGACCATCTCGCGCACCTGCTCGACATTCGCGCTCTTGCCCACCTCGTTGCGGTACACGCCCGAGATCGTACGGATCTCGGCCACGTGGCGTCCGAACACCTTCTCCAGCGCGTCGCTGATCTCCCCGAGCGACGCCCGAGCGCGGGCCGCATCGATGGCGAGCTTCATGAGGTTGTGGTCGAGGTCGTTCGGGCGCCCGCCGTTGAGCGCGGCGTCGGCCGCACCGGTGAGCGCGGCGAGCGCGGCTTGCGTGGCCTGCTCGTCGCGCTCGGCACGCAGACGCCGCAGTTTGTCGATCTGCTGGGCGCGCACCGCGGTGTTGTCGACCTTCAGCACGTCGATCGACTCGTTCTCGTCGAGGCGGTACTTGTTCACGCCGATCACCGGTTGGCGCCCCGAGTCGATACGGGCCTGGGTACGCGCCGCGGCCTCCTCGATGCGCAACTTCGGGATGCCGGCGTTGATCGCCGCGGCCATGCCGCCCGCAGCCTCGACCTCCTGGATGTGCGCCCACGCCTTCTTCGCCAGCTCGTAGGTGAGCCGCTCGACGTAGTAGCTGCCGCCCCACGGGTCGATCACCCGGCACGTCCCCGACTCCTGCTGGAGGAAGAGCTGCGTGTTGCGGGCGATGCGCGCGCTGAAGTCGGTGGGCAGGGCGAGCGCCTCGTCGAGCGCGTTGGTGTGCAACGACTGCGTGTGGCCCTGCGTGGCGGCCATCGCCTCGACGCAGGTGCGCACGACGTTGTTGAACACGTCCTGCGCGGTGAGCGACCACCCGGAGGTCTGCGAGTGGGTGCGCAACGACAGCGACTTCTCGCTCTTCGGCTCGAACTGCTTGACGAGCTTGGCCCACAAGAGGCGCGCTGCGCGGAGCTTCGCGACCTCCATGAAGAAGTTCATGCCGATGGCCCAGAAGAAGCTGAGCCGTGGCGCGAACGCGTCGACCGCCATACCTGCATCGAGGCCGGCACGGATGTACTCGACGCCGTCGGCGAGGGTGTAGGCCAGCTCGAGATCCGCGGTCGCTCCGGCCTCTTGCATGTGGTAGCCGGAGATCGAGATCGAGTTGAACTTCGGCATCTTCTGCGACGTGTACGAGAAGATGTCGGAGATGATCTTCATCGAGGGCGTGGGCGGATAGATGTAGGTGTTCCGCACCATGAACTCTTTGAGGATGTCGTTCTGGATGGTGCCGGCGAGCTTCTCGGGCGGCACCCCCTGCTCCTCCGCGGCGACGACGTAGAGCGCGAGCACGGGCAGCACCGCGCCGTTCATCGTCATCGACACGCTCATCTGGTCGAGCGGGATCCCGTCGAATAGCTGACGCATGTCGAGGATCGAGTCGATGGCCACGCCGGCCATGCCGACATCGCCGCCGACTCGAGGGTGGTCGCTGTCGTACCCACGGTGGGTCGCGAGGTCGAACGCCACCGACAGGCCCTTCTGACCCGATGCGAGGTTGCGCCGGTAGAAGGCGTTCGACTCCTCCGCGGTGGAGAACCCGGCGTACTGGCGGATGGTCCACGGCTGGTTGACGTACATCGTCGGGTACGGGCCACGCAGGAACGGCGCGATACCGGGCAGCGTCTCGAGGAAATCGAGCCCGGCCACATCGGCCGCGGTGTAGAGCGGCTTCACGCCGATGCCCTCGGGGGTCTCCCAGACGAGCGCGTCGAGCGACTTGCCCGTGACGCGCTCGACGTCGGCCGCCCAGGCGGAGAGGTCGGCGCCTGCGGCGGGCGCTCCGAGCTCGACGTTCGAGAAGTTCGGGATGGTCGTCATCGATGCCTCACTTCACCCCGAGCACGTCGAGTGCCCGGGTGAGGGTGGAGAGGGCGTCCCCGCCCGCGTAGATGTGCTCGTCGACCCCGGCCGCCTCGTGGCGACCCGCGAGGTACACCCGCGCCGCGCCCGCGTCGTGCAACGCCCGGGCGGTCGCCTCGGCGCGGTCCTCGTAGATCGAATCGGCCGAGCAGATGCAGGCGATCTTCGCCCCGCTCGCCGCGAAGGCCGCCTCGAGGGCGACCGGCGAGTCGAACCCGTCGTTGCCGATCGCCGCGATCCCGGCGATCTCGAAGAAGTTCTTGGCGAAGGTGGCCCGCGCCGTGTGCTGGGCGATCGGGCCGAGGTTCGCGAGGAACACCGTGGGCCGCTCGGGAGCGGCGTCGGCACGATCCCGCAGCGCCTCGAAGCCTTCGGCGTAGCGGTGTGGAGCCGGCAGGTGCGCGGCGCGCGCTTCGGTGGTGGGCGCAGGCGGGCGCTCGACCGGGACTTCGTCGATGTTGGGGAACTCGCTCAGGCCGGTGAGCGGATCCTTGCGGCGGGCGAGGTTCTTCAGCCGGTCGAGCCAGGTGGCCTCGATGCGCTCGGCTACGAGGCCCGATTCGAGCGCCGCCGCCATGCCCCCCGCGCGCTCGATCTCCTGGAACCACGCCCACGCCTGCTGCGCGAGCGCGCCGGTGAGCGACTCGACGTACCACGAGCCACCGCCCGGGTCGGCGACCCGGCCGAGGTTCGACTCGTCGAGCAGCAATGCCTGCGTGTTGCGAGCGATGCGGCGGGCGAAGGCGTCGCTCTCGCCGATCGCCGCGTCGAACGGCAGCACCGTGATGGCGTCCGCTCCTCCGGCGCCCGCGGCGAAGCACGCCGTGGTCGCACGAAGCATGTTCACCCACGGGTCGCGTCGGGTCATCATCGCCTGGGACGTGACCGCGTGCTGGCGCTGGGGCTGCGCGGCGCCGCAGACCTCGGTGACCCGCGCCCACAGACGACGCGCGGCACGGAGCTTGGCGATGCCGGAGAACTGATCGGCGCTCACCGCGAACCGGAACTCGATCTGCGCCGCGGCCGCCGCGAGGTCGAGGCCCGCGGCGACGAGCGCGCGGAGGTAGGCGACACCGGTGGCGAGCGCGCTGCCCAGCTCCTGCGCGTCGGAGGCACCGGCGTCGTGCCAGACCGTGCCGTCCACCGCGAAGGTCGTGACGTCGCTGCCGGTGACGTGCTCGGCCGCGGCCAGCGCGACGGCGCTTGCGAGATCGCCGCCGTGGGCGAGCGGGTCGGCGCCGTAGCTGCCGCGACGGGCGCTCGGCGCGACACCTTGTGCGTCGGCCACGGCGTTGTACGCCGCGGCGGCCGCCGCGAACTCGGCGCCCGCGTCGAGCACGATGCCCGCGAGGTCGAGATAGACGCCGTCGAGCGCGGCGCGCAGCGCGTCGTTCAGCCGACCGGCGGGCACGGACCGCACGCCGAGGAGGATGCTCGTCGACCCTCGTTCGAGCTCGCCCAGGATGCGGGCGTTCGCCGTGTTCGTCGTGGCGGCGGGATCGGCGCCGAGGTCGACCCGCTGACGCACGTCCCAGCCCCCCGCCGCGGGCTGCGAACCCCGCACGTACGGCGCGGCGCCCGGCGTACCGTTCGGATCGCCCGCCGTGACGATGTCGGCGCCGGTGTAGAGCGGTTGGACGTCGACCCCGTCATAGAGGTGCGACACGAGCACCTTGTCGAACGGCTTGCCCTTCAGCACCCCCTCGACGAGAGCGAGCCACTGGTCGCGCGTCGGCGTGGGGAACTCCCCGCCCAGCACGAGCGCGTCATCGGAACGAGCAGACATACGTCGGAGCGTACGAGATCACCGCCGCGGCGGCATCACCGCACCCACTACGGCGCCACCACCGCGACAGGTGGTACTGGCCCCACCTCCGGACGCCGGGTGGTGCGCTCGTAACCGGAGGCGCAGAAGCAGACGATTGCTCCATCGACACCGCCCACCGGGGCGGCCCACCCGAAGGAGACCACCATCATGAGCACCACCACCACGTCGAGCC
>WBZO01006023.1_pt1 | contig 11964 bp, 9 predicted proteins | sample 5204261 | NCBI WGS metagenome assembly WBZO01 (sample SAMN12412400, study PRJNA552823) | activated sludge metagenome | isolation source: activated sludge from anammox sidestream of wastewater treatment plant... | place: USA: North Carolina | collected 2017-09 | reverse complement strand
CTATCAAGTCACGCCGGGCGGTCCCGACGCGTCTGGGCGGGGCCGCACATCGCGGAAAGGCCACAACCAGAGCTGGGCACCGAAGAAACGAGCGAACCCCGCCAGACGCCGTCACGATGACACAGACCCGAAGAAAGCCGACGCCGCCTTCAAGATCTCGTTCGCGCGGCGCAGCTCGGCGTTCTCCCGCTTCAGCCGCTTGATCTCCGCGGCCTCCTCGGTGGTCACCCCAGGCCGGGTGCCGCCATCGATCTCGGCCCGCCGGACCCACTTGCGCACCGTCTCGGGTGTCGGGCCCAGCTTCTCAGCGACCGAGCTGATCGTCTCCCACTGCGACGCGTGCTCGTCCTGGTGCTCGAGCACCATCCGCACCGCCCGCTCCCGCAGCTCGTTCGGGTACTTCCCATGTCGTGGCATCGCTCCATCCTTCACTCAAGGAATGGAGCCTCCATGGATCCCGGAGCGGTTCACTGGACGTGAGCGTCCGTGTGTCCAGAGCCCGCGCGGTGGTCGCTACCGGACGTCGCCCGGCCGTGGTGGCTCGGGTGGCTGGCCTCAGTCGCCAAGCGATCTACCGACCCATCAGCACCCGTCCCGCGGTTGCGGGCCCTGGGAAGGGCCGGCCGGGTGACGACGCGATCGTCGAGGTTGCCAAGGCCAACCCGACCGACGGCACCCGGATGGTCGCCGCCCTCGCCTCCCGGGAGCTCGGCGAAACGGTGAACCGCAAACGGGCGCAGCGGGTGATGCGTCAGCACCGGCTGCTGCAGCCGACCCGAAGCCTCGACCGACGCCGGCGGCCCGGCTTCTTCCGGGTCACCCGGCCCGACGAGCTCTGGCACATGGACATGACCAAGGTCTGGACCGCCGCGCACGGCTGGGTCTACCTGCACGTGATCGTGGACTGCTGCACCCGCGAAGTCGTCGGGTGGACCATCGACACCCGCACCCGCTCGCAGGAAGCGATCGCCTGCGTCGAGGCCGCCCTGCTCGCCCGGAACCTGCGCCCGGGCGTGCTCGTGCTGGGGACCGACAACGGGTCGCAGTTCACATCACGGGACTTCCGCAAGCACCTCTCCGCCCGGGGCGTCACGCACCGCCGCGGCGGTTACCGCGACCCCGAGTCCCAGGCGTTCATCGAGTCCTGGTTCGGCCAGTTCAAGAAGCGCTGCGCCTGGCGAGCCGAATGGGAGACCATCGAACAAGCACGAGAGGAGATCACCGCCTACATCGATCGCTACCACCACCGACCCCACTCCGGGCTCGGCTACCGCACCCCCGCCGAGGTCGCCGAGACCTGGCGCAGACCGACCGACCTACAAACCGAAGCGACCTGAACCGACGACGACGACGACGGGGTCCACGTCATATAGCGCACGGTCTTGGGGGCGAGCCCGCCGATGCGGTGCTGGTTGCCGTGTTGTAACAGCTCCGCGTAGAGCGTGTTGAGCTGCTGGGGTCCGATGTCACGGAGTTGACGTCCTTCGAGGGTGGGCAGGACGTGGTCACGCAGGTTGCGGCGGTACGAACGTGCTCGGCTTCACCTGCGTTTGGGTCGTGGCGAGCCACGCCCCTTCGACCCAGTCCCGCAGCGTCGTGAGTGACGGCTCGGTATAGGTGCCGGCGGTCAAGTCGCTGAGGATCCTGACGCGTGCGGCTTCGGCTTCACTGCGAGTGGCGAACCCGCTGTGCCACTTCTGTCGGCGTTTGCCGGTTTCGCCACGGCCGAGGTCGACGACGACGTACCACTTGGTGGTCGAGCGGCCGGTCTTGGTGGCGTGGACGCGTTTGCGGATGTGTCCTTGCACGACGGCCCCTCCTCACGCGGCGGGCTCGTCAGCGCCGAGCCAGTCGAGAAGGGCCGGCACAGGGACGATCACCCGCCGTCCGAGTCGACGGCTCGGAATCTCGCCACGTCGGGCGGCTTCGTAGGCCGCTGTGCGACCCAGGCCGAGCAGCGCCGCCACCTCTTCGACGCCGAGCGTCACCCGGCACTCGATCTCGTCGAGCCCGATGGGGTGTGAACGAATACGCTCGTTCATGTCGGAACCTCCTTCATAGGTTCTGGCCGGGCCCCGGGGTGTTCCAGCACCGCCGGGGCCGCCTGTTGGATTGATGCCTACACTTGTAGGCTAAGTCATCGACCTCGGAATGTCAACGGTTGTAGGCTCGCTTTCGTATGGGGAGCCTCGTGGACACCGACGACCTGGTGGACGCGCACGGTGTCGCCGAGATCCTCGGGCTCGCACAGCGCAATACGGTGTCGCTCTACCAGCGTCGATACAAGGACATGCCTCGGCCCGTGATCGACATGGGCAGGGGGCGATGCAAGCTTTGGCTCCGCAGCGCTGTGGAGTCGTGGTCGGCGGAAAGGCGGGGTTAGCGGAATGATCCGGCTAGACGGTTCCTCCCGGTTGCCGGAATTTTCACGGGGGTACCGGGCGGGCAGAGGAGTTCGCGCCGCCAGGATCGCTGCTGTCGACCGACGGTGCAGAATGTCCCCGTGTGGAGGTGATGCCGGACCTTGCCGACTGTTGGTTCAGATCTCGGTGGGTGATTGACGTTGCAGTTCATCGACAACGTCAATGAACGGCTCGGCGACGACCTGAGGTCCGAGCTGCACGAGGGGGCGAAGCTGCGGGTCGCGGCGGCGACGTTCTCGATCTTCGCGTTCGAAGCGTTGCGGAAAGAGCTGGAGACGATCGACGAGCTCCGCTTCATCTTCACCGAGCCGGCGTTCGTCGCGGCAAGGGCCTCGGGCACTCTTCCCCGGCAGCAACGTGAGTTCTTCATCCCCCGGCCCCGCAGAAGCGAGTCGACACTGTACGGGTCGGAGTTCGAGATTCGGCTCCGCAACCAACTCACCCAACGAGCGATCGCCCGCGAGTGCGCGAACTGGATCCGCAAGAAGGCGGAGTTCCGGTCGAATGCGACCGGCGCCCCGATGCAGCAGCTCGCCGCTGTGGATGACCAGGTCGCATACCAGCCGATCCAGGGATTCACGTCCGCCGATCTGGGTTACGAACGTAGCGACGCGGTCTCGAACGTGGTCACCAAGGTCGACGACGCGCCGATGGCCGGTCAGTTCGTGGCGTTGTTCGACCAGATCTGGCACAACCCCGACCAGCTCCAAGACGTGACCGAGGCGGTGTGCACACACATCCAATCCGGTTACGCCGAGAACTCACCCGAACGCATCTACTTCCTGATCCTGGTGAACATCTTCACCGAGTTCCTCGACGACTTGTCCGAGGATGTCCTCCCCAACGACCGCACCGGGTACTTGCAGACCGGTATCTGGCAGGCGCTCTACAACTTTCAGCGTGACGCAGCTCTCGGGATCATCAACAAGTTGGAGACCCACAGCGGCTGCATCCTGGCCGACAGCGTCGGGTTGGGCAAGACGTTCACGGCACTCGCCGTCATCAAGTACTACGAGCTGCGGAACCGCTCGGTGCTGGTGCTGGCACCCAAGCGCCTGGCCGACAACTGGACGAACTACAACGCCAACCTCACCACCAACCCGTTCGCCGCCGACCGGTTCAACTACGACGTGCTCGCCCACACCGACCTTTCACGGGATTCCGGCGAGTCGATGGGCATCCCGCTCGACCGGGTGAACTGGGGCAACTACGACCTCGTCGTGATCGACGAGTCGCACAACTTCCGCAACGCCAATCATGCCGAGGGCCGTGAAACCCGTTACGAGCGTCTGATGGAACGGGTGATGCGCGAAGGCGTGGCCACGAAGGTGCTGATGCTCTCCGCGACGCCGGTCAACAACCATTTCAAGGACCTGCGCAACCAGTTGGCGCTCGCGTACGAGGGGGCGTCGAGCGATCTCGCTGAACGGGTCGGGTTATCGACCAGCGTCGAGGAGGTGTTCCGTCGTGCTCAGGCGGCGTTCAACCACTGGTCGAAGCTGCCGGTCGAGGATCGCACCCCCGAGGCGATCCTCGCGGCACTCGATTTCGATTTCTTCCGGTTGCTCGACGCGGTGACGATCGCTCGTTCCCGCAAGCACATCCAGACCTTCTACGACACGTCCGATCTGGGCAGCTTCCCCGATCGCAGACCGCCGGTGTCGCTTCGCCCACCGTTGACCGACCTGCCCGACGTGCCCGGCTACCGCGAGCTGTACGCGTTGTTGTCGTCATTGACCCTGGCGGTGTACACGCCGATCGAGTACGTGTTCCCGAGCCGACTGGGCAAGTACGAGGATCGGTTCGGGAATGCTGGCGCGGGGAGGAACGCCCAGGGTGGGGCGGCATCGAACGTGAGTCTGCTCGGGCGCCAGCAGGGCATCCGCCAGTTGATGACGACCAACCTGCTGAAGCGCCTGGAGAGCTCGGTCGAGGCGTTCCGTCTCACCCTTGGCCGGATCACCGAACTGGTGTCCGGGACACTCGACGCGCTCGACGCAGGCGGGTCCGCGGTCGCGGACCTCTCGGGCATGTTCGACGACGTCGACCCCGACGACGACGACTTCGACGGCACATCCGGCGGAACGACCGGCGCCAAGGTCACGGTCGATCTCGCTGATCTGGATGTCGAGTCGTTCCGCCGTGATCTGGACGCGGACGCGCAGATCCTGCAGACCCTGGTGGATGCGGTCGCGCCGATCACCCCCGAGCACGACACAAAGCTGCGGGCGTTGCGTGAGTTGATCGAAGACAAGGCCACCGCGCTTTTGAACGACGGGAACACGAAGGTGCTGGTGTTCACCGCGTCGACCGACACCGCCGTCTATCTGTACCGCAACCTGCACGGCGATCTGGCCGATGCCGGACGCCACGTGGGTCTGGTGACCGGTGGGCAGAGCGCGCCGCGCACCACCCTCGGCAAGGGTTTCTCCTATCAGCAGGTGCTGACCTTGTTCGCCCCGGTCGCGAAGTTGCGCGACAAGGTGATGCCCGACGAGCACCGGACGATCGACGTGCTGATCGCGACCGATTGTGTGAGCGAGGGCCAGAACCTCCAGGACTGCGACGAGGTCGTCAACTACGACATCCACTGGAACCCGGTGCGGATCATTCAACGTTTCGGGCGCGTCGACCGGATCGGATCCCCGAACGAGTGCATCCAGTTGGTGAACTTCTGGCCCGACATCGACTTGGACGCGTACCTGGAGCTCAAGGACCGGGTTGAGAGCCGGATGGTCGCGGCCGATCTGGCGGGCACCGGTGACGACAACGTGCTGACGACCGACTCGGGCGACGTCGCGTACCGGCGTGAACAGTTGCGCCGCCTACAGGACGAGGTCGTCGAACTCGAAGATGTCCGCACGGGCGTGTCGATCACAGATCTGGGACTCAACGAGTTCCGCACCGATCTGCTCGCCTACTTGCGCGACCACCGTGACCTGGCCGCGGCACCCAAGGGCATGCACGCGGTGGTCCCCGCGCAGCCCGAGGTGGGGCTGATCCCGGGGTTGATCTTCGTGCTGCGCAACACCGCCGCGGACGAGCGCATCAACCGGGGCAACCAGCTGCACCCGTACTACCTGGTCTATCTGGACAACGACGGCAACGTGGTGGCCGATCACACCCAGGTGAAGAAGGTGCTCGACCTCATGCGCCTGGCATGCCGGGGACGCCACGATCCGGTTTCCGATCTGTGCGCGGCGTTCAACGCGGCGACCGACGACGGCAGCGACATGACCCGATGCTCGGATCTGTTGAACGCGGCGGTCGCGTCGATGGTGCAGGTCACCGACGACAGGGACCTCGACAGCCTCTTCACACCGGGGGCGACAACAGCGCTCACCCAGTCGATCGCCGGTCTGGACGACTTCGAGTTGATCGCGTTCCTCGCGGTGCTCGACCTGAAGGAGGCCCCGGCGCAGTGACCTCGGAGCCCGCAGCGGTGTTGTACGCGTGGTCGCCCGCGGCGCGTTTCGGTCGTGTGGTGCCGAAATCACGGATCTACACGCACACCAGGGTGACCGCGAAGCTGCGTGAGCGCTTCGTCAACCAGGTGCAGCGGATCACCTGGGCGTTCAAGTTGGCGGAGGTGTCGATCGGCCTGCCGGGCACGAAGAGCGTCCCAGAGATCGACGTGATCTCGGTGGAGACGAAGCACGGCGCCCTCGACGACGATGTGCTGGTTGCGGTCGCCCGGGCGGTGCCCCAGTCGCTCGTCTTCGAGGTGGTGGATGCCGCGGGCGGCGACGAGCGCCGCCGGACGGCGGTGGTGACGACCAGTAGAGAGTCGGGTTCGACGACGCGGCGGGTGCATTCGGGGGCGTGGTGCACGGCCGATCACGTGCGGTCACGACTGCCGCAGGCGATCGACCTCACCGGCTTGTACGCGGGTCTGGTCGCACCGCTGCTGCCGGTCGCGTACAACCCCGGAGAACCGCTGACCGTGACGGTGGAGCGAGCCGAACGAGCCGACGCGTTATGTCGGCAGATCGAGCGAGCCGAGAAGTGCCTGACGCGCGAGGTGCAGTTCAACCGCAAGGTCGAACTGCGGCAGTCGATCCGTGATCTGCAACGAGAACTCGACGCGCTGACCGCACCGGTAGCAACCCAAACCGACGATCGAAGGAAAGTTTCGTGGACAAGCTGAGTGGGCACTCACCGGATCTGACGAAGGCGAACATCGAGAAGATCAAGGAGCTGTTCCCCGCGGTGGTCACCGAGGCCTTCGACGATGACGGCAACGTCGTCGAGAAGGTCGACTTCGACCTGTTGCGCCAGGAACTCTCGGATCACGTGGTGGACGGCCCGCGGGAGCGCTACCAGCTCGACTGGCCCGGCAAGCGCGCCGCCGCGTTCGCAGCGAATACCCCGATCGCCAAGACCTTGCGACCGGTGCGTGAGGAGTCGGTCGATTTCGACACGACCCGGAACCTGTTCATCGAGGGTGACAACCTCGACGCGCTCAAGCTTCTGCAGGAGTCGTATCTGGGCAAGGTGAAGCTGATCTACATCGACCCTCCCTACAACACCGGCAAGGACTTCATCTACAAGGACAACTTCGCCCAGTCGACCGAGGAGTATTTGATCCAGTCTGGGCAGGTCGACAAGGAAGGCAGCCGACTGGTCGCCAATCCCGAGTCGAACGGCCGCTTCCACTCCGACTGGCTCAGCATGATGTACCCGCGGCTCAAGCTAGCGCGGAGTCTCCTTAGCGACGACGGGGTCCTCCTCGTGAGCATTGATGACTCAGAGTTGCTCGGAATACAGGCGCTCTGCCACGAGATCTTCGGTGCTGGACATCACGTAGCAAACTTCGTGTGGAAAAGCAAGAGCGGCGGTGCAAACGATACCCGACTTGTCGCGGTAGACCATGAATATCTCGTGTGTGTGACGAGGACCACCGGTACTGGAATCGGTCTCGACACGGAAAGCTCACCGACGACTAATTACAACCACATGGACGACCGGGGGCGGTTCTCGCTGGAGCGCCTCGACAAGCAGAACCTCCAGTATTCTCCCTCGCTTGACTACGATATCGTCGGGCCGGAAGGCGAGGTCTACAGGCCGAGCCACAAGAACCTGAGTCAGCCGAACGCAGTGTGGAGATGGTCAAAAGACCGCGTGGCCAGAGACTTCGCGGAACTCGTATTCCGAGACGGTCACGTCTACACGAAGAACTATGAGAAGGACGCCACTAAGCCTCGGTCGCTTCTTGTTGACGACCGTTTCGGTCGGACGCGGACAGGCAGTGCCGAGCTGCGCAAGCTGGGAGCCGGCCTCGCGTTCGACAACCCGAAACCAACAAAGCTCATCCGGCACCTTGTGTCGATATCCACTGATCACGACTCGATTTGCCTCGACTTCTTCGCCGGATCGGGAACGACGGCCCATGCGGTTATGGCGCTGAACGCGCAGGACGGTGGCAGGAGACGGCACATCACGGTCCAGCTCGACGAGACCACCGACGAGGGATCACCAGCGGCAAAGGCCGAGTATGCGACGATCGCGGAGCTGGCACGTGAACGGATCCGCCGTGCCGGGGCGAAGATCAAAGCGGAGGCCGGCCTCCAGGGCCAGGACCTGGACGTCGGGTTCCGCACGCTTCGGATCGACTCGACCAACCGTGCCGATGTGCTCCGCTCGCCCGACGACACCACTCAAGGGGCCCTCACGCTCCTCGAAGACAACATCAAACCCGACCGCAGCGGCGAGGACCTGCTCTTCGGTGTGCTCATCGAATGGGGCCTGGAGCTTTCACTCCCCATCGCACGCGAGACGGTCGACGGCAACGAGGTGTTCACTGTCGACGACGGTGCGCTCATCGCCTGCTTCGCCACCGGCATCGACAACGACCTGATCCGCACCATCGCTGAGCGCCAACCACTGCGAGCGGTGTTCCGTGACGACGCGTTCGCCGACGACGCCGCCCGCATCAACGCCGAACAGATCTTCAAAGAAGTCGCGCCCGCAACCGAGGTCAAGGTCCTGTGAAGCTCCAGTTCAAGGACCAGACCTACCAGACCGAAGCCGTCGACGCGGTCGTCGACTGCTTCGCCGGCCAACCCTTCAACGACGGCGTCAAGTACCTGATCGACCCTGGCACCAAACCGGCCCAGGCACAAGAGTCCCTCGACCTCGGTGACCGGGCCGACTGGAGCCTGCGCAACGCCGAGATCCTCCTCGACCACGAGACGCTGCTCGGGAACATCAAGGCGGTACAACACGCCCGCGGGCTACCGGCCTCGGAGAACCTGGAACACTCGGTCGCCGCTCCGGCCGCCCCGAACCTTGACGTCGAGATGGAGACCGGCACGGGCAAGACGTACGTGTACATCAAGACGATCATGGAACTGCACCAGCGCTACGGCTGGTCGAAGTTCATCGTCGTCGTCCCCAGCATCGCCATCCGCGAAGGCGTCAAGAAGACTTTCGAAGTCACCGCCGAGCACTTCCAGGAGCGCTACGGCACCAAACCCCGCGCGTTCATCTACGACTCGTCTCAGCTGCACGAAGTCGAACACTTCAGCGCCGATGGCGGCATCCAGGTGATGATCATCAACATCCAGGCGTTCAACGCCACCGGCAAAGACGCCCGACGCATCTACGAAGAACTCGACGACTTCCAGTCACGGCGACCCCTCGACGTGATCGCTGCCAACCGACCCATCGTCATCATCGACGAACCCCAGAAGATCGGCGCCAAGAAGTCCCTCGAAGCACTCTCCCATTTCAACGCGCTGATGGTGCTGCGCTACTCGGCCACCCACCGGGTCGAACACAACAAGGTGCACCGCCTCGACGCGCTCGACGCGTACAACCGCAAGCTCGTCAAACGCATCACCGTGCGGGGCATCACCGTCAAAGGTCTCGCCGGTATCTCCGCCTACCTGTACCTCGACCACATCGAGGTCGCGAAAGGCACGAACCCGCGGGCGCGCATCGAGTTGGAAGTGCAGACCTCGTCGCAGATCAAACGCCAGCTCCGCTGGGTCGCACAAGGCACCCGCCTCCACGACCTGTCGAACGGCATCGAGGCATACAACGGGCTGGTCGTCACCGAGGTCGACCCGATCGGCGATGTGATCCGCCTGTCCAACGGCGACGTGATCGCTGCCGGGCAGCTCTCAGGGGCCGATGTCGTCGAAGAATCCAAGCGCCGCATCCAGATCCGCGAGGTGATCACCGCGCACCTCGCGAAAGAACGCACCCTGTACAGCCGGGGCATCAAAGTGCTCTCGCTGTTCTTCATCGACGAAGTCGCCAAGTACCGCGACTACACCCGGGACGACACACTAGGTGACTACGCCCGGATCTTCGAGGAGGAGTACGCCGCCGCCGTCACACAGGTCTTCAACGAGCTTCCCCTCGACGACGCGACCGCTGCCTGGCGTAGCTATCTCGAACGCGACGCCGCTCACGCTGTGCACCAGGGCTACTTCTCGATCGACAAGAAGACCGGCAACCTCACCGACCCGAAGGTCGCCGCAAAGGGCGACGAGAGGGGCAACGCCACCGACGTCGACGCCTACGACCTGATCCTCAAGGACAAAGAACGCCTCCTGTCAATGGAGGAGCCGGTGCGGTTCATCTTCTCGCACTCCGCGCTGCGAGAAGGGTGGGACAACCCGAACGTGTTCGTGATGGGGATGCTGAAGAAGAGCGACAACACGATCTCACGTCGCCAGGAGATCGGCCGGGGCCTGCGGATCTGTGTCGACCAGCACGGGGAACGCCAGGACGACCCGGCCACCGTGCACGACATCAATGTGCTCACCGTCGTGACCGACGAGTCCTACACCGCGTTCGTCGACGGGTTGCAGCGCGAAATCGCCGAATCGCTCGCAGGCCGCCCGACTGCGGCAACTGCCACGTACTTCGCCGGTCGGAAACTCATCGACGCGACCAGCGACATCACGGTCGAGATCAGCGAGGAACAGGCCAAGGACCTCCTGTACTGGCTGCGAGTCAACAAGTTCGTCGACAAGAACGACCAGCTCACCGACACCTGGCACGACCTTGAACCCGACGCGGTCCCCGACCTTCCCGACGAGCTTCAACCGTTCCACGCGCAGATCATCGAACTCATCGAAGGGCTCGCCACCGGCATGCCTGCGCCAGCCGACGACCGCAAGCTCGAACCGCTGCCGCTCAACAAGGCGAACTTCGAACGCAAGGAGTTCAAGGAGCTCTGGAAACGCATCAACCACAAGGCCGTGTACCAGGTAGCCTTCGACACCGACGAGTTGGTGACCAAGGCCGCGGAGACACTCGACGCGAACCTCGCCATCGCCCCACTGCAATACGTCATCAAGTCCGGCACCCAGGCCGCCACGATCGAGTCCGCGGACCTCGTGAACAAGGCCGGCTTCACCGACGAGACATCCAGCGTCGAGGTCGAGACGACCACGGCTTCATCCAAGGTGCCCTACGACCTGATCGGTGAGATCACCGAGAAGACCGAACTGACTCGGCGCACCGCGAGCCGGATCCTCCAGAAGATCCAGCCGTCGACATTCGCCAAATTCCGCCAGAACCCCGAACAGTTCATCATCGAGGCCTCCCGGCTGATCAACGAACAGAAGGGAGCGGTCACCGTTGAGCATCTCGTCTACGACCTGCTCGACGACACCTACGACTCGGCGATCTTCACCGAGAACCAGACACGCCACGACCTCTCCGCGCTGGGCAAGAAGCTCACCAAGCACGTCTATGACTACGCGGTGGTCGACTCGGGGGTCGAACGCGACTTCGTCACCGATCTCGATAGCGCCGACGAGGTCGCCGTCTACGCAAAACTGCCGCGCGGCTTCAAGATCCCTACGCCCGTCGGTGACTACAACCCCGACTGGGCCATCGCCTTCACAGAAGGCAAGGTCAAACACGTGTACTTCGTAGCCGAGACGAAAGGCTCGCTGTCGACCCTGCAACTCAAAGGCGCCGAACAGGCCAAGATCGAAAGTGCCCGCAAGTTCTTCAAGTCCCTGGAAGCCGCCGGTGACCACGTCACCTACGGCGTTGTAGAGACCTACGGAGATCTATTGAACCTCGTAGCCGGGACGACCTGAGCGTCTAATACACTGGTCGTCGATTGCGGCCAGGCGCTTATTGGCCAGTTGTCGTGACTACTGTCGACTGTCGCCGTGTCAAACCCGGGTCAAACGAAGCAGGATGTACGAGGCAGAATGGGCGGAGACGGTGGTCGTGGAACGTCGACCAGAACTCGCACTGACCTGGGATTGTTCGGATAGGGCCGGACTCGAGCACAGAGCCGGTTTGGGCTCATAGCCCGGAGGTCGCGGGTTCAAATCCCGCTCCCGCCACCAACTAGGCCAGGTCGACGGTCCTCTCCGAGAGACCAGGAGAGGGCCGTTTCCTATGCCCTCGGCTGCTCCGAGGCGGGTCACCTGTGATCACGCAGCGGGCATCACGCAGAGGGTAGAGAGCGGCGAGTCGCGTTCGGGCCCGCTCCCGCCGCTCCACACGCCGAGGTGCGGCTCGGTCGGGACCCGGGTCAGCGGAGGCGGGCGAGGGCGGAGGGCCG
>WBZO01006022.1_pt1 | contig 11965 bp, 8 predicted proteins | sample 5204261 | NCBI WGS metagenome assembly WBZO01 (sample SAMN12412400, study PRJNA552823) | activated sludge metagenome | isolation source: activated sludge from anammox sidestream of wastewater treatment plant... | place: USA: North Carolina | collected 2017-09 | reverse complement strand
ACGGGGGCGCCGGTGGTGGATCGCATCCGGTTGCTGCCCGCGGCGGAACTGGGCGTCACCAACTGGGGGATCGTCACCCTCAGTGTGGCCAACGGGCGCGAGCACCCGGAAAACAAGGCGGAACTTGGCACGCAAATGTTGCTCGGGGAGGTCGTCCGTGTCCTGAAACGCCAGCGGCATTGGTTGCTGGTCCAGACGCCGGACCGCTACCTTTCCTGGGTGGGGGCGGATGCCATCCAGCTTTGCACCGCTGCGGAAGCCCGGACCTGGGCGCAAGGTTCGTTGCTGATTTTTACCAACCTGGACGGCGTCATCCGCGAAGCGCCGGAAGCGGACGCGCCGCCTCTGGCGGACATCATCCTCGGCAACCGGGTGCGCCGGGTGGGCGTCACCGGAGATCAACACAAGGTGGCGCTGCCCGACGGACGCGCCGGGTACCTGGCGCAATCAGCCGTGACGGACTTCTCCACCTGGAAACAAACGCGCCGGCCCACCGCCGCAAACATCGAACGCACCGCGCGGCAATTCATGGGGCGTCCGTACTTGTGGGGCGCCAGCACGCCGCGCGGCATGGATTGTTCCGGCTTCACCAAACTCACCTTCTTCTTGAACGGGATTGAATTGAGCCGCAACGCCAGCCAGCAGGCGCGGCAGGGCACCGAAGTGCCACTGGATCAGGACCTGAGTCAATTACGGAAGGGCGATCTGCTTTTCTTTTCCCTTGCCGGGGCGGGGGGCGCGGATGCGCGCATTACACACACGGGAATCTATCTGGGCAATCAACTGTTTATCCAGGCCTCCGGAAGGGTCCGCATCAGCAGCCTGAACCCCGATTCGCCCATTGCCGATCAGAGCCGCATCCGCGGTCTCGTCAAAGCCCGTCGCATTTTACCGGCGAACTAATGGAGTTGCGAAAAACATCGCTGCACGTTCGCGAAAGACAATCGCGGCGATGCCTTTCCGTGGCTGCGCTTGCTTGTGCGAACTGGAACTCACAGGTCCAAACGTTTGCCGCCTTGGAAGGTGAACCGTACCCGGCACGGCGTTTCGTGTGGGCGGCGAATCATGAACGCGGCTTGGTGTTCGCCGGGTGATAATACAGTGGCCGGCGCGAGCGGGCCGCGTTCCGGCGGTTGCAATCCGGCCCGATGGCGCGCCGTCGGTTCCCCCGGCCAGAAGAACAGGAACTGGCCGTTGGTCAAAGTCCCGGACCAAGCCCAGCGCTGTTCCCCCAGCCTGATGACGGGATTCGTTATTTCCGCATCTCGCTGCGCGTGCAGTTGCACTCCCACTTGAGGAAAACCATCCGGAACACGCACCGACCAGACGGCATTGGTTGCGCCCGCCGGAATTTCATGCCACGCACCGTAAACGACCGGTTGCAGGTATTGCCGTCCGGATTGTTCGAGCAGCCGATACTCGTGGCGTTTCGCCAGCAGCGGCGAATCCGGATCGCCGGGTTTGATGGCGGTCAGCGCCGGATCAATTCGCAACTGCGCCTTGATCTTTTCCGGCACGCGCCCGGAGCGGCGCAGTTTTTCGTAACGCGCAATGAGGTCCAGAATTTCCCCCGTGAACGGATGCGCCGTCGCAGCCTGGCACGACACCTGAAACGACATTGAGGAATCGTAACCAAGCGTCGCCGCCAGCACGTATTCAAACATGTCCGGCGTGCAGGTCGGGTCGTAACCGTAATACCAGCCGATGTCCAGCGGCATGCCGTCGCGGGCCAGGGAATCGAACCAACCCGAGCGCTGATCCAGATAGCCTTTCAGGTCCCCGTGGCCGTCCGCCGAAGCGCTGCGCGCCAGCAAGTGCCAGGAGTAGTGGCTGAAGCTGCTGGCCTGCAACAGCGTGTTCTTGTTCGCGAGCTGGTCGTAAAAGGCCTGATGCAAGCGCGCATTGTAATACCAGTGTTCGCCTTGCAATTGCTCCGAGCCGTCGAAGTAAATCATGTCAATCCCACAGGTGTTCGCCACGCGCGCAAAATTTTTGGCCACCTCCTCCAGCAACGTCGTGTCCATGTCGAACATGTGATAACCGTAGGCGCGCGTCAGATGCCGCACCGGTTCGCCCTGCCGATGCGCGGTGGCTTTCGTCCCCAAGTGGCCGCGTTGACAGTCCTCAAACCCAAACGGCGGTTCCAAGGCGCGCTTTCCGTAAGTGATCAATTCATCGCCCACTTGCAACACGGTGCCTTGCCCCATGTAACCGCCGTCCTCAGCGGGGAAATTCGTCGGCGCGGTCGTGAGCGGCAGGAATTTGTCCGTGGCGCCCACGGCGGCGGCCAGTGTCGCACTCGCGCCTTTCACCAGCCGCGGATCGGGCGCCGGCGTGAGGTAGGAATCCGGTGGATAAATGGATGCAGCCAGGAAATGCAGCCCCACGCGAAAGCCCGCGTCTTTGAACCGTTGCAACGTCCGCTGGAGTCCGGCCAGGCCGTCCGGGAAGCGGTCGCGATTCACTTCGTAATGTCCGGTGCCGTGACTCCACGATTCCTGCCCGAACAAAATCGTGCTGAACCCGCCGCGCCGCGCCAGTTCCAGCCCGGCCGCAAATTGCGCTTCCCGGAAGTCGGTAAGGAAAAGATAGGATTGTTTGGTCCAAGGCGATTGTTTGTTCCAAACGCCGCCCAGTTGCGGACTTGGCAGGCCGGCGGCCACTTCAAATCGCCGAATGGTTTCCAGAAAATCCGTTTCGCGACCAACCAGCACCCCAAACGCCGCCGGTTCGATGCCGTGGGCGCGCTCTGTTTGAACGCAAAGATTGATCGTGTCCGAAGACCACAGGGGCGAAGTGGAATCCTCGAAATCCTCCAACACCACCGTGCGCGACACGCCATCACGTTCCACCAGCGCTTCGACGTGATCCACAAGACAGGTGACGGTCGTGCCGGCAGGCAGGCCGTTGTAATAAAAGTTCAGCGTGGTGACGTGATCGTAACGCAAGGAATTGATCGGGCAGTTGGTGAGCGTGACCTGCCGCCAGCCATGGAAATCAATGGGCACGTAATTATCCCGGTAACCGCCGGCGCCGTCGTAGAGCTGAATCTTCAACGCTTCACCGCGACCATCCCCATGCACCCACGCGCGCAAGGCGCGGCAGCCCGTGAGATCCAACGGCGCGGCGAACTGGCGTCCGCGCATGCTCCAACCGTTGGCTTGTTCGTTGCAGGTGGCGGTGAATTGCGCCGCGAACCGACCCTCCTGCGCTTCCGTCACGGGCACAAAATCATGGTGGCAACCCGCGCGATCCACCTGCGTGCCGCCCGCCTGCCGGTGGAACGCGTGGACGTTCGGTGTCGCGGCCATCAATGCGGCGAACTGCCCGTCCTGGATCACGCCGTTGAGTGTGTCCAGCATCCGTCCCGCGCGCGGTGCGCCCAGGTCAAACAAACCCAGCCGGGTGACGGGCCGGGTCGCTTCCAGGCGGGTCAGTCGGAACACGACAAATCCGTTCCCGGGGATGACTTGAAACTCGGCGTGCCCTTCCGCGCCGAACCGCACGGACAGGCGCCCGCCGGACCACGAGGCCGTCTCGGCTTGATGTCGGGCGCCGTCGGTTTCCAATGTGAACGCCGGATGCCCCGCTCCCGGCCAGCGTGTGCCCCCCGCGAACTGCAGCGTGGCGGTCGGATTCGTGGTGGTAATTGCAAGCGTGGCCGGGCCGAGGTCGAAGGAGATCGCCGGGGCGGGAGGCGGGTCGGCGGTCGCAGAGGTCGTCAGCAGGGCGACAACGAGCCCGCTCCGGGCGAACCAGATGGTGAAGCGGTCCTTGATGGTTTCCATTCGTTTCGATTGTGGTTATTGCGGACCCCTGGTCGGCGGGAGAATGCTGCGGGTGATCGCTCGGAAATTCAAAGCCAAAAGACGGCCGGTATGCGTTGCGCGCTGTGTCGCTGAGGCCATCGGTTGAAAGGAATCGTTTGCCTCCCGTCCCGGGGTGCGAGTCGCCGGACGGTTTCCGCCAACTATCTGAACTATCGGCAGAGCAGTTTGACCTACGCGGCCTGGGGCTGAGGTTCGTTCAGAGCGGCAAGACCGCAGGTTTTAATACCGTTGCGGCCAAAGTTGCTGGCGCGCGCTGGGAGGCACTCTCCGTGGCAGATGTTGTCGCGCGAAGAACAGTTGGAATGGTTTGCTGAACTTTGGTTGCTTTCGGTGTGGTTGATTCCTCGTCTCGGAATTGCCAGGGCACCTGCGGGCTGGCGCAGGTCCGCGGAGCGCCGCTGCCGCCGTGGCTTGAACATCCAACCCGGCCTGCTTCCCCCAAACGGGACGGGCGGGGTTTCGCGGTTTATTGCAAGTCCGTCCGCCCGCGTGCTGGAGCGGCATTCACCGGCAGGATCTTTGTGGATTCAGGCGCCCCTTGGGAATCTGCCCCCGCCAATAACGGCGGCAGATCGCTCGCGGAAAATTTCGTCGCTCCGGGCGCCCGGTTTCTTTAGTCTGCGCCGATGCAGACGCTCAGCGAGTCGCCGGTCGCCAGTCCGGACGGGCAGACCCCATCGTGGGTCCAGGAATCCGCTGGGGGCGTATTCGGGACCGGATACTTCGCAGCGCGTGGGGATGAGATCCACGCAGTCCCGCCGGGGGGCTGGCTCGGTTTCCCGCCGGCAGCCGGCAACCCGGTGGGCGTCCGGTTGTGCAGTACGGCCAGGTCCGGCGCGTGGCGCCGCAACCATTGGGATCGTCTCCGCAGCCGCCCGGCTCGGGCTCGCGGCCACCACGTGAACTGCCGGCGCGGGGGAAAGGGCTCCGCACGGTGCCCCGTACACTCAACATGGCCGTCGTAGGAATTGATCTCGGCGCGACGAAGCTGGCCGGAGCGCTTTTTGACGCTCAAGGCCGGATTCTGTATCGCTGCCGGACCCAGCGGAACACGCGCACGGACAGGGCTGTTGGCAGGTTGATTCGACAGCAGGTCGCCGACTTGCTGAAGCAAGCTGGAACACGTGAAGTGGAGGCCATCGGCATCTGTGTGCCCGGCATCGCTCATGCGAAAACCGGGCGGGTCTGGGCGCCCAACATTCCCGGCTGGGAGGATTATCCACTGCGCGACGAAATTATCTCCGCGCTCGGCCAGTCCGGGCTGCCCGTGGTGGTGGACAACGATCGGGCGGCTTACATCCTGGGGGAAACCTGGCGGGGCGCAGCGCGGCGTTGTCGCGACGCCATCTTCCTCGCCGTGGGCACCGGGATCGGCGCCGGGATTTTGGTGCAGGGCGAAGTCCTGCGGGGCGCGCACGGCATCGCCGGCGCGATTGGCTGGATGGCATTGGACCATCCGTTTGTCGCGGACTACGTGCCGTGTGGTTGCTTTGAACATCACGCTTCTGGCGCGGGTCTGGCGCGACAGGCTCAGGAGCTGTTCACGGACAATAACCATCGCCGCCGGTTCCGCGGGAAACGTCGTTTCACGGCGCAGGATATTTTCTCCGCTGCCGCGCGTGGCGACCGCGTCGCGCAGAAGTGTGTGGGCCAAGCCATCGAGTATTGGGGCATGGCGGTGGCGAATCTCGTCAGTTTGTTCAACCCGGAGAAAATCATCTTCGGCGGCGGGGTGTTCGGCCCCGCCACACGCTTTCTCCCGAGAATCCGGCGCGAGGCGGGGAAGTGGGCACAGCCGATCGCGATGCGCCGGGTGAGAATCGTGGCGTCGCAACTCGGTGGCGACGCCGGACTTTACGGTGCGGGCTTTTTAGCTTTGCGCGCCCGGCGCAACTCCCGTTAACTCCCGGCACGACTCATGTATCGCAAGCCCCTCGTCTTCGCCGCCGCGTGCGCGGGCATGTTGCTCTTCGGCATTGTGTTCCTGTCCCTCGGCTCGGCGAACAACATGCTGGCCGAACGGTTTGGTCTCGATAACAACGCCATCGGCACGCTCACGGCGTTGTTGCCGTTCGGAATTCTCACCGGCTCGCTTGTGTTCGGCCCGGTGGTGGATCGCTTCGGTTACCAGTGGATGCTGTTTGCCGCCGCGCTGATCGTCGGCGCGGGACTCGAAGGCCTGGCCTTCGCCAACCACAAGGCCCTCGTGCAACTGTTTGTGTTCCTGATCGGGTTTGGCGGCGGAGTTTTGAACGGCGCGACCAACGCCCTGGCCGCCGACGTGAGCGAAGGCGAACGCGGCGCGAAACTCAGCCTGCTTGGCGTGTTTTTCGGCATCGGCGCGTTGATCATGCCCGGCACGCTGGCCCTGCTCTCGAAGCATTATTCGCTCACCGCCATCGTCGCGGGCCTCGGAGCCGGCGTGCTGTTGCCCGTCGTGTATTTCGCGCTCATCCGGTTTCCCCCGCCGAAACAACGGGCCGAAACATTTTCTCCCGCGAGAAGTTTTGCGCTCTTGAAGGACCCGATTTTCCTCTTCGCCGGCCTCGCCCTCGCCATCCAAAGCGGCATGGAAGGCATGTCCAATGACTGGATGACGCGCTACTTCAAAACCGTCACGCTCGCGGGCGAGACGGCGGAAGAATGGAAAACCCAACTGGGCCTCGTGGCGGTAACCGGTGCGATGATGTGCGCCCGGATGGTGTTGAGCGGACTGTTGAAGCGCATCCGGTCCCAGGTCATTCTGTTTGTCAGCATCGCCATCACGGGGGCCGGGGCCGGGCTGTTGATGGTCTCGGGCAACTACTTCGTTTCGCTGGCCGCCGCGTTGTGCCTCGGTGCCGGGCTGGCGGCGGCGTTTCCCGTGGTGCTCAGTTACATTGGCGATCTTTATCCCACGCAATCGGGCGCCGCCTTCAGCACGATCTTTTTCGTCGCCCTCCTCGGCAACATGACCATCAACAAATCCTTCGGCGCCCTGGCCCAGATTCACGGCGTCGGGCAATACACCGTGGTCATGCTCGGGTGTCTCGCACTTTCGGCGATCCTGTTGTGGCTCGTCGTCAAACAACTCGGCAAACCTCAAAATCAATCAACCAGTTTAAACTTATGAGCAGCGTCGCCAAACAATGGCTTGATCACACCCGTGCCGTCATGGACCAGATCGAGCGCACCCAACTCCCCGCCATCCGCCAGGCCGCCGAGGTCATGGCCGATTCCATCCAGGCCGGGCGCTGGGTGCATTGCTTCGGCTGCGGCCACGCCACGATTCCGATCGAGGAAATGTATCCGCGCATCGGGGGCTTCGTGGGATTTCATCCGATGTGCGAACTGCCGCTCACGTTTTTCACGCGCATCGTCGGCGAGGGCGGCGTGCATCAATTTGTTTTTCTCGAACGCGTCGAGGGTTACGGCGTCGAGATCATGAAAGGTTACAACTTCGATCCGCGCGACACGATGTGGGTCTTCTCACATTCCGGCATCAACAACGTGAACATTGACGTCGCGCTCGAGGCCAAAAAGCGCGGCATGAAAGTCATTGCCTACGGCTCGGCCGCGGCCGCGAAGGGCAAACAAACGCGCCACTCGTCCGGCAAGACCATCTTCGACCTCGCCGATCTGGTCGTGGACACCTGCGCGCCCATCGGCGACGCGTGCGTGCCGCTCAAAAATCATCAGGACAAGGTCGGTCCGGTTTCCACGATGGCCTTCATCACAACCGTCTGGATGACGGTCTGCACGGTGGCCGAAATCCTCGCCGACCGCGGCGTGAAACTTTACATCAACCCGTCACACAATGTTCCGGGCGACACGACGGCCAAGCAGCGCCTCGATGCCGCGCTCGCAGAATACAAACGTCGCATTGCGGGAGTTTGATTCACTTCATCCAGATCAACCGGAAACCAACATGGAACGCGTTGAAACCAAACGGAAATTGTCGCCCGCCCAGCGGGATGAATTGCTCCGCGCCTTGAAAGACCGCTTTGAGAACAATCGGAGTCGTCACAAAGGCCTGGAGTGGGCCAAAGTTCAGGCTCGACTGGAAGCCCGCCCGGACAAACTGTGGTCGCTCCATGAAATGGAACGCACCGGCGGCGAACCGGATGTGGTTGGCCAGGGCAAGAAATCGGGCGAATACATTTTCTTCGATTGTTCCGAGCAAACGCCGTCCGGCCGCGTCAGCCTTTGCTACGACGATGAAGCCCTGGCGGCGCGCAAGGAACACAAGCCGAAGGGCAGCGCGGTGGGTCTGGCGGCAGCGATGGGCATCGAGCTGCTGACCGAGGAGGAATATCTCGCGCGCCAGAGGCTGGGCGAGTTCGATGCCAAACGTTCGAGCTGGCTGAAGACGCCGGCGGACTTCCGCCAGAAGGGCGGCGCGTTGTGGGGCGGCCGCAGTTACGGCCGCGTCTTCATCGGATGCAACGGGGCGGAATCCGACTACGCCGCCCGGGCCTTCCGCGGCTCGCTCAAGGTTTGAATCAACGGCCACAATGCGCGAATCCGCCGCGCGTGAGGCGATTGAAGCGGTGGCGCGCAATCCGTTTGGGCAGCTGGTCGCCTATCCGTGTCCATGCGCGTGAAGCGGTGGTCAGACAGCGTTTGTTGCGTTGAATACGACCGGCGCGGCGGTGATCTGCATCGCGGCTGGAAAGGGTTTGCATGCGCTGTGCGGATCTTTTGAAGAAGGGCTGCTGTCCCAAGGGCGGGCCTTGTGAAGCTTCGTGACATTTGGTGAAATCCCGGCTGGCGAATGACAAGTCCCGAAGCAACCCCGGTCGAAGTCAGGTAGCGAAGTGAAAGCGAACACACCCGAACGCAGCACGGCCGCCGCCTTTCCCCGGTATCTCACCGGCGAGGTGCTGGCCGACAGCGTCGTGCTGCGCTGGCCGGGGCTTTACGCCCGACGCTGGCAGAATCCGCGCGTGGTGGATCGCCTGCTCGTGCCCGCCACGCCTGAGCCGCACATTGCCTGCACGCTGCGCGGCACGGCGGAATTCCGGGAACGCGACGTCGGGGGCGCATGGATCACGCGGAAAATTCAGGCGGGCGACGTGTTCATCACGCGCTCCCGCACGCCTTACGAAGTGAAATTCCAATCGCCCGCCGGCCAGGAGCTCGACAGCCTTTCCCTCCACATCGCCGTCGAACCGTTCCTCGCCGCCCTGGAAGCGCGCTATCCCGGCAAGGCCGATCGCGTGGAGGTCGTGGATTATTTTGGGCGCGACGAAATCCTGTGGCCCATCTGCCTGACCTGCGCGGAGCTTCTCGCGGCGCGCGTGCCCGGGAAGTCACCTCGTGTCGCCGCACTCACTCAACTGTTCGCCGCGCATCTCGTCGAGAAATACACCAGCCCGCCGGCACGGACGCCCGTCCATCGCGGTGGTCTGCCCATTCACCAACTCCGCAAGGTCGAGGATTACGTCGCCGCGCACCTGGCCGAGGAAATCTCCATCGAGACGCTGGCTGAGTTGGTGGAATTGAGTTCCTCGCACTTCGCCCACGTTTTCAAGGAGACGACTGGCATGACACCACTGCAGTTTGCAACCCGCGAACGAGTCACGCGCGCCCAGCAGTTGATCCGGGAAACCTCCCGCAGCCTGATTGATGTCGGCCTTGAAGTGGGCTACACCAGCCCCAGCCATTTCGCGCAAGTGTTCCGCCGGGTGGTGGGCGTCACACCGACCGAGTTTCGCAGTTCGCTTTAAGCCGGAGCAGTTCGATTGCAACCACGGGGGGAACACGGACCTGCCGCGACGAGCGCGAACACGAGGGATGACGCGGATCCAATCGCCGTAACAGCACACGGACAACGCGACATCTTTATCCACTGATCGCTTTCGATGAATGCCAGCCCCGTCAGGGGCGACATCGTTGTAGGATCAGCAGAAGAAAAATCTCCAAGCTCCGTCAGGAGCGACATCATCAGACCGTAACCCCCGGATTGGGTGAACGGCGGCATCCCATCAGACGATGCCGCCCCTGACGGGGCTTGGGACTCGTAGATCGGGCATTCTACAAAGATGTCGCGCCGACGGCGCTGGCTGGCATTCCGGCTTCGGGTGTCGTCGTGGGCACCGTAGGTGCATGATTCTTGTCCTGCACGCGTCGTCGGGAGCACCGTAGGTGCGTCATCTTTGTAGAACCGAGGCAGAATGATTCCGAAGCTCCGTCAGGAGCGACATCATCGGGCAGCCGCCGCCGGAGTGGTTTTCCGCAGAATCGTGACAGGCACCGTAGAATCGCGATAGCAGGCTTCCTCCATAAAAGGCAGGATGTGGGCGTTATGAAAAGCAACGCGACTTTGATTCGAGACATCAAATTGAACAACGGCGTCCACCTGCCAGCGCTGGGACTCGGCGTTTTCCAGTCGCCGCCCGAGCAGACGGTGGATGCCGTCACCACGGCGATCGCCGGCGGTTACCGCCTCATTGATACGGCGGCGGTTACTTCAACGGCATCAGCGCCTACGCGGCGACCTGTTCAAAAACCTGCACAATCCCGACGGCACCGCCTATCCGTGGAACCCGGCTGTGTTGTTCTGGCGAAACTCGTCAAACACGGTGACCGAACGGAATATTTTCATCAATGTGGACCGCGCCGTGGCGTACGGACTGGACCAGGCAACGCCGTACCGTGAACACACCGGCGGGGTCATCCGCAACAACTTTGTCCATCTGACGCCCGGCCTGCTGAGCGCGAGCCGCCGGGCCAATTCCGACGGCGCGATTATCGTCTGGAACTCACCGGGCACGCAGGTGGACCACAACACCATCCTGCTCAACGACAATGAATATTATGCGGTGCAGTTCCGGTTTGCGACCTCCAGCAACGGCGCGGCGCGGAACAACCTGACCGATGCGCCCATCCATCTGCGCGATGGCGCCTCGGCCGTGGTGAGCGGCAACCTGTCCACAGCCAGCCCCGCCCTGTTTGTGAATCCGGCGGCGGGGGATCTGCATCTCCTTGCGTCAGCCACCAATGCCATAGATCAGGCGGCCGGGCTGCTCACCGTCACGAATGATTTTGATGGCGAGCGCCGGCCGCGCGGGGCGACGCCGGACCTGGGGGCCGATGAATTCAACACCAACGCGCCGCCGGTCATCAGCGGTTTCTGGCGCTCCGGCCCAAACTGGACCGTGTCCTTCACCACGCTGTTGGGCTTGAGCTATGACGTGCAGCGCGCCGGGGAACTGGTCGGGGCACACTGGTCGTTGGCAATCTCCAACCTCGCGGGCAACGGCGGCCTGCTCGAAGCGACCGACTCGAATGTGGTGGATCGGCCAAGCCAATTCTACCGCGTTAGTCTCTCACCGTAAGGGCGCTCGCGTGGCATGTCCTCAAGCAACGCCGGGCCCCACCCTTATGGCGTTAGGAGCTTGAGCCCGATGCCGAGCCAGAGCGGAGTGGTCACCAGGGAAATCAGGGAGGTGCTGAGGACGGTGCGGATGGCGACCAGCGGCTCGCCGGGGTACAGCTTGGACAGCACCATCGGAAAGACCGCGCAGGGCATGGCGGCTTCCAACACCAACACCCGCTGGTGTTCGACCGTCATGGGGATGATTCTGGCCGCGAGCAGAAAACTCATGGGCAACACGCCCAGACGCAACCAGCCGGCGGCGAGCATTACCCGGCCACCTTGACGGGAAAGAAACTCCGAGAGGCGATCCGCCATGATGGCCCCGATCAGAAGCAGGGCCAGTGGAATGGCGCAGCCGCCCAGCCAATGAATCCCGGTGCCGACGACGGTCGGAACGTATTGAGCCGCGCCAAGAGCATTGCTGACCACTGCCAGGAGGATGGCGAACAACGGCGCATTCAGCAGTTTGCGCCAATCCCGCAGCATCCCACCTGAAAATACCATCACCCCCACCGACCACATCGCCAGCTCCGCGCCGATGATGTGGAGGAACAACACGCCAACCGTTTGGTCATCGAACAACAGCAGCGCCAGCGGCAGGGGCACGTAGCTGTAATTGTGCGTGCCGACCGTGACCGCAAAGGTGCGGCTGGCGGCGGCGGTTGGCAGCGCGCCGCGGGGCCGCAGCCACCAGGCCAGCCCAACTCCCAGGGCCACCAGCCCATACCCAAGCAACGGCGCCAGCAGGAGATTGTTTGCCTGCGACAGGGCCGGG